>Ga0315276_10002707_pt1 | contig 16260 bp, 15 predicted proteins | sample YL17G05_0_MG_FD_204542 | JGI IMG/M metagenome (GOLD analysis project Ga0315276, IMG submission 204542) | Sediment microbial communities from Yellowstone Lake, YNP, Wyoming, USA - YL17G05_0 | ecosystem: Environmental > Aquatic > Freshwater > Lake > Sediment | place: USA: Wyoming | collected... | reverse complement strand
GAATCGCGATCGGCGCCACCGTCGAACCGGTGCCGCCCTTGATCTTCAGCGGCTGCACGACGAAGGCGAATTCGTAGACGTTCTTCGCCGCCAGCTCGTCGAGCTTCATGTTCTCCAGCAGAAAGATTCCATACACCGACAGGGCCAGCTGGTGAATCGGCAGGCTCAGGGCCTGGTCGGGGTTGGGCGCGACTTCCACCGGAAAATTGTCGGCGCCGAACAGGATCGGGTCCTGCTTCGCCAGCCACTGCGCGGCCGCGACGCCAATGCCCGGGCAGCCGCTGTTGTACTTCGCGTTGTCCAGACCCCACAACTTGCCCCACCCGGTGTGGATCAGCACGGCGTCGCCCCGGTGCAACGAGACGCCCTGCTTTTTCAGCGCCGCCTGCAGATCTTCCACGGTGATTTCGTAGCCCGCCTCGAGCATATCGACGCCTTTCGCCGCCGCCACATCGATCAGCACGCCCCGGCTGTAAATCGCGCCGATTTTGTCCACGCCGAGTTTGGTGAATCCATTGCGAGTCGTGATCGCGTCGGTCGCGAAGCAGTTGTAGTGGCTGTTGTCGATGCTCTGGTGGGAAAACATGTCGAACTGCGTGCCGACCTGGCCGATCTCGGAGATCACCAGTTCCTCGTTGGTGTAGCGCTTGTTGCTGCCCGCCGGGCCGCCTGTGCGCTTGGTGTGCATGTCGAAGCGGCGCGTGCCGACCATGGGCATGTCCATCGCCAGCACGCGCCCGAGCTCGACGACCTCTCCCGTGCGAATCAGCCTGGACGCATTCAACACCGACTCGGGCGTCATGAGATTGGCGGCGCCGCGTTCATCCGTTGCGCCCCATCGGGAAGGACAGCGCTGCCCGGGGGCGGGTGGCGTCCAGCTCTGTGCATGGGCCAGCGCCGAAATCAACGCCAGTCCGGCGATCGATCCGGTAACAAGAGATAGGGTTTTCATGTTCTCCTCGCGGCTGTTCTGATTGACGAAAAATTCAGGCGTGAGTGTCGCTTGCGCATTCGTCCGCCCCTTCACTCGATCCGCCGGATCACGACCTTGCCGTAGCCGATCAGCGAATTCACGATGAAGCTGAAACCCGACACGAAAAATGCCACCAGGAATCCGGGCCAGAATCCCGCCACCATGAACCCGGGAACCAGCCACGCGACCAGCAACAGCATCAGCGCGTTGATGACCAGCACGAACAGCCCCAGGGTCAAGATCGACAACGGCAGCGTCAGGATCACCAGCATCGGCTTGAGGAAAGTGTTTACGATCCCCAGCATCAGGCCGGCGATGAACAGCGCTTGGGGCGTCGCGAACGAGATGCCCTCGAACAGTTCGTCGGCCACCCACAAGGACAAGGTATTGACGCCCCAGAACAGGAGGAAGCGCATGACAGGATTGGTAATCATGGCGGGATAGTAACAAAAAACGGACTGGGGACTCAGGACTCCGGATTCAGGGCGCTTTGCTGAGTCCTGAGTGCTGAGTGCTGAGTGCTGAGTGCCGAGTGCCGAGTGCTGAGTGCCGAGTGCTGAGTGCTGAGTGCTGAGTGCTGAGTGCTGAGTGCTGAGTGCTGAGTGCTGAGTGCTGAGTGCTGAGCGGTTTGAGCGATCCCCGCTGGGAAGTTCTTGCTTGGTCCGCGATCCTGGCTTTCCCGAGTCCCGAGTGCACAGTCGTGTTTTTTCTGTACACTTCGCGCTCTTTCGGGAATCGACCATGGTCTCGCAGCACCAAACCCTGCCCCGCTCGATGTGGGTGCTGCTCGTAGTGCTCACGCTCGGCTGGGGCTTCAACTGGCCGATGATGAAACTGGCGCTGGCCGATATGCCGGTATGGACATTTCGGGGCGTCTGCGTTGCCACCGGCGCAGCCGGCCTGTTCGTGATTGCCCGGCTGAGCGGGCAGTCCTTGCGCGTGCCGCGGGCCCAGTGGGTACGGCTGATCGTGACATCGGCCTGCAACGTCACGCTGTGGAACGTGCTCATCGGTTACGGACTGACCATGCTGCCCGCGGGGCGCAGTGCAATCCTCGCGTACAGCATGCCGATCTGGGCGGTGCTGCTCTGCGCATTCATTCTGCACGAAAGGCTCACGCGCCGGCGGCTTCTCGGGCTTGTGCTGGGCATGGCGGGAATGGCGCTGCTGATCGGCGGGGAATTCTCGGCAATGCGAGCTTCGCCGCTGGGGGCGATCCTGGTCACCGGCGCGGCTTTCGGCTGGGCGCTCGGTACGGTATTGATGAAACGCTACCCGATGAGCCTGGGGACCACGGCACTCACCGCGTGGCAATTGCTGATCGGTGGATTGCCGATCATGATCGGCGCGCCGATCCTCGACTGGGGCGACTGGAGGCCCATCGGCACACCCGCCGCCATCGGACTCGTCTACAACATGTTTTTCGTGTTCATTTTCTGCTACTGGGCATGGTTCAGGATCGCGACGACGGCGCCGCCGAGCGTATCCTCGTTGAGCACGCTGATGATTCCGGTCGTGGGCGTATTCAGCGGCATAGGGTTGCTTGGAGAATCGCCTCAGTGGCAGGAGTATGCCGCATTGGTGCTGGTGATCGCGGCGCTGGCCACCGTGGTGATTGCGCCTCGCGGGACTGCGTCGGTGTGAACGACCCTCGCCTAAAGGCGAGGGCTTCAAATTACGGCTCAAGCCGGCAACAGTCGGCCTCGCGGCCGACTCGCGAAATCTCCCTTCTCCCCCGGGGACAAGGGAACACTTGAAGCGGAGCAGAAGGGCCGGGGATGAGGGAGCATTGCACATTCTTTGCCATCGTCCCTCACTCGCCGCTGTCGCGTCGGCCTCTAATAAATGGGTACTCCGGGCTGCGCCTGGGTATCCCGGAGGGAGAGGCAAACTTGACTGCACACAAGTGAGGCATCGCCATCCGTCGCCTGAAGGCGAGGGGTTTACGGATCCCCTATCGGGGACTCTAGACTTCCGATCTCAACTCCCGCTCTCAACTGCCGATCTCAACTTTAGTGGAGCCCGATCCGTTAGTTCAGCCGGAACTGTCTGGGCACTGCGTGCCGTCCGGTCCGCTATCCGCGGGCGGCAACACAAGAACAATGGTCTGGAAGCTGCTAGACTTCAACAAACAAATGAGAATTCGTCTCTTCCTGTTACTGGTTTCGGCGCTGCCTGCCGCGATTGCGCACGCCGACATCTACCGTTACGTCGACGCCGACGGGGCGGTGCATTTCACCAATGTGCCGCAGGACAGCCGATTCAAGATTTACCGCAAAGACAAGCGCAAACCGAATGCGGTCACCGATATGCTGGCCGGCGAAATCCGCTACTACGATGACAAGGATCGGGCGCGTTTTGCCAAGCCGATCCAGGACGCCGCAAAGGCCACCCACCTGGAGCCCGCCCTGATCCATGCGGTGATCTCGGCGGAGTCCGGGTACAACCCCTTCGCCCGTTCACGCAAAGGCGCCGCCGGTCTCATGCAACTGATGCCCGAGACGGCAAAACGCTATGGCGTGAAGAACCGGCTCGATCCCGCGCAGAATATCAGCGGCGGCGCACGCTACCTGCGCGACTTGATCCGGATGTTCAACAACGATGTGCAGCTTGCCGTGGCCGCCTACAACGCCGGCGAGAATGCGGTGCTCAGGGCCGGCAATCGCATTCCACCTTACAGCGAGACGATGACTTACGTCCCGCGCGTGATGAGTTACTACAAGAAGTACCGCACTACCTCTTAGTTATTCCCAGGCACGGCCGCAGGCTGCGGCGCCGGCTTATTCGCGGGCGCGGCGGGTACATACATGAACCGCCATTCGCTGTAGCGCGCCGTGCCTTCGAATTCTTTGTACTTCATCGGAAATCCAGCGCGCTTCAGCGGCTCGGCTTCCGACAAGCTGAAAACCCCCACTATTCCGCCCTCAGGGCCGGTGACCAACCCCCACTCCGAAGTTCCGCCGACCGGATCCGCATAGAGGCGCCGCAAGTAACGCTGCGTGTTCGGATAGCGCCGGTCGAACACGAGATCCTCCAAACCCTTCGGAAACCGCTTCGCGCCAGGGCTGCGCTCGTAGTACAGCCCTATCGCGCGGCGAAACTGGTCGCCGACGAAGAGCAATTCCCGCTCCTTTTCGCGCCGCGTTTCCGTGTGCCAGATGACTCCCGTTCCCGCCAGTGCGATACCCATCAGCGCGATGAAGATCAACACACCGATGTAAGTGAATCCGTGACACCACCTCACCCTGGCCCTACCCATGATCCTCACGCTGGCTGTGGGTTTGGGATGAGCGCCTGATTATGCTTCGAGGCGAGTTTGCGTAGCAGACGCTGTTCAGTTTGAGCGAATTTGTACTCATACGTTAAAAACCTGCAATCCTTTCATGTTGAATCCTTGTTTGAGACAGAGAGTCGCTCGCAAAATCCGCCTGGCTGGACGAATGGGATGCAAACCTAGCCAACGCGAAGCAACCTCGCTCACCAAACCATCCTCGTACCGCCAACCAGCGCCAGTCTCTGCCACGGGCATGAAAGCACCAAAGGGTATGCGGCAACGCTGCGGCTATCGCGAACAATCCGAATGTACTCCGGTTCATGGGCTCAATTCGAGCGCAAAATTGGCGACGGCGGGCGCTCCCGCGAAGCGGGTGGGGCTGGGGGTGAGGGCTGCCGAGACGGCCGCGCTGATCCCGCCCCTGCGCCTCCACCGCCACCGCTACCCCGAGGTACTGGCGTCCCATTCGCCACAGCGCGCGCAGGTAGCCGCCTTGGCCCGGCCGGCAACCCCGCCCTCGCCCGCACCGCTGCCTGTTGCCGACCCCGTGCAGCACGCCGAGCCCTCGCCCGCGCGCATCCCCGGACTTGATCCGGGGTGGCCCGCGCACGTGGCCCACCGCTCTGGGACCAGGCGCCCGAACCCGTGGCCCACTGGGCAGACTCCCCGGCACCCGTGCCCGCCTTCGTCTTCGACCAGCGCCTGGGCTATCAGTCCAGCGCCGCTTCCCCGCTTCGCTTGCCGAGCCTGTCCCCCAGGCTCGACGGCCCGGACGTCGCGGGTTTGCCGGTGCGCCCGAAGCGATGATTCGTCGCTGTAGCTCAAAACCGCGCCTTTGCATCCGCATTGCTCGAGCTTGCGTATTATGTGGGGCGTTCGATTTGCGCTACGCTCAGGCGCGACGCTGTGACCACAGATACTGAAAGGGGACCAAGCGGCGGTGCATGGTGGCACGCGCGCTGAACAACGTCTTCGGACGACAGAACGGACCTCTAAGCGGGCGCCACTGAATCGAGTTGGACGGGTCATCGACTACAACACACTACGGAAGGAGACTGATATGAAACACGTGTTTAAGCAACTCATCGCCGCGTTTCTGCTCGCGGCGTTCGCAATCGCCGCGCAAGCGTCGAGCCACCGCGAGGCGCTCGCCATCCTCAACGAACCCTGCGCCGACAACACCGACACCTACGCCTGGGTCTCGAACGGCGCGCACGACAAGCTCTACCTGATCATGAATTTCAATCCGCTTCACGAGCCAGGTCAGGGCAACCAAGGTTTGCGTGCCTGCAATGGCTACCGCTATCAGTTCCACATCGCTACAGGCAAGAGCCTCGCGGACGAGGTCGTGTACCGCATCGAGTTTAAGAACTCGCTCAAGCGTGAGGCGGCGCCGGGCCGCAACGATCCGCTGGGCGGCGGCAACGAGCTGTTGTGGCAGCTCACCGGTGGAACGGAGACCATGACGGTCACCCGAATCGGGCGCTCGGATCCCCGCCACTGGGACAAGGCCGACCAGGACGATGACGATGGGGATCAAGATGGCCATAGCCGCAGCCGGCGCAACACCGCCCTCGGCAAAAATCTCCCCGTCCTGCCTAACAACCACGGTCCGCAAACCGACCGGCTCATCTACAAGCTCGGACCGTTCGCGGGCTACGACTCCGGGGATCCCACGAGTCGCGAACGCGGGCTATACAATCAGGATTTTGTCGATACCTTCATACACCCGCTGTCGAACGGGGGGCGCATCATCGCCGGCCAGTTCGACGATCCCTACCAGCTCGATGAGAAGGGCATTTTCGACCTGGTCAATTTGAACCGAACCGACCTCGGCGGCATCCCTGGCGCACGCGGCCTGTCCGCGCCCGCGGAGGATGTGTTTACCGGCTTCAATATATTCTCCATTGCGCTCGAGGTGCCGATCAGCGACATCTTCCCGGACGGCATCCCGCACAACGGCATGCTCGATATGGCGTCGACCGATAGTCTGCTCCGGGTGCATTCGAGCATCAATCGCCGCAAAACGCAGACCGTCGATCCCGATAACATCATCACCGGCCTGAAGGGTTCCGGCGAGTACGTGCAGGTTGGCCGCAATGCGTTGCCGCTGTTCAACGCCGGCTTGGTGGGCACGCAGCGCCAGACGCTCTACCTGCGCAGCAGCCCGGACCACGACGTGACTAACTTTGGAGCGGACATCCTGTTTCCGGTGCTGGTCCGAGACGCCGAGGCGCTCGGTATCTATAAGGCGGTCGGTGTGCCGCAAGCCACAGTGGATGCCGTGCTCAAGGGTCCGCGCATCGACATCATCAATGCCATCAACCTGGGTCGGCCAATCCCGATCGCCGATGGCTTCACCGGCGATGTCATCACGCTCGACGCTGCGATCGACTCGATGTTTCCCAACGGTCGACGCCTCGGAGGCGGGACCGCTCCCAACCGCAATCAGGTGAACGTGAATAGCGTGCTGATCAGCTTGATCGTCGCGGGCGACGGGGGCGCCGGCCTGGCCAAGGGAATCGAGGTCAACGACAAGAACTATCTCGATCGATTCCCGTTCCTGGCGCCTGCCCACCAGGGCCTGCTGCAGGGACACGGAGGCAGCAACTTCCCGCCTGTGCCGGACATCCCATAATCCGCGCCTGAAGTCGAACGGTCCTGCTTGGGCCGTTCGACTTCTTTGTTGATCATGACTTCGCGATGGCGAACCATGCGAGCGCTCTCGTTCCGTGGCCACCATCGCCCTTCGGTCACTCGCGCTCGCAAGCGACCGGGCGGCCACCTGCATGCACGTAAATCAGCGGGACCAGGATGATGGGTAGTACAGGAAACCGGTGGCAGTGGGCGGCAGCGGGCGCGCTCGCGCTTGCTTTGTCGGCATCGGTTGCCGCGGCGCCCTTCGTCCCTGCCGACGATGGGCAGGTGCTCGAACGGCTGCCCGATCGCTCAGCGCCGCAGTATCGCGATCTCAAGCGTCTGCGGACGGAGGTGGCCGCTGCTCCGAATGATGTCGCCGCCGCCACCGCGCTCGCCAACGCGTATTACCGGATCTCGCGCAGCGAAGGCGATCCGCGCTTCCTGGGCTATGCGCAGGCGGCGCTGAAGCCGTGGTGGAAAGATGCGGAAGCCCCAAGTGCTGTGCTCGTCATGCGCGCCACGATCCTGCAGAGCCATCACGAATTCACGCGCGCGCTAGCGGACCTCGATATGGCCATTGCGCGCGACTCGCGCAACGCCCGCGCCATCCTCGTGCGCGCGACCGTGCAAACGGTGCAGGGAAAGTACGACGCAGCGCGGGCCGACTGCGAGAGATTGCACGGACTGGTGTCGGAGCTCTACCTCGTGGCGTGCACCGCCGGCATCGATGCCGTCACCGGCAAGGCACAGTCGGCGAGGGCCGCGCTCGAGGGCTCTCTGGCTGCGATGCCGAACGCAACGCCCGATACCCGCGCGTGGTTCGAGTCGTTGCTGGGCGAGATTGCGCAACGGCAAGGCGATCCCGTCGCCGAAAAGCATTTCCGCGCGGCACTCGCCGCCGATCCGCGCGACCTCTATACCCTTGCCGCGTACGGCGACTGGTTGCTCGACCAGAAGCGTGCCGCCGCCGTCGTGCCGCTGGTGCAAAACGAGCCACGCGTCGATGCGTTGCTGCTGCGGCTCGCGCTCGCGCAAAAGGCATTGCAGCGTCCCGAAGCCGACGGGTCCGTGACGATCTTGCGCGCGCGCTTCGACGCGAGTCGCGCGCGTGGCGATACCGTGCATCGGCGGGAGGAAGCGCGTTTCCAGTTGCAGCTCAACGGCGACCCGAAGGTCGCGCTGCGCCTCGCCCAGGAAAACTGGAAGGTCCAGCGCGAACCGGCGGACTTGCGCATCCTCGCCGAGGCGGCGCACGCGACTGGCGATACGCCGGCGCGGGAAACGGTTCACCAATGGCTCGCGGCGACGGGTCTCGAATACCCGGCCGTGGCCGCATTGGTGAAGCCAGGCGAGGGCCGGGGCAAATGAGGCGCGCGCGGGATGTCCTCGTGGTGCTCGTCGCCATCTGGCTGCACGGCACGGCGCTGGCCCACAAGCCGTCGGACAGCTATCTCACGCTCAACGTCGAAGGCAACACGATCATCGGCCAGTGGGACATCGCGCTGCGCGATCTCGATTTCGCGCTCGGTCTCGACGGTAACCAGGATGGCGCGATCACCTGGGGCGAAGTAAGGGCGAAGCACGCAGAGATCACCGCCTACGCCCTGTCGCGACTGACGTTGGGCCCGGCCCGTGCGCCTTGCGTGCCGGTCGTGCGCGAGCAGCTCATCGACAATCACAGCGACGGCGCCTACGCGGTGCTGCGCTTCATCGCGACCTGCGCGGCGGCGCCCAAGGTGCTCGAAGTCGGCTATCGGCTGTTCTTCGACATCGATCCGCAACACCGCGGGCTGCTCAATCTGTCGGCGCAGGGCTCGAGCCGCGCCGGCATCCTGAGCGTCGATGCGCCGGTGCAGCGGTTCGCGCTGGCCGCGCTCTCCCAACGCGAGCAGTTCGCCGATTACCTCAAAGAAGGTGTGTTGCATATCTGGACCGGGTTCGATCACATCTTGTTCCTGCTGTCGCTGCTCCTGCCGGCGGTACTGGTTCGGTCGACCGATTCCGGCGAACCGTGGTCTGCCGCGCCGAGCTTCAATGCGGCGTTCTGGGATGTGTTCAAGGTGGTCACGGCCTTCACCGTGGCGCATTCGATCACGCTTTCGCTGGCCGCGCTCGGCGTGATCAGCCTGCCGTCGCGGCTGGTCGAATCGGCGATCGCCGCGTCGGTCGTGCTGGCCGCGCTCAACAACGTGCGCCCGGTGGTGTACGCAGGCCGTTGGATCATCGCGTTCTGCTTCGGCCTCATCCACGGCTTCGGCTTCGCGAGCGTGCTGACCGATCTTGGCCTGCCACAGGGATCACTGCTGCTGGCGTTGGTCGCTTTCAACCTTGGCGTAGAGCTGGGCCAGCTCGCGATCGTTGCAGCGTTCCTGCCGATTGCCTATGCTCTGCGCGACACGCGCTTGTACCGGCGCGCGATCCTGGTCGGCGGCTCGCTCGTCGTGGCCGCGATCGCGGCGTTATGGCTGATCGAGCGCGCGTTAAACGTCGCGTTGTTGCCTGGATTGGGTGCTTGAGGAACGGGCAGCATAGGGAGCGTATCAATCTCTTGACCTTTGTCGGGCGGCCGTCGATTGAGCATCGACACGGACTTGCGTCGCCTCTCTTCTCATTGACCGCTCACCAATCGCGGAAAGGCGTGCCGTCCAGCGCTGTTCCCTGTGCGCCGCTTTTTACATCGAACACGCTCCCGTTGCCGGATACCGCCGGCGCCACCGGCACCCAGGTCTGCGCGTTCTCGGTCATCGGATCGGGAGGTATGCGCCGCAGATATTTCCCGGTCACCAGATCCTCAAGCGCGTCGGGGTAGCGGCCCCGGTCGCCGTGGTACTTGTCGATCGCGTCGCGCATCTGCGCCAGGTTCTGCTTGAGCACGGCCTCCCTTGCCCGGTCGGTGCTGTGAAAATAACGCGGAACCGCGATGGTCAGCAACAGGGCGATGATGGCCATCACAACAAGAAGCTCTATCAGCGTGAAGCCGAAAAGACGTGACGGCGTGACGGCGTGACGATCGTGGCGACGTAACAACAACAAACGCCTCAGTCTTGATATTCCTGATTTCATTTCAATCCTGTCCTGCATTCCTGCCAGGACTTTCTGTTCGGTTTTGGCTCGTCACGATCGTCACGTTCGTCACGGCTCTTGCATCCCTCACATCTCACCACTCCTTGTACGCAACTCCGTTTAGTCCGACGCCGTCCGCCGTCGAGTACACATCGAACACATCCGCGCCTTCCCGAGGATCGTCGGGCGGGCTGGCGTAGGAGCGTTTGCCCCAGGTGTCGGCGGCAGATCGCTCGGCGGGCGCGAAGGGGTCGCGCGGCACGCGGCGCAGGAAGTAAATCATCTTTTTCTGCGGCGACTTGATATCCTCGACGCCGGAGGCCAGCGCGCCCAGCACGGGCGGATACCCCGACTCGTCGGCCCCCCTCGAAAGGCGCCCTTCGTCTGCCGCCTGCTTGTAGGCGTCGATCGCTTCCCGAATCTGTCGCAGCGCGCTGCGCAGATCCTGCTCCTTGGCGCGCTGGAGTGCGATCTGGGTGAGCGGCAGCGCTGCCGACGCAAGGATCGCCACGATCGCCACCGTGATGATGAGCTCGAGCAAGGTGAAGCCGTGACAACGTAACGGCGTGACGGCGTGACGGCCTGAGGACTGGAACCTCCTTCTGCAGTGACGAGTCAGGACCGCTACGGCATTCACAAAATTCACGGCACTTACGGGGTAATGCTGATTTCCACCGGTATCGGTGCGGAGACGGCAACGCTTTCGCCACCGGCACCGATGGCGGATATTTTGGCGACCGAAATCCGTGCCGTGCCGCTTTGGCCTTCCACCGCGCGGAATCGGACCACCACGGTGCCCGAGACCTGCAGCGGGATGCGTCCGGCCGCCGCCGTTTCCGGCACGCCGACTGCCTGCAGCCGGGCGCTGTCGTAATTCAGTTCAAGCTGCACGCTCCTCGCAGTACCCGGTGGGACCGACACCGCCACCGCGAACTCGCGCCCCGCCTGCGCCTGCAGCGGCGCGGACAACAGCAGCGCTACACTGGCAGGCCGTGTCGGCAGCGGCTCGGCGCTGGGTGGGGTCTCGATGGTCAACGGCTGCGCGGTTGCGCCACCCGCTGCCGGTGGCTGCGCCATGGCCACCGGTGGCTGCGCGATCCCGGCCTGCGGCGCGACGCTGGGCAGTCGCAGCGGCGCAGTGCCGAAGCTTCCCTCCGTGCCCGACATGAACTCGAGCGTGCCCGCTTCCGGCCGCTCGAGATTGCGCAACACATAGGGTGTGATGAGAAGCACGATTTCGGTTTTGTTGCGCTCGTCCTTGTGGCTGCCGAACAGCCGGCCCAAGATCGGCAAATCACCCAGCCCCGGCACCTTGTCGGCGCTATTTCGCTCCTCGTCCGAAATCAGCCCGGCCAGCACCTGGGTCTCGCCGTTCTTGAGCCGCAGGATGGTCGAGGTCGTGCGCGAGCCCAACTGGTAAGTCACGGTGCCGTTCACGCTGCGGATTTCCTTGATGACGTTGCTGACTTCGAGCCCGACCTTAATCGCTACCTCATCTTGCAGATAGACATTCGGCTCGACGTCGAGCTTGAGCCCGGTGTCGAGGTAGGTCACGGATTCGGACACACCGACGTTGGCGGTCGAGGTGGTCGTGATCACCGGCAGCTTATCGCCGATGTGGAGCTTCGCCTTCTCGCGGTTCTTCACCCGGATGCGCGGATTGGCAAGGAGGTTGGTGTTCCCATCCTGCTTGCGCATATTGATCACCACCGCGGGATCGGTGACGGTCACTGTAACCAGTCCCGAATTGAAGTTCTGCAATTCCGCCAGCGTAGCCTGCCCCGGGATGCGGCTGGCACCGTTGATGCTGAAAGCAGCCTGGCTCGGATAGCGGATGCCGAGTTCCTGCAGGCGGCTGCGCGAGATTTCGAGCACCTCGACTTCGAGGAGAACTTCGGGCTCCGCCAAGTCCTGCGCGGCGATCAATCTCTCCGCCATCCGGATCGCGTCCGGCGTATCTCGCATCACCAGCAGGTTCAGCCGCTCGTCGATGAATATGTCGCGCGTCTTCACCAGCGTCTTGATCAGGTTCAGCGTCTGCTTTACGTCGGCGTTGGCGAGATAGAAGCTCTTCACCGTCAGTTCCTGATAATCCCTCGCCTTGTTCGGCAGGTTCGGGTAGACCAGCACGGTATTCTCGTTCAACACTTTCTTTACGAGCTGATTGGTGGTGAGCAGGAACTGCACCGCGTCCTCGATCGTGGTGTTGCGCACATAAATGGTGACCCGCAGGTCGGGGCGCACGTCGCGGTCAAACACGAAATTGATGCCGGACGTTCGCGACAGCACTTCGAATACGCTCTTCAGAGGCGCATCGCGGAATTCCAGCGTCACCGGTTTGCGCAGCGAACTCGTCAACACCGCGGGCGCCGAGGCTGTTTTTGTTCTCTGCTCGTCGATGCTGCGCGCCAGCGCCTTGGCTTCGCGCTGGGACGGATTCTCCGTCAGCACCCGGCCCAGCTTTATCTGCGCGCCGTCGAGATCACCGGCTTCGAACAGCGCTTTCGCTTCAGCGACCATGGCCCGGTGGCGCTGCTCGGCCTGCACTGCCGCAAGCCCTGCCAGCGCGCGCGCGTTGCCGGCATCGAGCATGTCCACCCGCTGATAGAACAGCTCGGCGTCCTCCGGCTTTCCCAGCAACCGCTGCTTGTCGCCCTGGGCCAGCAGCTGGTTGAGGTACTTGTCGCGCTCGCGCAGGTAGGCGGCGCGGTATTCGATATTGTCCGGATTGGCCTTCGCCGCGGCATCCATTTGCTGCAGTCCCTCTTCCACGCGGCCCTGCTCGATCAACTGTTTTCCTGGGACGAATGCCTGATCGGTCGCGCATGCGCATAGGACCAGCACGAGGACAAGGGCTGGTTGCTTCACTGCGGTTCCCCGATCGGGAGGTGTTGCTGTACGCCGGACGGCAGGTGGGTGAACGTCAGCCGCGTCTGCGAGACCTTGTCCACGCGATAAGTCGATTCGATGATCTCGCCCTCATGCACGATGAGATTGCGCTCGCCCTGCGTGAGGAATACGGCGTCCGCTTCCTCAGACAGCAGCCTGCCCATGTAGGTGAACGGAAGCGGCGGTGCGCCAGGCGGCGCAGGCGCAGTCGGTGGCGCGGGTACCGCGGGCAATGCCGCAGGGGCGACGGGCACCTTCGCGGCGGCCTTGGCAGCCGGTTTGCGCCAACTGCGCGTGGCGAACGCATCGTTGGCGCTCGAGTCAGGATCGCGGTCGCGCAGTTTCTCCAGATGCACACGATCCGGAGTTGCCGGATCCGCGCCGCGCGCCGCTTTCACCTGCCGTGGCCGCGTTGGCGGCTCGACCACTTCGGTGCCGCTTTTCCTGTCGGCCTCGCGCACCCACGCGGCCGCCGTCAGCGCAGCCATCAGTAGTGCGGCTACTGCGATCCAGCGTTGACGCGCGTCGATCTTCATCCCTGCATGCTCAGGAACAAGGTGAACTTGATTTGCGCCTGCAGCGCTTCGTCGCCGATTTTCTGGCGCTGAAAACTGATGCCGTCGAGAGACAATCCCGGGATTTCGCGGCCCGCCTGCGCCAGGAAACGGCGCACTTCCGGATAGGTGCCCTTCGCCGGCAGCAGGATCTGGTAGCGGGTGAGCTTGCCGCCCGGATCGGCAAGCGGCCGGTATTCGCCGTGCTCGAGCCTGAGTCCGTTTGCTTGTGCTGTGCGGTGCAACCGGCGCAGCAAATCGGTCGCGTTTGCGGGGCGCGCCAACGCGGCGTAGAACGCCGCAAGATCCTCTCCCGGATCGCCGGGGGCGGTCGCACCGCGAACCGGCGAGTTATTCAGCGCGGCATGCAGTTTCGCTGCTTCGGCTCGCAGTCGCGTGCGCTCTTGCAGCACCGGCCCCACGGCGGAGTAATGGAACGCCACGTCGAAAGCAACCAGTCCCAGCGCCAGGACCATGGTCCAGTGCAGACCGCGCGCCAGGCGCCGCAGTCTCCAGCCCGTCAGTTCGAGGTTTTTTCGAGCCATGACGCGATTACCGTGAAACGCACCGGACGCTGCGGATCCCGGGCGTTGACCTGATGGTTGAGCAGATAGATCCGCGCCAGCGACGGCGCGCGCTGCAGACGCTGCACATAATCGAACATCGCCTCGACGTCCGCCGCCTCGGCGCTCAGTTCTACGGTGCCGCCGGCGTGATCCGGAGTGATGCCGAGCAACGCCACCCGGCCATTGGCTACCGACTCGACAGCGCGAAACAAACGCTCCCAGGGCAGCGTGATCTGATCGATCACCTGGTTGGCATGGCGGATTTCCTGGATGGCGGCATCCGCGAGCTTCGGCGCATCGGAGTTGATGCCGTTGGCGCGGTGCTCGATCCGGGCAATGTGCGCCTCGATTTGCTCGACCTCGCGCTGCGACTCCGCATAAATGTCCGCGAGCTTGGCGGTGGCGACCGCGGCAATCGCCAGCAGGCCGACGCCAAGCCAGCGGCCGCGCCTGCTGCCCGCCACGAAATCGAGCTCGAGCGCGCGCGTCATGCTATGGCCGCCTCCAGACCGGGATCGCGCCCGGATAAGCTCTCGACCCGCAAGCCCGCGGTATCGAGCTTGGCGCCTGAAAGCATACGCAGGAAAATCTTCTCGTTGCCCGGTTCCAGACCGAGCAGCAGACGCTCCTGATCCAGCAACTCGGCAAGCGCAACCGTTTCGCCGTTCAACGGACGGCTGCGCAACGAAAGCCAGCGCCCGCCACGCAACAGCCCGAGCAGCAGCCTTCCCGGCTCGGCAACCGCCAGCCAGGCATCACGGCCAATCGCTTTTCGGGCCGCATTGACCAATGCCATCAACTGCGGCTGGATCGAACGCAATGCCAGCGGCGAATTCTCCAGCAGTGTGGTCAGCGAATCGATCAGGGGGCGCTCGATCGCCGCCGCGACCTGCGCGGAACCGGCCGCGCCGTCCGACAATCGCAGCATCCAGCTCTGCGCCGCTTCGCCGTAAACCTGCACGAAGCGCATCCTGGCGAACGCCAACTGCTCCTCCTCGGTGACGAGCGAGGCACTCCAGGGTATCAGCAGATAGCGCACGAAGTGGTTGGACAGGATGACCGTGGCGTCGGCCCCGCGCAGATGCGCTCGCGTAAGCAGCTCACGCAGCGCTTCGATCGCCGGCACCCACGACGCCGCGTTTCGCGCCGGCGTTCCGGCGCAGGCCAGCGTACTGCGTTCCGGCGCTGCACGCTGCCAACCGGGCGCAAAGCGCAGTATCTCCACCTGCTGCGGGTAGATCCGAATGTGCACGCTTTCACGCCACAAAAGTGACACGATTGATCTCCGAAAACGTGGTTTCGCCTGTCTTGACCAGCTCCAGCGCGGCATCCCGCAAGTCGCTGGTGCCGAGTTTGCGCGCCGCCGCCTTGATGACCCGGATCGGCTGGCGCGTGACAATCAGTTCGCGCAACTCGTCATTGAGCAACATGGTCTCCGCGATCGCTTTGCGTCCACGGTAACCGGAACCACGGCACTGCCCGCATCCGCGGCCGGCTTTGAACGCATATTCGCGCACCGACTCCGGGGTGCGCCCCGAGTCGGCCAGCAATTTCGCGCCAGGCTTGTCCTCGACGCTGCAATGAACGCAGTTGACCCGCACCAGCCGTTGCGCCATCACGCCGTTGAGCGCGGCGACGAAGCTGTAGGGGTCCACACCCATGTGCAGGAAACGGCCGATCACGTCGAACACGTTGTTGGCGTGCACGGTGGTAAACACCAGGTGTCCGGTGAGCGCGGACTGGATGGCGATCTGCGCCGTTTCAGGATCGCGGATTTCGCCGACCATGATCTTGTCCGGGTCGTGGCGCAGGATCGAGCGCAGGCCGCGGGCGAACGTGAGTCCCTTCTTCTCGTTTACCGGGATTTGCAGGATACCGGGGATCTGATACTCCACCGGGTCCTCGATGGTGATGATCTTATCGCGGCCGTTGTGAATCTCCGACAGGATCGAATAGAGCGTGGTGGTTTTGCCGCTGCCGGTCGGCCCGGTCACCAGCAGCATGCCGTAGGGCTCGTTCGCCAGTTTGCGCAACCAGTCCTTGGTGCCCGGATCGATGCCCAGAACGTCCAGACGCAAGCCCTTGAACTCGTCGGCGAGCGCCTGCTTGTCGAGAATCCGCAACACCGCGTCCTCGCCCAAGATGCTCGGCATGATGGAGACGCGGAAATCCACTTCTCTGCCCTTCACCGACACTTTGAAGCGCCCGTCCTGCGGCACGCGGCGCTCGGCGATGTCGAGTTCGGCCATGACCTTTACCCGCGAGATGATGCGCTCGGCCATGTCCGCGCCCGCCGCGTTG
>Ga0315276_10002705_pt1 | contig 16266 bp, 18 predicted proteins | sample YL17G05_0_MG_FD_204542 | JGI IMG/M metagenome (GOLD analysis project Ga0315276, IMG submission 204542) | Sediment microbial communities from Yellowstone Lake, YNP, Wyoming, USA - YL17G05_0 | ecosystem: Environmental > Aquatic > Freshwater > Lake > Sediment | place: USA: Wyoming | collected... | reverse complement strand
GGCATTCACCACCAGGTCGATGCCACCGTGAGCCGCAGCCACCTGCTCCAGCACCTGCGTCACGCTCGCCTGATCCGTCACGTCTGCCCGCAGAGCGAGCGCCCCCGCAGCAGTGACTCCCGCCAGCGTTGCATCCGACCGCGCCACGCCTGCCACCGCCCACCCTTCGGCGCGCAGCAACTCGATCACGGCCCTGCCGAGATTTCGCGCGCCGAACACGACGGCGCTGCGTGGGACGTCCGTGCTCTGATCCATCTGGCCCCTCGGGTCGGGCGTCCGCTCTGTCGGACGCGGCGCCAGGCAGCTTAACGGGAGCAGCGCCGGGCGGAGAGCCCGCCACCGGCGCCTCGAGCGGTCGCGCGCCGAGGCTCAGTGTGAGCGGTGCCTCCGTGCCGCCGCCAGGCGCTCAGCGGTCGAACCGGCGCTGGTAGCCGGCCAGATGTCGCCCAGCACGAACCCCTCCGGGAAGGGGTCGTCGTCCTGCAGCACGTACCTCGCATACCCGGTGATCCAGGCGCGGCCGCCGATGCGCGGCACGATCGCCTGCAGGTCGCCCACCCGGGTCTCGCGGACGATGCTGCAGCGGAAGACGCCGCCCAGGATCCCCTCCGTGCGGAACTCCTCGCCGACCGCGAGCGTGCCGCGCGCGTGCAGGACGGCCATTCCGGCCGACGTGCCGGTGCCGCTCGGCGAGGGGTCCATCTGCCCCGTCGGGATTCCGGCCGTCTGGCGGGCGTGGTTCGCCGCATCGCGGGGGCTGCCCATCACGACCGTGGCCTCGATCTCGGTGAGCTCGTCGTTGAGTGGGTGCCGGAAGCCGATCTGCTCGCGTGCAGCCCCGCAGACCGCCACCATCGCCTCGCCCACGGCGCGCGCCTCCGCAGGCACGAGCTCCACTCCCAGCGCATCCGCTTCGACCACCGCGCACGCCATCCCGCCCCACGCGACGCTCACCGGCACGGTGCCGAAGCCCGGCACCTCGACCGGCACGTCGAGCGCCGTTACGAACGACGGCACATTCTCGAACTCGACGAGCTGCACGCGACCGCCCTCGCAGTGCGCCCGCACCTCGATCAGGCCAGCCGGCACCTCGAGCTGCAGCGTCGTCACCGGCTCGGTCTGCTGCAGCAGACCGGTCTCGAGCAGCACGGTCGTCACGACCATCAGGTTCGTGCCCGACATCGTCGGATACAGCGCCGACTGCTCCATGATCACGAACCCGGCGTCGGCACGCGGGTCGGTCGGAGGGAGGAGCACGTTCACGCAGGAGCGTGGGTAGCCGCGCGGCTCACGCAGCATCAGCAGGCGGAACCAGTCGGCCCGCTCCTCGAAGTGCTTCATCTTCTCGAACATCGTCGCGCCCGGCGCCGCGAGCACGCCCGCCCCGCCCACGACGACACGTCCGTGCTGACCCTCGGCATGCGCATCGACAGCGTCAACGGCGAACGTCATCCGGCTCGGTCCTCGCTCGGGGACGGGCATGATCTCGCCCCGGGGTCCTGGCGCCGCGGCGTGCCGCCATTCTGCAACGTTCACGGCGAGCCTGCCTCGATGAACCGGGCTCCCATCGCTGGTAGCGTTCGCGCAGCGCGGCGGCAGTCACGCGGACGACCGGCACGCGCCGGTCAGGGAGGAGCCTGATGGGATCGGAAGTCGTGCTCTACACGCTCAACACGGAGGCGCGCACGCCCACCTGACAGGAGTGCTGCCGCGTGAGGGAGTTTCTCTCCGACAACGAGATCCCGTTCGACGATCGCAATATCCGGCGCAGCGAGGCGGCTCGCGACGAGCTCGCCGCTCGCTCGCCGCAACTGGTCGTGCCACAGCTGTTCTGGCGCGACCTCCACATCGTCGGCTTCGACCCGGCCGCACTCGAGGAGCTGGCGCAGACCTACCGGGAGACCGTGACGTGATCGAGCCGCCCGGGAACTCGCTCGCAGCGTCGCAGGGCGAGAGGGTGGTGGAGCCCGGCGCCGACCTTGCCGACGGGCTGCGGGCGCTGCTCGCGCGCATCGCCGAGGAGATCGACTTCAACGACGCCAAGGGCACGGCGCCCTACAGGCTCGGCATGCACGACGGCCTGCGGTTCGCGGAGGACGCGATCGCCGACCTGCTCCGGCGGCACGGTCATGCGGCCGAGACCGCCGACCGGCGCATCGACGCGTAGAGGTTATGAGCTCGACCGACATCCTGCGAGAGCTCGCCGACCGCCAGGCGATCACCGACCTGATCCACGCCTACTGCGTCCACTTCGACAACAACGAGCCGGAAGCGGTGGCGGCGCTGTTCACGGACGACGCCACCGTCGACTACGGCCCCGAGTCGGCCGCGATCGTCGGCTCCGCCGCGATCGCCACGACGATCGCCGTCGGGCTCGAGCGGACGTTCGCGGCCACGAGCCACCACGCCTCCAACATCCAGATCACCTTCGAGGGTCCCGATCAGGCCCGCTCGGTGACCTACCTCTACGCCTGGCACCGGTACGTCGACGGCTCGCCCGACGGTGAGCTCTGGGGCCGGTACCGCCATCGCTTCACGCGCACCGGCGCCGGCTGGCGCATCAGCGAGCTTCTCCTGCAGGCGGCCGGCATGGTCGACTTCCACCGGGCGACGATGCACTCGATCGGCCGCCGCTGAGCAGCGGACTGCGGGCCGCGCCCGCTATCGCGCGTGCGCCGCTCCGGCGTCAGTGCCGGGTGGGGCGGCGGCGTTGGTGTCGTGGTCGATGGCGGCGGTGGCCTGGAGGAGGCGGGGGAGGAGGGTGGTGCGGATGGCGTCGTTGCTCCAGCGGCTGGCGTGGACGGCGAGGTTGGCTGCGGCGATGACGTTGCCGTGCTCGTCGTGGATGGGTGCGGCGATGGCGCGGAGGCCGTCTTCGAGCTCCTGGTCGACGAGTGCGAAGCCCTGGCGGCGGCTGCGCATCAGCTCGGCTCGGAGTTTCTCGGTGCTGGTGATCGTGTGTGGTGTGATCGCGGGCAGTTCGAGGGTGGCGAGGTAGTGGTCGAGCCATGCGTCGCTCTGGCCGGCGAGGAGGACGCGTCCGAGTGAGGTGGCGTGGGCGACGTCGCGGGCGCCGATCGTGATCGAGATGGAGAGGATGCGCCTGGCGGGGGCGTGGGCGACGTAGACGATGTCGGTGCCGTCGAGGACGGCGAGCGAGGACGACTCGCGCAGGTCGCGGGTCGCGTCGCGCAGGTGCGGCAACGCGAGCTCCGGCAGGGTGAGGCTGGACAGGTAGGGGCGGCCGAGCTGGAGCACCTGGGGGCTGAGGCGGAACTGGCGGCCGTCGACGCGGATGTAGCCGAGGTCGACGAGCGTGAGCAGGAAGCGGCGGGCGGCGGCCCGGGCGAGGCCGGTGGAGCGCGCGACGTCGCTGAGCGTGAGCGTCGGGTTGTCGGCGTCGAAGGCACGGATCACCGCCAGGCCACGCTGCAGCGACTGCACGAAATCCGTCTCACGATCCGCAGGTACGGCCGCCCCCATCCCACCACCCACCGGCGCCGGTCTCTTCTCCGAGCCGTCAGCCGGTAGAGCGGTGGTGTTGGTGTCGTGGTCGATGGCGGCGGTGGCCTGGAGGAGGCGGGGGAGGAGGGTGGTGCGGATGGCGTCGTTGCTCCAGCGGCTGGCGTGGACGGCGAGGTTGGCTGCGGCGATGACGTTGCCGTGCTCGTCGTGGATGGGTGCGGCGATGGCGCGGAGGCCGTCTTCGAGCTCCTGGTCGACGAGTGCGAAGCCCTGGCGGCGGCTGCGCATCAGCTCGGCTCGGAGTTTCTCGGTGCTGGTGATCGTGTGTGGTGTGATCGCGGGCAGTTCGAGGGTGGCGAGGTAGTGGTCGAGCCATGCGTCGCTCTGGCCGGCGAGGAGGACGCGTCCGAGTGAGGTGGCGTGGGCGACGTCGCGGGCGCCGATCGTGATCGAGATGGAGAGGATGCGCCTGGCGGGGGCGTGGGCGACGTAGACGATGTCGGTGCCGTCGAGGACGGCGAGCGAGGACGACTCGCGCAGGTCGCGGGTCGCGTCGCGCAGGTGCGGCAACGCGAGCTCCGGCAGCCGCAGGCTCGACAGATATGCACGGCCGAGCTGGAGCACCTGGGGGCTGAGGCGGAACTGGCGGCCGTCGACGCGGATGTAGCCGAGGTCGACGAGCGTGAGCAGGAAGCGGCGGGCGGCGGCCCGGGCGAGGCCGGTGGAGCGGGCCACGTCGCTGAGCGTGAGCGTCGGGTTGTCGGCGTCGAAGGCACGGATCACCGCCAGGCCACGCCGCAGCGACTGCACGAAATCCGTCTCACGATCCGCCAACCCGACCGCCACCGCACCGCCCGCGGCATCGACAGGCGCCGCAGCAGCGCTCACGTGCGCGCTCTCCCGGCCCCCGCTGCTTTCGGGCGAGTGCTCACCGGGCCGCCGCCGGCCGCGCCGCCTCGAGCTCGCGCAGCACGCGCAGCTCCTCCTCCGTGGGTGGAGGCGTCGTCTCGACGGTCGGCGCCAGGCGCAGCTCCCACCCGGTCGCCGCCTGCGCGTCGGCCGGTGTCACGCCCGGGTGGACGTGTGTGAGCACGAGCTCGCGCGTGACCGGGTCCGGCTCGAGCACGCCCAGGTCGGTGATCACCGCCGCCGGCCCGCCGCCTCTCAGCCCCAGGCGCCGGCGTTCGTCCCCTCCGGCGCCGTGGCCGAACGACGTAACGAAGTCGAGGCGCTCCACGAAGCGCTCGCGTGTCTGGCGGGTGACGATGATCACCTCCCTGCACGAGGCTGCGATCTCGGGCGCGCCGCCTGCTCCCGGCAGCCGCACCGTCGGCGAGGCATACGACGGGCCGATCACCGTGGTGTTGATGTTGGCGAAGCGGTCGATCTGCGCGGCGCCGAGGAAGCCGACGTCGATGCGGCCGGGCTGCAGCCAGTAGTTGAAGATCTCGACAATGCCGACCACCGTGTCCGCCGTCTCGGCCAGGATCCCGTCACCGATCGAGAGGGGCAGGTACTCCGGCTTGGAGCCGATCGTGCCCGACTCGTAGACGAGCACGAGCCCGCCCGCGTGCACCCGGCGCGCCAGGTTCGCCGCCGTGCTCGGCAGGCCGATGCCGACCAGGCAGGTGGCGCCGTCCGGGAGCGCGCGCGCGGCGGCGATCGTCATCATCTCCGCCGCCGTCCACGTCGCTGCGCCGGCGCCCTGCTGGTCAGCCCGAGAGGACATGGTCCTCCATCCAGCGCGTGAAGGTGTTGCGGTCGCGGCTGATCGCGTCCCACGCCACGTAGAAGTCGTTGTCGCGCTGCGTGTAGTCGTGGGTGTACGACGGGTGCGCTCCGTTTGGCACCACCGACACGTAATCGATCGCCCAGTGCGGCAGCACGATCGCGCCCGGCCGCGGCTCGAGCGTTTCGACCACCTCCTCGACGGTGACGAGCGCGCGCCGCCCACACAGCACGGCCTCCTTCTGCACGCCGACGATGCCCCACAGCTGCACGTTGCCGGCCGTGTCGGCCTGCTGGGCGTGGATCACCGCGACGTCGAGCTCCAGCGCGCTCACCGCGCTCAGCACCTCGCCGGTGAACGGGCAGGTGACCTCCTTGATCGACGGCGTGTGCGTGACGAGATCGCTGCCCACGTACCCGCGGAGCACGGCGAACGGCAGGCCGGACGCACCCGCCGCGTACCGGTTGGCCATGCCCGCGTGACTGTGCTCCTCGAGCTCGAGCGGGCCGGGCCAGCCGTGCTCGATCGCGTCCCGGAAGCGGTGCAGGCTGCCGACCCCTGGATTCCCTCCCCATGAGAACACCAGGCGGCGCGCGCACCCCATGCCGATCATCTGGTCGTAGACGATGTCGGGGGTCATGCGCACGAGCGTCAGGTCGCGCCGTCCCTGGCGGATGATCTCCTGGCCGGCCACGGTCGGGATCAGGTGCGTGAACCCCTCGAGCGCCACGGTGTCGCCGTCCCGGACGATCTTCGCGATCGCCTCCTGGAGCGGGACGATCTGCGTGGGCGGCCGGGTCATGGCGGAGGTGTTCGGAGAGCGCACCAACCTGCTCAGCACGAACCATACGTCGCGTCGCTCGGCCGGTCAACACGGGCCGGCCGGGCGCACCGGCGCTGTGCGAATGCCGGACGCCTGAACGGTTGACGCACAGAAGGGGGGTGTGATTGAGTCGAGCCGGCAACCGGGCACGCGCCCGGCAGCGCCGTGGCTCGACGGGCGGCGCCCGTCGACGCCCCACCCGGACTGGAGACTCGATGACGATCAGGATCGGCGCCAAAGTGCCGAACAGCGGCCCGCTCCCCGAGCGGCTGGGCATCGGCGCCATGGCCGCCGAGCTCGAGGCGGCCGGATTCGAATCGCTCTGGGTCAGCGACCACATCGTGCTCCCGGCCGCGATCGAGTCGCGCTATCCATTCGCCGACGACGGGCGTGCCACCTGGGCCACCGACACCCCCTACTTCGACGCCCTGATCGCGCTGGCGCTGATCGCCCAGGCGACCGAGCGTGCGAGGATCGGGACAGCCGTCCTTGTGCTGCCGTTGCGTCAGCCCGTCGTGTTTGCCAAGCAGGCGGCCTCGATCGACGTTGCGAGCGGCGGCCGCCTGTGTCTCGGGGTCGGCGCAGGCTGGCTCGAGGAGGAGTTCGACGCCCTCAACGTGCCGTTCGAGGGCCGCGGCCGCCGGCTGGAGGAGTGGATCTCGATCACCCGCGCGTGCTGGACCGGCGCCCCCGTGCCGTCGCAGTCGGAGCTGTACGACCTGCCGCCCGGCGTGCTCTGCCTGCCGAGGCCCGCGCACGACGTCCCGCTGCTGATCGGCGGCCACTCACGCGTCGCCCAGCGGCGGGCGGGACGCGTCGGTGACGGCTGGCTCGCGCAGCAGGCCCTGCCCGAGCTTGCGCCGGACGAGCTCGCCGGCCCGATCGAGGTGATGCGGGCCGCAGCCGCCGAGGCAGGCCGCGAGCCCGCCTCCCTGCAGGTCGTGCTTCGCATCGTCGAGTCCGCCGGTCGCAGCGACGAGCTCGCCCTGCGCGTGCCGGAGCTCGAGGCTGTCGGCGTCGACGAGATCATCGTCGACGTCTCGCTCGAGCACGGGGAGGCCGCAGATGTCTGCGCGCGGCTCCACGAGGCGGCAGCGCAGTAGTGAGCGCCGTGCTCGACCATGCCGTCCGGTGCGATCCGTCACCCTCCCCGTATGGCAGGTGACATGACCGGGAGCGCCGCCGGCGAGCTCGACGGCAGGGTGATCCTCCTCACCGGCGCGTCCGGCGGCATCGGCTCGGTCACGGCCGCTGCGCTCGGCGCCCGGGGCGCCGCCGTGGTTGCGCACTACGGCCGCAACCGCGAGGGCGCCGAAGCGGCCGTCTCGGCGTTGCCGGAGGAGCAGCGGCTGCTCCTCCGGGCCGACCTGGGCACGCCGGGCGCGGCACGCGGGCTCTTCGCCGAGGCGCTCGCCTGGCGCGGCCGCATCGACGTCGTCGTCGTCAACGCGGCGACGCTGCTCGAGACGCACTTCGACGGCAGCGACGACCTCTGGGACGAGAACTGGGAGGCGACGCTGCGCGTCAACCTGCTCGAGCCGGTCAGTCTCATGCGCGAGGCCGTGCGCCACTTCCTCGACGCCGGCGGCGGCACGATCGTCGCGCTCTCGAGCTGGGCGGCAGAGCGCGGCTCCGCGATCGCTTCTCTCTCCGCCTATGCGGCATCGAAGGCGGCGGTGCGGAACGTCGCCCAGACGATCGCGCGCAACCACGCGAAGGACGGGATCCTCGCCTACATCGTGGCGCCGGGCATCGTCCACACGCCCATGGCCGAGATCTCCGCCGTCTCGCGCGGCGGCATCGAGGCCCTCAACGCCGCGCTCGCGATGGGCGAGATGGTGCCTCCCGAGGAGGTCGCCGAGCTGATCGCATTCCTCTCGACCGGCCGCAGCAGGCATCTCAGCGGCGCGACGATCGACGTCAACGGTGCCACCTACATCCGCTGAGGAGCCACGCGGCTCCCTCGTCGTCGGCGGCGCCAGGGGCATCGGCCGCGCGATCGCGCGGGCGCTCTCGGCCCGGGGCGACATCGTCGTCGTCGCCGACATCGACGGCGTCGCCGCGGCGGCGTGTGCGGATGAGCTGCGACGTGAGGACGGCTCCGCCCGCGCGGTCGAGCTCGACGTCACCGACATAACGCAGGTGCGTGAGGTCGTCGCCGCGGTGGATGCCGAGACCCCGCTCGGCACGGTCGTGGCGAACGCGGGCGTCGCATTCGCGCGCCCGCTCGTGGATGTCGAGCCCGAGGAGTACGACCGGCTCATGGCCGTCAACGTCCGCGGCGTCTTCTTCGTCGTGCAGGCGGCGGTGCGCGCCATGGCCCCTCGCGGCCGCGGCAGCATCGTCACCGTCTGCTCGACGTCGGGGTTCACCGCCTCGACGGGCCCGATGACCGCCTACGACGCGTCGAAGGGGGCGGTGCGGCTCCTCACCCAGGCCGCCGCGCGGGAGGTGGCGGCGAGCGGCCTGCGCGTCAACGCCGTCGCGCCGGGAACGGTCGAGACCGACCTCACGCTCGGGCTCGCGTCCTCGGGCGAGCTCGCAACCCTCGGCGAGACGCGCGTGCCGCTCGGGCGCCTCGGCAGGCCCGAGGAGATCGCCGGGGCCGTCGCGTTTCTCTCGTCGGACGCGGCGTCCTACATCACGGGCCACGTCCTCGTCGTCGACGGCGGCTGGCTCGCTTGACACCGCCGGCGCCGGGGTTCACGATCCGCACATTCCAGCCGCTATGCGAACGCCTGCTCCAGACACCACCGTCCGCACCATGAGTGACAACACACCAGTGGCGTCGCGCGCGACCGGGTCCCACGGGCCTGCCGTCGTGGAGCTGCGCGGGATCAAGAAGTCGTACGGCCCGAAGGAGGTGCTCCACGGCGTCGACCTGACCGTGCATGCCGGAGAGCACGTCGTCATCTTCGGCCCCTCCGGCTCGGGCAAGTCCACGTTGCTGAGGACGATCAACCTGCTCGAGGAGCCGAACGAGGGCTCCGTACGCGTGCTCGGGGTCGAGTACGGCCCCGGCCTCGGCGCCGTCGAGAAGCGGGGTGGGCCGCTGCAGCTGCGCCGCCACGTCGGCATGGTCTTCCAGCAGTTCAACCTCTTCCCGCACCTGACGGCGCTCGACAACATCGCCCGGCCGCTGCGCTCCGCGAAGGGGCTCGGCCGGTCGGAGGCGGAGAAGGCGGCGGCCACAGCGCTACAGCAGGTCGGGCTGCTCAACTGGGCGGCGCACTACCCCGCCCAGCTCTCCGGAGGGCAGGCACAGCGGGTCGCGATCGCCCGAGCGCTCAGCCTCGATCCCGAGGTGATGCTCTTCGACGAGCCGACGTCGGCGCTCGACCCCGAGCTCGTGGGCGAGGTGCTCGGCGTCATGCGCCAGCTCGCCGAGTCGGGCATGACGATGGTGATCGTCACCCACGAGCTCAACTTCGCACGCGAGATCGGCGACTTCCACGTCTTCATGGACGAAGGGCTGATCGTCGAGTCCGGCCCCCGCGGCTTCCTCGACACGTGCTCGAACCCCCGCACGAAGCAGTTCCTGGCGGCGGTGCTCTGATGCTCGCGACGTATGACTGGTCGCTCATCTGGCAGTACCGGATCGACTTCCTCGACGGGCTCAAGGTCGCGATCGAGGTGTCGTTCGTGGCGATGATCCTGTCCGTCATCGTCGGCATCGTGCTCGCGGTCGCGCGCATGAGCAAGCCGCCGGTCTCCTGGGTCGCGGTCGCCTACATCAACATCTTCCGCGGCGTCCCGGCTCTCGTCAGCGTGATCTGGGTCTACTTCGGCTGGTCGCTGCTGCTCGGCATCAGCTTCACGGTCTTCCAGGCGGCCGTGATCGCGCTGGTGGCGCTCTACAGCGCCTTCATCGCGGAGATCTACCGCTCGGCGCTCGAGGCGATCCCGCGCGGACAGCGCGAGGCGGGCCTCGCGCTCGGCATGACCTCCCCGCGGGTGTTCGTGCAGATCACCCTGCCGCAGGCGACCAAGATCGCGATCCCGAACATCGGGAGCATGTTCATCGGCATGGTCAAGGACACCTCGGTGTTCACCGTCATCGGCCTGCTCGAGGTGGTGCGCGTGACCCAGAACATCAACTCGATCACGTTCCAGCCGTTCGTGCTGTACACGGCCGCCGCCGGCCTCTATGTGATCGCCGCGTTTGCGATCGACTTCGTGTTCAGGGCGATCGAGAAGTCGCTCACGACACCGCCGAAGGGCCGGATCGCCCAGACGGTGCACGGGCGGCGGCGGCGGCGCGTCGAGCAGATCGTCCGCGACTACCAGGCCGCGGCGTGAAGGGTGTAACCAATCCACTGTCCCTACGTCTCACGAAGCGAGCGGGGGCAAGCACCGTTATTTTCTACGGCCTCACGGCCACAACACAAGGGAGGGCAGGAAAGTGACTGCACGGAAATGGTTCGGCGGGACGTCGATTCTCATCGGCGTCCTGGCTGCGGCGATAGCCGTTGCCGCAAGCGCGTCCGCCGGCAACAGGGCGGCAAACCCGTACAACCTGATGGACCCGACCAAGCTGACGGTCGGCATGACGCTGCAGTTCAAGCCGCAGATGTACCTGGATGCGAAGGGCAAGCCGGCCGGGTACGACGTCGTGCTGCTGAAGGCGCTCGCCAAGCAGTGGGGCGTCAAGCTCGACATCAAGAACCTCGACTTCAACGGGCTCATCCCCGGCCTCGTCTCGAAGAAGTTCGACATGGTCTCGGTCGGCCTCTCGTCCACGCCCGAGCGGCGGAAGTCCATCAGCTTCAGCCGCCCGTACGTCCCGTACGCCCAGATCATGGCTGCGGGCGTGAACGACGCGACCGCGGCGACAACGGCCGCGTGGAACGCCTCCGACAAGACGATCACGTCGCTGCAGGGCTCGACCGCCGAGCAGCTCGTTCAGAAGACGTTCCCGAACGCGAAGTCCGCGTCGTTCCCCGATCAGAACGCCGCCTTCCTCGAGGTCGCAACCGGCCGCGCCAACGGCATCGTGGTCGAGAACTACCTCCTGGCGCAGTTCAACAAGTCGAACGGCAACAAGCTCAAGGAGGTGCCGTTCGCGAAGCCGTTGCACGTCGAGTACGGCTCGTACGGCGTCCAGAAGGGCAACATGAAGCTCGCGGCCGGCCTGAATGCGTTCCTCTGCAAGATGCAGAAGAGCGGCGGGCTGGCAGTGGCCTACAAGGCGACGATCGGCGCACCCCTGCCGGCGATGCCGCCCTGCAAGTAACACGCGGCACGGTCGTGGCCGGCGGCTCTGCCGCCGGCCACGCACCCCCTCGCACGAACCCGTCGCACGAACGCCAATCATCTAGCCTCCGTCCGAGATGAGCCCAGCGCCGTACGACGTCCTGGTGATCGGCGGTGGCCCCGCGGGCCTCGCCGCCGGGGTGGAGGTGGCGGAGGCAGGGTTCTCGGTCGCGATCGTGGACGAGCGGCCGACGCTCGGCGGCCAGATCTTCAAGCAGCCGGGCCCTGGCTTCCGCATCACGGACCCCGGTGCGCTCGGTCGCGACTTCGTCCGTGGGCGCACGCTCATCGCCGCGGCCGAGAGGTGCGGCGCCGAGGTGCTGTTGCGGACGAGCGCCGTCGCCGTCGACGGCACGAGCGTCGTGCTCGCCGAGGACGGAGAGCATGCCCGCGCGGTCGAGGCACGGCGGATCGTGCTCGCCCCCGGCGCGCACGACCGGCCGGTCGTCTTCCCCGGCTGGACGCTCCCGGGCGTCATCACCGCCGGTGGCGCCCAGACCCTCGTCAAGACGCAGCGCGTGCTGCCGGGACGGGAGCTCGTCTTCGCCGGCAGCGGCCCGCTCGCGCTCGCCTTCCCGGCCCAGTTGCGGGGCTACGGCGCGAACGTCACGCTCGTGCTCGAGGCAGGCCCTGCCCCGGGCGTGCGCGACGTGCTCCGCCTGCTCGGAGCCGCCCGCGGCAACGTACAGCTCCTGCGCGAGGCGGCCGCCTACCGCTCGCGCCTGCTGCGCGAGCGCGTGCCGCTCCGCTACCGCCGCATCGTCGTCCGTGCCCAGGGCGAGGGGCGCGTCGAGCGGGTCGTGCACGCGGCCGCGGATGCCGACTGGCGCCCCGTCGCCGGCACGGAGGAGACGGTGGCCGCCGACACGCTGTGTGTCGGCTACGGCTTCTTCCCCTCGGTCGAGCTGCTGCGTCTCGCCGGGTGCGCGTTCGCGTACGACGAGGATCTCGGCGGCCCCGTCGTGATCCGCGACGAGTGGCTGCGGACGAGTGTCGACGGCATCTCCGCGGCGGGCGACGGGACAGGTGTCCAGGGGTCGTACGTCGCCGTGGACGAGGGGCGCCTGGCGGCGCTCGGCGCAGCCCTCGACCTCGGCGCCGTCACGGCGCGCGACGCCGCCGGGCGCGCAGCACCGATCCGGGCCCGGCTGGCCCGCAAGGAGGCGTTCCGCAGGGCGCTGCGGCGGCTGCACGCGGTCGGGCCCGGCATCTACGAGCTCGCCACGGAGGACACGGTCGTGTGCCGCTGCGAGGAGCTGACCGCGCGCGAGCTCGAGGGCGCGATCGCGACGTCGGCCGATCTCAACGCGGTCAAGGCCCTGACGCGCGTCTCGATGGGCATGTGCCAGGGCCGCAACTGCCAGCGTCACGTGGTGGCGGCGATCGCGCGCCGGCACGGAGGCGCCCTCGGCGACTTGCCGGTCGCGACGCCGCGTGCGCCCGTGCGACCGGTGCCGATCGGTGCGGTCGCCGACGCCACGATCGAGGACGGAGGGTTCTTCACCCTTGACGACTGACGGCCACGACGACATGACCGCGTCGATCCCGGCGGGCGGCTGGCTGCCGCGGAGCGAGCTCGTTCGGCCGCTGCCGGAGAGCACCGACGTCCTGATCGTCGGCGGCGGACTCGCGGGCGCGTCGCTTGCGTACTACCTGGCGCGCGAGCGCGTCGAGGTCGTGCTCGTCGAGCGCGGGGAGCTCAACCGCGAGGCCTCCGGCACGAACGCGGGCAGCTTCCATTTCCAGGTCGCGCTCCACCAGCTCACCGGTGCCGAGACGGCGAACGTGCGCGAGCGGCTGCAGACCGAGGTGCGCCTGCACGCGGAGGCGGCCGAGGTGTGGCAGACGCTCGAGCAGGAGCTCGACGGCCCTCTCGACCTCCATATCACGGGAGGCCTCATGGTTGCCGAGACGGCCGAGGAGCTCCGGCTCCTGCACGACAAGCGCGTGATCGAGGAGGAGGCGGGGCTCGAAGTCCACGTCCTCGAGGGAGAGGAGCTGCGCTCGTTCGCGCCCTACCTCGCCGACGACCTCACGGGTGCGACGTTCTGCGCTCAGGAGGGGCACGCCAACCCGGCGCTGGCGACGCCGCTGTTCGCCCTGCGCGCGGCGCAGGCGGGCGCCGTGATCCGCACACACGCAGAAGTGACGGGGATCGAGATCGAGCCGGCCGCCGCCGCCGGCCGCTTCACCGTAGCCACCTCGGCGGGACGCATCCAGGCCCACCGCATCGTGAACGCAGCCGGCGCGTGGGCGAACGAGCTCGCTGCGCTCACCGGCTTGCAGCTGCCCGTGTGGTCGGGAGGCCTCCACCTCAACGTGACCGAGCCGCGCGAGCACGTGCTCGGCCCGATGGTGCAGCACATCGGGCGGCGGTTGACGCTGAAGCAGACGGCGAGCGGCACGTTCATCATCGGCGGCGGCTGGCCGGCCCGGCCCGAGCCCCGGCCGCAGCGCTACTCGACCCGCTGGGACAGCATGGCGGGCAACGTCGCGGTCGCCGTCCGCGTCGTGCCGCTGCTCGCCGACGTGCGCATCGTCCGCACGTGGTCGGGCGTGATGGCGTTCACCAACGATCTCGCGCCCATCGCCGGCGAGTCGGTGCGGCAGCCCGGCTACCACACGCTGATCGCAACGACAGGATTCACCCTGAGCCCGCTGCTGGCACGGCTGCTCGCGGAGACGATGGCGACCGGGCGCAACACGATCCCGCCCGCCTACGCCGTCGACCGCGGCACCCGCGAGCCGACCCCCACCTGAGGAGGCAGAGATGAACCGAGATGACGTCGACTGGCGCGGCTACTGGCCCGCCTGCCCCACCCCCTTCACGAGCGACGGCACAGTCGACGTCGAGTCGCTGCGCGCGCTGGTCGAGTGGTACCTCGGCCAGGGCATGCACGGGATCTTCGTCAACGGTACGTCCGGCGAGTGGTTCTCCCAGACGCCGGCGGAGCGCCGCCTCGTCGCGGAGACCGCCATCGACCAGGTGGCGGGTCGCGCGACGGTCGTGATCGGCTGCACGTCCCTCACCGCAAAGGAGGCGGTCGAGCTCGGCCGGCACGCGCTGGCCGCCGGTGCCGACGGCATCGGGTCGACGCCGCCGCCGTACTCGAAGACGTATCCCGACGAGACGGTCCGCTACTACGAGGACATCTCCGACGGGGTCGACGCGCCGCTGATGGTCTACAACTGGCCGCACGGCACGAGCGTCGACATCGGCCCGGACCTCGCGGAGCGGATCGCCGCCGTCGACAACGTCGTCGCGATCAAGGACAGCACGCCCAGCCTCGAGCAGTTCTTCGAGACGACGCAGCGCGTTGTGGGGAGCGTGCGGGTGTTCGGCCCGTTCATGGGCGTCGCCGGCCTCGACTTCCTGCTGGAGCACGGGGGAGACGGGTTCATCGGCGGCGGCTCGCTGTGGGGCTCGCGCGACGCCGGCTTCTGGGAGGCGGTCTGGCGGGGTGACCTCGAGCCCGCGTACGAGCACGCGCGGCGCACCGACGAGCTCTTCCCGAAGCTCTGGCTGCCGGGCGGCTGGGGCGGCCACTACGGCGCCTACCAGAGCCAGCTGAAGGCGCTGATGAAGATGCTCGGTCAGCCGGGCGGCGAGGTGCGTCCGCCGCGCCTGCCCGTCACCGACGCAGCGAGCCTGCAGCGGCTGCACGAGATCCTCGTCGAGGCTGGCCTGCTTCCAGAGCTGGTGGAGGCGGCGTGAGCACGTTCATGGGAGTCGACCACGTCGGCATCGGGGTCGGGGACGTCGATGCGGCGATCGCGTTCTACGGCCGGCACGTCGGCTTCGACCGCGTGCTGTTCGACTACACGGGCGAGCTTCCCGGGCTCGAGATCGTTGCGGGCCGGACGCCGCGCGCCCGCGTCGCCATGCTCGAGAACAGCGGTGCGACGCCGATCGGCCCGGGCCGGGTGAAGCTCGTCCAGGTGCTGGACGGCGACGGGCCTCCGCCCGTACCCGAGAGCCAGGCGTGGGGGGAGGTCGGTGTGTGCGAGATCTGCCTGCACGTGCGCAACGTGCAGGAGGTGCACGACGCCCTCGTCGCCGCCGGGTGCGCGTCGCTGATGGAGCCGATGAGCGCCGATGTGCCGCCCTCCGGCGTCACGCTCGACATCGCCTACGTGGCGGATCCGTGGGGGACGAAGCTCGAGCTGATCGAGTGGACGGGGCTGTGGCGCTCGCTGCCGGGGCCTGCCCGTGCCGAGGGCGTCAACCATGTCGCGTTCGGCGTCACCGAGATGGCGCGGACGCGCGCGTTCTACGAGCGTCTCGGGTTCACCGAGTTGCTGTTCGAGTCGGTCGAGTTCTTCGATCCGATGGCCCCGTGGTACGTGCCTCCGTGGTACGACCCGGGCAACCTGCCCGCGCAGCACATGACGATGCCGATGCCGCCGCAGGGTGCCGCGATCGAGCCGGTCGTGCTCGACCCGCCCGGCCACGACTGCCGCGGCGAGTGGGGCCATCTCGGCCCGATGGACTTCGGCATCAGGGTCGGCAACATCGACGCCGCCGCTGCGCAGCTACGCGCGCAGGGTGTTCCCGTGCACGGCGAGCCACAGAGTCTGGACGTCGGCTCGGGCGAGTGGCGGTACGTGTATTTCGCCGAGCCCGACGGGAACTACGTCGCACTCGTCGAGGCTCGCTATTGACCGGGCGGCACCGCAACGAGGCCGTCCTGGCGCTGGACCGCCATCCCCTCGCGCACCCACGTGACGCAGGCGCGCGTGTTCGGCACCCCGTCCAGCACCACGAGGCAGTCGAAGCATACGCCCATGCCGCAGAAGATCCCGCGCGGCGCACCGCCCGGCGTGGTGCGCATGGCCACGTGCCCCTCCGCGAGCAGCAACGCGGCCACGCTCTCGCCCTCGTAGGCCGTCACCTGCCTGCCGTCGAGCGTGAGGGAGACCGGAGCCCCGCGCTCGAGCCCGTGGCCCTCGGGCAGGCGAAGGTCCGCGGCAGGCATGTGGAATTCCTACCATGCGC
>Ga0315276_10002699_pt1 | contig 16275 bp, 12 predicted proteins | sample YL17G05_0_MG_FD_204542 | JGI IMG/M metagenome (GOLD analysis project Ga0315276, IMG submission 204542) | Sediment microbial communities from Yellowstone Lake, YNP, Wyoming, USA - YL17G05_0 | ecosystem: Environmental > Aquatic > Freshwater > Lake > Sediment | place: USA: Wyoming | collected... | reverse complement strand
TCCTTAAATCTTTTACCACGCATGTTAGACCTCCTTATCAAGGTTTTATCATGCTGGCACTCCAATTGCAACTGGCACAGTTTTTGGGGGTAAGGTCACGCAAGCGCCCAGGTAAATTGGTATTCATGCTCATATTTCAATCTCCCAACGGAGAATTTAAGAATATTTGGATATTTTTTCCTCTTTTCAAAAAAACGCTTTCGCCACTCCATTCTACCCGCAAATCTTTTCATTTACAACGGCGAAATTTAGTGGAATCGGTGGGGTACGAATTAGTCGTTAGTCGATAGGGGATAGTCGATAATGCTGGATTCCGCATCAAGTGCGGAATGACAACAAGTAGAGATTGCCACCCCCCGTTTCTGTCTTCGCCCTACTGCTTCGCTTTGCGAAGCAAAACATAGGGGCAGGCGACAGAAGACACGGGGGTCGCAATGACGGAGTGGATTCCTGCTTTCGCAGGAATGACCCTACTTAGGGGAGGCAGAGACAAAATCAGTTGATATTGCCGCAGTAAGGGAGTAATATTGCTGCCTTGTGAAATTGATTCCTGCCTTCGCAGGAATGACAGATACTGGAGGATTTTATTGTGCAGTTAATTAAAACGATAATCGCAGTCGTAATTTTGTCCCTTGTACTTCCGACGGGAAGCGCAATCTCAAACAGCGCCGGCGCCGAGTCGGTCACTCCTGATAACCTGGCCGACTACTACGGGTTTGGCGAGATGGAGATAATCAAATCGGACTGGGATATAGGGGGTTTGAGGATTGCTGATTTCAACGGCGACGGCCTAAACGATATTGCGGTGGTTAACGACAGAAAGGCCAGGATTGAGCTGTTGATTCAAAAGAAGGCCGTCGGGCAGGGAGAAACGCCGGTAGCCGTCGACCCTAATGACGTTGACATAAATATAATCAGCTCCCCTACTCGTTTTCGGCAGGAGATTGTAGCGGTTTCACAGAAAGTTTTCAGTTTAGTTTGCGGAGATTTGAATTCAGATGGGATGAAGGATTTGGCCTTTTATGGCGGGCCAAAAGGTTTGTATGTGATATTGCAAAATCCCGCAAAAGATGTCCTGCGGCAAGCAAATGATACCGAAGCTGGAAAGCCGGCGACTTTGAACTGGCGGACGAGAAAAAAAATAAAGATTGATGATGGTCTTGTAACTGCCAATGCGCTGGTATGCGCCGACTTGAATAACGACGGCGCCGCCGACCTCGCGCTGGCCGGCCGAGATGGGGTTTATATCATTTTGCAAAAAAAAGATGGCTCGCTGGCTGAGCCGGTGAAATATCCCACTACTGCACTAACGCTGGGCGTTGAGGTCGGTGATTTGAACGGCGATAAGATAAACGACCTTGTCCTTGTAACGAATGACCGCGAAAAGCCTATACACGTGCGGTTTGGTCTTGAAAAAGGTCAATTAGGCCCGGAAGTTCGGTTTTTTATCGAAGGGCCTTTGGCGTTGGAGCTTCGTAATATAGACGGCCAGGCAGGCGATGAGGTATTGACTGTCGATGCGATAAGCAAACGGCTGACCTGCTATAAATTTGCCCCTGAAAAAGAAACAGATAGTGATTGGCCGATGCTGTTTTATCCTCTTACTTCGGGAGAGGCAAGTACGAAGCGGGATTTAGTAGTTGGTGATTTAGACGGTGACGGTTTAGCTGATGTCGCGATAAGTGACCCCGTAGCTGCGGAGATTATTCTATATAAACAAACAGCGGGACTTGGACTGGCTGAGCCGGTGAAGTTTCCGGCTCTTGCCGATATCGAGAGTTTGTCTGCTGCGGATATAGATAAGGACGGCAAAGCCGAACTGGTAGTTTTGAGCGTTAAGGAAAAAATAATCGGCAAAGCAGAATTCGAAAATGACCGTTTGTCGTTTCCGCAACCCGTCGAAATCACCGGTGAGCCGGTGGCAATGGACCTTGCTGATGTTGACCACGATGGCAATATCGACTGCCTTTATATATCTAAAGACGCCAACGATATCAGGCACTTAAGAGTAATTTATAATCTGGGCGGGACAGACAAAGCGGTTAATCAGCCAAAAAACAAGAAATCTAAGAACGCTGAAAAGGTTGACGATGCCGCGTTTGCTTTAGAGCTTAAAGGGCTTGCCTCCGACCCGGATGGCCTAAAGATTCTTGACGTTGACCATGATGGTCTGGAAGACGTTTTGATATTTGTCAAATACGAGCTTCCTGTATTGGTTCGACAGGTACAGAAGAGGAAATTTGAAGTTGTTGATTCGCCAAATGCACAGGCGAGCTTGATTAAGGACGCGACGCTCGCCTCGGTAGCCGTTGCCAATGTGGACGACAAGGTCGGCGATGAACTGCTGGTCGCGCAAAAGAATTTTGCGAGGAGCCTGGTTTTCGCATCCGCCGCAGAGCGGCGAGACCTCGCTGAAGGCGGGGAGGGCAAAAACTGGAGTGTAATAGACCAATATAACGCCAAAGGCACGGAAAATAAAATATCAGCAGTCGCCGCCTTTGATATCGACGGCAAAGGTTCTCAGGGCCGCCCTGCTATCCTGCTGCTGGACGGCCAGGATGGACAGCTCCAGATACTCAAAGCCGGTGTCGATAATACCTACCGGTTTGAAAAAGAATTAGATGTCGGCACATGGAATACAGCGGCGAAGCATCCGAAAATGTTGTTTGCGCCTCTTACAGGCAGCGAGGCCAAGAGCCTTTTGTTGTTCGACGGCGACAAATTTGCACTTATGACGCCGCCGAGCGACAGTTTTTTGCCGATGCATTTGGAGCAGCAATTCAGTTATGAGACAAAAATAAAAGACGGTATGTATGGCAACCTGACAACCGGAGACATCAACGGTGACGGGCGGGTTGACATTATTATGGTCGAATACAAACATAATCATATCGAGATACTTGCGCTTGGTAGTGATATGAAGCCGATTCCCGCAATGCGTTTCAAGATATTTGAGCAGAAAAGTTACCGCGACAGTGAAGAGCGCGCCAAAACCGCCGTTGAACCGCGAGAACTGAAAGTTGCTGACGTAACCGGCGACGGCAAAAATGATTTAATAACCGTTATCCACGACCGGATAATTATTTACCCCCAGGATTAGTACGAATATTACATAACCTTTTGATTTAGAGCGGATGGTCTGAATTGAAAATTGTAAAATTTTAAGGAGCGGAGCACATGGAAGGACCTTTCATTCTTTTAATTCTTTTGGTCATTTGTTGTATTCTGTCAGGCCCAGTTGCGTTAATTATCAGTATTAATACATTAAACAGATTAAAATCGATGCATCCTGAGCCGAAAAAGCCGCAAGAAGAATTGTTTAATGTCCCATCTAAAACACATCCGAAACCAGTTGAGGCAATCAGGAAGGAACCGCTGCCAATGCCGAGCTATATTAGGACGGTTGAGGAGAAAAAGAGTGTTACAAAAGACATTGAGGTGGATAAAATTGCCAAACCTAAACTGTTGCTGGAACAGCAAATAGGTACACGGTGGATTCTTGTGGCGGGTATTATCACGGTAATCGTTGGCGTGGGGTTTTTCCTGAAGTATACGTATGACAATAACCTGATAGGTCCGTTGGGTAGAGTGGTTATAGCGGCCGTTTCAGGGCTTATCGCATTGGCAATAGGAGAGGCGACTCGCAGGCGGGGATATGAAGTCGTCGCAAAGGCGGTGACATCACTGGGGTTCGCAATCCTATATGCGGCAGTTTTCTCAGCCTATCGATTTTATGGACTGATTACTCCCCCGCCAACTTTTATTCTTGCGATATTTATTACAGTAGCGGCAATGTTTTATGCGATCAGTGTAAATGAGGTGTTGGTCGCATTTTTGTCTTTGCTCGGTGGCTTTCTGACTCCGGTGATAATTTCGACTGGTGAGAATCTGCCAATGCCTTTGTTCAGTTATATCTTGATTCTGGGTGTTGGTGCAATGCTGTCGGCATATTATCGAAAGTGGCGGGCGGTAAATGTGCTTGCTTTTCTGGGTACATTTGTGCTGTATACAGGTTGGTTTGAGAAATTTTACAGACCTGCGATGAGAACTGCTGAAGGCGTACCGGAACAACTGGCAATCGCCATGATTTGGCTTTGGGTGTTTTTTGCGGTTTATCTTTTGCTGCCGATATTTTCCGGATTAGTAAAGAAGGTTAAGGCTAAAAGAGAAGATGTTCTGCTTGTTTTGTCGAACGCAGCAGTTACGTTTTATTACTTGTGGAACATTCTATTCGATAAATACCGTATATCGCTGGCCTTTTGTGCTGTTGGGCTGTGCGTAGCACATTTAATTATGATGAGTATAGTAAATAGGCGGCATAAAGAAGACCTGAATTTGCGGCTTGCGTTGCTGGTGATTGGGCTGTTTTTTGCAACGATTGCTGTTCCGCTTTATCTAAAGATGTATGCAGTTGCGATGGCATGGGCAGCCGAAGGCGTTATATTGGCAATAATTGGGCTGAAGTATCGCAGTATCTGGACGCGGATTGGAGGGGCTATTGCGTTTCTGCTGAGTATAGGACAGCTTCTGAATCAATTGCCGATGCATACCGCAGCGTTTCAAATAGTATTCAACCCTGCTTTCGGAACGTGGTGTTTTGTGGTAATAACACTTTTAATGTGCCACGTTATATACAGGAGGACTTCTGCATTAGTAGATAAGGAACGCGGATTAATTGCGGAGCTTTTATATGCGGCGATGTTGCTTCTATTGATGGCGGCTGTTGTAATGGAATGGGGATGGCACTGTGATTACAACATACAGGAACATGCTGTAGGGGATAGACACTTCCTTGAGGGAATGGTGGTAATACTCACAGTGTTTCCGCTGTTGCTTCTCGTTCGGCCGATTTGTCCGCGGGGGATGTATTGCAGGATTTTGGCAGCGATTTTGGCAGGTGTTGGTTCAATCTTCGCAATCGCCGGCTTAACGGAATTTTATGCGAATGCGTTTGTAATTTTCGCCAACATCGAGTTCCTCATCGTGCTCATTTTTGTAATAGGGCTGTTTGTGGGGGCGTGGCTGTTAAAGCGTGCGGAAAGAGAACAGAAAAGCATCCCGCTCTCGATGATTTTTGCAGTAGCAGGGATATTCGTGCTGTGGGTATTGTTGACGGAGGAAATATATCTTTACTGGTATTGCCGTAATCGCTTTGCTCCGCCCTTGGCTAACTGGATGTTCTTGTCGCATATGTATATATCGGTGATGTGGGCGATTTATGGAGCAGTTTTAATGATAGTTGGATTCTGGCGAAGAGTTGGGATATTACGGTATATTGCTCTGGGCTTGTTTGTTTTGCTGCTGGCAAAGGTGTTTATTTTTGATACCAGCACAGTTAAGAGTGTATATCGAATCGCCGCGTTTTTAGCAACGGGAGTTACGCTGGTAGGAGTCTCTTATCTTTATCAATTTTTGAAAAAGAAAGGTTTCTTTGAAGTGGTGTTGGCAGAAGGTAAATCAAATAAATAGCTGCGGAGATATAAGATGACAAAGTCAAAAATTTTGGCCATAACCATAATTCTTTTACTATTTGGATGGTTGAGCAATATTTTTGCGTTCGAAGTTACTAAATGGAAGTATCAGGCTAAAGTGATTATTGAGGATGGAACCAGTGAGTATTACAAACTGGCTCTTACGCCTGAAGCCTATAACGCTGCGAGGCCTGATTTAGGAGATATTAGGCTCGTAGACGTCAACGGCGAACAGGTTCCGTATGTGTTATTTAAACCTCAAGATACCACGGAGAAGCAGATATATAAGCCGAGGGTAATAAACCGCTCAACACGTAAAGATAAAGCTGCGGCGGTAACGCTGGATTTCAGTAAGCAAACAGTAAAAAACTCAATCGAAGTTATAACACTGGGGGACAACTTCCGGCGGGCCGTCAAGGTCGAAGGTTCCAATGATAATGTTGAGTTTTTTACGCTGGTTGAGCAGGCTTATATTTTTGCGGTCGAGCATAATAAGCGATTTGAGCAAATTGATTTGCCGACAAACGATTATCGTTATTTAAGGATTAGTGTTTGGCCAATGGCGACGGAAGAAAAAAAACCGGTCATAGAAGAAGTAAGAGCATTTAAGATTGAAAAGAAGTTTGCAGAACGTCAGCCTGTTAATATAACGCAAACAGAGCACAGCGAAGACGAAAAAAGCAATTCGAGTATTTACATCTATGACCTTGCGTACTGTCATTTGCCGGTAAGCGAGATTGAACTGAACGTTGCGGATGATTCATTTTACCGATACGTTACGGTCGAAGGCAGAGATGCTGCTACCAGGCGTATTAAGCTTAACAGCGAAGACAATATACAGCGGTTTAAGGAAGTGGAGGTACAGTGGGAAAGAATAATTAGTGATACTATTTACAGGTACACCGAGATAAATGGCCAAAAGCGTGAAAAGCTGGTTTTGCACATCCCTGCAACCGGATACATATACAGGTATCTGAAGATTACAATAAAAAATTATGATGATAAGCCCGTAACGCTAAAGTCAGTATCAGCCGAGATGGTAGCACATCAGGTGATATTTGCAGTTGAGAACAATGCTGCGCCCGTCTTTTACGTCGGTTCCGACTCGGCGAACCCCCCGCAGTATGACCTTGAATATAGATTGAGTAATCCATCACAAGTCGAGGCTGAGACAGCTCGGTTGAGTGATATTACCGATAATCCGGCATTTGCACAAGCTAAGGGGAAACCTGTTGCCTGGACAGAAAAACACAAATTTTTGCTGTCTACGATTTTAATAATTGTGGTATTGGTGTTGGCCGGTTTCATATTGAAATCGTTCAAATCCATGCAAAATGAGCAGATTAAAAATTAGTTTTCATAAGGGTTTATTATACAGGAAGGTGATAACATCCTGGACATGGTGAGGGAAAAGAAAGCTGAAGCGGCCCGAAACGCTATGCGGGGGTTAATATTACAGCCTGGGGCAATCGGGGATTGTATACTGACTTTGCCGTTGGCTGAATTTTTGAAAGACAGCCTCAAATTGGGCGGGGTCGATATTCTTGGTCATACCGAATACATCGGCATTTTCCCGGGCAGGACGTGCATAGATGGCGTTCGGTCCATGGATTCGATAGATTTGCATAGATTGTTTGCTGAAACCGATACGTTTGACCTTGCGGATAGGGACGCTTTGATAAACGTTTTCAGCGATTACGCATGGATAGTAACATTCATGGGTGAGCCGGACAGTAACTTCGAGCGAAATCTGATATTCACCGCCAATTGCAGCCGAAGCACGGAAGTGATAACTCTATCGATGAAACCCCGCCTGAAGGCGAGGTCCCTCGGCTCGAAGGCCGCGAGGCCTGCGGCTCGCCAAAGGCGGACGCCTAAAAACTCTTCGGCGCATATAACTGATTTTTATATACAGCAATTTATTGCTCAAACAAGCCTGTCTTTAGAACTTCCATTGGTCCGGAAAACAAAAAGTTTAATAAAACCAACCATGACGGACATAAACAAAGGCAGAGAACTGCTAAAAGAAGTAAACGTTGAAAAGCCTGTCGTGATTCAGCCAGGCAGCGGCGGCTCGCACAAATGTTGTCACCTGGATAATTTTCTGGCCGTGGCCGAAGAGCTTATTTCAAAAAATATCGAAGTGATATTCCTGTTAGGGCCGACTGAACTGGAGCAATTCAGCGATTCAAAAATCAAAAGAATAAACGGTGTTGCGAAGTGTCTGACGGATTTATCCCTGACAGGCGTATTAGAGCTTTTAAGCTGTGCAGGCGCTTTTTTAGGTAATGACAGCGGCATTACGCATTTAGCCGCTGCGATGGGGGTAAAGACAATCGCCGTTTTCGGCCCGACCGAGCCGGTAGTTTATAGTCCTATCGGACCGGCTGTAACTGTAATTAAAAGCGCCGTCAGGCGTCCCCAAGCGGACAGCGGTACGGATTTCGCGGAAAAGCCCTCAGAGAGTTTACAACAGAAGCTCCTGAAAGCTTTGATGGCGTAAGGACACGGATGAGTTTGAGCCACAGTTGGGATTACACAAAGCATAATGGCCGACCCTGGACTTATGAGTTGACTGCATTGGCCATTTTACTATAATACAACCGAAGCCTTTGTAGAAACTTGTAAAGACCTCTAATTGGTAACGGTAGGTACGGAAGATGAGGGCGTTTATATGCAAAAGACTTTGGGCGAATTAGCTGAATACGTAGGCGGCAGAGTCATCGGCGACTCCAGCGTGGTAATTAAATCCGCCTCTACCCTCGGGCGAGCAGGCGAAGGAGATATCAGCTTTTTGGCCAACGCCAAATACGAAAAGCAGGTCCAGACAACCAAGGCTGGTGCCGTAATCGTAAGTAAAGAGACGCCTAATGTTTCGGTTCCTCTTTTGGTAGCTGAGGACCCATATTACGCTTTTATGCAGATTATGGTACTGCTTCATGGCTATCGAAAGCACAAAAAGGTGGGGATTAGCCCGCGGGCGGCAATCTCGGACACTGCCAAAATAGGCGCTGGTTGCCACATTCATGATTTTGTTACCGTATCCGATGATGCAAAAGTCGGAGATGGCTGCATAATTTATCCCGGCGTGTTCATTGGGCAAGGCGCTGCAATCGGCAATGACTGCATAATATACCCTAATGTGGCTATTTATGATGGATGCAGAATTGGTAATCGTGTGATTATACATGCCAATACCGTAATCGGGGGGGATGGCTTCGGATATGCCACCCACAAGGGTATGCACTACAAAATACCACAGATTGGTATTGTTGTCATAGAGGACGACGTAGAGATTGGCGTCTGCTGCGGAATTGAACGGGGCACACTCAGCGATACCATCATAGGTCAGGGCAGTAAGTTTGGCGATTTAATTGCGATAGGTCATGGCGTGAGGATTGGCGCACATTGTTTGATTGTGGGTCAGGTAGCTATTGCCGGCTCAACCACCCTCGGACATCATTGTGTAGTTGGCGGCCAGGTCGGCATTGTCGGCCATATTACCATTGGAAACAATGTCACCATAGGAGCACAGGCGGGTGTCACAAACAACATTCCTGACGGCAAAGTGGTTTTGGGTTCCCCCGCTATTGAAGCGGACCAAGGCAGGCGTGCATACAGTATGATACAATACCTGCCTGAAATGCGGCAAGATATTCGCAAACTCGAAAATCAGATTGAGCAAATTATCTCATCCATTGAGTCGGACCCTGAAAAACCAATATAGAATATGAATACCAAAGATGTACTTGGTTTGATTGCAGGAGAAGGCAGACTGCCCTTCCTCGTGGCTGCCGGCGCCAGAAAGGCGGGATTAAAAGTAGTTTGCGTGGGTTTGGCGGATAACGCGGAGCCTAATCTGGCTGACGAAGTTGATGTTTTTTACGAAGTTGCGATTGCCCGGCCGGGCAGTTGGATACGGAAGTTAAGAAAGCATAACGTAACCAGAACGGTTATGGTCGGCAGGGTCGCCAAGCACCGGCTGTTTACTCCCCAGAGAATTTTGAAATATTTGCCTGATTGGAGGGCGTTTAGAGTATATTACTGGCGGCTGCGCAACAGAGACAAACGAAATGATACGTTATTAAGTGCCCTGGCAGAGGAACTGGCCAGCGGAGGAATAATGCTGGAGAATTCAACGATGTACTGCAAAGAACATCTGGCAACGGCTGGAACAATGACAAAGACACAGCCGAGCCAGTCCGTATATGGTGATATTGAATTTGGCTGGCAGATAGCTAAAAAACTCGGCGGGCTGGATATAGGTCAGGCCATTGCGGTAAAGGAAAAGGAAGTCATTGCCGTCGAAGCGATAGAAGGCACGGCAAAAATGATCGAGCGGGTCGGCCAGTTTTGTAAATCGGGGGGCTGGACGCTTATCAAAACCTCGAAACCGGGTCAGGACATGCGGTTTGATGTGCCGTGCGTCGGGCCTGATACTATCAGAAGTTTGGCTGAAAACGGAGGCAAATGCCTTGTCGTGGAAGCGGACAAAACAATAATCATTGACAGACCTGAGACAATAAAACTTGCCGACCAGTTAGGCATAACTATTCTGGGGCGATAACGTCTTGAACAGTTGCTTCGATAAAATACGAGGGGGAAACTGCACGTTATATATCCACAGAGATTTTCGCGACGCTGCTTTTGAACAGGTCTTATTGGCCGGCGGGGAAAAACTGGGGCAGCATTATCAGTTGACGACCATCCCTGCCTCAAGGTTTGCCCGTGTGTATAAATCCGCCGTCAGGTTTGGTAACGCCGACAGGGAAGTTTATTTCAAGCAATATCTTTGCAGGTCGGTTTGGGATTTTATTAAGGATTTTGTGCGTGCCAATCGAGCCGAGCGAACCTTTAAGGCAACCGAGATGTTGGCTGAAAATGGTTTCGATGCTCCTGTCATTATCGCAATGGCTAAATCCGGATGCCGATTTTGTCATACAACAAATCTCCTGGTAACTCTTGAGATTGAAAACGCAAAACAGATTTACCAGCTTATCTCCGATGGCAAATTGGAAACCGCAGACAAACGCGAACTAATACGGGCGTTTGGACGAACCGTAGGCAGAATGCACGCCATGGGCATTTTCCATGGTGATTTGAGATTAGGCAATATATTGGCCAGACAGGAGAAAGGCCGCTGGAGGTTTTTCTTCCTTGATAATGAGCGAACAAAAAAGTTTTATCGTTTGCCGGACCGACTGAAGCGGAAAAATCTGGTGCAGGTAAATATGCTTCCGCCCGCAGCTATAAGCAATACCGACCGAATGAGGTTCTTTACAGAATACTGGGCGCAAAATGAGATAGCCGAAACGAAGAAGACAGCCCTGATAAAAAAAGTTCTTGAAAAAACCCGCCTGCGATTGGATAAAAAAGAAATGCTTTAGAATTGCTTGAGAAATCGCAAGTCGTTTTCGAAAAGCAATCTGATGTCATTGATGCCGTATTTTTTCATTGCCAGCCGTTCCACGCCGAAGCCGAATGCCCAGCCGGTATATTTTTCGCTGTCTATGCCGACCGAATCAAAGACATTGGGGTCAACCATACCGCAGCCGCCGACTTCCATCCAGTCTTCCTTGCCTTGTTTATTTACCCAAAAAACGTCTATCTCTCCGCTCGGTTCTGTAAATGGGAAAAAGCTCGGCCGAATCCGCCATGTAATTTTGGGGCCATAATAGGCGTGAATAAACTGGTCGATGGTGGTTTTCATATCCACCATACTGACACCCTCGTCAACAACCAGCGCTTCGATTTGATGAAACATATACATATGTGTCGCATCGACAGTGTCCGGACGATAGACCCGCCCCGGTGCGACTACACGGATGGGCGGCTTAGTTTGTTCCATAACACGGATTTGAACCGGCGAAGTGTGGCTCCGCAGAAGAGTTTTGTCGCCGACATAGAAAGCATCGAATGGGTCTCTTGCGGGGTGTTCCGGCCCGATATTTAATGCGACGAAATTATGCCACTCATCTTCAACTTCAGGCCCGTAGGCCACGGCGAAACCCATTCGGCCGAATATCTCCAGCAGTTCATTTATCGTTTGGGTAATAACATGAGGCTTACCGATGTCAACAACTGTGCCGGGCAGAGTAACGTCAAGCAGAGCCTGTGATTTTTTCTGATGTGTCTGCGATAAGCTTTTTTTGAATTGCTCAAACGCTTCGGTGATTTCCTTCTTTACTTTGTTTGCGATTTGTCCCGCTTCGCGTCTTTGTTCAGATGGCAACTGTCCCACCTGACTGAGCATTTGAGTAATTTGGCCCTTGCGACTGAGGTATTTTATGCGGTAATCCTCAAGCGACGCCATATCGGTGATTTTCTTCAGGGCTGCAAGCGCATCCTTACCGATTTTTTCTAATTGCTCAAGCATTTAACTCGAATACGCACCTTATTTAACTGCCGCTTTTGCTGCTTCAACAATGGCGTCAAAACCGGCTGGGTCAGCGATAGCAATTTCGCTAAGCATCTTACGATTCAGAGTGATGTTTGCTTTTTTCAAGCCGTTGATAAACTGGCTGTATCTTACCCCTCGCTGCCGACACGCTGCGTTCAGGCGTATAATCCACAAACCACGGAAATCTCTTTTTCGCCGCTTTCGGCCGACACGAGCATAAACACCCGCTCGCGTACCTGCTTCTTTGGCTAAACGATATAGATGACCTGAAGCGCCGCGGTGACCCTTTACTGCTTTGAGGACTCGCTTCTTCGGCTCGCGTCGCGCCGAACCTTTTCTACTTCTTGGCATATCAGCTTTCCTTAAAGAATTTTTGAGTTATTTCGCTTGCTGGCGGCAGCTGATTCGGAAATGAACCAATCTTGCGGTACAACGCGAAATTGGCAATCCAAGCCGAGAAGCAAGCCTGTTTAATTGATTAATTATTTATTTACAGAGCTGTATCCTGATTGCAGCCGCTGCCCTGCCGGAGATCATTGCCGTACTTTTTATTCGCCTGCGCCGTTTGGCGTTCTTACTGCTCATAAGATGGCCGCCGCCGCTGCGTTTTCGGTTGATTTTACCGGTAGCAGTGATTTTAACTCTTTTACTCAAACCCTTGTGGGTTTTCTGTTTTGGCATCTAATCGGTTCCTTAAAATATAAAGAAGGTAATCTACAGTATCCGCATTTGTTAGTCAACCGTGAAATTCCCGAAAAAAATGGAAAATAGGCTTACAATCTTTAGTAAGCCCTCCCCTTTTACACCAATACCCGCCATTGAGTCGATTTTGATTGAAGGCCCGGTTTACCGCTTATAGCAGAATAAGTGCCTTCTTGATAGTTTTTCCAGTTTTTCAACCAGTTATTTAGGCACAACCAGCAATGTCATACGCTTGCCGGCCATTTTGCCAGGCTGTTCAATCTTGGCCAATTCCTGCAGTGATTCAGCGATTTCCTTTACCATTTCATATCCCCGGTCTTTATGCAGCATCTGGCGTCCGCGGAAAAATACCGTGAATTGTACTTTATGCCCTTTCTGCAAAAACACACGGGCATGGTTAAGCTTGATGTCCAGGTCATGTTTGTCGGTTTCAGGCCGAAGTCTTATTTCCTTCAGCACCGTCGAATGTACCTGGTGTTTTTTATGTGCGTCACGAACCTTGCGCTTCTGCCGGTACAGCCACTTGCCGTAATCCATTATCCTGCAGACCGGCGGATCGCTTGTAGGTGACACTTCCACAAGGTCTAAACCGGCCTCGCGAGCTTTCACAAGCGCATCGTATGTACTTACAATTCCGGCTTGATTGTTTAATTCGTCGATTAGCCGAACCGCATTAACCCGAATCCTTCCGTTTATCCTTAATCCTTGTTTGCTAATTGTGTACCACCTTACCTTTCTAAAAAGAGGAAAAACAATTAATCGCCATTAACGTTTTTTTAATTATTAATCTTCAAATACCAGCTCTGCCTTTTTTTCGGCAATTTTGAGTTTTGCAATTGCAATAAATTTATCGATTCCCACCGTTTTGGTTACTTTATCTCCCAGCATCCTTACATTGACGGTGCCCGACTGTGCCTCTTTAGGCCCGACTACCAGCATAAAGGGGAGCCTCCTGCTGTGGGCTTTGGCAATTTTAACGTCTATCTTCTCATCTGACATGTCACATTCGGACCGCAGCCGTGCATCCCTCAGTTTTTCATAAACGAGTTTTGCGTAATCATTGCTTTTTTCGCTTATCGGCAAAACCCCTGCTTGCTTCGGCGAAAGCCAAAGAGGCAGATTCCCGCCGTAGTGTTCTATAAGAATGCCGATAAACCTCTCGAAAGACCCGAGAATCGCTCTATGAATCATAACAGGCGTCTTCTCGGTATTATCCTTGTCGGTATAGAACAGGTCAAATCGTTGCGGCATAGAAAAATCCAGTTGAATCGTGCCTAACTGCCACGACCTTTTCAGGCAATCTCTTATATGAAAATCTATCTTGGGTCCGTAAAATGCGCCGTCACCTTCGTTGATTTTGTATTCTATTTTCTTGTACTTCAGGGCTTCCTCCAGGGCGTTGGTGGAGATATCCCAGATTTCATCCGAACCTATGTGTTTCGCGGGTTTGGTGGACAGCTCAATATGAAAATCTTCGAATCCGAAGGCGCGATATATCTCAAAGGCAAGCTCAATAACGCCAATTATTTCTGGTTTTATCTGTTCGGGGGTGCAGAAAATATGGGCATCGTCCTGAGTGAACTGTCTTACTCTGAAAAGCCCGTGCATAACACCGCTGGCCTCGTGTCTATGCACCAGGCCAAGCTCGGCGATGCGCATCGGAAATTCCTTATATGAATGCTGTTGGGTTTTATAAACCAAACAGCCGCCCGGACAATTCATTGGTTTTATCGCATAGTCGGCATCATCAACGCGGGTGAAGTACATATTTTCTTTATAATTGTCCCAGTGGCCGCTTTTGTGCCAAAGCTGCTCATTCAAAATAATAGGCGTCTTGATTTCCTCATAGCCGTATTTATTGTGAACATCTCGCCAGAACTCCACTATGGCGTTCCAGACAATCATTCCATTGGGGTGCATGAACGCGAAACCGGGGCCTGCCTCGTTAAAACTAAATAAATCCAATTGCTTACCTAAAACTCGGTGGTCACGTTTCTTTGCGTCTTCTAACCTTTGCAGGTATGCGTCAAGCTCCTTTTTTGTAGGCCAGACGGTGCCATAGATTCGTTGAAGCATTTTTTGCGTGGGGTCGCCGTGCCAATAGGCCCCTGCTACCGACATAATCTTAAAAGCGGAAGCTTTGCCGGTGCTGGGCAAATGCGGACCTCGGCATAAATCTTCAAAGCCGTCCCCATGTGAATAAAAACTGATAATCTCACTGTCTGCGCGATTTATATTGTCGGTTTTATATCTATCAGAAGACAGCTTCGCCAGGGCCTCACTTCGGGACATCTGCTTTCGAATAAAGGGCGTGTCGGCCTTGGTTATTTCACCCATTCTTTTTTCTATGCGTTCGAAATCGGCGGGGCTAATCGGCTCTTCAAGGTCTATGTCGTAGTAGAATCCATCTTCGACGGTCGGGCCATAGACCAGCTTTGCATTTGGCCAAATGCTGCATATAGCTTCAGCCATTATATGGGCGCAGCTATGCCGTAATATCTCAAGACCTTCCGCATCTTTGAAAGTGATAATTTGCACGGCGGCATTAGCCGTGATAGGTGTGGATAAATCTGCCAACTGTCCATTTATTTTTGCCGCTAAGGCTACTCTTGCAAGTCCCGGCCCTATCTTCTCCGCTAATTGTTTTGCTGTTGTTCCATCAGCAATTTCTAATGTGCTGCCGTCAGGCAGTGTTATTTGCGCCATATCTTTTCCCAATACTACTAATCCGTTGTATTGCGTGGGTTCTTGTTTCGAGAACAAAACCCATACCAGCAAAACAAAGTCCTTTACACGAATATAACCGTTTAATCATGATTGTCAAGCCGGCATCTTTTCTAAGTGCCACCCCTAAAAGGTACTGGTCAGCAAAAATTAGTAAGCTGCGCCGGCCCGCCGCGGATGGGCCATGCGGTGATTGTTTATAACTCCCTAATTAGCATATGGTTATGCAGCTTAAACTCGACCATAGGGTATTGTCTACATTACTTGTCAGCAGATTTATCTGTTGTTATGCACCATTTTTTCTTATATAATAACATTGGCGAGACTTAAATTAACGGGCAGGTAAGCGATATGGATGTAAAATTAGTTCTGCTCAAAAAGAATGGGGCACATAAGTTTCTTTCCCTGCCGAGCAGCGTCACAGTAATTGGCCGGCGACATAGTTGCGATTTATGCATCCCCCTAATGCCGGTTTCCAGAAAGCACTGCCAAATAAACTCCGACGACGACGTATTGAGAATTCGCGACCTTAACTCGCATAACGGCACTTACCTTAACGGCAAGCGTATAAAGGATGAAGCGGTAGTTCAGGCGGGCGATTCTATCCGGATAGGACCTTTAACATTCGTATTCCAGGTTAACGGCCGACCGCAGACAATTACCGTACCTGATTTGGCCGCACAAAGCTCGCCGGCGGAGAATATCGCGGATAAGCAGTTAGATGATTTTCCTGAACTGGATAATCTTGATTCGTTAGAGCAAACCAGTTCAGCTTGATATACCATATTGCTTTACAGCTTGCCGTGAAGGCGGGGATATGGTAGTTTGCGATATATTGTCGGCTGATTTTTCAATATCCGCCATCTGGATAATTATATGGGAACATTGGCTTTAATAAAGTGTTTCTCCGCTCTTCAGCAATTAGACGTGAGTCTAATCTCAACCGGTACAGGGACAGGCACAACCTTGTCCTTCATA
>Ga0315276_10002697_pt1 | contig 16280 bp, 9 predicted proteins | sample YL17G05_0_MG_FD_204542 | JGI IMG/M metagenome (GOLD analysis project Ga0315276, IMG submission 204542) | Sediment microbial communities from Yellowstone Lake, YNP, Wyoming, USA - YL17G05_0 | ecosystem: Environmental > Aquatic > Freshwater > Lake > Sediment | place: USA: Wyoming | collected... | reverse complement strand
GTACACCTGGCTGATGCGCACGGGGTTCGCGGCGTGGACCGTCGTGGCGGCGACGAGTCCGAGGGCGAGAAGAAGCAGGGCGACCTTTCGCATTGCACGTCTCCTTGGGGTAGTGGACCACGATGCGACGCAACGCGGACTGCGATTGGGGGATCCGCGCTGCTCCAGAGCGCGGACCGCGACAGCGGCCCCATGGTGGTGTCGTGCCCAAGCTGGGAGATGGGCGGCCCCGTTCAGGATCGCGCTCTGGCCCGGACGATTCCTGGATCAGGATCATGCGAGCTGGCCAGCAATCCTAAATTGGATGGACGCTAGTACGCCGCGTGACGGCCTGCAACAACAATATCGAATGCGCATCGGGCGTGCCGCATGAACGACGCATGGTGGCCTCGCGCTCGACGGGCCCGGCTGGATCGTCTCCGCCCTCCCAAGCACGGCGCTGGGTCAATTGCCCCTCTCACGGGTCGAGCCGGTGCCAAACCGTGACGGCGTTACGAGATACCGGATGGCTGCGGGAGGCGGCCAAGGTGTGGACGTCTGTTGGAGCGTCGCGGGCGGGCCCCGCGCGCCGCACCGGAGGGCGAAAGTGCGTGTGGTAAGGTCGCGGCATGGTCACGAAGAGCGTCGGCCCTGCAACGAACCCCGCCCCCGGTCCCCCGGGCCCATCCGACGCAGGCGCCGGCCGGGGCCACGCCGCTGCAGCGGCCCGTGCCATCCCGGAGCGTGTCATTCGGGCGCTGGTCCTGGTCGCGCTGGCCGCTGCGACCTGCGCGGCCTTCGCGGGTGTGCTGCAGGCCGGCTGGATCCACCTGGATGACCCTGACTACGTCGCCGCCCAACTCAGGGTCGCGCACGGCCTGCGGCTCGACAGCGCGCTCTGGTTCCTGACCCATCCCCACTCCGCGAACTGGCACCCGCTCACGTCCTGGTCGCACATGCTGGACGTGCAACTCTTCGGCCTGGTCCCGGCTGGGCACCACGCGACCAGCCTGTTCCTCCACGTGCTGAACGCGGTGCTCCTGGTGCTCGTCCTGTTCCGGCTGACGGGCGCGTGGTGGCGGAGCCTGGCGGTGTCCGCCTTGTTCGCGCTGCATCCCCTGCGGGTCGAATCGGTGGCGTGGGTCTCGGAGCGCAAGGACGTGCTGAGCGGCCTGTTCTTCGTGCTCACGCTGGGGGCCTATGGCCGGTGGGTGGAGCGGCCGGGGAGGCTGCGCTACGCGGTGCTGATGCTGGCGCTGGCGCTCGGCCTGATGGCCAAGCCCATGCTCGTGACGCTGCCGTTCGTGCTGCTGCTGCTCGACGTCTGGCCACTGGGGAGACTGGCGATCCCGGGCCAGAACAAGGCGGCCCGGGCCCGGGCACGGCCCCTGAGCGGGCTGATCCTCGAGAAGTGGCCGCTCTTCGCGCTCGCCGCGGGCGCGGCCCTCGTCACGTTCCTCGTCCAGCGGCGGATCGGCGCCGTGGTTTCGGACGAGCTCGCGCCGCCCGCGCATCGCATCGCCAACGCGGTGCTCTCGTACTGGCGGTACGTCGGCAAGACGCTCTGGCCCGACGGCCTGGCCGTGTACTATCCCTACCGGCTCGACACCAACTGGGCCGTGGCCTTCGTGGGCGCCATGGCCCTCGCCCTCGTGACGGCGGCCTGCGCCTTCCTGATGCGCAGGCGCCCCTACCTGGCGGTCGGGTGGCTGTGGTACCTGGGCACGCTGGTGCCCGTGATCGGCCTCATCCAGGTGGGGAGCCAGTCGCACGCCGACCGCTACACCTACCTGCCCGTGATCGGCCTGCTCATCATGCTGGTGTGGTCCGTGGGCGACCTCGTGGCGCGCTCCCGGCCCGGCAGGATCGCGGCCGTGACCGCACTCATGCTCGTGCTGACCGCATTGTCCGTGGCCACGGCGCGGCAGACCGCCCTCTGGAAGGACACCCGCACGCTCTTCACCTCCACCCTCGCGCTCACGGGCGACAACCCCGTCGCGCACCAGTGCCTGGGGTGCGCGTACCTCGAGGACGGCAAGGTGGAGCCCGCCATCGCCGAGCTGAACGAGGCCCTTCGCATCTCGCCGACCTACCAGGACGCTCACGCCAACCTGGGTCGCGCCCTGGTCATCGCGGGCCGCACCGAGGAGGCCATCGTCCACTTCCGCGCCGCCCTGGACGGGACGGACAAGGCCGACATCCGCCACGGCCTCGGCGACGCGCTCGACAAACTGGGCCGCACGGACGAGGCGATGCGCGAATACGAGGCGGCGCTTGCGCTCGAGCCCGACCACTATCACACCCTGGTGCTGCTCGCCAAGGACCTCGCGACCCGCGGGCGGTTCGCGGAAGCCGAGACCCGTCTGAGCCGTGCGCTGAAGCTGAACCCGGTCGAGATCGAGCCGCGCCGGATGATGGCGGTGATGCTCACGGTGGACGGCCGGGCGGAGGAGGCGATCCGCGAGTACCAGGAGATCCTGCGCCGCAGTCCGGACGACCTGGACGCGCTCAACAACGTGGCCTGGATGCGGGCCACCCACGCCGAGGCGAGCCATCGCGACGGCGCGGAGGCCGTGCGTCTTGCCGAGCGCGCGCGCGCCAAGAGCCCGACGCCCGAGGCCGTGCTCTACAGCACACTGGCCGCAGCCTACGCCGAGGCGGGCCGGCTCCCCGAAGCCGTGAGCGCCGGGGAGCGTGCGGTTGCGCTGGCGCGGGCCGCCCGTGCGGCGCAGGACATCGAGCGGTACGAGGAGCAGCTCCGGAGCTACCGCGCCGGGAAGCCCTTTCACTTCGTGAAGTGAGGATCATCCGGATCGGGGGATGGCCGGTGGGGAAGGATGCGTCGCCGTGAGGCGTTCCGCGGCCGTGAGTCCCGTCCTGCCGGGGAGGCACGAGGCACGGATCGTGGTCCTGCTGTGCGCGCTCGCCGCACTCCGCGTCTTCCTGTTCAGCGCGGCGTTCCCCTTCTTCAACAACGTGGACGAGCAGGCTCACTTCGACCTGGTGCGCAAGTACGCCCGGGGTCACCTGCCGGCCGGCTTCGAGCCCCTCGACTCCGACGCCGTCCGGGACATGATCCTGTACGGATCCCAGGAGTACCTCGTGCCTGCCGGGCGCTTCCCCGGCGGTGCCATCCCGCCGCCGGTGTGGAGTCTCCCGTTCGATCGGATCCGGACCGCCTTCGAATCCCGCGTGAGCCAGGGCACGAAGGACGCGAACCTCGAGTCCACACAGCCGCCGCTCTACTACGCCGTGGCCGGCCTCTGGCACCGGCTCGGGTGGTCGCTCGGCCTGCGCGGCGGGCAGATCCTGTACTGGATCCGCTTCATGAACGTGATGGTCTGCGCGCTGCTCGTCTGGCTGGCCCATCTCTTCGCCCGGGCCCTGTTCCCGGCCGATGGCTTCCTGAGGCTCGGGATGCCGCTCCTGGTCGCCTTTCTCCCGCAGGATGCCTTCTACTCCGTGAACAACGACGTCCTCGTGCCGCTCGCGGGCGGAGCCGCTCTCCTGGCCCTGCTCGTCCTCGCGCGCGGGGGGGCGAAGGGACACGCCTTCCACGCCGTCGCGGGCCTGCTGGTCGCGGCCGCGGTGCTGGTGAAACTGTCGAGCGTCCCGATCGTGCTCATCGCCGTGGTGACGGCGCTGATGATCACGTGCCGGGCCGGAGCAGGGGAGCGCCGGCCGGCCGCCGGCAGGAGCGCCGTGCTGCTCCTCGCGGCGGGCGCGCCGCTGGCCGTCTGGGGGGCGCGCAACCTCCTGACGCTCGGCGACGTGACCGGCTCCGCGGGCAAGGCGAAACTCCTCGGCTGGTCGCTCAAGCCCCTGGGAACGCTGCTCGACCATCCGCTCTTCACGCCGGGTGGCATCGCGACCTTCTGGCAGGAGACCATGACGAGTTTCTGGCGCGGCGAGTTCACCTGGGGCCTGGAACGGATCGCCTCGCAGGGCTGGGACCTTCTCTACGGCATCTCCTCCTTCGTCCTGCCCGCGGCAGCCGTGACGGCGCTGGTGTTCCGCGGGCGGTCGGCACGGAGCGACGAACGGGTCGTGCACTGGCTCGGGCTGGCGACGCTCCTGCTGTCGCTGCTCTTCCTGGCGGGCCTTTCGGTGGTCTTCGACTTCGGCGGGTGCTTCTACCCCTCGCGCGCCCACCCGTTCCTGACCTCGGGACGGCTCGCGCTGGCCGCGCTCCTGCCCTTCGTCGCGCTGTACCTGTCGGGCCTGGAGGTCCTGCTCCCGGGGCGGCGGAGCGCGGCGCTCCGCTGGGCGCTGCTGATCGCGATGGTCACGTGGATGACCGCCTCCGAGGCCGCGCTCTCGCGCAGCGCCTTCCAAAGCGCCTACAACTGGTTCCACCTGTCGTGAAGCGCCGACCCGGCACCACGGGAAGGACCGCGCCCCCCCGGTCCGCGCAGGCCGCGGCAGCGCAGGCCCGCCGGGCAGGGCACGCAGCGCTGCTCGCCGTCCTCGTTGTGCTGGCACTGGCCGCCCTGGTCCGCTGGCGCCTGGTCGACATGCCGCTCGAGCGCGACGAGGGCGAGTACGCCTACGCGGGGCAGCTCATCCTGCAGGGGACCCCCCCGTACCAGCAGGCGTACAACATGAAGTTCCCGGGGACCTACTACGCCTACGCGCTCTCCATGGCGCTGTTCGGCGAGACGCCGCGCGGCATCCGGTTGGGGCTTCTCCTGGTCAACGCCGGGACGACACTGATCCTCTTCGCCCTGGGCCGGCGCCTCCTCGGCGGCTTCGGCGGGGCGGTCGCCGCGATCAGCTTCGCGCTGCTCTCGCTGGACCGCTGCCCTCTCGGCGTCTTCGCGCATGCGACGCACTACGTGCTGTTCCCCGCCCTGGCCGGGCTCTACCTCCTGCTGCGCGCGCCCGAGTCGCGCCGCGCGTGGTGGATCCTGGCGGGCGGGGCGCTGCTGGGCGTGGCCGTGCTCATGAAGCAGCACGCGATCGCCTTCCTGCCGCTCGGAGCGGTCCTCCTGGTCCGGGAGGAGGTGGAGCGCGGGTGGCGCGGCTGGCGGGCCGTGCTCCGCGACCTCGCCGTCCTCGCTGCGGGCGCCGCGGTTCCGGCGGCGCTCCTCGGCGCGGTGCTCCAGGGGCAGGGAGTCCTCGGCGCGTTCTGGTTCTGGACCTTCGAGTACGCGCGCCAGTACGTCGCCGAGGTGTCCCCGGCGAGGTTCCTCCCGAACCTGCAGTCCGGATTCCTCCGCGTGACCGAGGCGGCCTGGCCGCTCTGGGTCGCGGGCGGAGCGGGATTCGTGGCGCTCTGGGTGGGGCGCTGGCCGGCGAGGGTGAGGGTCTGGGTGCCCGGGCTCCTGGCGGCGGCGTTCTTCGCCATCTGTCCCGGGCTCTACTTCCGGGATCACTACTTCATCCTGCTCCTGCCCGCGCTGGCGCTGCTCGTCGCGGTGGCCTTCGTGGGCGCGGCGCGCCTGCTGGCGCGGGCGCTGCCCATCCCGGCCGCCCGGCTCGCCTCGGCGGCGCTCTTTGCGGTCCTGATCGGGCTCGTCGTCACGGGCCAGGCCGAGTACCTGCTCGCCATGACCCCGCGCGCGATCCTGCGGTCCCGCTACGGCGTCTGTCCGTTCACGGAGTCGGTCGAGGTGGCGAGGTACATCCGGGAGCACTCGAACGAGGCCGACCGGATCGCGGTCCTCGGCTCCGAGCCGCAGATCTACTTCTACGCCCGGCGGCGCTCGGCCACGGGCTACATCTACACCTACTCGCTGACGGAGCCCCAGCCCCACGCCTCGCGGATGCAGGACGAGATGATGGCCCAGATCGAGGCGGCTCACCCCCGCTTCCTCGTCTTCGTGCAGGAGACCAGCTCGTGGAACCTCACACCCGGGTCGGACCGGAGGATCCTGGACTGGTCGTGGCGCTACGTCAGCACCTGCTACCGGCTCGTGGGGATCGCGGACATCCTCTCGGACGAGAGCCGGTATGTCTGGGGCGACCAGGCGCAGGCCTACAGGCCGCTGTCCCCGTTCGTGATCTTCGTCTACGAGCGGAGGAGCGGCGCGCCCTGCACGGCGCCGGGCGTTGACAAGGCCGCGGTGCAGGCGTCACCTTCCCCGCGGTGATCTCTCCTCGCGCCGCGGGCAGTGCGGACCGCGGCGACCACCGGCCGCGCGCAGTCCGCACCGCCTCCGGCGCTCCAACCACCTGGGAGGACCGCAGCCGATGATCCGACGCCTCTTCACCTCCGCGCTGCCCGCGGCCGCGATCGCGGCGGCACTCGTCGCAGGCACTCTGCACGCCCAGCCGGATTCGACGAAGTCCGGGGTCCGTCCCGACAAGAGCGTCGTCGCGGACCAGGCCGTGAAGAAGGGCAACCTGTTCGCGGCGGTCTCCTTCGCGAAGTCCCCCTTCGGGGCGCAGTGGGCCCGGATCCGCGCCGAGGCGCAGGCCCGCTACCCCGATCTCAGGCTGACCAGGGTGGAGGACCTGCACGTCACGGTCGTCTACATCGGCGCCGACTGGAAGCCGGAGGACCTGGACCGGATCCGCGCCCGCGCGCTGGTCGTGCCCACGGCTCCCGTGCGCCACACCCCCGAAGTCGTGCGGCTGGGCCGCAACAACCAGGTGGTGGCCGTCGAGTTGCACGGCGCGTCCACGGCCTGGGCCGATTCGGTGGTCGCCGCCAAGGACGCGCTGAACCGGCTCGGGCTCAAGAAGCCGGAGGGCTACGACACGAACTTCCGTTCGCACATCACGCTGGCGCAGGCGAAGGGCAATCCGCCGACCCAGGCCGACTCGACCGCGCTGGCGGGCTTCCTGTCGTGGATGGGCGCGAAGGTGGCGGAGAACCCCCGGAAGTTCACGGTCACGATCGGGCCCAGGACCCGGGTGCTTCTCCTGCTGGCCGGTGCCACGCGGCCCGAAGGCGCCCCGGAGTACGTCACCGTGGAGGAGTTCCTCAAGAAGCATCCGGCATCGCCCCCCGCGAAGTGACGCGCCTGCGGCGCTGCCGATCCGGATGAAGTGAAGGCCGGGCCCGATTCCCAGGGCCCGGCCTTCTCCGTCACCCTCGTCTTCATGTTCGCCCCAAGTCCGGCGGCCACCCCGAGGGGTGGCCGCCAGGAGAACCGACTATTGCCCTGACTCAGGGTCGTTCCATATCACTTCAGACTGACGGCGCGGAGGTTGTACGTCTCCGAACCGACCCGGAGGCGGACGAAGTAGATGCCCGCGCCGGCGCCGGCGCCGTCCCACTTGTACTCGTACGACCTCGCGGACAGGGAGCCCTTCGCCAGCGTGGCGACCTTGCGGCCGGACAGGTCGAACACCGACAGATCCACGTCCGCCTGCTTCGGCAGCGTGAATCTCACGTTGGTGACACGCGACGGGTTCGGCCCGACGGAGAAGGTGACCTTGGACGAGACCGTTCCCGGCACGCTCACCCAACCAACCTCCGTGATGTCCGAATCACCCCGGGGGTAAAGTTGATTCCCGTAGGTGTTGTCGGTGTACAACACGCCGTTGACGTGCAGCAGGTCCCCCGGGTCCGCGTCGAAGGTGCAGAGGCCGTTCCAGTTCGACACGGTGATCGTGTCGGCGCAGGCGGGCATCTGGACGATCCGGAAATCCCCGCCGGCGGCCGGATCCGTCGGTGGCGTGTTCCACGGCACCACCTTGACGTTCTCGACGCGCACCAGCCTGCCTTCGTAGTCGTCCGCGTTGTCCGTTTCCTCGTTGACATCGCAACTGTTGTCAAGCAGCACCTTGACCGGTACGACCACGGGCGCCGGAACCGCGACCGGCCCCTTGTCGATCAGGGCAACTGGGTTGCTGAGTTCGGTCATGCCGTAGAACTCCTGGACGGCGCAGGCGAGCAGGTACTCGCGATCGGGCACCATCCCGAAGGGCACGTTGTAGGCGATGACCCCACTCCGCGCACCACCCGCAGCATCCGCCATGAATTGCAGTCTCGAAGCGGGGTAGAACTTCACCATGACGCCACGCACCGTGACCCGCGGGCCCCAGGCGCTCCCCCCGCCCGAGAACCGGGACTTGTCGAGGCACGGGTCAGCGAGGAGCGAGTCCGCCAGCGGCGCCTGAACCTCAGCGCAGGAGAGCAGGCCCAGGATGAACGACCTCGTCTGCTGCCCCGACAGGCTGTCCGGGGCCGCCTGCGCGCCGATGCCCACCGAGGTGATCCCTTCGATCATCAGGCGCGCCTGAACATCCGTGATGGCCAGGTCCACCTGGGTCCCGGAACCGCCGACGACTCTGGCATTATCCACCGTGGAGCCGTCCGAGAGCAGCGTGTAGTTATCCTCGTTCTCGGCGCTCGTCACGTCCACGTTCCGGTCGAAGGTGAGCCGCAACGTGTCCTTCACCGCACCGGCGGCCTGGGCGATGGGGTAGGCCTCCTGCAGGGTGGGGGGAGACAGAACCGCCATGTCGTTCCCATTGCGGACAGAGACACACCAGAGGTCGACACCCGCGTTGGTGGTCCGGCGCAGGATGCCCTGGACCCAGTCCATCGTGGCGCCGAGCGGCGGGGCGTTGACGTATACGCTCGGGAGCTGATACCCGTCGATCAGGATGCTGTCGCCGGAAGCCGAACCGTCGCTGTTGACACACAGCCAGTTGGTGCCGGCGTACAGGCCGGCGCCGGCCTGGGTGCGTGCGATCCTGAGCGGACCCTCGACCCTGACCAGGCACCCTTCGAGCGGGTCGGCGGTCGCGAAGGCGCTCTGTGGACCCGAGGTCGGGGTCCACTTGATGGTCGTCGTGGTGGCGGCGCGGATGGGCACCGCATTCCCGCTGTTCACCCACCGAACCTTCATCGACCCGGTGCCGAGGGAACCCTGGATCTGGCTCTCGCCCAGGTACCAGTTATTGACTCCATCGGCCGAGATGCTGTCGCCGATCTGGAGCGTGGGGCCATATACGTTCGCGTTCTCCAGGTGCGCATTGGTGTAGATCTGCAGCCCGCTGTAGGCGGCATCAGCGCCCGATCTCGCGATGTAGATCCGGCCCGTGCTCAGGCGACGGAAGCCGGTGATGATCCCGCGGACACCCAGGACCGTGTCAAGGGCGGCGGGGGCACAGGCGTTGAGCGTGGTATCGGCTCCGGTGACAGGATTGAAACTCTGAATCTGGAGGATGGTCACGCTGTCCGGACAAGTGCGGTAGCCTGGCCCCGGCGGATACTTGGAATAGGCGGACGCAGTAGACGCGATCGAAGCCAGCAGCGTGACGGCGAACAACGTTCGAACAACGCGGCTCATTCTCGACCCCTCTCTTTCCTGGTGCGTTGGACAAGGTGTGGGAGGCTGGGACCACATCAGCGTCATTAGTACCTCCTCCAGCAGTAGATGCCTTTCCGAAGGGTGCGGGGCCCCGTCTTGGCCGATCCAGACACCTCTCGGGCTGTCACGAAGCGTGACGGCCCCCGGTCCCGACCAATCCACGAGGTACGGCTTAAGAGTACCATGACGGTGCCCACCCACAACTGAATAACCAGCGGCTGGCGCCAGCGGGGGTGGTAACCGCTCTCAGGGCAGCGGGATGCCGATCCCGAACTCGTGGAGCATCCGCTGCAGAAGGAGCCTGGCCGTGGGAGGGGTGGTCACCGGGGGTGGGTATGGGGCGATCAGGACCGGTGCGCTCAGCAACACGATACGGCCCCCCATGCCCTGCGGAACGGTAACCCCGACAGGCACTTCGAAGCCCACGTTGGCGGGATCCAACTGGCCGTCCATGGCCCAGAGCGCCACGAAGTTGGTGTCGGTGACGGCAAATCCCCGCACGGCTCCGGTTGAGTCATCCTGAATCAGGGGGGTGGCTTTGGGAGCTCTGAACCATTCCCCGTAGCGGGAGGAACGGAAGACGCTGTTCTTGCGTCCGCCCCACCCCGCCGTCGAGTCCGTGACCGCGCCGAATCTGTCGAGGCAATGGATGAGCCGGGTGCTGCCCAGATGGTCGCGCACGAACTCCTCCCGGAAGGCGCCCGGAGTATTCAGGCCCTCGACCAGGTAGTAACCGTCCAGGTAGAGCTTCCCCCCCCCATCCAGGTAGGAGCCGATGCCGTCCTGGTATGCCTTGAGCAACGGTGAGACGGTGGCCTGATCGCCGCGGTACCAGAGCACCGCCTTGAACTGCCGGAAGGTCTGGAGGACGTCGAGTCCACTGCGGAAGATCCTGGGATTGAACTGAGTCCGCAACACGCTGTAGTCCCGGTCGCCATTCGGAAGCAGGTCGGCGACGCTCTTGTAGAGCGCATCGTATCTGAAGTTATTCGTTCCCGCCGTTCCCACGCTCGGCATGTCGTCCACGACGAGCAACTGGCCCTGGTTGTTCTCGAGCACCTCCGCCGGAGCCCGCACGTACCAGGTCATGCTCGCCGGCTCTCCGTGGCGACCCCCGTCATCCACCGCCTGCACGTAGAGCGTGCGGGGGCCGGCCCGGTACACGTCCCCCACGAGGAACCGGCCGCTCGCCACGGTGTAGGTCAGCTCGCTCGTCGAGTCATAGGCAGCCTCGCTGCCGTCCAGCCAGACCCGGTAGTGAAGCCCCGGCCCGCCGCCATCCGGGTCGGTCGTTTCCCAGCTCACGGTGGCGGAGGCGTAGGTCGTGTCCCCGGTGCCCAGCGGGTTGGTGAACCGCACCACCGGGGCGAGGTTGGTGAGCAGGAAGCGCTGCACCGCCGGGGTGGGATCGGCGGTGTTCTCGTTGTCAATCGCGCGAATCTCGAAGCGCGGGGTCACCTGCCCCGAATCCCCCGTGAACATCGTGAACATCGAGTCGGTGCGCAGTGAGCCCTGGTCGCGGAGAATCGGGACCCAGGCGGGATCCTGTGCAGCCGGGGGCGGATAGACCCAGCGGAACGCGTAGGCGACCACCTCGCCGTCGGGGTCGGTCCCGTACCAGTACAGGTGCACGCGATGACTCACGGTGTCCACCGGCCCCTGGATGAAGACATAGGTCTCGGGCGGCAGGTTCTGGATCGGGCGCAGCTTCTTCGCGCAGCCGCCGAGCAAGCCGAGGGCCACGGTGACCACGATCCATGCAGCCAGGATCCCCCGCGCGCGCATCACCGTGCCTCCCGGTCGGACTTGACCACCAGGAACTTGCCGACGTGCCGCTGGTTGCCGGGCCCGTGGTCCTCCACCGAGTACAGGTAGAGCCCGGTCGCAATGGCCTGCCCCTGGCGCGTGATCAGGTTCCAGCCGAACGTGGCGCCCGAGAGCGTCGGCTTGCCGAGCGACCGGTCGGGATCGTAGACGCCGCGAGCCCCCTCGCCATGGTAGGTGGTGCCGTCGAATTCCTTCTCGAGCAGCAGGTCACCCGCGAGCGTGAAGATCCTGATCGTGCAGCGCCCGGGGAGGTTCGCGAACCACAGGTAGTGATCGCGCACGTTCTTCCCCTGGTCCCAGCGAGCCTCGACCCGGTAGGGATTCGGGAAGACCGTCGGCTTCGAATCCGGCCGCTCGCCCGGCTGGGGCCCCGGTATGGCGACGCGCTGGTTCTGGGTCCTGCCGCTCTCGAGCGGGCGGATCTGGTTGTTTCCAAGGTCGAAGGCGGTCACGGCGCAGTAGTACTTGAACCCGTCCCGCAGTCCGTTGACCGTGAACTTGTAGCGGGCCTGCAGGGAATCCACCAGCACCGGGGGGTCCAGCGCGACGGGCAACCCGGTGTTGAAGCTGGCCGTATCGCCGGCGACGTCGAACTGGGCGACCATCGCCATGTTGCGAGGATCGTCGCCGATGTAGACCCGGTACCCCTGGAAGTCCTGGGGAGGCTGGCTCGTCTTGTCGTAGGCATTCTCCGACTCGTTGTCCCAGTAGAAATCGAGCGCCTGCCCCCGCGCGACCACCCTGAAACGCGGCGAGGGCGGCGGGATCGGCAGGATGTATCCGTTGTCGTAGGCGAATTGGGCGAACTTCGAGTTGAGCTGGATGTCGCGGGGATCGGCGCCCCCAACGCCTCCGGAGCCCCCCACGAACGCGAAATCCACGGTGACGGAGCTGTCCCGGTAGACGAGCGGGAACGGCCCGGCCGAGAAGACCTCGACGGGATCGCCGGTGGCAGGCTTCAGGCTGTCCCCCTCGGTCGACTGGATGAGCCCCGAGCTCATGAGCGGGTAGCGCTCGTAATCCTCGTCCCGGAGGGGACTGCCGGGGGCCCAGTCCCACGCCGAGAATGAGAGCCTGCGGGTCGTCGTGTCCTCCGCCAGGCCACGGGCACCCAGGTAACGGAGGCCTACCCAGTAGGGCGCGAGCTGAGCATTGCAGCCGTCTTCCGGGGGCTCCGGAGGCGCGGCGAGACCGACGCAGTAGTGTTCGCGCAGGAGGTGGAGCGAGTCGTCGAAGACGATCCACTTCTTGTCGAACCAGCCCCCCGTGCCACTGGGATCGCCCGCACCCGGACCCCAGTTCACGTAGCACTTCTTGCAGCCGCTGCAGAACTCGGTGATGAAGCCGACCCAGACGTTCTTGAGCAGCGGACCGCGGTTGGTCACCGTCAGGTGCACGAAGAGGACGTTCGCGAACTCGGCGAAGTTCCACTGGTAGGTCTCGTGGCGGACCTCGATGCCCATGGGGCGGTGGACTTCGCTGCCGGCCACCTGAGTGGCGCTGAAATCATTGAAACTGCAGATGAAATCCAGTTCGCTGACCGCCCGGAGGGGATCGTAGTACCGGCTCGTGGGCAGCGTGGACCGCTTGAGGATGTCCCGCCCGCCGGGCGTCCACTCGCTCGCCTCGGTGCTGTTCGGCCCCGCAGACGCGTCCACGGTGCCACACGTCACACCGATGAACTCGCCGTAGTCGTTCGTGGCCTGCGCCCCGATCCACAACCCTCCGCGGACCAGGTGTTCGTAACCACCGGGGTCGGTCTTGTACGGGTACTCGAAGGACGCGCTGCGCCGGAAGAAGTTGTTGCCGTAGAACCCGTAGTTGGTGATGGTCATCGCGATCTCGTTGCCGTCCGCGATCTCCTGGTCGAACCGGACCGTGTCGGGGACGTCGCGCGCGACCTCGAAGATGGAAGATGGGGCCATCTCGCGCACGGGCCTGCGTTCCGCCGCCACGGCCACACCCGTCCACAACACCAGGGCCACCGCCAGACTCATCGCTCTTTTCAATCCCGCCTCCGGAAACGCAGCACCTGGCCGGTACCGCGATCGGCAATGTAAACCTGCCGGTTGTCCGCCGCGACGGCCACCGGGCGGGCGAGCGGGGGCGTGGCCGGGGGCAGATCGTCATCCGGTGTCCGGTCCACCCGTTGCACGAACACCCCGTAGGGGTCATAGCGCAGCACCCGCAGGTTCCCGGCATCCACCACGTAGACGTAGCCCGCGGAGTCCACGGCCACGTCAACCGGCTGCTTGAGCAGCATGCTGTCGGGGCCCGACCCGCCGAGATCGAGCTTGAACGGCGTGGGGCCTCCGACCGGATCGCCGTACATCTGCACCTGGTTGTTGCCCAGCTCCGCGAAGTAGAGCGCCGGCCCCCGCGGGGAGGCCCACTGCATCCCGCGCGCGTCCCTGGTCGAGCCGAACCCGGTGCCGTCGAGGATCACGTGGGTCGGGTCCCGGCGCCACGGAGGGCTCAGCGGATCGTCCGTGACGACGAAGCGGTCTCCGGTCCCGCGCACGTAGCTCCGGATCCGGAACCGGGGCTCGAGCGTTCTGATTTGGCTGTTGTACGTGTCAAGCCTGCAGTACATGATCACGCCCGCCACATAGACCCGTCCCGAAGCGTCCGCCGCCACGCCGCTCACCCAGGTGAAGTTCGTGTCACTGAAGCTGCTCACCGGGGTCCCATCGAGCAGGTACTCGCGCACGTGCCAGTAGGACGCGACGTTCGTGATCGGCCGGCTGAATCCAAACGCAACCGTAAGCAGCGGGTCCACGTCCGCGTCGTACTCGGTCGTGTATAGACACGTGCTGTCAGGGCTGGTGGGGTAGACACTCCTGAAGTCGCTGCGCGCGGCGCTGCTATCACCCTGGTCCAGCACGAAGATCCGGTTGCCCCCGAAACAGATGGCGGTGGGATTGATCAGCCCGGGGAAGGACGTGGAGAGCGGATTGGGATTCGACTGCGGATACTGGCGCACCACGCCGCTCCTGGCCACGGGATCCTGGAAGACCAGGAACAGCTCGCCGCCCGGGGTGAGCAGGATGTCCTGGATGTTCGCCATCCCGCTCTTCCAGGTGTCGATCCTCTGATACGTGCCCTGTCCGGGGGGGGTGCTGGTCCCACGGATCTCGGTGGGCAACTGGAAGGTCGTTCCGCACCCGCCGGCCAGCCCGCCGAGGGCGCCCACCGCGAGCAGGGCGAGCACCAGGCGAATGCGATCGCGGGCAGCCATCAGAACCGGTACCCGAGCGACAGCCGGTTCACGCCGCCCAGCGGACCGCCGTCGGTGAAGGTGTAGTCGATCGCGCCCTGCGCCAGGCTGATCGGCATCGAAATCCCGAGCCCGGCGGAGAAGCGCATGACATCGGCGTTGAAGTTGTAACCGCTGCGGAGCGCGAAGCGCCGCTGCCAGACCCACTCGAGCCCGGCCTTGATGCGCTGCGAGTTGTCGGCGGGCTGCATGATCTCGGTCGCGAACGTGAGCCGCTGCCGGGGATTCTCGAACGCCTCGAACGCGAGCCCGTAGCGGAACTGGATGGGCGGGTCGAAGCCGTCGTAGCTGCGCGTCTCGCCGGTGTACGGGGACTCGTACGTCCCCGTGGGGGTCATCTCGGACCCGAAATTGCTGATCGACGTCGCGATCCGCACGCTTCCGTAGCCCAGGTAGTAGATCGAACCCAGGTCCACGAGGATGGACGACGTGACCGGCCCGCCGACCTGGGAGCCGAGATCCTCGCGCACGTACTTGATCCCTGTGCCGATGAGCAGCTTGTCCGTCCAGCGTCGCCCGTACCCCACACCCGCCACGAAATCGCTGTAGGAGAAGGTGGTCCCGGTGCCGAATGGATGGTACTCGTCGGTCTCCTCGATCTGGGTGCCGAGCATGCCCAGCTGGATCGCGAGCGAGCCGCCCAGGCGGCGCGACGGCATGACGTAGATGAAGTAATCGTAGTTGATGTCGCCCGGCCACGCCGCGTGCGAGAACTGCACTTCCTGGCGGAGGATGGACGCGAGGCCCGCGGGGTTCCAGACGATGGTGGAGGGGTCGTTCGCCACCGCGACGAAGGCCTCCCCCATGCCCACGGCCCTTGCCCCCACGCCGATCCGCAGGAACGATCCCGAGGACGTGCCGGCGCGCTGGCTGCCCAGATCGAACTGCGCGTGGGCGGCTCCTGCGCCGAACAGGAGGCTCGCGAACCCCAGCGCCGAGGCGGCTCTTCTCAGGTCAGAAGTCATAGTCGAGTGAGAATCTCCACTGGACGCCATCACCGTAGTTCGAGGGATCGTCGACGGTGGACTGCTTGAGATAAGCGAGCGCGCCGGGGTCCGTCGGGAAGCCCGGGTTCGACGGATTGTACGACCCCTTACCCCACACCCGGCCACGCCCGGTCACGGGATCGAGGCGGTTGATGAGGTGGTTGCTGAAGATATTGATGCCGACCACGCTGACGTCAAGACGCCGCGAGAACATGTACACCGACCGGTTCAAGCGCAGATCCGTGGTGACCTGGAACAGTCCGTTCTTCGAATTGGGCTCACCCGCCTGAGTGGTGACCAGATTCTGGGGCGTGTAGGCCCGCCCGGAATAGCCCTGGATGTAGAGGTTCAGCCCGCTGTGCCGCAGCCAGCTCCGGGAGACCGTCTTGTCGAAGCGCGCATCGAAGACGACCGAGAGCTTGTGCGGCCGGTTCCAGGACACGAAGGTCTCGGAGAGACGGGTGTCGGAGGCGTCACCGCCGCTCTCCTGGACGACCTTCTGCTCGTTGGCGTCGCTGCTCTTCCCCTTCGTCTGCTGGTACGTGTAGACGATCTTGCCCGACCAGTAGCGACTGCGCCGCTTCTCGATTTCGAGCTCGAACCCCAGCGCCCGGGCGAAGTGCCCGTTCAGGTACACGAAGATGGGCTTCGGAACCTCTCCCGCGGCAGCCTCGCCCCCGGCAAACAGGGTCGCGGTCGGGTAGTCGTACGTATCCTTCACGAAGAAGGTCAGGTTGGCGGCGGCGGTGGGCAGGAACATGTGCTTGGCGCCGAGTTCGTAGTTGACCGAGACCTGCGGATTGAGGTTGGGGTTTCCCAGCAGGGGGAACGACTCGCTCGAGACCGAGGTGAGCCGCGAGTAGACGTAACGGTACGAGGGGTTCTGGGTGAACTGCCCGTAGTTGAAGAAGAAACTGCTGTTCTGGGTGATCGGGTGGGCCA
>Ga0315276_10002694_pt1 | contig 16282 bp, 15 predicted proteins | sample YL17G05_0_MG_FD_204542 | JGI IMG/M metagenome (GOLD analysis project Ga0315276, IMG submission 204542) | Sediment microbial communities from Yellowstone Lake, YNP, Wyoming, USA - YL17G05_0 | ecosystem: Environmental > Aquatic > Freshwater > Lake > Sediment | place: USA: Wyoming | collected... | reverse complement strand
CCGGCCCGGGGCGGTATGTTTCTGTGGCGCTATCCGTAGGGTCGCCCCTCCTGGGAGTTACCCAGCACCCTCGCCCGGTGGAGCTCGGACTTTCCTCCCCTCCGAACCGCTTGCCCGAGGGCAGGCGACGCGAAAGGGCGGCCACCCGGTCTGCTGGCGTTGACCAAAAGGTCGTGCCGTATTCAGTTGTCGGGGGCCATGATACCGCAGGGGATACAGCTAAGCAATAGCATGGTCTAGTCCACCCCCCCGAATAGCCTCGATGGTCAATCCCTCGTACTGCACGTCTCGGAGGAGGCCGAGGGGCAGCCGACGCTTGATGCCTCGTGCCCGATTATGGTAGGTTTAGGGTGTTCACCCCCCTAAACTGACCTCGATTGTCACCCCCCGGAAAGAGGCCCTCGGAGCCCGCTGCCCGTGGCGCTCTAAGAGCCGCGTTTGGCGTAACGTGTTAATGTATGCTCGTATTAAGGTATTCATGTATTCTCAGCATACACACATAATACGGTATTTGCCTACTTGACAAATCCTGCTGAGTGGGATACACTAAGCATGAAGACGGAATAGATAGACAGCCCCCGGGCGGGGGCGGATCGTCACAGGTCGTCTGCGGATCCTCACAGCGCCGGGGGCCGGAAAGGAAGTGCCCTTCATGAACAAACATACAGCACAACTTGAACAGCCGTCAACCGCAGGCGGGGACGGATACACCCTCTTGAGGTGCCCCGACTGCGGAGCGCGATGGCTCATGCCTCGGCTACCTGCGGGCGGTCGGATCCGTCATGACCGTCGGGCCCGTCGGGCCGAGGATCTGCTGCGCAACATGGATCTGCTGCGCGCCGAGGAAACCCAGTCCTTCAACAACCTGCGAATCCTTGGCGCCCGTTGGTCTTGCCCCGCCGGCTGTGCGGCTTCTGCCATCACTTTGCGACTCGATGGGTCGGGCTTTGTGCTTGACCCAGAGTGGGTCCGTGACGTCCTGGCCTCTGAAGGGTTCGAGGGGCCTGCTGGTGAGATCGGCGGGGAGGATGGTGAAGAGTGGGCCATGGAGGGCCGGCGCTGTTTCAAGGGTCTCAGCGGTCAAACCTTCAACAAGCGGGTCACGGTCACCCTCCACACGCTTCCTGACGGGCAGTTAAGCTGGGCTCGCGTCTCTCGTTTTCATGTTGGTGGGTGTGGTGAGTTGTCTCTCTACCGCAGGTGGCCTGTAGATCAGCGGACGTTGGCGTTTCATCTGAGGGGAGCACTGAAATGGCTCCGGTAAAGACCGCCAAACCCGAGAGAACCCACGACCCGGCCACGGTTCTTGCGCTACTGAGCAGGTCTGATGTTCCTCTGTCCAGAGATGCCATCTTGTCATGGTTGCAGACCACGAAGCCAGTGACCCCGATCCAGGCAGAGGAGCTCGCCAAGTGCTGCGAGGAGAAGCACTCGATCCCTCCACAGGATGCGAAGCACCGCCTCAAGATCGTCCGTCGCGAATGGAAAAGCCCCCCTGAGCCTCTCCGCCCGGTATGGGACTTCCGGAAGGATGTAGCCTACTGCGCCGTCCGGATTATGGAGTCCAGTCAAGGAAACGGCGTGGTGGAGCCAGCCCATTCGGTTGTGAAGATCGTTACCTCGAACCGCGAGGTTCTTGACCCCGACGAACTGGAATCGCAGGGACTCCACATCGACGAGAACTGGTGGGAGGAGCAGCCAACGGCTGACTGGTCGCCCCCAGCAGTCGGTCGGTTCGTTGAGGGCAACGCTGAGCCCCCGGCGCCAGCGGACATCTTTCGGCGGATCGCGGAGAACCTTCGCTTCTACTGCGACTTGCCACCCATCGGCCACCTGCCACCTGAACGAGTTATCGAGGGGCTGGGCTTGTGGATCATGCACACATACCTCCTGCCGATCTGGGATGCCACGGGTTACGTCTTCCTGACCTCCGCTCTTCCCGGAGCGGGGAAATCTCGGGTGGCAGAGGTGATCGAGAGGATGGCCTTCAACTCTCGACTCGTTGGCGCGACGACAACACCGCCAGAGATCCGCGATCTGTGTCACTGGGGAGGAACGCTGATCGTGGATGACGTGCCAAACCTGAAAGAAATGAAGGATGGCCTGGCTGTGTACCTCCCTGGCTATCGGCGCTCAGGGGCAAAGGTTCACCTGAAGCAGAGCAAGGGTAACAACCTCTGGAGGAGTAGGGTGGTCAATACCTTTTCTCCCAAGATCTTCACCACGCTCAAGGGGGCAGATCCCGCACTTGCCACACGCATGTTCAACATCACGATGGTGAAGACGCAGGACGGGGCACTATCGAGACGTGATCCTAGCCGGGTTCCCCCACCACACGATTTTCAGGTCCTCCGAGACGACCTCTACCACCTGGCTTTTTGTAGCATGAGCAAGGTGCGAGGAGTATACCAAGCGGAGATCGAGGCTCAGGAGGGACGATCCCATGAGCGTTGGCGCCCCCTGTTTGCGCTGGCGCTGTGGATAGACCCCGATGGGCTATACCGCCGAATGGTCGAACTCGCGGAGGTCTGGGAGTTGGAGAGTGCGAGGGAACAAGCCGAAGAGACAGGCTGTGCTCCTATACTTCGGGCGCTGCTGCGGCTGGTGAAGGAGGGCGAGGAGACGGTGACCGCCGGCGATGTGGCGGAGCGTTGCCAGCCAGTACCCCTCGAAGCGGGGCTGGTCGGTCGGCTCTTGGGCGGGATGCCATCTGTCACCCGCCTTCCGAAACTGCTGGACGGCTGCACCCAGTACCGACTGAACCGCGAGGCCATCCTGGCAGAGGCGGGGCGGCTTGGTCTGGTAACTGAGTCAAAGGCAGCATAGTCAGTGGAGTAAGTGGAGTAAGTGGACTAAGTGGGGTAGTGGAGTGGTTTTCGTGTTTTGAAGAGTATCCCTTACTCATTTTCCACTCCATGTGTCCACTGACCCCACTGACCCCACTGAATCACAAGGGAAAGAGGGTCGAGGAAAGTAGGATGACAGACAAGAAGGAGTGCCGCTGCCCTCGTTGCGGAATCACGTTGGAAGCTTATCCCTCCGGGATTCCAGTCTACAGGCTCCGGCGTTGCCCGGGTTGCGGCCATATAGCGCCGATCTCTCGTTTCTGGGCGGTGAGTGGTGGTCAACAAGAAATCACGTATGTTGATACGTTCTAGTCGCGGGAAATTGCCACGGTCGTTGCCACGGTAGGGTTTGGGGCTGGTTCTACAGCGGACTCAACGCCCACCGCTTCAACTAGGGAAAGAGGGTCGTGGTAGAGCCAGCCTATCTCAGAATGGACAGAGCACGCCTCAACGAGCGCCTCGAGCAGGCGTGGGAGCTTAGAAGTCAGCGAGCCGTTCGGCCCACACGAGGCGTCGCTCGCCGAATCTGCGGGGAAGGTCAGATGGCGCTCTGCGGGGACGAATCCTCCAGTCTTGCCCGCGTGACATCTGACCACCGGATTGTACGGGGTCTCGGTGCATGCCAAGCCCCGTTAGAGGCCCAGACTCAGCACGTACTCCCACTGAGCGTCGAGGAGTGAGTTCTGGCCTACCTGCCACCCCTGCTGCACCAAGTCCCTGTCCCACTCCTCCCGGATAGCCGCCAGCCTGGGGATGTCCTCTAGGGTATACCCCAGCCTCAGGGCTAAGGGTTGCCAGTCGGGGGTCTGCTGGGAAGGTTCCGATTCGCGCTGCGATGGTCTCACGGGGAGCTCCTTCAGCCGTTGGGGCTAACGGGCGCATTATATCACTTGGTAGAAGACCGATAGTCGGCGGATTGGTGTCCTAGAGGGGGTTCAGCGCCCAGCGCTTCAGCTCCGCCGCCTCAAGGTGATCCAAGTACCTCTGCGTCGTGGCAATGCTGGCGTGGCCTAGCAGCTTCCCCACTGCCACCGGGCTGGCCCCGTTCCTCAGCAGGGCGATCCCGTAACTGTGCCGCAGGCTGTGCGGCGATATTGGCTTAGTCACTTCAGCGACCTTCACCGCGCCGGCGACAACTTGGGCAAGCCTGCGGCGGGACATTCTCCCCTGCCTCGAGGGGAACAGGGGGAGCTTCTCGCGCCGTTCCGGGGTCAGCTTGTCCCCAGAGTCCGCCACCAGCTCGTCGACTATGCGCCCGACAAACCCCTCGTCGCCCTGGACGGAGACCTGCCTCCCGAGCTGGTCAGTGCCAACAAGCAGTAACGGTCCCTTCTCCGGGTTATGCGCCGCACACCGTACCGACACCCTCGCGCCCAGCCTGTTCAGGGCGTGCACCGCATCATGCAAGCTGTCCGCCTTCCCCTCGTCGGGTGGCTTCTCTCCGGGCCCCTTCATGTTGGCCCGCGTGCTGCCCAGTCGCCCCTCTTCCCGGAGGTACGCTGTCACCGCCTCTGCCACCTGCGGCGCCAGGGGGACTACCCTGTCCTTCCTGCCCTTGCCCTGGCGTACCCTCACACTGAGATCGCCGGCCTCGTCGCTGGCCAGATCCTCGATGCGCAACCGGCACACCTCCGACGCCCGCAGCCCGGTGCCAAGCATCAAGGCCAGCAGAGCGTGGTCCCTGCTGCCGGGCCGCTGCACGGACAGGATCCTCTGCATCTCGGCGTGGTTGAGCACCTGATACGGGCGCTTCACCGTGCTCCGCAGTCCCTTGAGGCAGAACGCCACCACGTCCCTTGGCAACTCGCTCTGCCCCGTGAGCCTGGCGAACTCGAGGAAGCGGCGACAGCCCGCCAGCCGTTGATTGACTGTCGCGGCGGTGATGACTTCGATCTCCACCTGGCGGACAAGCTCCGCCCGGTAGCTGGCGAGATGCTGGGGGGTAACATCCACCACGGTAGGAGCGCCCAAGTTGTAGACCACGTGGTGAGCCATGCTGCGCACCCCCCGTCGGTAGGCATCCCGCGTGCCCCGGCTGTTCAGGGTGTCGAGGAATACCGCCAGCACCTCTTCCCATGAGGCTCTAGGGTGCGATTCTACGGCTGTGACTGGCACCGGAAGGCTGGTCATGGTTTCTCGCCGCCCTTCCGGGGTCTGCCCACCCCAACGCGGTGACCTGCGAGGAAGGTCTGCAACTCTGCGTGTGTGATCCGTATGGTGCGGTGCCCAAGTTTCGTCGCCTTTAGCCGGCCAAGGCTGATCCAGCGCCGGACGGTCTTGGGCGCGACCCCAAGCTGGTGGGCCACCTCCGTGGGCGTGTATGCTCTCCGCCTGTCTCTCACCGTGAAACCTCCGACCCTGTTAGCTCTCCTACTTTCTTTGTACTTTGACCCTACGCTTGACCCTGTCCTGTCCCCCGACGGGGACTGCCCCCAGCGAGGGGGCTACCCCATCTGGCGGGGCGGATCCCCCTCTGCCGGGGGTTCCAGGGCGCGGACCCCAGATTCCCTTGTGCTATTCCTCCTCCTCCTCCCCCTCTCCCTCCGGGGCCACGGCGCCCTCGGCTTCGGCCTCTCTCTCGACAGAGGCCAAGGCGTTGAGCATCGCGTCCAGCCGAGCGACGATTCGCTCCGTGCCACCCACGTCAGGAGCGGGCATCTGCGCGTGCACGAAGCCACGCAACTGCTCGGTCCTATCCCAGATACCTTGCCAGTCAACCATTGTGCTCCCTCCTACACTACGCCTTCCTTTTACCCTGTGCTCTACCCTGTGCCTCCGCCTGGGTGAGCGCGTCAAACCCCTCGTCTTGGGGCCACAGACTGCGCCTAGCCCTCGTTTCGGTGCCTCGTGACCACCGCTCCAGATGAGCGGGATAGGGCGCCAGAACGGGGCCACGGGGCGACTAAGCAATAGGGACGGGTGGGGGAGTCCCGCACCTCCCCCGCTCACTCTTGCCCGGCGCTGTCGCTATCCGACAATCGGTTAGGGCGATACTCTACCCATGCGCTGAGACGGGCACCACGTACTTGTCCATTCGGGGCTCTAGGACTTCCTCAAACCTCCTGTCAAACTCGGCGAGTTCCGCCTCGCTCCACTCGGACTCAGCGCGTGCCATGCGCTGCGCCGCGCGCGCAAGGCGGGCAAGGTTGCGTCCGCTCCGCGCGTGCATCCAGGTGATCGCCTGCAACTTGGTGAAAGTGTATCCCTCCGGGATGCCGTAGACCGCGTGCAACATCTCATGGATGACAACATCCTCAAGGCCGGCGGGGGTCTCTGGGTGGTCGATGTTGACCCATATCCCCGGCACAAGGGTGCGCCGGTGATCCAACGAGACGGCTTCGCCACGGCGACCGTTCAGAGCATCGAGGTCGTACTGTGTCCACAGTATCCCCCGGAACGTGAGCCACTTCGCCCGCGAGGTGAACACTGCAACATCTGGGACACCAAGCTCCCTCTTGTAGTGCTCAGTCAACAGGAGGACGCGGTTTCTTCGCACCCGCCGTGTCTTAATCTCTGTGAGTGGTGCCAACATTGTGGCTTCCATCTGTACTCCCATGTGTCCCTGTGTCTACCATAATTCTACACCCGGAGGCACCCGTTTGTCAACCCCTCCGGCCATTGATTTTCAGCCTCGTTGTGGGTGCCAGTTGCCGGGAAGGGTAGTTATGGGAAACTGCCGGGGATGCTGCCCCGAGGTGGGCGCGCGCCTGGGTGCCGGGGGGAGATCACCAGCCCCCAGCCCCTCCACCTGGGGGATGATTTCACACACGCGCGGGCGCAGGCGCAGGCGGGCAGGCGCCGTGGATGGGAGCATGGTGGCGCAGCCTGGGCGCAGCCCGGCACCGAAAAGCCCCCAGGGGGACGCCAGCGCGACCCCAGCGGTTTCTTGGTGGGGACACCCGCGTACAAATGCTGCCGAAACGAGGGCGCTGCGAGGGTTCGCTGATGACCCCGAAAAGCCCCAGGCACCCCCCTTGCGGGATATGAAGAGGCCCCGGTGGGGTGGTCAGTCCCGAGGTTGCCGGGGCCTGTACAGGGGCCGGGTGACAACTGGGCGAGATCCAGGTCAGGAGGTGCATCGTGACGTGGAAAGGAGGTGTTGGCCCCCGTTGTTCTGAGTTCAACATACCATAACCACTACCCCCTTGTCCACGGGACTGTCCGGCGCAATGTCCGCTTCTTCCACACCTGCCCCAGGTTCAGGCGTCGTGTGCGCCATGTCCGGCAGGATGTCCGCACTGCGCTTGAGGATATTGTGGACGGTGCGGCGCGACAAGCCAAAGCGGTGGGCGAGGGCATCGAGGGAGAGGTGCTCGCGGTGCCGCAGCCGCGCGATCTCCTCGTCGCGCCCTATCATGCACAGGCGGCGCGCAGCGCGATACGCAGTGCCGGGCGGCTCGGGCGGCTGGTCATAGCGGCAGAGCGGCAGGGTGCAGTTGAGGCAGGAGGGCGAGAGGTCGCAGCCCGTGTCCCGATACTGGATGTGCTCCGGCAGGGCGTCGCCCCTCTCCCGTACCTGTCCCCTTGCCCGCCTCATCTTGGTCAGTTCGGGGATTGCACCGACCATCTGGGCGGAGGCGCTATCGTAGGAATCCTGCCGCTGTCGAAGGTGAACGGCACGGCGCCCATGGCCTCAGCCAGCCGCAACCCCTGCCGCACAGCCGCAGCGACCTCTTTGCCGAGGGTCTCGAAGTCCTCGTCCTCGAAGAGCTTGTCTATCCGCTCACGCTGCTCCTTGGTGACTGCTTCACCTTGCAGGGTGGAGAGTATCCGGCACGTCTCCTCTTGCACGAGCCGCCGAACCGCGGGATCGGTGAAGGCTTTGCGGGCCTCGGAGTCGGTAGGTGGCATTTCGCTGTCCTCTGCGAGCGCTACGCAGCGGCCTTTGTCAAGCTACCCCCGAGGGCCTTCTGCCACTGGGCCAGGATCCCTTCCTCGCCAGTGCGCCGAGGGCCGATGCCCAGGTACAGGCGCTCGTCCTCGCTGAGTATGTTGGCCAGGTCGGGGTAGAAGTTGAACACGTCCGGGTTGCGGATGAGGGTCAGGATCCGCTCTGGATTGGTCAGCGCCTTCCGCACGCGGGTGCGTCGGAGGGCGTTGGCAATAGAGAAGTAGGTCAGCGTCTCCGGGTGGGTACGGAGGAGGTAGGTGCCATAGGCGTGCCACATGGCATCGTTGTTGGGCATCAGCTCCGTGGGCGCACCCACCGCCTCACGGATCTTGTACCAGAACAGGGCCTCATCATCCTGAAGCTGCGTGATCTTCTTCTGGGCGTCGAGGGAGATCCCCTTCCACATCGGGGTGTCGAAATAGGTGTTTACCGACTCCTTGGCATCCCGCAGGCGGATCTCGAGGTTGGAGTTGACCTCATCCCGCCAGGGGATGCGGCGGTACTGGCGCAGAACATACTCGCGCTGCGCCGGCGTTGCCCCGGCGAGGATGGCCTTGCGCTTCTGGTCGAACATCTCCCACTCCACCTCCGTCGCCACGCCGTTACCATCAGTGTCCGGCTCGACACCGTAGTACGTCTCAGCGACCAAGTCATCGGGGTGCTTAGGGGCCTCCTCATCGTAGGCAAGGTCAGCCTCCACCAGCCCGAACTCAGAGAGGAGCTTGCGGGTGACGACGTTCCGGGCGGTGTAATACTCCTCGTGCTTCTTCCGCCACTCGTAGGGGGCAATCTTGCGGTCGGCCACCTGGGTAGCGATGGGCTGGAGGAGTTCCTTCTCCATGTAGTCATCCCACCGCCGCACTTCGTCATAGTAGCCACGAACCGTCTGCTGCTTCTGGGGGCGGATGGAGATCCAGATGTTGCTCACGGCGCGGACGGCGTCTGTGGTGATCCCCAGCTTCTCCGAGACCTCCTTGATGGCAAGGTCGGAGCGAGCGCGGTTGAGGATGGGGACATCATTCTCATCGCGGGCATAGATGGGGTTGCGCCCCACCTTCTTGGCCGCAGCGATAATGTCGGCGGGGACGCCGTACTTCCCGGCGACCTCCGCGCGGGTGTCGATGATGCTCTTGATCATCTCAGGGCGGAAACGGGTCACACCGAGTTGGGCGCTGGCCAGGAGAGCGAGGTTGACCGATCGGCGAACACTGTCCATGTCCTCCTCCGTGGCCGTCGTGGGGTCGATCCCCTGGTCGATCAACTGGGCCCGCGTGTAGGCATCCCGGGCCTCCTCGTTGAAGATCTCCGGCATCAACTGGGCGAGCTTGGGGCCACCGGGGATGAGCTCAAAGCCAGAGGCCAGCGAGGAGAGGGCGGGAGGCAACAGTTCATGGATCTCACCCGTGCCGGCGGCGGTGACGATCTGGAGGGAGATCGGGAAGAACCCGAACTTGGACATATCCATCGAGGCCCGCTCCAGCATCCCCATGAACCCCTCGTGCTCCGGCTCCCAGTAGGGGAGCTGCATGGCCCGGAGAGGACCCATGCCGAAGACACGAAGGAGGGACATCTCCATTGGAGTGTTGGGGATGCGGACGTAGCCGGCGTCGGAGGCATCGGTGTAGAACTTGTAGATGTCCGCCGCCACGCCGGGGCGCTGCCGCACGAGGTTGAAGAACCGCGGGAACCGCCGCCACTCGTAGGGGAAGTAGGACATACCGAGGGCACGCATGAAGCCGTCGAAGATTGTCAGGTTGGAGGCGTCCACGGTGACGAGCGCGGCCATGTCCGTCGCGTTTTTCATAGCGAGAGCGTGGGCATCCTTGATCTGCTGCCGCTCGGCGGGAGCGAGGGTGTCCGCAACCTGGGCGTACTTCTCGAGGTTCTGGCGATCCAGGTCGGCCACCATCTTCAGCTTGGGGCGCTCGTGGAAGAAGGAGCGGATGTCCTGCTCGAGGGCACGGATGGCCTCCTCACCCTTGGCCTGTAGGACGGAGGGCTGGGCTAGAGGCGGGAGAGGCACCGCCTCGGCTCCTACCACCGCAGGCACCTCTGGAGGGGGACCCACTGTCACTGTGGGCGCTGCGGGAGGGGGTACAGCGGGCTGAACTCCCCCAACCTGCGTCCCGAGCCGCTGCTCCCAGACCTGCCGCGCGTTCACATCCCAGTCGTTGAACGCCGCGGCCTTGTCCGCGTAGTAACCTTGCCAGAACTCCGCAGTCCGCTTCTTCTTCGGCAGGTACTTCTCCCCGCCCTTGCTGAAATACTGGCGGCGGAGCTCCCGCCATTGAGCAAGGCTGCGCTCCGTGGAATCCCAGGTCTGCTTGAGGTCGACCATCGAGGCACCGTACTTCTCACGGAAGCCAGGAACGGTAAGGAGGTGCTCGGCAGCCTCGTTGGTCGAGGCGTAGATCTCGGGGGCGACACCCTCGATGGCTTGGTCATACTGGCTCCAGAAAGTCTCGCGCTCGACACCCACACCGAGGGGTTCGGCGATGCGCTGGCCGGCCATGTGGCTCTGCTTGAGGGCGTTCTGGGCAGCCGCGGACAGTTCTCGATACTGTGCCCAGAGCTGGTCCAACTCGGCGTCCGAGACCGCCCGTCCTCGGTACGCCTGCACCTTCGAGGCGAAGTCGGTGAGCGCATCCCGCATGGCGTGGGGCTGGTACTGCTCCATAGTGTCCCAGAGCTTGCGGTAGGTCGTGCTGACATGATTGATAAGATCATCGGAGTTGACCGACCACCCGCCCTGATGGGCCTCGACGAGGGCCTTGCGAACCTCCTCCGGGGCGAAGTAGTGCTTGCCAAGGAGGTTGGCCAAAGCCCCCTCCTCCACCCACTCCGTCGTGATGTGGGGGGCCAGAGACCGCACAGCATCCCCACCCTCCGCAGCGGCGAGGACGGCACGGTAGCGGAGCTTGGGGTCAGCCAACACGGGCAGGTCCTTCAGCATCTCGGGAACGTGCTGGGCGAGATCCTTGGCGTAGCGGGTGTCGAAGGACATGAAGTACAGGCCGCGGCTGATGGGCGCCTGGATCTCCCGCAGGCTGGTGCTGAGGAACCAATTGGCTGCCGTCTTCCCAGCAGGCAGAACCACAAACTCCTCCTTGGCCATCTGCTTGATCATGGCGGGGGCACCCGGAAGGTCGCCCAGCGCCTTGACGACCTCTCCCCGCGCACCCCTACTATAAAACGCTTTCAGCCCCGCGAGGCCGCTGAGGTGGCCGTTGGCGGTCATCACCAGCAGGCCCTCGAGGGCGTTCGCGGGGGCGTAGCCGGCGAAGTTCAGGAAGGCAGCCGAGGGGATGCTGATTATTGGCGCGATGTGGCTCATCCAGGCGTCGGTGAACCCCCGCAGCGGCTTGGTGAGGGCGTTCCACATAGTCTCAACCTTGGGGCGGGTGATGATGTGCTGATACTTCTCGTAGTTGTTCGAGACCTTGCTCATCAGCCCGTCCCGCGCCGACATGGGCGTCTGGTCGAAGAAAGCCGGGACAGGATAGTTCCCCTCGTTGAGGAGATCAACAATCCGGCCCTCCGCCGGGGAGAGGTCCTGCCCCGACTTCCAACGGAAGACGAGATCCTCCCCCTTCTTCTTGAACTCCTGGGAGGTCATCACCGTGGCGTCACCGAGGGACTCCCAGAAGTCGGCGGCGATCCCCTCGCCCACCACCTTGCGGATCCGCTCTGGGCGTCGGGGGATGACACCCCCGAGCTTCCAGATCTGGGCCAGGGGCTTGTAGAGGGGGTAGGTGGCAACTTCAACGGCCTTGCTCTCCGCCTGGACCAGCTTCTCACCAGCCTGCTCCAGCTTGTAACCGAGACGACCAAGGGCTGTGTTCTTGTACGTTGCAAACCGACCGACGACGCCTGGGAGGTAACGCAACTCGGGGGCGAGTACCTCCCCCTTCTCCAGGAAGGAGAGGCCACGCGCCACCGCGCCGAGGCTACGCAGGGCACCGCCGGGCATACCGAAGCCTATGAGGGACGATGGCAGGAGAAGCTGAGAGGCTGCGCCGGCCGACTTCGGGTGAGCAAGCGCCGCCCCTACGCCCAGGCCGGCGATGGTGCCAAACGGCCCCATCGACAGGGTTCCGACGGTGGCCAGAGTACCCGCCGCCCCGATGCCGAAGGCGATACGAGCGGCCTCACGCAGACCCGGCGGGAGGGCGTTTATGTCCTCGTGGAGCTCCTTGAAGGCACCGGCGAGGGGCTTGCCCAGGTGCTCCGACTCCCAGTTGAGGGGACGGACCACCTGCTTCCCGGTAGCCTGGCCAAACTTCTTCCACTCGCCAGGGCTGGGAAGTCCCTTGCCCCAGTCAAGGCCGAAGACGCCCATGGGCTACCCTCCTCCATTTCTCCTTCTACCCTGTCACGATTGGGGAAATCTGTCAAGGGCGAGCTATGCGGGTGACGCGAGATTGTCGCTTCGGTGGGTAGTGTTCTGGGAAAGGGGGAGCTGGCGGGCTCGTTCTTGGCGCCGGAGCCGCGGCTTGCCCTGTCGGGAATTCACACAGCAGCGTGAGATAAGTTCACGTCAGCCTCGGCGTTCTTTTCGACGCCGTCTTTCAATAACACTCGAACGCGGAGGTGGATGGTCTCTACGTTCCTGGGTATTTCAAGACCTTCGCCCGTGCAGTGGACGGAATACCCGTATTTCCTGGTCAAGCTATGGTCGATTGCCTGTGGCTGTAGTTGTCCCTGCCAGTCCCCGGTGTCAACCCAACACTCGACTGCCCTGAAGTCCGACTCGGACGACTTGTAAACACTCAGTTCAACAGCGAGTCGCTTCGTCTGAGGCGAGTACGTGGCACTCCAACGCTCGGTAAACAGCGCCAGCGACTGGCGCCGCTCCTTGACCAATTCCCGCATGAGATACACAAGGGCAACGAGACCCGCGAGGGTGATAACCGCTCCAAGGACGATCAGCAAGACGGCTGGCACCAGCAGGGTATCCTGGGTCTTGGTTGCGTCTGCCAGCGTCGCGAGGATGCCCAAACCGCTGCCGAAGGTTGGTATGCCCAACCCCGCGAGAACAATGGCAGCGACGATAGCCGGATCGCGGAGTGCCGCCCGAACCATGTCGCAAGTCTACCACTCGGACTCCTTGCGTCAAGCCGAGCGGCGGGCGCTCTGAAGCAACGATTGCGCCTGGGGCACGGGTACGGGGTAGGGACCTGTGGACGCCGATCCGAGTTTCCCGCCTGCGTGCAGGTGCGTGCTACACGCGCGATGGGGCTCGCCCGAACCGCACGCAGAGTAAGTGTAGGCTCCACACTAACCAGGCTGCTGCCCCGGGCTAGAGTCCGGGCAGTTGCAGTCCGTGGCCGCACAGGGGCCGCAGTGATCGCCTTGTGGTGGAAGTGCCGGCGCAGGTCCAGGTGTTGGGGCCGGGCCCGTAGCACATCCTTCCGGCGCAGGCAGGCCCGGACACGCGCTCCACATACCCCGTCCCGCCTTGTACGCCTCGCACTCCGAGTTCCGAATGGAAGGCAGAAGCAGAGTGTCGGGCGGATAGGACATCGCGTTTCCGTAACCCTGCCAGGCCAGATCGCCGTTGAGAAACAGCTCGCAGCCGGGGTTAGCCGGATCTGTGTCCACCCACACGTAGGCCAGCAAGCGGTCATAGCGGTCGGTACAGGAGGTGTCGCGCATCAGGCAGACTGCCTTGCCCTGCAGGAGTCCCTTGACGTAGTCGGATGCCTCCTTGCCATAGCACTCTTGCTGGCCGTACACCTCGGGCGTGTCCACACCGATCAGCCGGACGCGGTACGTCTGGCCCGCCGTGACGGGGCAATCATCACCCCAGCCGAAAGGCAGATCGGCGCGCACGTCGAGCGTGTCCCCGTCGACAACGTGCGTCGCCGTGCCCAGAACGCAGCGCAGCCCGGTGCCGAAGACGGTCACGAGAAGCAGGGCCGCGAACAGGGGAAGGATGACGAGCTTCCGGTGCATGATGACACCTCCTTGTGGATCAGACGCGGGGCGGATGCTGCGATTGTACCGCCCACGCCGGAATTGTCAAGGGGCGGGTCCACCTTGACCGGGGTGGCGGCACGGCGCACAATAGCGGCACTCCTGCGGATGCGGACATTTCTAAGGAAGGGGGCGGCGATGGACGCCACGCGAAAGGCCAAACTGCTGGTGCGTTTCGAGAAGGTCACCGAGTTTCCTCTTCTTGTCTTGGCTATCGCCATGATCCCGCTGATCGCCATCCCGATGACCATGGAGCTTGACCCCGCGGTTAGGCGGGCGATTGCGTGGAGTGACACGGGCATCTGGATCGTCTTCGGTGTGGAACTTTCCGTTCGGACGTATCTGGTGGAACGCCGGATCGCTTATCTGACGCGGCACTGGTTCGACGTGCTGATCGTCGCGCTGCCGTTCCTCCGGCCCCTGCGTGTAGTGAGATCGGCGAGGGCCCTCCGCCTTGTCCGGGTCATACGAGTCGGCCCTTTCGCGGCTCGCACGTGGGCATCGGGCCACGCGCTTCTCAAGCGAAGAGGGTTGCAGTGGGTATTGCTCGGCGGGCTGGCAGTCGTGTTCACATCGGCGGGAGCCGTGACGGTCTTTGAGCATGACAGCGGCGGAAGCATCCACAACTACGGAACAGGACTGTGGTGGGCGATCAGCACCATCACAACCGTGGGCTATGGCGACACCTTCCCCGTCTCGCCGCAGGGCCGGGTTGTTGCTGTCATCCTCATGGTAGTGGGGATCACCTTCTTCAGTTGGATCACAGCGAATGTAGCGGCGTTCTTGGTGGAGCATGACGTGGGGGGCGAAACGAAGTCGGTCACGATGAGCGATCTCATGTCCAAGCTGGAAAGCCTAGAACAAGAGTTGCGCCTGCTCCGGCGTGAGGCCACCGCGGGGGGCGTTGACAAGGAATCCCCCGGGGTGCAGCTCTAGCGAGATCCCGGAGGACAGAGGCTTGCTTACTGTCCCCACTCGTTCGCGGAGGGCTCCGTCGCTATGCAGTCCTCCAGCGCCGCCCGCGCCTTAAAGCAATACTCAGATGAGTCACTAGCAGCGGCGCAGGAGCTGTCGACTGCCGCGTAGAAGCTGTCGCAGCGGCCAGGCTGTTCAGTCTGAGTTGAATGATCTTCCCGACTTCGCTCTATCGCCCCGATGATGGGGATCCCGACGAAGACAAACAGGACAGCGGCCACTACAACGCCGGCCCCCGCGAGCATACCGAGGCCACCGATCTTCTCCCAGAATGACATGGTTGAGAACGTCATAGGTTGCGCCTGCCGTCGCTCTGGGTGTTCACCCTGAGTCGAGGGCTTGCTGGGCGCGACTGTCGCGGGGATTTCCGGTGGTCTGGCTGGTCCTTGCCGCTTGCGCCCCGTCCCCGGGCGCCTTGGATCATCATGAGAGCCTGAACCTGTCATGGTCGAATCCCTCCCAGGTTGTTTTCTCCAACCCTCGCGGGGCCGATTATAGCCCCCGCGCTGGGGTTGTCAAGAGGCTGCCGAGACACGGTTCTCTTCAGGCCCGGATGCATGTTGAGAGCCGCCCGCAGGTCGGTGTCATCCAGGTGCAGGTATACACTCGTGCTGGCCAAGTCCCGGTGTCCGAGGAGACGCTGCACCGCGGCCAGATCCTTGGAGCCCCGTAACACCACCGTCGCCATTGTGTGACGCAGGGAGTGCATCGTGACCCCCTCCCGCACGATGCCGCAGGCCCGCAGGTGGCGCTTGAACGCCCTCTGTAGGTGGTTGGGGTAGAGGCGCCCTCCGTTCTGGCTCACGATCAGGTAGGGTGACCGCAGCGGCAGGAGCCGCAGCAGGTAGTCATGGAGGCGGTCTGCGAGCTCCTGCGGCAGGGGGAGGACGCGATCCTGTGCCCCCTTGCCGGCGCGGATGTGTAGGGTCCTGGCGCCCAGCTCGAGATCTGACGCAGCGAGATTCAGCACCTCGCCCCGCCTGAGCCCCAGGATCAGCATGAGGTCAAACGCGATGCGGTCCCGCAGGTAAAGGGGCACTCTCGTCCTCTTGCCGTACTTGGGAACGGGCGTGCTGAGGAAGACGCGCATCTCCTGCTCCGTGAGCGGACGGGGGATGCGGCGCGGCTTCTTGGGGAGGCTCAGGGTCGCCGCCGGGGTTCGCTCCACATAGCCCCGGATGCAGAGGAACTTGAAGAATGATCTGAGGCAGGCAGCACGGCGGTTGAGGGACATGGCGCTGAGGCCCCGGCGCTTCTGCTCCGCCAGCCAGTCGTGGAGATCTTCGGTGGTGATCCCCGCCACGTCGCGGTCACCGAGGAACGTCAGCAGCCCGTCCAGGTCGCGGCGGTAGGCGTACTCGGTGTGGGGGCTGAGGTTCCGCTCCACCAGGACGTAAGAGCAAAAGGCCCGTATCGCCTGCCCCAGAAGCATGCTCGCCTCCGGTCTTTGGGCATGACGGCACGGACCCTTTGAATCTAGTCAGCAGACCTATAAGCCGAGTTCTGTATCCGCCGGAGCGGACGGTGGCCATCTATCTGGGATGGCGGTTACCCGCCACCTCTTGCGACCAACCCGAGGACTGGGCCGGGCGTC
>Ga0315276_10002693_pt1 | contig 16285 bp, 14 predicted proteins | sample YL17G05_0_MG_FD_204542 | JGI IMG/M metagenome (GOLD analysis project Ga0315276, IMG submission 204542) | Sediment microbial communities from Yellowstone Lake, YNP, Wyoming, USA - YL17G05_0 | ecosystem: Environmental > Aquatic > Freshwater > Lake > Sediment | place: USA: Wyoming | collected... | reverse complement strand
GCCAGATTATTGTAGCCTAATGCAAAATCCGGAGCTAACTTCAGCATCTTCTTGTTTGTTTCGATGCTCTCTTCTATATCACCCTTCTGCAGATAAGCATTTGCGAGATTACACCAGGCCTGAACTATCTCGGGATTCAATTCCAGGGCTTTGTGCAGGGCTTCAATAGCATCATTGGTCTTCCCCATTTGAAGGTAGGCAAAGCCCAGGTTTGCATAGCCTCTTGCATATCTTGGTTCTATTTCCACAGCCCTCAGATTTGCTTTGACTACTTTCTCAATATCCCCTTCCTTGAAGTAAATATAGCCGAGATTTACAAATGCCTCAAACATACGACCGCTTTCTTCGATGGCTTGTTCAAATGCGTCTATGGCCTCATCAAATTTTCCCTGATTCATAAATGCTACGCCGAGATTATAATAGGAAGAAGCACATTTCGGATCTTGCGCAAGCCGAAGCTTCTGTTCAGCAATAAACTGTTCTATATCTTGCATATTTTTCATATCCTTCAATTAATGATTAGAACCTGTCTCAAAATCCCTTTTCATCATCTGTCCGCATCATCTCGTCATTCCCGCGCAGGCGGGGATCCATGTTTCCCAAAGCTTTCAGTGGACCCCCGCTTTCGCGGGGGTGACGGATTCTTCGCGAAATTACCTATGTTGAGGTAGGTTTTAGTAAAAAAATATTGCCAAAAGAATAAGCACGGGTGGCCTTTTTAAACCACCCGTGCCTTAAGATGCAAACGAACTACTCAGTAATAGTTCTTTTACTATCCTCCTTCATCACCTGATTTTTCAACAGATATGCCTCTTCCCTTCAAACCGTACATGGTAGAGCTGCCGGTTGATAATAACTCCAATACCTCTTCTCTTACCATTTCGGATGCTACGCTCTTAATCTCTGATGCACCGGCGTCAGGAATAGTCTTCTTCACACCGATCATCATATCTTTGAAATAGAATTTGGTTTTAGCGCCTTTTGAAGCAAAGTCCAAGATAGCCTGTCTAATGTCTTCTGGTTTTCCCATAGTTTTTCACTCCTCTTAATTTCTTATATGCCACCAACAGCCCTGGATACAGCCCATGCATGTTCGGTATACTTGAACTGAGTTGATGTCCTGTACGTATCAACAGCAAGGCGATAATCATCAACTAAGTGATGCGTGAATGGCAGACCCATCTTCTCGAAGAATTTTTCCCAGCCAATGCGCTCTGCCCAGTCTCCAAGTCTTTCGTATTTATTCGCATCCTTTGCCCAGATTTCAACCATCTTCTTTACTACACTTGTAACTTCGGGCCAGCGTGGTGTATTGTTCGGCAAAATTGGCACAATAACCTTGGAGAATTTCGGCCGGCTTATCCGGTTTGAAATCTTTCCGCCAGCCAGAATAGCCACACCGTCTCCTGCTCCGTCTGACAGAGGCAGAGCCAAACACATAGTGTAGCAGTTTCCGCAGTACATACATTTTTCAACATTGACAGATACGCTCTTTTTCCCATCTTCTGTAGTAATCGGCTTGATCGCATAGAGCGGACAAGCAGAAACAACCAGAGGAATCTCGCATACTTTTCCAAGAACTTCGTGGTCGATTGCAGGGGGCTTGCGGTGATAACCCAGAAGGGCGATATCAGAGCAATGCACTGCACCGCACATATTGAGACAGCATGCCAGGGCTATTCTTAGTTTCGCAGGCAATCTCATATTTTTAAACTCATCAAATAACACGTCGGCAGTAGCTTTGACCGGTCCAGAGGCATCGGTTGCAGGGGTATGGCAGTGAATCCATCCCTGGGTATGGACGATATTGGACATGCCCATTCCTGTTCCGCCTGTCGGGAACTTGAAGGAGCCTCCTACATGTTTTCTGCTGTCCAGTTCCTTTTTGAGAGCTTTTGCCTTTTCTTCGCTGTCTACGATAAATTCAATGTTATTCCTTGTTGTGAATCTTACATATCCGTTGCAATGTTTATCAGCTATATCACAGATTTCACGGATATGCTCTACTGACATAATTCTTGCTGCTGCAGCTCTGATTGTAAAAGCCTTTTCACCTGTTTCAGAAACATGAACTAAGAGCCCGGGCTCCAGTATCCTGTGAGAAGCCCATTTCCCGTAATTCCTCCTGATGACAGGCGGTAGCATCTGCCCATAATGACATGGTCCGATATCAGTGATCCTGCCTTCCATAGGCTTTTGGGGATTAAAATAACCAAGCTTGCCTTTCGACATAACATACCCTCCTTTATATTATCTTGGATGTCTGGTTCTGTAATCGTCAATATCCCTTGTAAATCCACCGGGGACCTCTTCTTCCTTGAAGAAGACATAAGGATTGGCACGGGGCGCTGTAACCATCTGAGGCATTGGCGGAATTCCAAGCACCTCACAGAATGTCTTTAAGCTTACGCGCTGTATGGTTTCACCAATACGCTCACGGTTCTTGCCTTCCTCGGTCCACCAGTCAAATACCTTTGCTACGACACCTTTAATAGCGGTGTATGGTGGATTTGCATACATAAACGGTATGGTCATGCATGACATCTGGGCCCCTTCAAGAATCGGTGCCTTTGCGCCAAAGAGGATGCTCAACCCCTGATCTTTACCGATCATTAATGCTTCAGGCATAGCGTCTATACAATGCATACAGCGGTTGCATTCCGCATTATTGATGCTCATTTTCTTGCCGTCCCACTGCATACACTGGGTAGGACAAAGGTTGATTACTTCAGCCTGAATGTCAAACTTGCCCCAGTCTCTACCGGCAAATGCGCCACCGTTAGCTGGAATTTCACCAGCGGCATATGCCTTGCAAGCATCCTGATTAATCCGGATGTCATCCTTCCATGTGCCGATATAGGACATGTCTGAACGGGCGATACTTGCTGTGCAACCGTTGGGACATCCATCAAATTTCATCTTAAATTTATATGGGAATGCAGGTCTGTGTAATTCATCCTGATACGTCATGGTCTGGTGATAGCATAAAGCCATGGTATCGTAACATGCGAACTCACAGCGTGCTTTACCTATACAATCAGAAGGTGTACGGAGGTTACCACCTGAACCGCCGAGGTCAGCGCCAAGGTCATGGGTCAGATCAAAGAACATAGGCTCCAATTGGTCTGAGAATGAACCCAGGATGACGAGGTCACCGGTAGAACCATGCAGATTGGTTAATCCGCTTCCGCGGTATTCTGCGATATCGCAGAATCCCCGGAGCCAATCGGTAGAGTAAAATTTTGCACCGGGCTGGTTAACTCGGATGGTATGGAAATGGGCAATATTGGGGAATTTCGCCTGCTGGTCATTGTAACGGCCGACAATTCCTCCGCCATAACCTAAAACTCCAACGATTCCGCCGTGTTTCCAGTGCGTCTCATGCTCTTTATATGAAAGCTCTACAATCCCTAATAAATCATCTACAATATCCGTAGGTATCATAAGGTTATCTTGACCCACTTTATGCCTGTGCACCGCTTCTCTCTTTAAATCACTTACAAAACTGGGCCAGGGTCCTGATTCCAACTGCTCCAACTGTGAAATATCATGCTTGCACTTGTAATTCTTCAGCTCATCTTCTGTATAGTTGTTTAACTGATTATCGGCAAAAATCCTAATATCGTTGTATTTCCGATGTTCCTTTTCTTCCTTATCCCACTGCTTCTCCTGTCCAGGAATTGACATCTCCTACCTCCTTCGCTGAGTTATTAGTAAAATACTGCCAAACGAAACGACAAATTGAACTGTCTCTTCACCCCCTTCCTCCATGGATGTTTACTGAAATTTTAGACAGAGATATGCCTCTTATTTTTTAAGTCTTAAGAAGGTTTTTAATGATAATGAACTCTTCTTTTTTTGTCAAGTAAGGATTATTTATACAAAGATTAAATGAATTTTGGTTATTTTGAGTGTGTTTTTAGCAAAAGATAAATTTAGTCTAACCCACTTTCTTCATTTTCATGAGAGCCTCTTCAATCCATTCTCCCAAAGGCTTTTCATAAAAAATCCCGTCTATATAAATCTTCACAGGTTCGCCGCGAAATCTCAACTTTTCAAGGGAAGGCGCCGCTGAATCAAACCCTGCCTCTGCCATAGCCCATGCAGCGAGAGCAAGGATTTCAACATCGTCATCCTGAAAAACTTTTAGAATCCTATCTTGGAAAAACCTCACCGATACGGTTATCAAGCTTCCCATTCTTCCGATGCCCCAGAGGCAACCTTTCAAAAGAGGTGGTTCATCAATGCAGTGTGCAATCATCATGCTGCCGTAAGGATCAATTAATTCGGGGTTTGTCGCTATGATCTCCGCCACTGTTTGGGGGGAACTCCAGCCAATGCCACCGGATTCATCGCTCATTGACCAGAAGAGGGTCCTGATATAGATACGGACTTTTTCTTCTTTCCCCGAATCCCACCATTTCTTCATGAGTCTCGCAGCAGTTTCGATGGCAGACCATCTGAGCCTTTCATCAAGATCATAAAGTCGAAAGCGAACCTCCTGCCAGTAGTGTCTGTTTTTTTCACAAAGCTCAAGCAGGCCCTGAAAATCTCTTTTTCGTAAAAACTCCCCGACTGTCTTTTTGATTGGTGTATCCATTTTTGTTACACCGGATGCACAAAAAAAATTATCGTAGGGCATAGTATAGTCCTTTTTGCGGGTTTCATACGCATGATGTGTATACAAAAATCATATTTTGTGCTTACATTTCCCCCGATCAAAGTGCTATACTTTTCGAGTTTATGAATCGGAAACACTGCATGTCCATTATGAAAATATTCCTGAAAATTCTCCCCTTTTTTTTCATAACAATTTTTTCAGCTGCGCTTCTTTATGCACAGGCATTGCCTCTCATCAATGCAATCGAAATAAAAGGTCTGAAAAGAATTGATGAAAGCGCGGTAAAAAGCAAAATTACCCAGAGACAGGGAGAAGTTATATCACAGGAAAAAACAAATGACGATATCAAAAACATCTACAAGCTGGGATACTTTGATGATGTACGGGCAGAGATTGAGACATTCGAGGGCGGGATAAAACTGATATATGTAGTCAAGGAAAAACCGACCATAGTCAAAATTGAACTGCAGGGCAACGATGAATTTGATGATGCAAAATTGAAGGAAAAAATGACCATAACATCCGGCGCCATTGCCGATGCTGTCCTCATCCAGGACAATGCTGCCAAACTCAGGGCATTCTATGAAGAAGAGGGATTCTGGCTTTCACGCATCGTCCCGGTCATAAGAATAATCAGTCCGGATGAAGTCACCCTGACCTATCAGATAGAAGAAGGGACCAAGGTAAAAATCAAAAAAATCAATATCGAAGGTAACAAGGCTTTCTCTACCAAAAAGATCAAAGGTGTTATGGATACCAAGGAAAGGGGTTTATTCTCATTCCTCACGTCTTCAGGGTATTACAAGAAGGACCAGATGAATATTGATATCGAAAAGATAAAAGATCTCTATTTCAATAACGGATATATCAAAGTGGCACTTAGCGAACCGCAGATTCAGCTCACCAGCGATCAAAAAGGGATGTTTATAACGATAACAATTTCAGAGGGAGACCAGTACAAAGTCTCATCGATCGAACTGACCGGCAATAAAGTATTCACGGAAGACGTAGTGAGAAAAAGGATAACCATGCTTCCCGATAAACCTTTCAGTAAGGAAAAGTTACGAAAGGATATTTTTTCGATTTCTGAACTGTATTCGGAGACCGGGTATGCCCTGATCACCGTCAATCCCGACGTAATTCCCGATGAAAGCAAAAAGCTGGTTAAAATCGTCCTGAATATCAGTGAAGGAGACAGATACAGAATCGGGCGCATAGAGATTTCGGGAAATACAAAAACGAGGGATAAAGTTATTCGAAGAGAAGTCAGGCTGGACGAGGGAGATATTTTCAACAGCGCGCTGATAAAAAGAAGTTACGAAAAGATCAATAATCTGAACTTTTTTGAATCAGTTGAGTTAGACCCCAAACCCCAGCCTCAGGAAAAACTGGTTGAACTTGGCATTAAGGTAAAGGAAAGACCGACCGGCTTTTTCAGCGTTGGTGGCGGCTACAGTTCCGTTGAACAGTTTATTGCGATGATTGAGTTGACACAGGGGAATCTTTTCGGCAGGGGACAATTTGTCAAAATAAAGGCAGAACTGGGCGGGAGAACAACACTGTACGATATTTCCTTTAAAGACCCCTGGTTTATGGACAAGCCCCTATCTTTTTCGACGAGCATTTACAACATGACAAGGGAATATGTTGATTACGATAAAGACGCGACAGGATTCAGTATCTCTCTCGGCAAGAGGTTTTCTGAATACTGGTTTACGGATATTTTATACAATTTTGAGTATGCAGATATATCCAATGTGTCTGATGATGCTTCCTCTGTAATAAAAGATCAGGAAGGTACAAGCACAACAAGCAGTATTACTCCCTCCCTGGTAAGAGATTCACGGGACAATTATCTCGACCCGAGAAGGGGATCGAGAAATTCTATATACACAACCTTTGCTGGCTTAGGGGGAACCAATAAATTTTTTAAGGGGGAAATCGATTCTGCATGGTATTTTCCCATCTGGAGCGCATCGGCGGTGATGGTGCGAGGCAGGTTTGGCTATGCCACAGGTATCCTCGGTCAGGATCTCCCGTTATATGAGAGATTTTATGTTGGCGGTATTTACACGGTAAGGGGATTAGGGTATGGCGAAGCCGGCCCGAAGGATGAAGGCACAGGCGATCCGATAGGGGGAACCACAGAACTTATCTTCAATGTTGAATACATCTTCCCGCTTCTCAGTGAAATCAGATTGAAAGGAGTTGTATTTTTCGATGCAGGAAATGCGTATGAAACATTTAATAATTTCCCTGATCTGCGATATACTACAGGAACTGGGGTCAGATGGATTTCACCCGTAGGCCCCATAAGGCTGGAATGGGGCTACAATCTCGATAGGAAAGACGGAGAGCCGTCCAGTAGGTTTGAATTCGCCTTTGGGACATTTTTTTAAAAAAATATTATTATCAAGGAGGACATATGAGCAAACTATTTTTCGGAGGGATGGGAGCTTGCTGTTTGATGCTCGTCGTTATGCTGGTCGTGCCTGTTACGTCACACGCTGCAGATGTCGTCAAGTTCGGATCTATTGATGTACAAAAAGTTCTGAATGAGTCTGATACCGGGAAGAAAGCAAAGCTTGATCTGGAAGTATTAATTAAATCAAAGCAATCTACGATTGATGAAAAAGGGAAAGCAATCGAAAAATTGAAGGCTGATATTGAAAAACAGGCCTCTGTGTTGTCTGCCGATGCAAAAAAGAATAAAGAAGAAGATCTGGAAAAGTCGGTAAGGGAATACCAGCGGCTTGTACAGGACTCACAAGCAGAAATCAAGAAAAAAGAAGCAGAACTGACTGAGACGATTCTGAAAGATATTAAAGAACTGGTTGAGAAGACAGGCGAAACAGAAGGGTATGCCCTTATTTTAGAAAAAGGAATGATTGTATACTCCAATAAAGGCATCGACATCACGGATACCATCCTGAAAAAATATGATGAATCAAAAGCAAAGCCTGCGAAGTAGTGAAACTCTCAGAAATTGCATCTCTGGTTCATGGCGAGATTTTTGGTGAACCTAATCTTGAAATCAGGGGAGTGTCAGGTATCAATGAAGCCCAAGAGGGAGATATTACCTTTTTATCAGGGAAACGCCATGTAAAAGACCTCACTCACTGCAAGGCTTCATGTATCATCGTTCAAGAACCTCTGCTTGACTTAGCAGTCACACAACTGAAAGTAGCAAATCCCTACCTTGCTTTTGCACGCCTGCTCGAACATTTCTACCTAAAACCTCTGAAGCCCTTTGGGGTGAGCAGGGATACATTCATATCCGACAAGGCCACGATAGCTGAGAGCGTCTCCATCTTTCCTTTCTCGTACATTGCAGATGGTGCTTCTATTGGGAATGGGTCCGTCATTTATCCTTTTGTTTTCATAGGCGAAAACACTGCCATCGGCAAACAGTGCATTATTTACCCTCATGTCACTCTGAGAGAAGGGATAACAGTTGGCAACAGGGTTATCATCCATCCAGGATCTGTAATAGGATCTGACGGATTTGGGTATGTATTTGATGAAGGCAGATATCACAAGATTCCTCAGGTCGGGGGTATTATTATTGAAGATGACGTCGAGATTGGTTCCAATGCTGCAATCGACAGGGCAACGACGGGGAACACCATTATCGGCACAGGCACAAAAATAGATAACCTTGTGCAGATCGGGCATAATGTACACATTGGCAATCATTCAATTGTGGTTGCCCAGGTTGGTATTGGCGGCAGCAGCGAAATAGGTGATTATGTTACCCTGGCTGGACAGGTAGGAGTCTCAGATCATACTAAAATAGAATCCGGAACTATGATTGGCGCTCAGTCCGGGGTCAGGGGAAATGTTGCAAAAGGTGCATATTCCGGTTCGCCTGCAATTCCTCACAGAGACTGGTTGAAAGCACAGGCTATTATTGCAAAGCTTCCGGAACTCCATAAGAGAATAAAAGAGCTCGAGGATAAGGTAAAGGAACTTGAAAGGAGGAATGTCAAATGATGAATATTAAGGATATACAAAACCTCTTGCCACATCGATATCCTTTTCTCATGGTTGACAGAATCGTTGAAATAGAGCCCGAGAAGAGAGCTGTGGGGATAAAAAATGTCACCATTAATGAAGAATTCTTTCAGGGGCATTTCCCGGGTAATCCTATCATGCCCGGTGTCCTGATCATCGAGGCACTGGCACAGGTAGCAGGCATTCTGGCTTTCCAGTCAGGCGCTTCGGAGGGCAAATCCGTTTACTTCTTGAGTATCGAGAAAGCAAAATTCAGGAGACCGGTTGTCCCGGGGGACCAACTCCGTTTGGAAGTCTCTGTATTACAGTTCAGAGGAAATGTATGGAAGTTCGCAGGCAACGCATTAATTGAAGACAAGATTGCCGCAGAGGCAGAATTTACGGCGATGGTAACAGACAGGGGGATATAAAACTATGGCGAAAGAAATACATCCAACGGCAATCATATCACCTGATGTGGAGATAGAAGAAGATACGTATATCGGTCCCTTCTGTATCATTCACGATAAGGTTCATATCAAAAAGGGGACACGGCTTATCTCAAATGTGCTCATAGATGGCGCTACCGAGATAGGGGAGAACTGCACGATATACCCGTTCACCAGCATCGGGCTGCCACCCCAGGATATGAAATACAAAGGTGAAAAAACAGGAGTAAAAATCGGCAACCAGAACACGATCCGTGAATATATCACCATCCACAGGGCATCTGTGAGCGGCGACGGAATTACTACAATTGGCGATCATAATTTTCTCATGGCATATGTTCATATCGCCCACGACTGCAAGATCGGGAATTCTGTAATTATGGCAAATCTTGCTACGCTTGCAGGCCATGTTGTTGTCGAAGATCATGCTGTTATTGGTGGACTTGTCGCAATACACCAGTTTACTCGTGTCGGAGCATATACAATGGTCGGCGGATTCAGCGGAGTAGGGCAGGATATTCCTCCCTACATGATAGCATCGGGTGCCCGGGTTAAACTCTTCGGTCTCAATACTGTGGGACTGAAACGCCATGGATTTTCGGACTCAACCGTCAATGAACTCAAGAAAGCTTATAAAATACTCTTCAGAGAGAAGAGGACGCTCAAAGATGCCATCAAGAAGATACAGGAAGATCTGCCGTACACCGATGAAATCAAGCATCTCATAGAGTTTATCCAGAAGAATAAAAGAGGCATCTGTCGGTGATGATAATCGGTAATCCCCCTTTACAAAGGGGGAGCTAAAAGTCAGGTCGCCCATTTTACCCCCCTCTTTCTTAAAGAGGGGTTAGGGGAGATTACTCAGATAAATATTCTTTCCTGATGAAAAAACTCGGACTTATTGCAGGCAAGGGCGAACTCCCGATAGCTGTCGCCGGTGAGGCGAAAACGCAGGGGTATACCGTTATTGCCGTTGGCCTTGAGCCGCTTGCCGACAAAGCACTTTCATCGCATGTTGATGAGATACAATGGGTGAATGTCGGCAAATTCGGGAAGATGATTGATACGATGAAAAAGTATGATATCAGGGAAGCCGTCATGGCAGGAAAGGTTTCCAAGACGCTTCTTTACAAGAGTAAAATTACCCCCGACTTAAGGGCCGTAAAACTTCTCTTGTCCCTGAAAGACAGAAGTGACGATTCGGTGCTCCTGGCTATTACAGAAGAACTTGCACAAGAGGGCATCACGCTTCTCGATATCTCCCGTTTCTGTTCAGCTCTTCTGGCATCCAAGGGAGTCCTGACGAAAGATGCCCCTTCGGATCAAGAGTGGAAAGATATTGCATTCGGCTGGAAGGTTGCAAAAGAGCTCGGGAGGCTGGACATCGGTCAGACTGTCGTTGTTAAAAATCAGGCTGTTATGGCAGTTGAAGCCATTGAGGGGACTGACGAGGCTATCAAACGGGGTGGTATCCTATCAGGCAAGGATGCCGTCGTTGTGAAAGTCAGCAAACCCAATCAGGATATGAGATTTGATGTTCCGGTAATCGGCTTAGATACATTGAAGGCTATGAAAACTGTTCATGCACGGGTTCTTGCAGTTGAAGCGAATAAATGCATTATCCTGAACAGAGACAAAATTATTGATGAGGCAAAAACAGCAGGCATTTCCATCGTGGGGTATGCTGAATAAATCCTTTTTGAAGCTCCGCATCCATTTTTTATTCTTTTAACACAGCCTTCTTCTGGTTTGCGACTACGACAAGAATATATTTTTCTGGATCAAGATATTTCCGCGCAACCCGGAGCACATCTTCTTTTGTCACAGCATTGATATAATCAGCATATTTTTTTACGTAGTCGTCTCCGAGATTATAGAATTCAACAGATGCCAGAAAATCAGCGATTTTTCTGTTCGTATCAAGCCTTCGTGAAAAGCTGCCGGTCAAATATGCCTTTGCCTCTGAAAGCTCCTCATCCGAAACGTGTTCCTTCCTGATCCGTTCAAGTTGTTTATGTATCTCATCGACAGCAATTTGTGCTGATTCGTTTTTTGTCTGCACACCGACCTTGAAGGTCCCGGATTCTTTGTATGCTGCAAAAAAACTGTGCACATCGTATGCAAGTCCCATGGTATCCCTGATGGATTGCATAAGTCGCGATGAAAATCCTCCGCCGCCAAGGATATAGTTCATAACGGACACCGCATAATAATCAGGATTCTCCCTGTTGATGCCGATATGCCCCAGAATGATGTTTGCCTGCGTGAGGTCCTTATCGATTTTGATTACTTTTTTCATTCTCTTATCTTCAAGTGCTACGACACTCTTTGCCGGCAATGCCCTCAACTTCCATGTACCGAGATATTCAGCAAGGAATGCGGTTAATTCATCAGAGGTCAGGTCTCCGGATACTGACAATATCGAATTATTCGGGAGAAAATAGTCTGCATGAAACCGAATCAGATCTTCTCTTTTTATCAGATCAAGGGTCGTGGGAGAGCCTGCTATGAGCCTTCCATAGGGATGATTTCCGAATACTTCCCTTTTGAATGCCCGCTCTGCAAGAAAGGACGGGTCTTCCTCCTGCTGTTTCAGTAACCCTTTAATCCGTTCCCTGACTCTACCGATTTCATTCTCCGGAAAGATCGGATTCAAAAGGACATCAGCAAAGAGTTCAAATCCTTTATGAAGATCTTTTTTCAAGACGGAAAAAGATATGGTTGTAAAATCGGCACCGGCAGATGCATCGAGTGACGCACCGATAAAATCTATCTGCTCACTGATATCCTTTGACACACGACTCTTTGTGCCTTCTGTGAGAAGCTCCGCAACAAGATTTGCTGTTCCTGCTTTCTCTTCAGTTTCATGAAGCTGCCCGGTTTTGACAATCAAGGTTACCATCACTATGGGAAGTGTATGACTTTCTGCATGGAGAACAACGAGTCCATTGGGAAGAACGGTTCTCTTGGCGTCGAAAGCAAAAACGTGAGGAGGGTGCAAACAGAAGAAAGAAAATAGAAGAAAAATGGTAGGAAATAAAAGACACCGTTCAAAAACTAAATATTGAGTAATCCCCCCACGCCCCCCTTTAGCAAAGGGGGGTAAGGGGGGATTTAATTTTTTATCGATGACCCCCGATGCTCGATTTTCGACAGTTAGTCCGTTTCTGCTCATAGTTCACTCTTTTCTTGTTTTGTTGGTATCAATATCCCGACAGTCCTGTTTTCCTCTCTCAGATATTTTTGTGCAACTCCGGCGACGGCCGCTGGGGTTACATTTCTAATCCCTTCAAGGTATTTATCCATAAGCCTCCAGTCTCCGAGCATCTCGAACATTCCGTATTGCATTGCCTGAACATAAATAGAGTCCTGTCCCATGACAAACGATGATTCGATCTGGTTTTTGGCCTTCTGGATCTCACGTTCAGAGGGAGGTGATGTTTTCAATGTTTCAATCTCTTCATTCAGCGCATATTCAACATCATTGATATGCTTTCCCGGTGAGGCAGTTGCAAAGAAGAAAAACAGGTAGGGGTCCCTGTTAAATCCATTGAAATCAGCAGATGCGCTGAGTGCAACCTTTTTTTCATACACGAGTGACTGATACAGCCTGGAGCTCTTCCCACTTGAGAGTAAGAGATGAAGCACATCAAGGGCATAGCTGTCTTCGTGGGGGAAAGAAGGAACGTGATAGGCAGTGATGATGAACGGAAGCTCGGCTTCCTTCTTCAGAAACAGCCTTCTCTCCCCCCTCTGCTCCGGCTCAAAATACGATATTTTCCTGACGGGAGGATCTGAAGTACTATCCTCAAAGGCACTTCTGATCCTTTCTATCATGTCCTTTCCGTTCACATCGCCGACAACAACAATCACCGCATTCTGAGATGCATAATATGTCCTGTAATAATGGAGCAAATCATCCCTCTCTATTGACTGAAGATCAGACATCCAGCCGATTACCGGTCTTTGGTAGGGATGGACCTTAAAAGCTGCTGCCACAACCTCTTCAAAGAGAGAATTCTGCGGATCATCCTCATACCTCAGCCTTCTTTCTTCCTTCACCACATTTCTTTCCGCTATAACCTCTTTTTGTTCAAGAAGGAGATTCTGCATCCTGTCGGCTTCAAGGTCTATCGCCAGTGTTATTCTGTCTGATGCAAAAAGCTCAAAATAGACGGTATAATCCTTTGTCGTATATGCATTATCACTTCCACCGTTTTTCTGTACAATCTTTGATAATACCGCCGGCCCGTAACGGGATGTTCCTTTGAACATCATATGTTCAAGCAAATGGCTGAGCCCTGATTTCCCGGACGGTTCATCTCTGGAACCTACGCGGTACCATATCTGGAAAGTCGCGACAGGAGCTTTATGTTCCTCAATAATCAAGACGCTTAACCCGTTCTTGAGAGTGTATTCCTGAACCTCTGCGCCGTAAAGAATAACGGGGAATAGAATACAAAGAAAGACGAGGCATGCTTTGCAATGTTTCATACATAACTATAGCAAAAAATTGGGAACCAGTTAAAGTATGGACTTTCAGAATGAACATCTATAGAATATTACTTGACTGTTCATGAGAACGTAGTGATTTTTATGAAAAATAAACCCTGTAAAAAGGAGTAATAGCGATGCAAAGAAAAAGCATAATGTTCAGCAGAATAGTATTGTTTTTATTGCTCCTCTCTCTCCCTGCTGGTTTATCAGCACAGGTGCAAGAATATCAAGAATATAAGGATTATACGGTCGAACGGGGAGATACCCTCTGGGATATTACGAAAGAAGAGTTACAAGACCCTTTTTTATGGCCAAAGGTTTGGAATGAAAATCCTGACATCGATAACCCTGATAAGATCTATCCAAATCAGAAAATCAAAATTCCTCTGTATCTCTTACAGAAAGAGATTGCCCCCCCTGCACCAAAACCCATGGTAAAGCCATCAGTACAGCCTAAACCGGAAGAAAAGCCCGTAATAATTACAAAACCTTCTCAAAAAGAGTACCTGGTCGATAAAAACCTTTTAATACTAAGCGGCTATATCGCAGATGCACTGCATTCCGTTGGAACGATTTATGACAAACCGGGCGAAATCACCAATCTCACCAAAGGTGACTATGCATATATTAAAACAAACAATTCTGTAAGGAAGGGTGATAAATTTTATATTATTTATCCGGTTGGGGAAGTAAAGCATCCGGTCACCGGCCGCTATATCGGCGTGCGCATTGCAATCTTAGGAACTGCAGAGGTGGTTGATGAGAATGATCCGAAAGTTTTCATAACAAGTTCTTATGTCGAAATTCCAGTCGGAAGCCTTATCGATAATTATTATGAAATAGAGCCCCCACTTGCCGTGGATAATCCAAGAAAGCCTGAAATCAACGGATACATTGTAACCACTCTCAGGCGTATATACGCACATGGGAATTTGGACATCGTCTTCATAGATAAAGGGAAAAATGACGGACTGGAAGTGGGTGATTTGCTTGCCACCACATTGCAAAGCGAGCATAAAATCTTCAATGGGGTTGTTCAGGTAATTAGTACGAGAGCATCGACTTCTGCCGCTATAATTAGGAAAGCTGCCAAAGAGATCCAAATAGGAGACCCGGTTACTGCCGTTAAGCAGGAGTAGTCGTCAACCTCTTAAGGGCTTTCAGCCTGCTCGGATGTTTCAGTTTTCTTAAGGCTTTTGCTTCAATCTGCCTGACCCTTTCCCGTGTTATGGAAAGATGGCGTCCGACCTCTTCAAGGGTATGGTCGCGGTCAGCACCTATTCCGAACCTCATTCTGATAACCATCTCTTCTTTTGGTGTCAGGGTCTTGAGCACCTGCTGTATCTGCTCCGATATCTCTGTTTTTTCAGCATCTAAATAAGGAGACGGACTATTCTTGTCACCGATAAAATCCTCAAGCTCGGTATCCTCATCTCCAACCGGTGTCTGCAATGCGATCGGATCCTGTATCGCCCGAAAGACCTCTTCAACCTTTCTTGTTGGAACGGTTAGCTTCTGAGCAATTTCCTCATTGGTTGGTTCTCTCCCAAGCTGCTGCGTGAGTTCCCGGGAAGCTTTCGTAACTCTGTTATAAAACTCCATCATATGAACAGGAACACGGATTGTCTTTGTCTGATCTATCAGTGCTCTTGTTATTGCCTGTCTGATCCACCACGTCGCATAGGTACTGAATTTGAAACCTTTTTCATATTTGAATTTGTCAACAGCTTTCATGAGACCGATATTGCCTTCCTGAATGAGGTCAAGAAGAGGCAAGCCCCTGCCGACATAGTTCTTTGCTATATTTACAACAAGCCTGAGGTTTCGTGTTATTAATTCATTCTTTGCAGTTGTTATGAGTGTTTTCGCCTTGAGAATACGGACCCACATCGCTTCCAGGTCATCTACCTTTGCTCCAACTTCAGACTCTACCCTTCGATATACCTTTTCGACTTCTTTAGCTAAGATCTCGATTTTTTTTGTATCGATATTCTTTTTCTTCTTTTCCCGGACAGCCCTCCTGAGAACCTTTAAAGACCCGTATTTCGCGATTCTTTTATCTGTAGATGATATTTCTTTCATTAATTCTTCAATGACTTCAACACTCTTCAGAAGGGCCTCGTCTGGTCTCTCCTCTTCAGGGTTTAATTCCTCCTCATCACCATTCATACTGGCCTCAAGTTTCTTATAAAGTGGCAATGCGATAACTAAATCCCGTATGATTGTCTTCCCTTCTTCAAGCCTTTTGGCAAGCTCTGTTTCCTCATCCTTCGTGAGGATAGAAATATCTCCCATTGAATAGAAATATGCCTGGACAAGATCTTCTGTTTTTTCATATTCTTCCAGTTCTTCTTCCAATTCTTCTTCAGGCGGGAGCGCATCTTCATGATCAACAACCTTTACCCCCATATCCTGGAGTATGTCCATAAGATCTTCTATTTCATCCGGTGAGAAAAATTCAGAAGGAAGCGCATCATTAATTTCATCATAGGTGAGAATGCCCCTTCTCTTGCCGATATCAATTATTTCTTCAAATATGTCTTTCTCTCTCATTTCACTCCTTAAACATACTAAAGGGCCTTTTTCAAAAGGCCCCAATTTTCTTTGACAACAGGAGGGAATATATAAGGGTCAAGTCACACGGTCTATTAGTACTGGTCAGCTGAATGCATTACTGCACTTACACCTCCAGCCTATCGACGTGGTGATCTACCACAGACCTTCA
>Ga0315276_10002692_pt1 | contig 16287 bp, 13 predicted proteins | sample YL17G05_0_MG_FD_204542 | JGI IMG/M metagenome (GOLD analysis project Ga0315276, IMG submission 204542) | Sediment microbial communities from Yellowstone Lake, YNP, Wyoming, USA - YL17G05_0 | ecosystem: Environmental > Aquatic > Freshwater > Lake > Sediment | place: USA: Wyoming | collected... | reverse complement strand
CAGCCGAGTTCGTGTCGGGCTTTTTTGAAACACCCGCTTTCGTTATTGCCGGAGTTGCCAGCTCAGCTTATTTTCTGGTCAATAGTGGTCCTCGGCATATCGCTGGACATCTGGAGCAAGAAAGCCGTGTTTGACTGGCTGGAGAATCGCGGCAGCGTCACAATCATACCCGGCGTTTTGCAATTGGTAAGGGCATTGAACAACGGCGCAGCTTTTGGAATATTCGCAGGGCACGCCTTTGGGCTGATAGCAATTTCATTCATAGCTCTGATAGTGATTTTTGCGGTTTTCCTCTTCGGCGGGGTTAAGCAAAAATTGGTTCAAGTTTCCCTCGGACTCTTCGCGGCAGGCGTTTGCGGCAATCTCTATGATAGAATATTCAACGATGGTCACGTGCGCGATTTCATCGATGTTTATTATCGCCAGCATCATTGGCCGGCCTTCAATGTCGCCGACAGTATGCTTTGCATCGCCGTCGGTTTGGGAATTATTTCATGCCTTTGGGAGCCTAAACACTCTTCCTCATAATAAGCTTGCCTGCGGTGAGCAACGTCGAACCGTCGAAGAGGTCGAACCCAATAGCGTTTAGGCAGGCTCATAATTGCGATAATCACGGATTTCTTTTTTATATTCTAAGGGCCAACCCCTGTCTAATACCATGAATAGTTCTGGCCTATGCTTCTACATCGGCAAACTCGTCAGAATCTGCATACACCTGAGCTTTCCTGCCAAAGGCCGACAGTATCTTTCCTGTAATATAGCCCGCCACCAGCGCCACAATGATAGTTACAACAATGCCTTTAAGCTGGTTGGATTTGTTAATGCCTTCAACAACGAACACTGCCGCGATACCGCCCATCAAGCCGGGCCAGCCATGCAGATTGAGAACACCACAGGTATCGATACATTTTAATTTGCTCTGTAATTTGCCCTGGATAACCGCGAAACCAAATGTCGAGACGACCCCAGCCAGCAAGCCGATTAAAAACGCGGTCGGATGATTGGCATGGTCGCATGTAGAGCCTATCGCAACGCCGCCGGCCAGTGACGCGTTGGCGATATCAGCAATTGATATTTTACCTTTACGCAAAACAATCGAAGCAAAATATGTAGCCACCGTAGCGCCGCACAGAGCCAGTACCACATTGACAATTGTGTGCGGTATCAGTTCGGGAGCCACAAGCGCCGCGCAAAAGCTCGGCCAGAATATCCATAAGACCATACTCCCCAGCATAGAAAAACGGTCACTGTTGGCATCGGATTCTATCGGCTTGGAAAACTCGCTACTCGTTGTCATTGTTTTGATAACACCAAGACCAAACAACGCCCCAAAGGCGTGAATCACAATCGAACCGCCGGTATCCGCGAAGCCGCTCTTAACCAAACCAAGGCCGCCACCCACCACGACCCATTCGTTCAGCATATACACTAACGTAAAAATTACGCCCAGCACCATATACTGAATCATCTTCAATCTTCCGAGAACAGCGCCGGCGCATATTAATAAACTTGCCGCAGCAAACTCAGCAAAAATCAATTTATCAATGTCCGCGTTCGTCGGCTCGCCGAATATGGCGTAACTTTTCACGCAAAAATAAACCGGTATCGCCACGCTTACCAGAAGATACGTCGCCGTCACCGCTGATCGGCCGTATTTCCTCACGAACACCATTAGAAATCCAAAGCCAACCAGCAGCATCGCCATTATATGGATACTGCGGTTGTATTTCTGAACCTCAACCAGCGAAACTAAATTATCTGGAACTGTTTTCTCGTCCGTCTGTACTGTTACCGAAGAAACATTTTTACCCGTCTCCGACGCTAAAAGCCCTTGCGAACAAATCAGTATAATTGCAGTGGAAATAAATAATACGACTGCCGCCGAGTTATGTCTCATATTTTTGATCCCTTTTTAACCTTCCTGATTTATATCCGTTCAGCTGCGCCGCTGAGCCTCATTCCCATTTTTGCCCGTTTTTAGGCCAAAAAACGCCTTTTCGATCTTTTCCAACCGTTCCGTATTATAGAGATCGCATAAAGCTGGCCAAAGCCCTTCGACAGGACTGCAACCACTTAAAATCAGGCGCAAAGTGTCTTGCTACCTGATGGATTACTTTGTTGCTTCCATGCTCTTATTAGCAATTTTCACCTCCGAATAAATATCTTTTGCTAGATGGTCAAGATCTGGGTAGATGGTGCTTGCTGAAACTCCAAGAACAGCCAGCTCTTTCAGAATCGTTTGGGCCATAGTTGGATCTATATCGTATTCAACCAAGCACTCGGCTATGTCTATGTTCTTCTTCTTCAGAATCTCCGGAATCGGCTCAAGAATTTTCCCGTGGACTGTGAAGCAACTGCGTTGTGCGATCATGCGGTAGTCCTGATATATTGCAGGAACTGCGATAGGCAGATCAAACCCTCGTTTCTTAGCCCTGCGTTCCCAAGCCAACGCGATGTTCTTGTATCCCGGCTTGTTGTCCCATGTCAGCGGGAAATTCAAGTAGTCTGTTTTAACGCCAGCTAATTCATTCAATCGGTGAGGGTTGAGCATGTACACGCGGGGATTGTCTTTTTCTTGGTTCAGTGCGAAGTAGAGCGCTAATAGTACCCCTTCGGTCCAGTCGAGCAGACGCGTTGGTATTCCATAATGTTGGGCCAAGAAAAGCCACTTGTCAGTTTCGCCTCGACTTGGTGTGTTGGCGAGACCGCCAGCCTTCCTGCGAAATGACTGGACAAGATGGTTCTCCTGTGCTTCGTTATATTTGGCGATATTCGGACAAAGAGGTTGCTCGGTTCCTGACTCGCCGCGAAACCATGGCCTGGTCAGCTTCTTCCACTTGCTGGCATCGTTCAGGACTGCCGTGATAAAAGTTATTAGAAGCCATTTCATAACCTCCCAGAGCCGCGTTATCAGTATCAAAAACCGCTATTTTCGAGGTTATGAAATGGGCTGTACTGACTTGAACATTTAAATCCCTAACAATGATTATACAGTCTGCATAAAACGCATTACAAAACCGCCATCACCGTATTAATGGCTTGTCTTTCGACAGATTTACTTACTGCTTGTGCTCGTCTCTTGGCTTTTCAGGTTCTTTTCTAATACACTCATCTATCCATCTATCCAAAAAGAACAACAATGTCCCAACTACAGCACCAAACCCAAGCAATACAGGATACGAAAGTTCTACTCCAAATATTACTTTACTCGCAGCCGCCACTATTATCGTCCCTGACATATAAATTGCAACCCGATTATGCTTGAACTCTTGCTTCTTTACTTCTTTAATTACTTCTTTGTCACTCGGTCGTTCTACACCTTTTCTGTATATAACATCATCGGGATTTATTTTTGTTCTTTTGTATGCTAAACCCTCAAGAAAATATTTCTTCCGCTTTTTCTTCATCATAATCCAAGCTTCCCCATCTGTAGAAAACTTCTTTTTATCGTTTAAAATCCGGCTCCCATTTTCGTATTTTCCCCTGTTGCGAAACCATGATAGTGGATTCTCTGGGACAAGATTTATTGGTATAACGCGATATCTGAATTCCGCGTCTTTCGGCTGGTCAACCAAAGTTGATTCTGTCTCGATTGCCGTTGCGACATTCTGCCAAAGTCCGCTGTTCAGGCGCTCTGCTTTTCAATCTGTTGATAAGCTACCTCTGCTATATTGGCCTGCTTGCTCGCATGTTCGATAGTCATGTTCACCAGATTGTCGTCCGCGTCCAAATCAACGTATATATTCTCGTTTATCTCTTTGGTCTGCGCCACCCGATGGTCTGAAAACTCCACCAAAGCAGTATCCGTATCTATAAAGTACTTGATCTTCATAACATTACTCCTGAAAATTGCGGTCAAAGAAAGCATTGTGCACGGTTACACCGTCCGAAAGCAGAATAACCCGCAGATATTTATTGACTTCTTTTACGTATATCCATTTTCGAATTCTGTCGTCTTTCTGAATTTTTACTCTTATGGGGTTATCTATGGCATTTTGAATCCATTCTTCTTTGATACACGAACGATCCGGCCGATTTCTTGTATAAAGAAAATATTGGGTAAATTTCATTTCTATTCCTTTTGCCTGACTTCTGAATTATACAATGCCGTATAATAACCTGAACAGGGTTTATTATACATATAAACAATATGATCCACAAGTCACAAAACCGCCATGACCGTATTTGAAGGCGAACCTTCGCCTGATTTATTTATCGCAACAACAGGCTCTATACTATCAAATCCATATTAAATGCGTTACTTTAATCCGCCAGAGGCGGATAAATACCTGCCGCGACGGCCAGCCGTGCCAGAGACGGCACGTCTCGGCAGGTGCGCTGGCACGGCGGGTGGGAAATACGGGATTATGGCCCTGCCATCTCGACGATTGTAATTCGAGGAAGATTTTGATATTATTGCGGGATTGAAATGTTTGTTTGCGTAACTGCATACCTGTAGAATGCCGCATTTTTAGTATTCATATATGGTTTGCCAGTCTATTTAATCGCGGGAATGATTAGTAAAGGCACATAGCGGTATGGCAATAATAGGAATGCAGGATGTAAGCGTTGGTTTTGGCGGTCGCCCGTTGCTCGAACATATAAATTTGCAGATCGAGGCAGGCGATCGGATTTGTCTGCTCGGCCGCAATGGTGTGGGCAAAACAACGCTGATGAAGCTCATCACAGGCGAAGTTTCCCCCGAAAAAGGCGAAGTTTCACGTGTGCCGAAGCTTACGGTAACGTGCCTGACACAGGATGTGCCGGATAATCTCAGCGGGACGGTCTTTGAGCTTGTTTCCGAGGGGCTGGGCCAATACGGAAAGCTGCTCGCGCAGTATCATCTTGTCACCCATCAGCTCGCCCTTGACCACGATAACAAATCGCTGCTGACCAAGCTCGATAAACTGCAGCACTCGCTCGATACCGAAAACGGCTGGCATATGGACCGCTATGTCGAGAACATCATTGAACACATGGAACTCGATGCCGATACCGAAGCGGCGAGCCTCTCGGCTGGAATGAAACGCCGCGTATTGCTCGCGCAGGCGATCGTTCGAAATCCCGATGTGCTCCTGCTCGATGAGCCGACCAACCATATCGATATCGAGGCAGTGACATGGATTGAGGATTTTCTCGCCAGCTATAAAGGAACGCTGATTTTTGTCAGCCATGACCGTGTATTCGTCAAAAAGCTCGCGACGCGTATCGTCGAGCTTGATAGGGGCCGGGCGGTAAGTTATTTTTGCGACTACGAAACATTCCTCGTTCGCAGGGATATCGCCAATGAAGCACAGGATACCGTGGATTCACTGTTCGATAAAAAGCTCGCGAATGAAGAAGTCTGGATTCGCAAGGGCATAAAGGCACGTCGGACGCGCAACGAGGGTCGTGTGCGAGCGTTAAAGAAGATGCATAACCAGCGGAGCCAGCGCAGAGAGAAAATCGGAAATGCCCGGATGCGGCTGCAGGAAATCCAGCAATCAGGCAGGCTGGTGATCAAGGCAGAGGACATTTCATTTGCATATCTGCCCGAAAAGCCGATTATTTCGAACTTCTCTACGACCATCATGCGAGGCGACAAAATCGGCATCGTCGGGGCTAATGGCTCGGGAAAAACCACGCTCCTGCGGACCCTGCTCAAGGAACTCTCGGCCCAGCAGGGTACAATACGACATGGCACCAACCTCGAAATCGCGTATTTCGACCAGTTGCACGCCCAGCTTGATTATCAAAAATCCGTGTATGAAAATATCGCAGACGGCAATCAAACAGTAATGATTAACGGAAAATCCCGGCACGTCATCGGCTATCTTCAGGACTTCTTGTTTACGCCTGACCAGTCGCGAAGCCCGTTGTCGAATCTTTCAGGCGGAGAACGCAACAGGCTCCTGCTGGCGAGACTTTTTACGCGACCGGCCAATGTCCTCGTGCTGGATGAGCCGACAAACGACCTTGATATAGAAACCCTCGATTTGCTCGAAGAACTTTTGCTCGAATATCCAGGCACGGTACTGATGGTTAGTCACGACCGCGAATTTCTAAATAACGTAGTCACCAGTATTATAGCGATGGAAGGCAATGGCGTCGTAAACGAATACGTGGGAGGCTACGATGACTGGCTCCGGCAGAGAAAGGCAGCGCCAAAACTGGAGCCGCAAAAGTCGCAGGCCAAAGCTGTAAAAGAAGCGCCGCCAAAAGAGCAAACGCGAAAATTGACCTTCAAGGAAAAGAAGGAACTCAAAGAACTGCCAGCTCTTATCGAAAAATTGGAAACCGAGCAGCGGCAGTTGTACGAGACGATGGCTGACCCGGCATTTTATAAAAAAAGCTCAGAAGTTGTCGCAGTCACCACCAGATCTGGCGAACTGAAAAAGCAGCTCGATGAAATCTACGCCAGGTGGCAGCAGCTCGAAGCTCTGCAATAAATAGCGGACGCCTGTCCCGCCCGAGTAATCTATTTCCTAACCCCTGCCGCCTCTTTTTCTAACATCCCCTTGAGCATCGTACCCATCAGTGCGTCACTTACGCTCGATGATCCGCCGACCATCACGTCTGGAGTAATCTTGATTTTCCTTTCGGCGACAAGTTTCATAATCTCAATGAGCGCCGCATTATTCTGACCGATGCTGTCAGAAAGAAGTTTATAGGCCTGCGATTTGGCATCGGCAATCAGCTTCACCTGCGCAGCCTCCGCCTCAGCCTCGATTATTATTTTCTTCTTCTCTTCTTCGGCGACCTTTACGCCATAAGCCGCGGTGGCGAGGCGTTTTTCCTCCTCGGCTTCCTGCGTGGTCTTTGTCAAAGCTTTTTGTTTTTCAGCGGCGCGTTGCTGCTCCTCAAATGTCTTCTGCTGCTGAAGAGCAATTTCACGGTCGGTCTGCGTTTTTAACAATGCCCCCAGCGTCAGTTCATTGCCCACGTCGCCGATACGCACCGCCAGAAGCGTCACGCCGTACTTTGCCAGTTCCTCTTTCAAAAGCGTATTACTCTGTGTTTCCTGCAGCGAGCGCTGCTGAACATAATCGAGGGCCTTTACCTTTTCAGCGTTATTTCTGAAAATCGCCCGCACCGACGGCGTCACCAGCTTTGCGAGCACCATCGCGTCATCCCCGACCGTCGCCACCACGCGCGGCGCATTGTCACGGTCTATCTGATACGTCACGCGAATATCGACAGGGAAGGTAAAGCCGTCAATACTGCGAACGGTCATCGGGCTTATCGCCTCCGCTACTCCGGGCTTGTCCTTCTCAGGCGTATAGCTTATTGTCGCCTGGCGGGTATCGATTATTGTGGCCTCATACGCCAGGGTATGCAGATAATACTGCCCTTCGCCAAGCGGTTTTTTCCAGATGCCGCGCTGACCAACTTCCACAAGACGGTCTTTTGTTTGAGTCTGTTCTCCGACGTTGCTTTTAATGACGGCAACCGTACCGACCCTGACATTTGTTACCGGCGCATTGGTAATGGTAAACAGCCGCGGATTAAGCCGATATTTTCCGGGTTTGAGTACCGTAAGCTGAGGCCCTTTATACCCGTTGCCCTCGCCGAGAAAATATTCGGCGTTGAGCATCTTGTCCGGCTGGTCCCACTCCGGAGCGTAAATAGTATCAGGCGGCAGGCTGCGGCCATCTGCTGCCTGAACCAGCCCTACTTGCCCATCCTTTATTTCGACAACCGGAATCTTTGTAATCGTGTACTGCCAAGGCCAATAGAAAAAGTGCCAGCCGGGCGCAAGCACCTGTGCCTGAATACCGTTTTCGCCGTTGACAGAAATAATTCGGCCTTCCGCCAGAGAGCCGCCCCCGAATTTCTTTTCCACAATGCCGACTTCATTGCCGCGGATATTGGTCACCGTCACCAAAACCGCCGCCAGCAATAGTATGATGATAAATAAGGCCAATATCGCGGCCCTGCGAAATTTACCACCCATAACAGACTCTACTGTGTATTCCATTATATGTCTCCTTAGTCTAATTGGGATTTCCCATATTTATCCGCCAAAGTTTACCCGCCGGGCGGGGCGGATTAAACGCTCGGCTGCGTAGCCAAGCCTTTCAATGCCACATTGTAACCTCACAACACCACGATGCAAACTTATAAAACCGCCATCACCGTATTACTCGGCGAACCTTCGTCGGATTTTCCCCTGTTGCAAAACCAGGATAGCGAATTCTCGGGGACAAGATTTATTGCTATGATGCGATATTCGAGTTCCGCGTCTTTGGCCCCCCTTCTTGCTTTCGCAAGAAAGCAGGGGGGCTCCAAACAGATGCGTCAAAACTGGTTTGTCCGTTAGGACTCCCTATGGAGAACGGCATCCATGTCCTTGAGGAACGACTCGACTTCCCCGAAGAAGAACTCAGGCTCATCCAGTTGGATGAAATGCCTCGCCTTCGGCGCAAAGACAACCTTGTGCCTCGGCACTGCCGCAACCTGAAGTCTGTAATTTTCCTGGGCTGCCTTCCTCTGGTTGGGGTCCGTTATGGATGCCGTAGCCCCGATGAGCAGAACGGGCGTCTTGATCGCTTTGACCTCTTTCCGCAGGTCGGTGGTCATCAATTCATAGGTGGCCTGCCCCACCGCTTTGGGGTCGGACCTGTCGCCAAGCTGGCAAATCTCCTCAACATCCTTCTGGTCGGTTATCATCATTGCCAGAAACGACCGGTAACCGATAGCAAACTGCTCAGGCGTTTGCGCCTTGTACATCGCACGCATGCCTTCCGCAAATGGTTTTACCGACTCCGCCGTGGCCTTGGTATCGTTCAGCGCCGCGAAAAATGGCACGCCATCGACGGCGATGATTGGCCCAACCTGCTCCGGCGCCGTCACGCCGAGCCAGAACGCCATAAATCCTCCCAGACTGTGCCCGACGATTATCGGCCGCTCCAGTTTCTTCTGGCGAATGTACTCGACCAGGCCGTTGCGAACTTGCTCAAGGAATGGCTCCCCGATGCCCGGCTGACCTGCAAAGCCCGCCAATGTCACAACATGGCACTCATAGCGGTCCTTGAAGTGGGCCACCGTTCCGTCCCAGACATTGCCTCCACACCCCAGCCCGGGGATCAGGATCATCGGTCGTCCTGACCCTGTCACCTTCACTGTAAAGGCTGCTGGCTTTCCCACGCCCTCTTTTTCCTCAGCCTCTATGAGACCTGCCTGGCAGAGGATTATCGCGAAAACGAGCACCCATATCCGGTGCGATACTCTTGCATGGGAGATTCTTATTGTCTTCATTGTCCTACCCTCTTAAAGAACAGGTTATGTCCAATCAGCGCGCACTGCGTGCGCCGACTTAGTTCAAGCGATGGAAAGTAGACCAACTGTGATTGACACACATCGGTATTCCTCTTGACGATCCCGATACATCAGCATGATGAGCCTGTATCTGGGATTTCCCATATAACCCTGTATATTCTTGCTCAGCTACACCGCTGGGCCTCATTTCCAATAGAATATCAAACCTATCTTGAAAAACCAAGATTTTCAGCTTTATCTCGAAATTCTTTTAGCCACAATGTAATTTTACAAAACCACCATCACCGTATTACTCGGCGAACCTTCGCCGGATTTATTTATCGCAACAACGCGATATTCGAGTTCTGTTTTTAGCTCTTTATAGCATTTGGTCGAATTCGCAAGTTTACTGGGAAGTCTTCTCGAAAATATCCTCGGCGACATATAGAGGAGTATTAGACGCGACGCCTAGCGCAATCGCGTCAGAAGGACGAGCGTCAATTTTGATGGTTTGGCCGTTCGAGTTTAAGTGTATCATCGCGTAGAAAGTATGGTTGCGAAGTTCACTTATAACTATCTTTTCTATTTTAACGCCGAGACCTTCAATTACGCTGCCCAATAAGTCGTGCGTCATTGGCCGCGGAGGCTTGATGCCTTTTAGTCTGCGGTCGATTGCGAAAATTTCTACTATCCCGATAACGATAGGAAAGCTCCGCTCGCCGTGACGCTCCTTCAAGACAATTACTTGCTGGTCGGATGTCTCGTTAATAATTATTCGCGATAGTTCAACTTCAACGTCCATTTCTTCTTTCCGTTCTGCGTTCTATGTTCTGTATTCTGTCTTCATCTCCGCAGCAATCGTAGGGTGAGGTCTTTATCCCACCGGTCCAGCTTACGTCTTTGTTTTGAACATTTGAATTTTGGTAATTCGATATTGTTTAGAATTTCGATATTCGGATTTCGGATTTTTGGTCGCGGCACTTGGCCGCGCCAAGCTTATATCTTACAGTTCTGAGAGATGTTTTTCAAGCCGTTTTAGCTGTTCCGTCAGCTCAGCCAACTTATCTCTGGCCTGTGACACGACTTGCGGATTGGCCTTGGCGACAAAATTTTCATTGTTCAACCTCGCCTCCGCGCCCTTTTTTGCCTTCTCTATCTCGTCCTTTTGCTTCTGCAGCTTTGCGCGCTCGGCTTCGGGATCTATCACATCATGCATATAGAAAGACAATCCCTCTACTACCGCGACCGCCGCCTTTGCCGGTTTCGCAACGTCGATTCCGGGATTGAATTCCTTAAGACCTGCCATATTGCAAATCAGCTCGGCATTCGTTTTCAAGCAGGCAAGAACCTCCGCCGATACCGACGCCGAAGCCGACACCATCTGGGAATTAGGAATGTTATATTTATTTTTCATGTCCCGCAGTGCTCGAACCGGACTCTGGATAATCTCAATCTGTCTTTCAACGTCTTTATCCACCAGAGAATTTAATTGCCTCGGCCATTCAGCAACGACCAACGCTTCAGATTCTCCGGCTTCAGCGAGCCTCCTAAGGCCCCTGACAGGAGCTATTTCGTTGAGTTTCTGAAATATCCCCTCGGTGATAAACGGCATAAACGGATGCAGCAGCCGCAAAGTCTGGTCCAGCACAAATGCTAAAACATTTTGAGCTATCGGCTTTTGCTGCTCGTCCTGCATTCGCGGTTTTATCCATTCGAGATACCAGTCGCAAAAATCGTTCCAGAAAAATTTGTAAAGCTGCGCTAATGGCTCACTGTATTTAAACTCGTTTAATTGTTCCGTCACGTCAGCAGCAGTCTGCGCCAGCCGGGAAAGAATCCACTTATCGGTAATTGTCAATTTATCCTTGTCGAATTTGCCAGGCTCGATACCCTCAAGGTTCATCATCGCGAAGCGCGAAGCGTTCCAGAGCTTATTACAGAAATTTCGACCGACATCGAACTTCGGCGATGTATTTACCGTCCTGCCATCCGGCAGTTTCATTTTCTCTACCGGCATCCTGACGTCCTGCGTCTGCGTCGTCATACTGACCAGCGTAAACCGCATCGCGTCCGCCCCATGGCTGTCAATGGCCACAAACGGGTCAATCCCGTTGCCCAGACTCTTGGACATCTTTCGCCCTTCGCCGTCCTGTATCATCGCGTGAATAAAAACGTCCTTAAATGGTACATCACCGGCGCAGTATTGGCCCATCATCACCATACGCGACACCCAAAGCGTAATAATCTCACGGGCCGTGCAAAGCACATCACCCGGATAAAAAGTCTTTAGCTCCGCCGTCTCATCTGGCCATCCCATCGTACTAAAAGGCCACAACGCCGAACTAAACCACGTATCCAGAACATCCGAATCCTGAACCAAATCGCCAGACCCGCATTTTTCGCAGCTTGTTGGGTTATCGATGCCGCTGCTGGTTTGTTCACATTTTTGGCAATACCAAATTGGAATCCTATGTCCCCACCATAGCTGCCTGCTGATAGGCCAATCTCGCAAATTTTCCAGCCAGCTTTGATATGTCTTTGCGTAGCGGTCGGGAATGAATCTCAATCGACCATCGAGCAAAGGCTTTAACGCTAAACCCGCCAGCGAATTTACCGGCACATCAGTCCCCTCGATTAGCCCCGAACCGAACTTTTCTTTCAAATGTTCAATCGGTTTTTTGACAGCGATATACCACTGGTCAGATAGATATGGCTCAATAGGCACATGGCTGCGATAGCTATGCCCAACTTCGTGAGTATATTCGCGCACTTCTTCGAGAAGATTTTCCTGACGGAACCATTCGACTATCGCCTCACGCGCCTCGAAGCGGTCCATACCGATTAGATTTTCGACATCCGGATTTTTAATCTGCTCCCAGTCTGTCCAGCCGAACTTATCGCTGATAGAGCCGTCCGGAGCCATAACGTTTATTACCGGCAGGTTGTGCCGCAGGCCGATTTCCCAGTCGTCCGGGTCATGGGCAGGCGTAACCTTCAAAAAACCGGTGGAAAATTTCGCTTTCTCATCCTCACTATCAGGGTTTGGCAAAACTACGTGCTCATCCGCTACAATCGGGATAATCCTGCCTACGATTGGCAGCCGAACTTTTTTCCCGACAAGATATTTCGCTCGCCCATCCGATGGATTCATCGCAACCGCCGTATCGCCCAGCATAGTTTCGGGCCGGGTCGTCGCCACGGTGACGTGTTCGACTCGTTTGCCTTCAATCTCGACAGGTTCGACAAGCGGATACTTCATATACCAGAAATGCCCCGCTACCGTTTCGTGTTCGACCTCATCGTCAGCCAATACCGTCTGCGTAGCCGGGTCCCAGTTGACTAATCGTTTGCCCCGGTAAATCAATCCGTCTTTGAAGAGCTTAAAAAACGCCGCACGAACAGCCTTGGCGCACACCTCGTCCATTGTAAATCGCGTCCGCTCCCAGTCGCACGAACAGCCCATCGCCTTGAGCTGGCTGATAATCGTGGCCTCGTATTCGTCTTTCCACGCCTGCACGCGCGCCACAAATTCTCCCCGCTCGAAATCGGTGCGCTTTCTCCCCTCTTCCGCCAGAATCCGTTTCTCAACAACCGTCTGGGTAGCAATGCCCGCGTGGTCGGTGCCCGGCATCCACAGCGTATTGCAATTTTGCATCCTGCGGAACCGAATCAAAACATCCTGCAACGTGTTATTCAACGCGTGACCGAGATGCAACGGCGCCGTAACATTAGGCGGAGGAATCACAATTGTATAAGGTTTGCCGCTGCCCCCCGCTTCAGCGTGAAAAAAGGCTCCCGAAATCCAAACTTCGTTTGCCTGCTTCTCTATCTCTTTTGGTTCATAAACTTTCGAAAGTTCTTTACCCATAACTCGCTTGGCTTAGATAATTACTTATAAAAACTCCGGCAAGACAATAAGATACCGAAGTTTTATCTTAATAAAACCAAATGGATATGTAAAGCAGCAAACCGCGCATTCTCGCTCGCTGCCGCAGCAATTCGTTTCTGCACAACATTCAGCTTAGTCGATGTTCATCGTCATCAGGAACTCTGCGTTGGTTCGGCATTTGGTAAGTCTGCTTTTGAGCAGTTCTACCCCTTCCACCGGATTCAGCTCGCTAAGTACCCTTCGCAGCCGATATACAAGTCCGAGTTCTTTCGCATCGAGCAGCAGCTCTTCCCTTCTGGTTCCGCTTCGGCTGATATCTATCGCAGGCCATGTCCTTCTGTCAACAAGACGCCTGTCCAGATGCAGTTCCATATTTCCGGTCGCCTTAAACTCTTCGAAGATAACTTCGTCCATCTTTGAGCCAGTGTCAATTAACGCCGTTGCGAAGATAGTCAGCGAGCCGCCGAATTCGACATTTCTTGCTGCCCCGAAGAATTTCTTCGGCATCTGCATCGCGCCGGAATCGACGCCGCCGGTCAGAATCTTACCCGAATGAGGCTGCTCGGTATTATACGCGCGGGCAAGACGTGTTATCGAATCCAAAAGGATAACCACATCCTGGCCGTACTCTACCATTCGCTTTGCCTTTTCAATTACGACCTCAGCCACCTGGCAATGACGGGCGGCCGGTTCATCAAAAGTGGAGCTTATAACCTCAACATCACTGGCGGTTTTCCGCTCCATTTCCGTAACTTCCTCGGGCCGTTCGTCAATCAGCAGCACTATCAGTTTTACTTCAGGATGATTTGTGCTGATGGCGTTCGCAATTTTTTGCAGCAGAACTGTCTTGCCGGTTCGCGGTGCAGCGACAATCAAACCTCGCTGGCCTTTGCCCACAGGCGTTACCAAATCGACTATTCGCATATTCAATTCTTCCGGCACCGTTTCGAGTATCAAACGCTGCTCAGGATGCAGGGGCTTCAAGTCGCTGAATACCACTTTCTCCGCGAGGTTGTCCGGGTTCTCAAAGTTAATCGCTTCCACCCGCAACAGGGCAAAATACTTTTCCGAATCCTTCGGCGGCCTGATTTGACCCGATACGGTGTTCCCCGTCCGAAGACCGAAACGCCTGATTTGAGACGGCGAAACGTAAATATCGTCCGGGCTGGACAGGTAGTTATAACTCGGATTTCGCAAAAATCCGTAACCGTCCGGCAGAACTTCCAATACGCCTTCACCATACAATAACCCGTTTTGGCGAATACGCTCTTTAAGAATTCTAAAAATCAAATCCTGCTTCTTTAACGCCGTGTATTCCTGTATATTCTCTTTCTTGGCGATATCGTGCAGCTCTGACACGTTAAGTTTTTGCAGGTCTGTCAAATAAAGGCTGCCCTTCTTAATCCGCTCATACTTGGCGTGCGTGGATTCCTCATCACTTTGTCCGCCCTGCGGTGCTTCTTCCTCAACAACAGCTGCGGTGGGAGCGGGAGCGTTGGCAACCGGTTCCGGCCGGTCTGATATGTCCGGGCTGACTTGGGCATCGACGGCATGGTCTTCTACGGCCGCCCTTCTCTTTGTGCCTTTATATTTTCTTGGTGGTCTTGATGAGGCTTTAGCCATAACTGCTCCTTATTTTTTCTTTTGCCAAATACTTATGATTTAATTAAGCACCCTTCCTGTGGGAGTTCAATAGGATTTGAATTTTGAACATGTAGAAATTAAATTTAATATATTAAATGGGCGTCACTATAACTATTCTATATTACCCATTATATAAGAGAAGATACCAGTGACTTGCTCGGCCAAAGCCGAGAAGCCAGAATTGTTATCAATGGTATTATCGGCGATGCTTTTCTTTTTGTCCAGAGAAATTTGAAATTTTTCTCTATATTTTCTGCCCCCGTCCAAACCCGCCATTTCCCCTCTTTCGGCCCTTAACTGCTCATCACATTCAACAAAAATAAGCTTGTCGCACCTTTTTGCCCAGCCGACCTCTATCAAAAGAGGCATATCCAATACCACCGCCTTGACCCTGCCTTGACGCTTCGCCTTCTTTATAAGCACCTCAACACGCGCCAGAACAAGAGGATGGATTATCTGGTTGAGCGCAGCAAGACCACCTCGCCCGCGAAGCGCGGCGGGCTCGCCGCCATCGGCAAAAACTACATCAGCCAGCTTGCTATGGTCGATTTTACCCCAGCGGTCCAAAACGCAATCGCCGAAATGGGCGACTATCTCTTTTATAACGCCTTGCCTGTTAAGAAGTTCGTGCGCGATTTTGTCAGCGTCAATCACCGCACAGCCGAGCTTGGCAAACTCCGCCGCGACGGCGCTTTTGCCTGACCCGACTCCGCCTAAAATCCCTATTATTATTGGCTTCTTCTTCGGCTTGTTCACAGCCCGGCAGTCTAACAGCTGTTCTAAAAACTGTCAAGTGGAATGCCGCCTCAAAGCGCAGCCAAGACCCCAAAATGTCTTTATCTGGGGTCCATTATTTTTCGAAGCGAAGCGGAGATCCCAGAAATCTTTTATCTGGGACCCAGAAAAAAATAGTCAATCAAAACGCCCCGTATCCTACAATGAGTTTATTTTGAGATCTCCTGTTATCCTATAATAAAGACCGCCGCAATTGATAGCGGTTGGCTTCATCTTGCTGTTAGCCAACGTTAATACTTCGCTCCCATTTTCTCTCCATCCTTCTGTCGTTCAATTGTGATCTCCTTGCCCTTAATTTGGAGTTCTTTTCGTTTCTCAGGAAGCAGGTAAACAGCTCCTATTAAGACAGCAGCACCAATCAAGGTTATTATTACACCTTGGCTCACATGCCTCATCGATAATTTCTTGTATTCGGAAACCGACACAGATACATCGGCTTTACCAGCTACGCCCTTCACAGCGATTAGTATCCCCAATAGGCCTATTACTCCCCCGAAGACTGCAACAATTATTCTGACTATACCTGTTGCTTCTGAAATGCTCGTTGAGTACTCAGTTTCCGTTACATGACCATTTGCGAAAGCCATATCTCCAGCTGTGATAACCGCTAACAATAAGATGTTGCTACAAGCCATTTCATAACCTCCTGAGCGTTATGATAAGGCAAGCGATATGAAAGAACGCATTATAAACAACAATATCACGATCCCATCTGACAACGA
>Ga0315276_10002691_pt1 | contig 16290 bp, 15 predicted proteins | sample YL17G05_0_MG_FD_204542 | JGI IMG/M metagenome (GOLD analysis project Ga0315276, IMG submission 204542) | Sediment microbial communities from Yellowstone Lake, YNP, Wyoming, USA - YL17G05_0 | ecosystem: Environmental > Aquatic > Freshwater > Lake > Sediment | place: USA: Wyoming | collected... | reverse complement strand
TGGGGGCGTAGTTCCCGAACCCTCTCTGCATACTGGTGAAGCAGAAACTGCGCTACCAGGAGCACTCCGATTGAAGAATCAGGTGGAAAGCATATCCGCGGCGTTTGATCTCTCGCTCGAAAAACTCGCCTTTGGGCATGCCATTGATAAAATCTGGGATACCATCAATGATGCCAACAAATTCATTGAAGACGAAGCGCCATGGAATCTCTGGAAGACAAACAATATTCACAAACTCTCAAAGGTATTGTATCCCCTTGCTGAGGCCCTGAGAATCATAGCAGTCTATCTCTTCCCTTTCATGCCCTCCACCGCAGAGAAGATGTGGAAACAGCTCAACCTCACGCACGATATTTCAACAGCCAGTCTCGAAACCGAAACACGATGGGGTGGGCTCAGACCCGGCACAAAGATATGTAAAGGCCCCGCGCTCTTCCCGAGGATAGAAACAGATAAAACCCAGTAACACCACTGTTCTTGACTTCCCGGGAACCTGTCGGATAATATTAATGAACTTCAAAAATAGAATACCAAAATGACAATCGCAATCGGCTGTGACCACGCAGGTATCGAACTAAAAAAAGAGATACTATCCCTCTTGCAGGAGCTTCATCTTGAGTGTATTGATTATGGTACGGACGGTCCACAATCAGTGGATTATCCGGATTTTGGCGAGAAGGTCTCCGAAGCCGTTTCTGCGGGGAAAATAGAGAAAGGGATACTTATCTGCGGGACGGGTATAGGGATGTCTATTGTAGCAAATAAGTTCCCCGGGGTTAGGGCCTCCCTGTGCAACGAGCTCTTCACAGCAAAAATGAGCAGGCTCCACAACGATGCAAACATCCTCGTCCTTGGTGGCAGAATTGTCGGGAAGGACCTGGCAAAAGAGATTGTCAAAACATGGGTGAGCACTCCTTTCGAAGGGGAAAGACATAGAAGAAGACTCGACAAAATATCACATATTGAAGGGCGTCTGCAAAAACATGGTATTTGCAAATCTTAAAGTGGTTGATCCTGAAGTATACGAAGCGATACAGAAGGAAATAGAACGGGAAAGAAGAAACATTGTACTCATTGCCTCAGAGAACTATGCAAGCCCCTCGGTGCTCGAAGTGCAGGGCTCTGTCTTCACCAATAAGTATGCCGAAGGATACCCCGGGAAAAGATACTACGCCGGCTGTCAATATGCTGACGTTGTTGAAACTCTCGCAATAGAGCGGGCCAAGCAGCTCTTCGGGGCAGAACATGTCAATGTCCAGCCTCATTCAGGATCGCAGGCCAACATGGCAGTCTTTTTTGCTGTCCTCAAGCCCGGTGATTCCATATTGAGTATGAGCCTGAGCCATGGAGGACACCTGTCGCATGGCGCTTCGGTCAATTTCTCGGGAACATTCTATAAGCCTGTGGCTTACGGAGTTAACAAAACCACTGGGTATATAGATCATGAAGAGGTCAGACAGCTCGCCTTAGCGCATAAACCGAAGATGATCCTTGTCGGTGCAAGCGCTTATTCGAGGAGCCTAGATTTCAAGATATTCTCTGATATTGCGAAAGAAGTCGGAGCATATCTCATGGCAGATATTGCCCATATTGCAGGCCTCATTGCTGCGGGTCTTCATCCGTCGCCGATCCCCCACGCTGACTTTGTCACTTCGACAACGCATAAGACACTGAGAGGGCCGAGAGGCGGCTTGATTATGTGTAAAGCTGAATATGCAAGGGTTATCGATAAAATGATATTTCCGGGAATTCAGGGGGGGCCGTTAGTCCATGTCATAGCAGCAAAGGCAGTAGCGCTCAAGGAAGCCTTAAGCCCTGCATTCAGAGACTATCAGTCCTCGGTTATAAGGAATGCGAAAAGCCTTGCAGAAGAACTCCTCAAAAAAGGCTTTCAGATTATTTCCGGCGGTACAGACAACCATATGATGCTTATTGATCTGACCAACAAAGGTATTACCGGGAGGGATGCTGAAGAAGCACTGGGGAAAGCCGGGATAACAGTCAACAAGAATGTTATCCCCTACGATGAAAGGCCGCCCACGATAACCAGCGGCATAAGACTCGGGACACCCTGTGTGACAACAAGGAAGATGACAGAGACAGAAATGGTTGAGATCGCCGATATCATAGCTTTAGTCATAGAAAAGAGTGAGGACGCGGAGCGACTGAACTCCCTTTCGGGAAGAGTTCAGTCGCTCTGTGACAGATTTCCGATATACTGATGAAGTGTCCCTTCTGCGGCAATTTGGAAGATAAGGTCATTGACTCCCGGACGAGCAGGGAGGGGAACGCAATACGCCGCAGGCGCGAATGCCTCAAGTGTGCAAAGCGTTTTACCTCATATGAGCGCGTTGAAGACATCATCCCGATGGTCGTCAAGAAAGATAGCAGGAGAGAACCTTTTGAGAGAGAAAAGGTCCTTACAGGCCTGAAAAAGGCATGTGAAAAAAGACCGATTGCCATGGAGACGCTTGAGGGCATTACAGACTCCATCGAAAAGAAGCTTATTGGGCTCGGCATCAAGGAAATTCAGAGCACGTGGATTGGTGAAGAGGTGATGTCCTCTCTCAGGGAACTCGATAAGGTCGCGTATGTACGCTTTGCTTCTGTTTACCGTCAGTTTAAGGATATCAATGAACTGATGAACGAGGTAAAAACCTTATTCGAGCATAAATGAATTTCCGCATAGAAGCCTCCTGGTATTTTAAATCTTTACCCTTTTTAACAATGCTGAATTCGTCACAACACTCAACGAACTGATCGACATTGCTGCTGCTGCGATAATGGGATTGAGAAGACCAAAGGCAGCCAAGGGTATGGCTGCAGTGTTGTAAAAAAATGCCCAGAAGAGGTTTTGTTTTATCTTCCTCATCGTGGCCTTCGAGAGCTTGATGCTCATGATGACGTCTCTCAGATCATCTTTGACGAGAATGATCCCGCCGGTCTCTTTCGCCACATCAGAACCGCTTCCGATGGCGATGCCTATGTCGGACTGGGCAAGGGCAGGAGAATCGTTGATGCCGTCTCCAACCATCGCAACCACCTTTCCTTCCGACTGGAGCTCCTTTATAATCTTCGCCTTATCACCGGGAAGAACGTTGGCAATAATCCTGTCAATGCCTACCTGTGCGCCTATTGCCCTGGCTGTTTTCTCGTTGTCTCCCGTAAGCATAATCACCTGAACACCTTCTGACTTCAGTCCCTTGACAACTTCTTCAGCGTTTTCCTTTAAGGTATCTGCCACTGCGATCATTCCCCTGAGTTGTCCATCTTCTGCAACAAGCATCACCGTGTTTCCCTTTTCTTCAAGCCCTGAAATAACCTTTTCTTTCTCCTCGATCCGCACTCCTTTGTCTTTCATAAGCCTGCGGTTTCCTATCAACACTTCTTTCCCGTTAATCTTCACTCTGACCCCATGACCCGGTATGGCTTCGAATGCTTCCGCATCGGGGATTGAAAGCCCTGCCATCTCCGCCTTTCTAAGGATAGCTTCTGCGAGAGGATGTTCGGAGCCCTTCTCAGCGGTTGCTGCGTAAAGAAGGAGATCTTCTTCTCTCAAATCAAAGGTGATTATCCCTGTCACTTCCGGCTCCCCTTTCGTGAGCGTCCCGGTCTTGTCGAACACTACTGCATTCAGTTTTTCAGCCCTTTCGAGGTACTCCGCACCCCGGATCAGTATCCCGAGTTCGGCGCCTTTACCGACCCCAACCATCAGTGCTGCAGGTGTTGCAATGCCAAGGGCACAGGGGCAGGCAATAATCAGGACTGCAACAAACGACAGGAGAGCCGATGTATAATTTCCGTAAAAAGACCATCCTGCAGCAGAGAAAAAAGCAACACTGATGACTGCGGGGACGAAATAGGATGCAACCTTATCGGCAATTCGTTGTATATTTGCGGTCGATGCCTGTGCCTCTTCCACCATTTTAATGATCTGGCTTAATGTGGTATCTGCACCAACTCTCGTTGCCTTGAATTTGAACGAACCTACTTTATTGATTGTTCCCCCGATTACCTCATCACCTGATTTTTTCTCGACAGGAAGACTTTCACCGGTGAGCATTTTTTCATCAACTGAAGAATGGCCTTCGGTTACGATCCCGTCAGTTGGGATTTTCTCACCCGGCCTGACAACTATCGACTCGTTTAGCATGATCTGCTCCGCAGGGATCTCTGTTTCAACCCCATCTCTGATCACCCTCGCTGTCTGCGGTCTAAGATCGAGAAGCTTCCGGATGGCAGCAGAACTTCTTTTCTTGATAATCTCTTCCATGTACTTCCCGAGGAGGACAAATGCGATTATGATTGCCGACACGTCAAAATAGACATCAGATTCTTTCACCGGCAGAACACCGGGGAAAAATATCACAAAGGTACTGTAAAGATAGGCGGTTGATGTTCCGAGCGCGATAAGAAGGTCCATGTTGGCCACGCGCTGCCTGATTGCTTGATACGCGCCGACAAAGAACCCCTTTCCGCCGAAGATCATGATGGGTGTGGTGATAATAAACAGCCACACGCCTGCATTGAACCAGGGAAGCCACGGGAACGGTACCCAGGTGAGAACAGTGGCGCCTGCTGCAAGCCCGAGGAACAGCGCAGCCCGCAGGACTGCCAGCGCAAGAACACCGGTCAGGGCAATAGTCACCCTTCGTTTCATATCCTTCAACTCCCTCTCAGGGGCCTCGAAGGTCTTCACGCAGCTCTCACTACAGAAATAATATTCCCTTCCGCCTACGACCCGCTTCATCGAACGGTCCTTCGGAATAACCATCCCGCATATCGGGTCTTTCGCCATTTCTCCCTTATGTATATCGGACATCAATGCCTGCGTTGGCATTAGATATGATTCAGGATCCTTATCAAAAGCTTCCTTGCAGGGCATCGAGCAGAAATAATATGTTTTTGCTTTATAGAGGGAAGTAGCAACTGCATCCTTGTCTTCAATGACCATCTTACAGACGGGGTCAGTAACTTCCATCTTGCCTCCCTTTAAAAGGAAAGGTCTCAAAAATCTCAGATTTTTGAGACCTTCTGTATACCCTGATTGTCAGGGTAATGCAATCTCTTAGTGTTTGTGTGGATCAGCCTTGGGGGTAGTTTCCTTTTCAGTCTCTTGACTTTCTGGTTCTTTCGATGGCGCCGGAGTTGGTTGTTCCATCATTCCGTGCATCATCATCCCTCTCATGTCGGACATCATTCTTTCCATCCTCTCCATCATCTTATCTGTTTCCTTCATCATCTCTTTCTTCTCAACGGGGCTTACCCCCCTGATCATCTTCTGCTGCACCTTCATCATATCCATCATCATCTGCATCATGTCCCGTGCCATCATTCCGTGCCCCATCGTTTGACCCATTTTTGGACACATCTGCATCATACCCTGCCCCTGCATCATACCCTGCCCCTGCATTTGCATCATGGGACACTTCATCTGCATCTGAGGTCCGCCGGGCATGGCAGCTGTCCCCGTCTGCTGTTGAGGGGCGTCTGTTTCAGCATATAAGGGCATTGTAAAAACAAACATCATCAGCAAACAAATCATCAACTTTTTCATTATTCCTCCTTTTTCTGCATTTACGTTTTTCATTACCTCTTACTTCCTCTCCGCTACAAACTTCTCAGGATCCTTATCAAACTTCTCCTTGCAGATTTTTGCACAAAAATAATACGTAGTACCCTTGTAAATGCTTGTGGCGGCAGCTTTTTGCTCATCCACTGTCATATTACATACAGGGTCCTTTGCCATGCACATCACCTCCGCTTAGTATTTTGGAAATTTAAGACTATGAGAAAAGGCTAACAAAAAATTGCGGAAATCGTCAAATATATTCTCTGCTTTCCTGTGTCTGAAGCTCGCGGAGGGCCTCTTGCGCAGCGTTGGTCTCTGCCTCTTTTTTACTTTTCCCGAATCCTGTACCAAACTTTGTGCCTGCTATATGTACATCAACCGTGAAGATTTTGTTATGCTCTTCACCTTCCTGCTTTATCATTCGGTATTCAGGGATACTGTTAAAAAGAAGCTGGGTCTTTTCCTGGAGTTCAGTCTTGAAATCATAGAATTCACCGGACATGAGCACAGAACCTATCTTGTTCTGAAAGAGACCCAATATGAGCCGCCGTGCATCCTCATACCCCCCATCCAGGTACACCGCGCCAAGAACAGCTTCAACGCCATCTGCAAGGAGCGACCTTTTCGTCCTGCCACCGGTAGATTCTTCGCCCTTCCCCAATCTGAGATATTTCCCGAGGGAGAGAGAAGCAGCAATCTCGGAGAGTACAGATTCTTTCACAAGATATGATTTAGCCTTTGCCATAATCGATTCCGTAAGGCTGCTGTCAGATAAATAGAGGTATTCGACAATCACAAATCCAAGCACAGAGTCGCCCAGGAATTCAAGTCTTTCGTTATAATCCTGAGCCTTGTCAGGATTCTCATGAAAAAATGATCTATGTGTAAGGGCATTCATGAGAATCTGCCTGTTTTTGAAAGAATAGCCGAGAACATTTTCTAATTCTGTTATCGTGTGCTCAACCATTGGGTATAACGTACGAAATCGGACTTGTTACGGAGTAAATTTCTTAAACACAAGACAGGCATTTGTTCCGCCAAAGCCGAAAGAATTCGTCAGGGCATAATTCACCGACATTTTTCTCGCTTTATTGGGGATATAGTCGAGATCGCATTCAGGGTCAGGATTATCGAGGTTTATTGTCGGCGGGACATTGTCATGGTGAATACAGAGGACGGTAATAACTGCTTCAACCCCTCCTGCAGCGCCAAGCAGGTGTCCGGTCATTGATTTCGTTGAACTGATACAGAGTTTGTATGCATGTTCTCCGAACACGGTCTTTATTGCATTCGTCTCGATTTCATCACCATATTTTGTTGATGTCCCGTGAGCATTGATATATTCGATATCTGAAGCAAGAATGCCGGCATCTTTAAGTGCAAGTTCCATACATCGTGCCCCCCCCTCGCCACCCGGTGAAGGGGCCGTGATATGGTATGCATCCGCAGTCATGCCATAACCGGCCACCTCTGCATAAATTCTCGCACCCCTGTCAGTAGCGCTTTCAAGGCTCTCAAGGATTAAAATCCCGGCACCCTCCCCCATAATAAAGCCATCTCTGTCAATGTCAAATGGCCTGCTTGCCTTTTCAGGCTCATGATTTCTCGTGGAAAGTGCCTTCATGGCATTAAATCCGCCGATTCCCAGGGGCGTTATAACAGCCTCTGTCCCGCCGGCTATCATGGCATCTGCATCACCCCTTTGAATAATTTTGAAGGCATCCCCGATCGAATGACTTCCCGTTGCACATGCTGTAGCAGGGGCAGAGTTCGGCCCTTTTGCTCCAAATCTTATCGAAATCTGGCCGGAAGCCAGATTGACGATTAACATAGGGATAAAAAAAGGGCTGATTCTTCTCGGCCCCTTTTCAAGATACACAGAATGGTAATGCTCAATAGCATGTAACCCGCCCATGCCGGAACCGACAATCACACCTGTTCTCTCAGCATTCTCAGCCGTAATCTTCAGTCCGGAATCCTTCATTGCCATCGTAGCGGCAGCAAGGGCAAAATGGATAAAGCGGTCCATTTTCTTTATTTCTTTTGGTTCAATATGGTCTTCAGGGTTGAAGCCGACAACTTCGCCGGCAATCTGTGTCGGGAATGCAGAGGCATCAAACTGGGTGATTTTCTTGATGCCCGGTCTCCCCGCTATGAGACCGTCCCAGCTTTCATCTGTGCTGACACCCAAAGGAGTAATCATTCCTACTCCTGTTATGACAACTCTTCTTTTCGTCATCCGGATTTTCTGAGTATCTCAGGCTGACTTTTTCTTGTTGATATACTCTATCGCGTCTTTGACTTTGGCAATCTTTTCGGCATCCTCATCCGGTATCTCAATGCCAAAAGCCTCCTCAAAAGCCATGACGAGTTCGACGGTATCAAGTGAATCTGCACCGAGGTCTTCAACAAAAGATGCCTCCGGAACGACCTCTGCCGCATTCACCCCAAGCTGCTTTGAAATAATCTCTTTCACCTTTTCTTCAATCATTCAGTCACCTCCACAATGGTAATTACAAATTTTAAAGTCCAAATTCCAAATTTTGAGCTTTGAGTTTTGATATTCGATATTTTCACATATACATTCCACCATTCACGTGAATCACCTGACCAGTGATGTACCCGGCATCGGGTGATGCAAGAAAAACGACTGCCTGTGCGACATCATTAACGGTACCAAACCTGCCCAATGGGATCAGTTTCTTCATCTCATCCTTAATATTCACCGGAAGAACATCCGTCATAGCTGTTTCTATAAAACCAGGGGCAACAGCATTGACGGTGACCCCCCTGACCGCATATTCACGGGCAACCGTCTTGGTAAAGCCAACGATTCCTGCCTTTGAAGCACTGTAATTTGCCTGTCCCGGATTTCCCATAAATGCGGCAACAGAGGTAATATTGATAATTCTCCCATACCGCTGCCTTGTCATGTCCTTGATGGCTTCCCTGGAGCAAAGAAAGACACCCTTCAGGTTGATGTCCATAACAGCGTCCCACGCATCCTCGCTCATTCTCATCAACAGCCCATCCTTTGTTATCCCGGCATTATTCACCAGGATATCGACCCTGCCAAACTCCTTCCGGGTTGCTTCGAATACTTTTTCCACCTCTTCTGCATTCGACACATCGAGTTTCATCCCGAGTACCTTAACATCCTGGGTTGAGAGTGATACAGCTACTTCGTGAGCAGCTTCACGCGTTCGTGCTGCAACTACGAGATTTACTCCCTTTTGAGCAAGCTCTTCGGCGATTGCCTTTCCAATGCCGCGTGTGCCGCCGGTAACAATTCCCACCTGACCTTTGAAATCCATTGTTCTCCCTTAATTTCCCTCGAAACTGGCATTCATTTTAACAAAGAGCGGCTCTCTTTTCCAGTTTTTATTATTGCATCTTTGGAGGAGTGCTCCAGATTTGTTGTAATATTCAGTTGTTTATGGTAATAATAACAGCTGCATATATGCCGAAGATTTTTTCAATAATTATACTCTGATACGAATTTCTGTTAAAATCCATATCCCTCTTATGCAATGCGGGATAAATTTTTTAAGAAAGAGACCAAAGGAAAGATGAAAGGCAAAGTATATCTGATTGATGTGACAAACAGGGATGGAGTGCAGACATCAAGAATACTCCTCCCGAAACTTTCAAAGACGATGTTGAATATCTATCTCGATGAGATGGGTCTGTTCCAGAGCGAGATAGGGTTCCCAACCTTGAAACACGAGATCAACTATATCAATGCTAATCTCGAACTGGTAAAACTCGGGGCGATAAAGAGGATTCACCTTGAAGGCTGGTGCAGGGCAATTCCCGAAGATGTAAGGCTGAGTTTTAAAAACTGTCCTGAACTCAAACACCTGAATATCTCCATGTCCACGTCTGAGATTATGATTAAAGGCAAGTTCCAGGGGAAACGATCGTTTAAAGACATCATCAAATCCCTTGTTGAGGCTGTTAAGACAGCGAGGGAACTTGGCGCAGAAACCGTTGGTATCAATGCAGAAGACGCTTCGAGAACAGAGCTTGACAGACTCATCGAATTTACTCTCGCAGGAAAAGAAGCAGGCGCAGACCGCTTCAGATACTGCGATACGCTCGGTACTGATGATCCTATCACAATCCATGAACGCGCAAAGGCCTTAGCGCTTGCGACTAAATTCCCCCTGGAAATGCACTGCCACAATGACCTTGGCATGGCTGAGGCGGTATCCATTGCCGGTGCACAGGGAGCTGTAGAAGTAGGTATCGATTCGTATATCAATACCACGATCAATGGTTACGGCGAGCGCTGCGGCAACTGCGACCTGGTATCAACAATTCTGGCGCTGAAATTCTCGCACGGCCTGAAAGATAAACTCCCCCTTGATGAGCATGTCGACCTCAAGAAAGCATGGAAAATCGGGAGATATGCCTCCTATGCGTTCAATATCCCCATCCCGATTAACCAACCCGGCATAGGGGCAAATGCCTTTGCGCATGAATCAGGTATTCATGCAGATGGTGCCCTGAAAGACAGGAGAAATTACGAATTGTATGACCCTGAAGATGTCGGAAGAGGTGAGCCTGAACTTGCTGAAACCGGGAGGATCATAACAACTGGAGAATATGGCGGCATCAAGGGATTCAGGCATGTGTATGACAAGCTGGGCATCCATTTTCATGATGACAGTGAGGCAAGGAAAGTGCTTGAACTTGTGCAATATGCAAATCTTCATACGCAAAAGCCTCTGACGGATGACGAACTGAGATTGGCTGCGACCTATCCGGATGTCATACAAAAAATATTAACGGTAACTATTTAGATGTATCCCATCACCTTAATTCCGGGAGACGGCACAGGGCCTGAAATATCCGAGGCAACAAAAAAAGTCCTTGAGGCGACAGGGGTACCCATCCAGTGGGATATCCAGGAAGCAGGCCTCGATGTTTTTGAAAAAGAAGGCACTCCCTTACCTGCGAGGGTAATTGATTCTATTAAAAAAAACAAGGTCGCGATTAAAGGTCCGGTTACCACTCCGGTTGGGACAGGGTTCAGGAGTGTCAATGTTACCTTGCGGCAGGTCCTGGATCTCTATTGTTGCCTGAGACCATCCAAGACCTTTCAGGGTGTCAGGACGCGATTCCAGAACATTGATCTTGTCATCATTCGCGAAAACACGGAAGACCTCTATGCCGGCATTGAATTTGAAAAAGGCACTCAAGATACTCACAGGGTCATCCAGCTCATTCAGGAATTAACAGGAAAGACCATCAGGTCCGATTCAGGAATCAGCATCAAACCGATATCCGTTTATGGAACGGAACGGATTGTGCGCTATGCATTTGAGTATGCAAGAAGAAACAAACGGAAAAAGGTTACTGCCGTCCATAAGGCAAATATTATGAAATACTCAGACGGTCTTTTTCTTGAGACCTCCCGGAACGTAGCATCAAAATATCCTGATATCGAATTCGAAGATCGTATTGTTGACAATATGTGCATGCAGCTTGTCCAGAAACCTGAGCTCTATGATGTGATCGTTCTTCCCAATTTATACGGTGATATCGTTTCTGATCTGGCAGCGGGGCTTATCGGCGGGCTGGGTATTGCACCGGGTGCAAACCTCGGAGAAGAGTATGCTGTATTTGAGCCGGTTCATGGAAGCGCTCCGAAATACAAAGGGTTGAACAAAGTCAATCCCCTTGCTATGATACTTTCAGGTGTTATGATGCTCAGACATTTGGGTGAGTTCAAGGCTGCGGATCGATTGGAACAGGCTGTTGCTTCGGTCATTGAGGAGGGAAAAGACGTAACCTATGACCTTAAACCGAAGCCTGATGATCCATCGGCTGCCACCACATCGGGGATGGCTGACGCAATCATCGCCCGAATGAAGTAACCCGAACTATGGAAAGCGACAGTTCATCAATAAAAGAACCTCCGGATATAAGATTCAATCCAAATTCAATAATTCTACATCTAAAACAAATTCAGATATCTGACAGGTTGCTGAAAGAGTTTCAAAAAGGACAGTTTGTCATGCTGAATTTATTTCAGCATCTCGTAAAATCAACGATAAATAAGACCCTGAAACAAGTTCAGGGTGACAGAAATAGACTTTTTCAGCAACATGCTAAAATTCAAAAACTACTGAAAAACATAGAAAAGGCATTTGCAATAGTACCATGTCATTCCGGCTTGGCCGGAATCTTTCTTCGTTTATTCTCTGTATATACCTGTGTTCAGAAGGATTCCCGCCAAGCGGGAATGACCTGTAATGTATGTAATTATGCTGACTTATCTCAGCACAGAAGCCTTGTCGCAGTTCAAAAAGAAACTGAAACTTCTTATTCTTGAATATGTGGTCTGACATCGTTTTCATCATCATTTTCATCATCATAAACGGCTTCTTTGCCGCCGCTGAGATAGCAGTCATCGCAACACGGAGAATCAGGATCCGTCAGCTCGTCGAAGAAGGCAACAAGAATGCCCTCATCCTCCAGAAATTCAAAGAAGATCCTGACAGGTTTCTTGCAACGATTCAGATTGGCATTACCTTTGCCGGAGTAATTGCTGCAGCCATCGGAGGCGCAACTGCAATACAGGTCATCAAACCCGCAATTCAGGAGATTCCTATAAAACTTATCGCCGCTTCGGCTGAAGGGATATCTATCGGACTCGTAACACTTGTTATTACCTATTTTCTCCTTATCTTCGGAGAGCTGATTCCTAAATCCATTGCATTGACTAACCCTGAGCGAATCGGAATGAAAACCGCAAAAGTTGTCCAGGTTTTCTCTAAGACAGCGTTCATCTTTGTGCAGGTTCTGACTTTCAGCACAAATATTCTGCTCAAACCATTCGGCAAAAAAACGCATGCAGGAAGGGCCATCACTGAAGAAGAGGTACGGATGCTCATCAGGGAAGGCGGAGAGCAGGGGATATTCGAACCGACCGAACAGGCGCTCATCCACAGCGTATTCGAATTCACCGACATGTCGGCCAAAGAAGTTATGGTTCCCTCAACCCAGATGGTAACCATCAGTCTGAACCTGCCTGTTGATGATATAAATACGGTTATCACCGAGGAACAATTTTCCCGTTATCCGGTCATCGGAAAAGACCTGAATGACATCAGGGGAATCTTGTACGTTAAGGATTTCCTCAATGCCCTGGCAAAAGGATCTGTTGATATAAGAAAACTTATGAAACCGCCTTTTTTCATTCCTGAGACCCTGAAAATAAGCAATCTCCTCAGGGAAATGCAACGGAAGCGAGTGCACATGGCTTTGGTGATCGATGAATATGGGGGTGTTTCAGGCCTTGTAACCATGGAGGATCTCCTGGAGGAGATTGTTGGAGAGATCAGGGATGAATATGATGTTGAAAGTCCCGTCATACAACTTGGCGGAGGCATATTCCTTGTTGATGCGTCAATCAGCATACGGGATCTAAAGGAGGACCACCATATAGATATTCCCGAATCCACCGAATACGAAACACTCAGTGGCTTTTTGCTGACAACCCTTCAAAAAATTCCCAAGGTCGGTGCCGTTGTGGATATCGAAGGGAAGAGAATAACAATATCAGAGATGGTGGGGCAGAGGATTTCCAAGGTTAAACTCGAAAAACTTCCTGAAGAGGTTCCCGCAGAATAGCGCTTTTCCTTTCAAATATCAGAGGTTGATCGTTTCCCACCCCCACTCAAATAGCGTGATTCCCGTATAACAGGCAAGGGTCCAGTAAGCGTTGATGAAAAACACACTGCCGATGAATATTTTCTATTGTCCAGACGCTTGTCCGATGCAAACCTGCTATTTTGATCCCTTAATATCCATTCCCTAAAGCACGTTACTTTAGAAGGAAGTATGCAGGGCACAGTTTTTCATCAACTTCACACTACGAATATTTTCTTCAAATATCAATGACTACCCCGCAGTCCCGAAAGCCTTCGGGACGAGGTAGCTAATATCTCCCCTCCCTCGAGGGGAGGGGATGAAGGGGAGGGTGTCGAAAATAATCATCACAAAACACCCCCACCCTAACCCTCCCCCCTCAATGGGGAGGGAATTATTTGGGAACCCCGATGCAGAGCATCGAGGAATTCTTTGATTAACACCTGCTTATAAACGTCCCAAATTTCTTGAAATTATTGAGCATTACTGGTACAAATATGTATATTCGATGGGAAGCATCAAACTAAGAAGGGGAGCAAGTGCAGAATCGCCGGAAAGGACTGGGGAGAAGAAAATATGGGGCATACCATAGTACAAGAAACAAGACCTGACCCTTATTTAGGCTCTCGAAAGCATCGGCGCCGTGAAAATACGTGAAGATATAGACGAGAAATCTATAAAGGTATTGCTGCAGGCCTGATTTACGAAAACCTGCGCGGCAGGCAGGTAATGATGGAGCGACCGGATAAGGAGAAAATAGATAGATGACGGAAATACACCTTTCGATTATCGCCGGAGAGCTTGGGCTCAAGACCGCACAGGTCAGGGCAACGGCCCTGCTGCTTGAAGAAGGGGCGACGGTACCCTTTATTGCGAGGTATAGAAAAGAGGCGACCGGCAGCCTTGACGAGGTTGCTATTGCCGCAATCAGGGACAGGCTGGAACAGTTGGCCGAATTAGACAAGCGGAGGGAGGCGGTCCTGAAATCTCTTGATGAGCGCGGCCTTCTGACTGATGAGATAAGGGCAAAGGTTGAAGGCGCTTCTTCCATGACTGAACTTGAGGATATCTATCTACCTTTCAGGCCGAAACGGCGGACAAGGGCGATGGCGGCTAAAGAGAGGGGTCTCGAACCGCTTGCTATAAAGATTTTCGAACAGGGCGAAATAGACCCTGAGAAAGAAGCCTCAGTTTTTGTTGATCCGGAAAAAGGAGTCGAATCCTTTGAGGACGCCCTTTCAGGCGCACGCGACATCATTGCGGAATGGGTAAGTGAAGACCGGCGGGCGCGAGAGAGGATGCGTGAACTCTATACTCTTAAGGGTGTGATGAGGTCAAAAGTCGTCTCCGGCAAAGAGGAAGAAGGTATAAAGTATCGTGATTACTTTGAGTGGGAAGAACCGTTTTCAGGCGCGCCTTCACATAGAATCCTTGCAATACGCCGAGGTGAGAAGGAAGGCTATTTAAGTCTCAGGATACTTCCCCCTGAAGATGAAGCGTTCGCGCTCCTTGAGGACATTTTCATAAAGGACAACTTTCCAGCGTCGCGACAGGTAAGGACCGCTTTGCACGATGGTTTTAAGAGGCTGCTCTCCCTCTCGATAGAGGCGGAGATGCGCCTTGCAGCCAAAAAACGGGCGGATGAAGATGCGGTAAGGGTGTTTGCCGAAAATCTGAGGCAGCTCCTCCTCGCCCCTCCACTCGGCGGGAAAAATATCCTTGCGATTGACCCCGGCTTCAGGACAGGCTGTAAGGTGGTTTGTCTTGACGGACAGGGGAAGCTTCTTGAGAGCGATACTATTTATCCCCATTTTTCGGATAAGGCAGTATCGGAGGCGTCTGAAAAGATTAAGGACCTTTGCGGCAGGTTCGGGATAGAGGCGATTGCGATAGGGAACGGCACTGCGGGCAGGGAGACCGAGACCTTTGTCCGGGCTATTGATCTTCCGGAGAATATCTCCGTTATGATGGTGAACGAGAGCGGCGCATCCATCTATTCCGCTTCCGAGGCAGCGCGCGAAGAGTTCCCTGACCGGGACGTGACTGTGCGAGGCTCCGTCTCAATCGGGAGGCGGCTTATGGACCCCCTTGCCGAACTGGTGAAGATAGACCCGAAATCAATAGGCGTCGGACAGTACCAGCACGACGTCGATCAGCCTTCGTTAAAAAGAAGTCTTGACGACGTCGTGCTCAGTTGCGTGAATGCGGTAGGCGTTGAAGTCAATACCGCCAGCAAAGAGCTGCTGACCTATGTATCTGGGCTGGGGCCTCAGCTTGCAAAAAATATCGTTGAATTCAGGAACGACAACGGACCTCTCAGGTCGAGAAAGGAACTCAGGAAGGTGCCGCGCCTCGGGCCAAAGGCCTTTGAGCAGGCAGCGGGCTTCCTGCGCATCAGAGACGGCGATAACCCTCTTGACGCGAGCGCCGTGCATCCTGAAAGTTATCACATCGTTGATGCAATGGCTAAAGACGCCGGGTGCTCCGTCGCCGACCTTATAAAAGAAGACGGCCTCAGAAAAGCCGTAGACCTCGCCCGATATGTTACCGATACGGTAGGAGTCCCTACCCTGACCGACATTATGGCCGAACTGTCCAAGCCGGGGCGTGACCCTCGGAAAAAGTTTGAAACCTTTCGGTTTGCGGACGAGATAGAGAAAGTGGAGGATGTGAAGCCGGGGATGAAGCTCCCAGGCATAGTTACGAATATAACAGCCTTCGGTGTTTTTGTGGATATAGGCGTCCACCAGGACGGCCTCGTTCATATAAGCGAGCTTTCCGACAAGTACGTGAAAAATCCGGCCGATGTGGTGAAAGTACATCAGAAGGTTACCGTGACAGTCCTCGATGTGGACCTCAGGCGTAAACGCATAGCACTTTCGATGAAGAACATACATGGTAAACCCTGCGAGGCTTTAAAAGAAGAGGAAAAGAAAAGGGGCAAGCCTCCGAAGGAAATCAAGCCAAAGCGTTTTGCAAATACCCCGTTTTCCGAGGCATTCAGGAAAAAGTGAAAGTATAGGAAAACGGACTGTTCAGGAAATATAATCAAAACCGCA
>Ga0315276_10002690_pt1 | contig 16292 bp, 24 predicted proteins | sample YL17G05_0_MG_FD_204542 | JGI IMG/M metagenome (GOLD analysis project Ga0315276, IMG submission 204542) | Sediment microbial communities from Yellowstone Lake, YNP, Wyoming, USA - YL17G05_0 | ecosystem: Environmental > Aquatic > Freshwater > Lake > Sediment | place: USA: Wyoming | collected... | reverse complement strand
GGATGAGGCGGGGTGGCTGTGCGGGTCGGGGTGCAACTTGCTGCGCGACGTGTCGGGGGTAGAGGCGGGGTATTTGTTTTGCTGCTTGCGGCATCCTAGGGTGCGGCAGCAGATGGCGGCGCTCACGGTGGGCACGTCGATCCCGAGCTTGGGGTGGGAGGGCTTGCGGCGGGTGCGCATTCCGTTGGTAGCGTTGGCGACGCAGCGTGTGTTGCAGGAGCGCATGATGTTGGTGGTCGCGGCGCAGCGGGCGGGGCGGGCGGGGCGCGATGCGTTGCGGCATGGGCAGCAGGGGTTGCTGGCGGCATCCTGGCCGGACACGGCGTGGGACGCATAGCATGCGGGTGATCATCGACGGGTGGGCGTGGCTGGAGCGGGCCGCGCTGAGCGAGGGCAACCTACGGGCGCTCCGCACGGCGCTGACCGTGCAGCCGATCCTGACCACGGACGTGGCGGGGGTCGCGCCGCCCAAGCAGATCATGCTTTACCGGGACCGCCCCGAGGAGGGGCTCTTCGGGGTGCCGCGCGGGTTCTACCGCGCCTCGGCCAAGGGGCCCAACGAGGAGATCGTCCAGGTGAGCCGGGGGGGCGCGATGCAGCCCATGACCTCGCGCTACCGGGCGGATGGCCCGTTCGCGCAGCAGGCGGAGGCCCTGGCCGTGCTGGAGCACCAGCTCACGGCGCACTCCTGGGGTGGGGGCATCCTCTGCGCGGGGTGCGGTAGCGGGAAAGCGCTCGCTCATGGCGAGCCTGTTTTGCTCCGACGTGGGTGGACTCCTATTGAGGAAGTTTGTGTTGGTGATGAGGCTGCGGGCACCGATGGCGGCTTTCACTGCGTGACGGGCGTTTTCCCACGAGGGGAGCGCGATCTGTTTCGCGTTGCATTCTCCGATGGGACGCATGTGGACTGCGATGGGGATCACTTATGGACGCTGGTGCAGCGTCGTAAGCGTGAAGCAACGACTGTTACGCTGTCGACACATGCCCTTGCGCAAACGACTCTGCGTACAAAAGTTGGACGCTTGCTGTGGCTTCCTGAAGTGACTCCCATTGAGGGGGTGGATGGTGAACTTATTTTTGAGCCATATACGCTCGGTGTTCTTATTGGGGATGGACACTTTTGCAATACAAATGGGATTTCTGTATGCACACCTGATCGAGAGATCATAGATATGATGACAGTGGAACTGCCGAATCGCGTTATGGCGCTTAAACAGCGTGCTGGTTACACTTCGGTTTATCGTTTTGCTCCGCCGAGAGAATTTGGTCAACACGAGGGATCGTTCAGGAAGCGCATGCGCAAGCTAGGCATGCTTGGGTTGACCGCGCGCGATAAATTTATTCCTGCAGTTTACGAGAATGGATCGGTCGCAACACGGGTATCTCTTCTCCAGGGACTATTTGACACCGACGGCCACGCAAGTGGAGGGGGAAGTGTTGAGTGTACTACGGTGTCAGACCAGATCGCCCATGCGGTTCAGCGGATTGTCTTCTCGTTGGGGGGAACGTGTAAACTGGTAAAACGTCAGACTCGATACACAAAGGACGGGGAGCACTCACGATGGTTTGACAGCTTTCGGCTACACATAAAACTTCCAGCAGACATTTGCCCCTTTAGGTTTTCACGTAAGAGGGCGGAGTTTTATCGCGATGGTTGGCAACGCAAGGTCGGGCGTGCGGTGGAGTCCGTAACGGCCATTGGAAAAGGGCTGGCAACGTGCATTGCGGTTGATGCGCCAGACCACCTTTATCTGACGCGGAATTGCGTGCCCACACATAACACCATCTTGGCCGTGGAGCTGGCGCGGCGCCTCGGGCGGGCGACGATCGTGGTGGTCCACAAGGAGTTCTTCTTGGAGCAGTGGGCGGCCCGCATCCGGGACGTGCTGCCCGACGCGCGGATCGGCGTGGTGCGCCAGGACACCTGCGACTACCGCGACAAGGACTTCGTGATCGCCATGATCCAGTCCCTGGCGAAGGACGTGCAGACGCAGCGTTACCCGCGCGCGCTGTACGAGGCCTTCGGGACCGCTGTCTATGACGAGGTCCATCATACGGGGGCAGATGCATGGAGCGCGGTCGCGCATCGGTTTACGGCGGCGTATAGGATCGGTCTTTCCGCAACGCCTAAGCGGGCAGATCGCGCCGAGGCGGTCTTCTTTCATCATCTTGGGCCGATCCTGCACACCATGCAGGCGCAGTCGATGCCGTTCGGCGTGCGGTTGTTGCAGTCGGACAGCGAGCTGACGGGGATCCGGCGCGGGGACTACCGGGTGAGCGCGGTGCGCATGAACAGCGCGCAGGTGATCAGCCAGCTCGGGGAGGACGCGGCGCGCACGCGGCACATCGCGGAGGACATCGCCATCGCGGTGCGCAAGGGGCGCAAGGTCATGGTCGTCTCGCACCGCCTGGAGCACCTGCGGGCCCTGCGGGCGGACCTCCGCAAGATCCTGGGGGTGGCGCCCCCGCCGTTCCCCGTGGCCATCGCGCCCTACACGGGGCAGTGGTTCACGGGGGAGGAGGGGGAGGCCAAGCGCACCGTGACGCGCGCGGAGCTGCGGGAGGCGGAGCGCGCGAACGTGCTACTCTGCACGATCCAGCTCGTCAGCGAGGGCCTCGATGTATCCGCCCTGGACGTGATCGTGCTGGCGACCCCCCTGGGGGACGCGGAGCAGGCGATCGGCCGGGTGCGGCGCTGGTGCACGCCGAGCCCCGAGAAGTGCGCTCACTATTGTCCGTGGCGGGCGGGGCAGTGTCCAGGGAAGCCGACCCCGGTGGTCGTGGATGTGCGGGACCCCAAGGTGGCGTGGAGCCAGCGCAAGGCGCGGGGGCGTGACAAGCTCTACCGCCGCATGGGGGTGGCGCTGCCGGGGGAGGAGGCACAGGGGGGTCTGCCCGTTGACAAACCTCGTGTGATAGGTTAACTCATCCGTGGCGCAGGCGTGTGGTTGTGAGAGGGTTGGTGTGTGACAGCGGATAAGCAGGCAGAGCGGACGCCGCCGGACCGCACGGCGTACCAACAGCAGTACTATTTGACGCGTCGCGAGGAGCTGGCCGAGGCGAAGCGACGCCGGTACGAGGAGGATGCGGCGTATCACCAGTCTATATGTGAGGCCTCGACGGCCTCGAAGGAGCGGCGGCGGCGGGCGCGGGAGTCAGCGAAGCGTGCGGCGGCGTTCGCGCCGGGGAATGTGTGCGAGGGACCGCATGGTTCCGTGCGGGGCTACTCTCTAGCGGCGATGGCGGTCTCGTTGGGATGCTCGCGGGAGACGATCCAGGATTGGGCGCACCGCGGGATCTTTCCGCCAACGCCCTATCGCTTGCCGGGGGGCCGGCAGATCTACTCGTCGGAGCAGATCGTGGCGGTGGTAGCGGCGGTGGAGACCTACCACGATCGCTACCCTGGCAAGCGGCGACAGGTCTTGTATCCTGAGCGTCTGCGGGCGTTAATCGAGAGCCGGTGGCGGGCGATGGGGATGCTGGGCGAGGTTGAGGGCGACGTTGAGTAAAGCGGGCTGTTGCTTGTTGACAAACCGCGTGCGAGCGGTTACGTTGTGGGCAGGCCCCGTATTGTGCGGGGCCGCCAGGACCTCTTGGAGGGCACGATGAGCGGGAAAAAAGCCAAGAAAAACAACAGCAAGAAGGCTCGCAAGGCCGCCACCCGCAAGGCGCAACAGGCGCAACAGGCGCAGGCGACGGTGATCCGCGCGACGGCGGGGGTGCATGCCAACGCGCAGCCGGGGCGCGCCCCCACGCGGACCGTCATGACGGCGCCCCCGCGGGCGGCCGAGCAGGGGGTGGGGGGCCGGCACCTCGCGGTTGAGGTGCAGGCGACGACGGAGATCCGGTCCAAGGAGTTCATCCGCGTGCAGGTGCGCTTGGAGGCTAACTTTCCGTTGGACGGGGACCGCACGGCGCAGTTCGCGGGGCTCGCGGGGGCCGCGCGTGGGGTGCTCGACGCGGAGATCGCGTGGGTGCACGCCGACAAGGACCACAAGCCGGCGACGCCCGTGCTGATGTTCCCCGGCGCGTGCTGGGCGCGCACGCTTGGCGTCAGCTATGGGTGCACCGTCAAGCGGATCCCACGCATGGAGGATTGCTTTGAGTTCGTGCGCGCCGAGGTGGGATGCACGGAGCCCCTCGACGACGGGGCGGACGCGACGGCGGCGATGAGCGCGATCCAGGATTGGCTCGCGGTGCAGATCAAGGAGCAGGTGCGGCTCGCCCGCGGGGGGCAGGTCGCGACGCTCGTGTAAGAAGGGGATACGATGACAGAAGAGAACCAGGGTGAGGCGGTGGCGGCCGTGGGGCCGCTGCGCAACTGGGTGGCGTTTGCGCGCCGCCCCGTGCAGTGGACGGTGACCTACGCGATCGACGGGGACCCCAAGCGCGGGGTCATGCTGACGACGCTCTACACGGCGAGCCGGCTCGCGGTGGACGCCGAGGTCTCGCTGGAGGCCACGCTGATCGTGCAGGGGGAGGCGCGGGCCACGGTGGTGGTGGCCGTGACGGGGCTGCCGGACTGGCGGTGGAACCGCCTCTTCACGTGGGTGGATCAGGCGCTGATGGGGATCGAGGCGGAGGCGCGGGCCCAGGCCGTGGCCATCGCCGCTAAGCCGGCGCGCAAGCGCGTGGTTAAGCCGGCGGTCAAGCCGGCGGTCAAGCCGGCGGTCAAGCCGGCGGTCAAGCCGGCGGTCAAGCTGGCGGTTAAGTCGGCGGTCAAGCGGGGGCGGAAGATCCCCAAGGAGTAGTAGTAGTGGACGTGTATAAGCATAGGGTTGGGGATGCGGTGCGCTGGGTGCCGCGGGGGAGCAGCGAGGAACGCGAGGGGCGCGTAGTCGCGGTCGTCCCGGCGGGGCGCAGCGCCTATGTGTATCTGCCAGCGGGGGCCTGTATGAGCGACCTGCACGGGGCTCCGCTGAGCCCGTTGGAGGATCGGTACCTCGTGGCGGCGGAGACCCCGCACAAGGGGGTGGCCTACCTGGCGCCGCCGTGCGGGGCGATCGACACCCCGAGGGGGGCGACCCGTGAGGAGGGGCGGGCGGCGGCGCGGGCGCGCGCCAAGCTGGCGACCGGGGGAGCGCCCCAGGGGCGGCGGGTGCGGTCACGGGGTCGCGGCACGGCGCGGTGTGGCTGATGGGTCCCCTCGAGCGGCCAGCAGATGTGGGGCCCTTTGAAATTGTGCTGGCAGACAATCCGTGGAGCTACAACGACAAGGCGGCCGCAGGGAACCGCGGGGTGAGCTTCAAGTATCCCCTGCTGACGCTCCTGGACCTCTGCGCGCTCGACGTGCCAGCGATCTGCGCGCCTGATGCCAATTGCTTTTTGTGGGCGACGAGTCCCCTGTTGTTGGAGGCTGTACGGGTGCTTGCGGCGTGGGGGTTTGCCTATAAACGGATCGCCTTTGTGTGGCGCAAGGTTTATGCGAAGTCGGGCCGGCCGTTTGTAGGCATGGGGCATGGCACGCGGGGGAACTGCGAGTTTGTGTTGGAGGGGGTGAGGGGGAAGGGATGTAAGCGGGTCGATGCCGGGATCTTGGCGGAGGTGACGGCGCCTGTGGGGCTGCACAGTGCGAAACCCTATGAGGTGGCGCGGCGCATCCAGCGCCTTTATGGGCAGCAGCGTCGCGTGGAGCTGTTTGCCCGCGAGAAGGTTGACGGCTGGCATGGGATCGGCTTGGATCTCCCTGGAGATGGCCGCGACATCCGCGCGGTCCTGGGGAGCCGTGAGCCGTACCAAGCCCAACCAGCCGATCGGGCCCTTCTTGTTCCTGGTGTCCATGCCCCGGCATGAGGCGGCGGCCCCGGAGCCCCCGGCTCGGCGGCGGGTGGCGGGGCTCCGCGTGGGGCAGCTCGTGGGGTGGCGGGGGCGCCCCCACCGCGTGCTCGCGTTCCGCTCGCGGGACTGGGTGGCGGTGGAGCGCTGCGACCCGCGTGAGGACGACATTGTGGCCTACCTTGTGCGCACGGGGGATCTGACGGCGGGGGCCGTGCGCGCGATCGATCCCCGCTAAAATCCGTTGACAAACACCCTCGCGGGGTGTAGACAAAAGCAGGACGGCGGTTTTGTCAACCAGCGCCCAAGGGGCGCGGAAGGGTGGGAGTCATGGACGCAACGCAGGAAAGCACCGCAACCCCCGTAGTGCCCGCCAAGAAGGCTAGCCTCATGGACATCGTGGCGCGGTTCCGCGAGGTGCTGTTCGCCATCGACGAGCTGGATGGGGAGGTCACGGACGCCCTGTTCGGGGAGCTGCAGGCGGTCGAGGGCGACCTCGCCACGAAGATCGACCGTTGCCTCTGGGTGGGCGACGAGGCGGGGACGCGGGCGCGTATGTTCCGCGACAGGGCCAAGGCCTTGACGGAGCACGCGCGCGTCCTGGAGGCGCAGGAGGATCGCCTCAAGGCCTACGTCAAGACGGCGATGGAGCTGGCGAAGGTCCAGAAGCTGGAGACCGAGAACTACGCCAGCGTGTTGATCAAGAAAAACCCGGCCTCGGTCGACATCGAGGAGCCGGATGTGTTCGCCAAAGTACATAAGGACGACGCGGCCATCGTGACGTGGGAGCCCAAGATCAACAAGAAGGCCGTCGGCGACCGCCTCAAGGCGGGGCAGGCCGTAGCGGGGGCGAAGCTGATCACCGACAAGACCTGCCTGCAGGTGAAGTGAGGCACGCATGGCGGAGGGGACTAGCCGCCTCGCGGCGCTGAAGGCGCTGCAGGCGCAGATCGGGAAGCAGCATGGCCCAGGGACGTTCGGGCCAGCGATGACCATCCGGCCGCCGGGCATCCGGCGCATCCCCACGGGGAGCCTCGCGCTCGACTTCGCGATCGGCGGGGGGTTCCCCGTGGGGTCGGAGACCGAACTATTCGGGATGGAAAATTCGGGCAAGACCGTGACGGCCCTGCGGGGGATCGGGGAGGCGCAGAAGCTCTGCGCGAACTGCTACCGGCCCCCGCGCAGTCGCCGCGTCGTGCAGCTTACTGCGGACATCTTTGATCCCCTCACGGGGGAATTATTGAAGCCCGCAGAGTACGTGGTGGAGGGCACGTGCGATTGCGTGAGCGCGGGGGTTTATCGCCCACGGCGCTTGTATATCTCGGCAGGGAGCAAGCAGGATCGCCCGGAGACGGACGCGGAGTACCGCGAGCGCATTGCGGTGATGCGGGAGAACTCCTACGAGGAGCTGCGCTGCGCGTACTTCAACATCGAGGGCAAGATGGACTGGGCCTGGGCGGCCAAGCTGGGGGTGGACGCGCGGATCCTGCACTACAGCCAGCCGACCTCGGCCGAGGAGGCCATCGACATGTACTGCGCCACGGCGCTGACGGGGGCCGTGGACCTCATGGTGCTTGACAGCCTGGCCACGCTGATCCCGAGCGCAGAGATCGAGGAGGCGGCCGAGAAGGAGGGCAAGCGGGGCGGGGCCTCGGCCCTGATCGGGCGGCTCGTGCGGCGCATGATCTCGGCGACCAACGACAACTATCGCTACAAGGGGCGCGAGCTGACGCAGATCTGGATCAACCAGCTGCGTGACAGCATGTCGACGGACCCGTGGGTGCCGAAGACGAAGACCACGGGGGGGCACGCCCCGCGCTTCATGGCCACGCTGCGGATCAAGCTGTGGGCCTCGGGCTGGGAGGCGGAGAATGTGTTTTCTAAGGAGGATGTGAGCGCGGATGGCCAGATCAAGCTGGGCGAGTCCATGCGGTTGAACTTCCTGAGCGAGAAGAACCAGACCTTTGCGTCCCGGGCGGCGGGGGCCTACACGCTGCTCGTGCGGGGCCCCCAGGCGGGGCAGGTGGATGAGCGGGAGTTTGTCCTGGACCTCGCGGAGCGCCACGGGCTCTTTGGCAAGGACGGCTCGAAGTGGTTTATCCGGCTCCCTGGCGAGGACACGGTGCGCTGTCCCACGAAGGTGGCGGCCACCGAGAAGCTCTTTGCCGAGGGCGCGCGGTGGCGCGTGCGCGAGGCCCTGCTGGCTGCCGCGCTAGACGGCGTGGCGAAGGGGATCTAGATGCGACATGTGCCCCAGCGCTATGCGGAGGACGCGGTGGACCGCCAGGACCGGGGGCGGGACCACGCGCACGTGGGGGCGCCCAAGGCGCAGGAGCGCCGCGTGGCGGCGGCTATGGGCGGCCGGCGCGTCAAGGGCAGCGGGTGTTCGCCCTATGCCAAGGGGGACGTCGTGGCCGAGGCGCGCGGGAGCGTGGGGTGGTTGATCGAGTGCAAGCGGACGGAGCACGCTAGCCTAAGCGTGCAGCGCGCCTGGCTGGTGAAGGTCGCGCGGGAGGCCCTCGTGCAGGGCAAGCGCCCCGCGCTCGCGGTGGCAATCGCCGGGGGGGCGCCCGCGGCGGACGTGGAGAGCGATTGGGTTTTAATACCGCTCTCGAGCTTTACGGCGCTGACGCGGCGCGAGCAGGAGGTGATCGATGGGCAGTAGCAAGAGGCAGGGGGAGAAGGTGCGCCGGTTGCCGAGCGTGGCCCCGAAGGCGGCCCCCGAGGCGCGGCGCGGGATCGCGGTTGAGGCCTTGCGGGATGTGGCGGCGCAGGGGCGTGCGGCGGATCGCGCGGCGCAGGCGGCCCGGCGGCAGCGCGAGGAGCACGTTCAGGCTATCCAGTTGCTCGACATGATGGCGTGGTCTTCGGAGGATGGGGCCGTGACGTGCGGGTTTGGGATCGCGTGCGATGAGCTGACGCTGCGCCTGAGCGTGGAGGGCCACGGGGCGCGGTTGAGTGAGGCCGAGGCGCGGATGTTCGGGAGCTGGTTGCGGGCCATGCTCGGATCCGTGCCGCAGGCATAGAGATTGGGTCCGTGTCGTCGGAAGTGTTCAACTACTAATGGTCGAACCCTTGTGGAGACGGCGGCATGGGCTTTCGGGGCGGGGTTGGGACCTGCCCGCGGGCGTCGGACACACGACCACGCGCCCTTCCTCTGGCGCCCGCGGGGGCCGGTTCGAGGCCGGCCGCTCCGACCGATGGCTAGTGAGCGACAGCGTGCGCGGCAAGCGCAGATCCGGGCGATGATTGCGCTGATGGAGACCGCAGAGTCGGCGATCGATCGCGATGTAGAGTCGGAGAGGAAGAGGTTGATCACGGGGCGGTATACGCGGTGGGTGCCGCCACCATTGGTACGCTTTGCGCGGGAGCGGATCCACGCGCGCTTAATGGATCTGCGGCGGCAGCTCCGGGAAGTAGAGTGAGAGATGACGACGATGGGCGATAGGTTGATCTTTGCGGCGGCCTTTGCGGGGGCCTTGCAAGCCGAGCGCAAGGGTGGGTTTGTGGACGACAAAGAGGCTAATCCCGATGGTTACGATGCGTGGTTGGCGCGCACTGCGGTGGCGGCGGCCGAGGCAGCGGTGGCGGCCGTGGAGGCGCTGTATATCGCGGACGAGGCGATCGGGATGTTAGAGGAGGTGGCGCAGGACACCGCTAACCCTGAGATGGCGGCGGCGGCGCACGAGCGATGGACGGAGCTGGACTGCATCCACCATGCGATCGAGGAGTACCGCATGGGGGATAGCGAGGGGGGCATGGCCTGCGCCTATGCGTGTGATGGGGTATGCGGGGGACACCCGGAGTGCATGACCTGTGACAATAACGATGACGATGACGGGGCGGATATAATTTTGGTGGCCAAGGGACGCCTCGGGCAGTCCGATGCGTGAGCGCCGCGCGGTCGTGCTGGGCCCGGACACGGCGGTGCTCGTGGAGCGGCGCCTGCAGGCCCTCGTGGCCGAGGGCTGGGTCCCGATGGGGGCCTTGAGCTGCGCGGCCTGCGCGGAGGGCGTGGTGATCGTGGGCGTGTTCGAGCGCGCCTCGGAGGCGGGGGAGGGCGCACAGGCGTCCCCGCCGGCCAGGGCGGAGGCCCCGATGCCGCCCCAGAACCACCCTCGCGCGGAGGACGCGGTGGGGCCGCCGTGCCACCTGTGCGGGGGGAAGATGGTGCGGCGGATGCGCAAGGCCGACGGCAAGCCCTTCTGGGGCTGCGCGAGCTTCCCCGAGTGCCGGGGGATCATCAATTGGCAGGACTGGACCCCGCCCGAGGTGCGGCGGGTGGACGACCATTTCTCCCCGCCGGCCCAGAAGGCGCTGCCAGGCTTCGCCCCAGCGGGGGAGGCCACGGCGTGCTGGGGGCCCGTGGCGGAGCCCCCGAAGGACGCGGCGGGGCCCGCGTGGGCGGGTGACCCGGAGGATTGCATACCCTTCTAGCGGCTGGCGATATTGCGTACGCGCGTGCGCAAGGAGCCTTGACTCTGGGTTGGAAAATGTGTGGATGAGTGAGCAATGGCACCCAAAGGACACACGATTAACTAGCAGATGAACCGCACGCATAAAATAGCCCTTGACCCTACTGCCACGCAGGAAGCGTATTTTCGCCGGGCCTGTGGTGTGTCTAGGTTCACGTTCAACTGGGCGTTGGATGCGTGGAAGCGCCAGTATGCGGCGGGCGAAAAACCGAGTGGATCCGCCTTGAAAAAACAGTTCAATGCGATCCGGCATGTCGATTTCCCGTGGACGGGCGAGGTGTTGCGGGACGCCACGGCACAGCCGTTTGTGAACGTACAGCGGGCATTCAGGAACTTTTTCGAGAAGCGGGGGAAGTACCCGCGGTTTAAGAAGAAGGGCCTTCACGACAGCTTTTACATTGCGAACGACAAGTTTGAGGTCGACGGCCAGCGCATCCGGATCCCGCATATTGGGTGGGTGCGGATGTACGAAGATCTGCGCTTTGCGGGCAAGGTTCTATCGGCGGTGGTGTCCAGAACAGCGCATCGGTGGTTTGTGGCGATAGCGGTCGAGGTGCCCGATCAACTCATTACACGCGAGAACCAAGCGGTGGTGGGGGTCGATTTGGGGATTAAGGCGCTGGCGACGCTGTCCACGGGTGAGCAATTCTTCGCCCCGAAGCCATTGAAGGCGTCGCTGGAAAAGTTGCAGCGGTTGAGTCGACAATTGGCGCGCAAGCAGAAGGGGTCGCAGCGAAGGGCCAAGGCCAAGATCAAGGTGGCGCGCTTGCATTATCGGATCTCCTGCGTGCGCAACGATGCGCTGCATAAGCTCACGACGGGCTTGGTGCAACGGTTTGGCACGGTGGTGATTGAGGATCTCAACGTCAAGGGGATGGTCCAAAATCATTGCCTAGCCCGAGCCATCTCCGATGTGGGGTTTGGGGAATTCCGGCGCCAGATCGAATACAAGGCTGCCGCGAATGGCGTGCGGATCGTGGTCGCGGATCGGTGGTATCCGTCCTCGAAGACGTGCTCAGACTGTGGATTTGTGGTGGATATTCTGCCGCTGTCGGTTCGAGAGTGGGCATGCCCTCAATGCGGGGTGGTCCATGATCGGGATGTGAATGCGGCGATCAATCTAGAAAAACTAGGGCGGGCTACGCCCGAAGTAACGCCTGTGGAGAAGAAGGCTCTGGCGCGCAGATCGATGCGCGTGAAACCGGCTTCGAGGAAGCGGGAACTAACCAGTGCGCACATAAGCGCACTAGAAAGATAGCAGTTGGGACTTTGGCAAACAGGCTTTTGCGTCCGAGTGACAGTAATGCGGGGCGCGCGCGCGAGCTGGTGGGCGGCCTCCTGCTGCAGGCCATCAGCCAGCTCCATGCCCTCGTGGTCGCGCGCCGCGCGGAGCGCCCCCACGCGGAGCTGCGCTTCGAGGACGTGACCGACGAGCAGGCGATCTTCATCATCGGGGCGTGGGCGCCGGGGGGCGAGCACGTCGAGGTGGGCCGCAAGATCCCTGGCATCGGTTTGACCTCGCATATGGCGGGCTACGATCAGACCTACGTGCACGAGATGATCGTCGAGCTGGAGCGGGGCCTGGCGCGGGCCCTTGCGGCGGCGAGGGAGCCCCTGAACGTGACGCCGCGCCCCCAGTTGGGGGCCGGTTGGAAGCCTTGACGGCGTGGTGTGGCTCGTGGTGATTGCGGCGTGTTCCGCTTATTGGGCGCGCCATCTCATTGGTGCGTTGCGTAACACGGGGCTGCTGTGGGAGATGCGCGCGCGCGTAGTCCGTGAGCAGCCTGCGTTTTTGGCGGCGGAGCCGCGCTGGCGGCGGGTTCTGCTGGTGGTGCTAACGGCGTGGGAGATCGGGATGCTGGCGTTGATGCTGTTGCAGGTTGTGGCGTGCGCCCTGGGCATGGCGGGCATTGGCCCCTGGGCCCCGTGGCGCGGCCTATTGTAGCTGAAAGGGCGGAGGATGCGATGCGAGCAGTGGTGGAAGCGATGCGGGCGTGGGGGGCGACGAGCTGGGGGCAGCGGGCTCTCGCGTGGCGGGCGCCCGCGGAGTCCCTGAGCCGGTTGGCGATGGTCGAGGGGCTGACGGCCCAGACGGGGGCCGAGGCGGTGAGCGCGGCCTACGCGGCGATCTTCGAGGGGGTAACGACGGGGCCGGACTGGTTGCGGCTGCCCGTGGGGGCGCGCCTCGCGCGCGTGCAGCCGCTGGGCCTCCCGCGCCTCAAGGCCGCGGCCGTGACGGGGATCGCGATGTTCCTCGCGGAGCGGCGGCCTGTCCATCTGGCGGGGGATCCCGTGCACGGCAACAATTCGGTGGGGATCGGGTCCCTGGCGTGGGCCCTCCAGCAGTACCCCGGCGTGGGACCCTATACGAGCGCGATGGTGGCCCTGCTCCTCGGCGAGGACGGGGTGCCCCCGGTGGACGCCAACCTGCGGCGCGTGGGGAACCGTGCGGCGGCGGATGGGGACGGGGATCGCTGGCTCGCGGCCCTGTTTGCGGCCTGCATGAACGTGGGCGAGGCGGACGGCCTTCCCGTGCAGTTCGGGCGCCCCGTGCGCTACGAGCTGGCCTCGCACCTCATGGATCTGGGGCACTACGTCTGCACGGCGCGGATGCCCCGGTGCGGGGCCTGTGCGATCCGCGCGTGGTGCGAGGAGGCGCAGGGGCAGCCCTGTCTGCCGTTCACGGTCGACATTGCGAGTTACGGAAAGGGGGATTGAGATGGAACGACAAGTAACACAGTGGTCGGCGGCGGAGCTGGAGGCCTACGAGGCCTATCGGGCGAGCCGCCACGGGGAGTTACGGGCCTGCACGTGCGGGCTAGCCGAGGCCAACCTGAACCGCCACGCGGAGGCCTGCGCCTATCTGCGGTCGGTGCGGGCGATCGACGCGGGGTGGTACGAGCACGTGCGCACGACAAGGAGCCAACATGGAAGCTGATAAGACGTTCAGGGTAGTGCGGCTAGAGGCCGAAAATGTTAAGCGCTTGCGCGCGGTGGCCTTCGATCCCGGTAAAAACGCCGTGATCATTGGGGGCGCCAACTCGAGCGGGAAGAGCTCCTTGATAGATTCGATTTTTTACGCCTTGGCCGGGGGGCGGGCCTTGCCTGCACGGCCGATCCGCGACGGGGAGGCGCAGGCGACGATCCGCGTGGATCTGGGCGGGCTCACGGTGGAGCGCGTGATCAAGGCCAACGGGACGACGCTTGTGGTGCGGAACGCCGAGGGGGACGCCATGCAGTCGCCCCAGCGGATCCTCGATCGCATGGTGGGCGCGCTGTCCTTCGATCCGCTCGATTTTGTGCGGGCGGACATGAAGGGGCAGGTCAAGCAGCTGGAGGGGGTGCTCGGGATCAATGTGGCGGCGCTTGATGCGGAGCGCAAGCGGGTTTTCGATCAGCGGACGGAGATCAACCGCGAGGTCGTGCGGCTCCGGGCGGGGATCGGGGCGGAGCCCGTGGTCGCCTCTGAGGCGCGGGATACGGAGGCCCTGTTGGCTGAGCTGCGGACGGTTGATGCCGCCGCGGATGTGGTCAAGGCTGCGGACCTGGAAGCGGGCCGGACGCGGTGGGAGGCCAATGCGATGGCTGTCCGCGTGCAGGAGATCGAGGGGGAGATCGCGAAGCTCCAACTTAAGCTCGCGGAGACCCAGTTGAAGCTCGGGCGGTTCCACGAGGTTGCGGCGCAGCGGCAGCAGGCGGCAGAGGATGTGCGGACCCGCATGAGTGGGCACCGCACGGCGGCGGAGATCCAGACGGAGATCCGGGCGGCCAGCGAGGTCGTGCGGCTGCGGGATGCGCATGCGGCGTGGGTGGCGAGCCGGGCGGTGCTGGTCCAAGCGGAGGAGGCGAGCGGTGTGATCACGGCGCAGCTCGCGGCGATGGATGCGGATCGGGAGGCCCGTGTGTCCGCGGCGGTGGGCAATGTGGGGCTTGCGGGGCTCGGGCTCGACGAGAGCGGGGTGACGTGGCATGGCGTCCCCCTGGCGCAGTGCTCCTCGGCGGAGCAGCTCCGCGTGGCGGTGGGCCTCGGCTTCGCGGCCAACCCCCAGATCCGCATCGTGCTGCTGCGCGAGGGCGCCCTGCTCGACGACGCCTCGCTGGCGGCGGTCATCACGATGGCCGAGCAGGCGGACGCCCAGGTCTGGATCGAGGTCGTGGGCGACCGGGGGCCGGGCGCGGTGATCATCGAGGATGGGGCGATCGTGGAGGCATCCCATGAGTGAGGAGAAGGGCTGGAACAAGCGCCATTCCGCGCACGGGGTCGTGACGCCGTGGCCGGGGGTCCCCGAGGGGGCCATCACGGAGATCCAGGCGGCCCTCGACAGGCTGATCGAGCGCGTGGGGGGCGTCCAGGTGGAGATCAAGGTCTGGCCCCTGAACGCGGACGAGACGGCGTGGATGGGCCGCGTGGGGGCCGCCTTCCGGGAGGTCCACGCTGCGCACGCGCGTGCGCAGGGCGAGGTGAAGCCATGAGGCCGGACGAGCAGGTGGTGCGCGGGTGGCTGGCCCATCCGGTCGCGGATCGCGTGATGGCGCTGGTCGAGGACGGGTCGATCGCGGGGGCTCTCGGGCGCGAGGTGGAGCGCCTGCGGGCGGAGAACCGGCGGTTGCGGGCAGCGGCGCGGGTGCTGTGCGAGGTGACCGGCGAGCTTGATGACGACGGGGCGTTCCAGGCGTGCCCCCAGGCATCGCTGACCATGACGGATCGGGAGGCCATCGCGCCGTGGGTGGAGGGGGCCTGGCGGGCGCTCCAGGGGCTGGTCGGGGGCGGCGCGGATCCCGTGCCCGCGGTCATCACGGGGCGCTGCACCTGCGATGACTTCTGCGACGATCCCTGCCCCCACCATGGCTGGGGACAGATGGAGTGCGCCTGTGGGGTGCGCGTGCGGGCCCCGCTCGTGGCGAAGACGGGTTTTAGCGTGACGTGCCCGTCCTGCCAGCGGGGCTACGACGGCAACGACGACGGAGGCCACGGGCACTGGGTCCAGCGGCGGGACTCGAGCCGGTGCCCGATCTGCGGGTGCCCGGCCAACAGCGCGGACTGCCAGCGGAGTCACCCATGAGCACGCAGATGGTGATCTTCCCCGGCCTCCCGGCGCCCCTAGAGACGCCGGAGCACTCGCGCCAGCGCTGGAAGCAGGCCTTGACGGATGTCGCGCGGCAACTGCGGTCCCTGCAGTGCGAGGCGCGGGCGCGGGGGTACAACGCGGATGCTGCCCGCCTCGACTTCATCCTGGAGTTCTTCGACGTGGAGGGCCCCTAGTGGCCCGCGCGCGGCTCGCCGAGGTCGACGTGGCGGCTCCCGTGGTGGCATGGCTCCGCGCGGGGGGCTGGGACGTCTACCAGGAGGTCCGCAACGGCAAGGGCGGCGAGCGCAGCTGCGACCTCGTGGCCACGCGGGGCCCCCTCGTGTGGGCGGTCGAGGCCAAGGTGCGCCTCTGCGTCGAGGTCTTGGAGCAGGCCCACTGGTGGCGGCAGTACGCGCACTACGCCTCGGTGGCGGTGCCGTACCACTACCTCATGGCCCTGGGGCCGGCCTTCGGGCACCTCGTGCGCGCGTGGGGGCTCGGGATCTTCGGGGTGCGCCCCATGGAGGCCCTCTGCGGGGGCACCGCGATCGACAAGCTCGTGGACAACATGCACTACCCCCCGCGCCTCCACCGGCGGGGGCTCGCGGTCCACCTGCGGCGGTGGCTTTGCGAGGAGCAGAAGACCTTTTTGGCGGCGGGGAGCCCCTGCGGCGGTGGCTGGACGCCGTTCAAGGATACGTGCCGCAACCTCGCGCAGTTCGTGCGGGAGCATCCGGGGTGCACGCTTAAGGAGGCCATCGGGGGGCGGCCTGCCGTCCTGGGCGAGGGGGACACCCCGCACTGCCACCCCGCGGCGCCCGGGATCCGGCACCACTACCGCACGGAGGCCACGGCGATCAGCAGCCTACGGACGTGGATCCAGGAGGGCAAGGTGCCGGGGGTGCGCCTCGTGCTGGAGGGGCGGGCCCTGCGGCTCTACTTGATGGAGGGTGACAATGTATGATCAACTAAA
>Ga0315276_10002689_pt1 | contig 16298 bp, 19 predicted proteins | sample YL17G05_0_MG_FD_204542 | JGI IMG/M metagenome (GOLD analysis project Ga0315276, IMG submission 204542) | Sediment microbial communities from Yellowstone Lake, YNP, Wyoming, USA - YL17G05_0 | ecosystem: Environmental > Aquatic > Freshwater > Lake > Sediment | place: USA: Wyoming | collected... | reverse complement strand
GCGGGGTTCCTGACCCGCGACGCGCGGATCAAGGAGCGGAAAAAGTACGGCCAGCCGGGGGCGCGGAAACGGTTCCAGTTCTCCAAGCGGTAAGCCGCGGAAGGGGCGAAGACGCCCCGAATCGGACGATCTCCCGAAGGGGAAGGCCGGGCAACCCGCCTTCCTCTTCTTTTTTGTCCGGGGGGTGAAGCCGGCGGGCGTTTCTCCAGGCGAAACCTTATACAATGAGAGGGATGGGAAAACGGATGAAGCGCGTGGCGATCTTCGGAGCGACCGGGTACACCGGTTTCGAGCTGATCCGGCTGCTCCTGTCCCACCCGGGGGTAACGCTCTCCGTCCTCACCTCGGAGCAGTACTCCTCGCAGCCTCTCGAGCAGGCGTTCCCTCCCTTCAAGGGGAAGCTTGCCGGCGTCTCCTTCGGGAAGATGGAGCATCTTCTGTTGTCCGCGGAGTTCGACGTCGCCTTCCTCGCCCTGCCGCACACCTTGTCGTCCTCGGTCGCGGGGCCGCTCCTGTCCAGGGGCATTCCGGTGATCGACCTGTCGGCCGATTTCCGGTTCCGCAGCATCCCGCTGTACGAGTCGGTCTACGGGGTCGCCCACAAGAGCCCGGCCCTCGCCGCGAAGGCGGTCTACGGCCTGCCCGAGATCCACCGGGCGAGGATCCGGAAGACACGGCTTGCCGCCGTCCCGGGCTGCTTCCCCACATCGGTGATCCTGGGGCTGTACCCGCTCCTCGAGGAAGGGCTCGTCGACCGGAAGGGGATCGTGGCGGATTGCAAGACCGGCGTTTCCGGCGGCGGGCGGGGGCCCACCCTCGGCTTTCACTACCCGGAGGTCGAGGGGGGCGTCCGGCCGTACGGCCTTCCCAGGCACCGCCACAACCCGGAGATGGACCAGGAGCTGTCGCTCGCGGCGGGGGAAACGGTGGCGATCACCTTCGTCCCGCACCTGATGCCGATGGTCCGCGGAATCCTCGCCACCTGCTACGCGATGGCGAAGGCGAAGGTGACCGCGAAGGACGTGGAGGCGGCCTACCGGAAACGGTACGGGAAAGAGCCGTTCGTCCGCCTGCTGCCGCCGGGGCTGCTTCCGTCCACGAAGGACGTGCGGGGGAGCAACTTCTGCGACATCGCCTGGCGGGTGGACGAGAAAAGCCGCCGGGTGGTGGTCGTCTCCGCCATCGACAACCTGGTGAAGGGCGCGGCCGGGGCGGCGGTGCAATGCTTCAACCTGATGTCGGGATTCCCCGAGGAGGAGGGGCTCCGGACGATGCCCCTGTTCCCGTGAGCGCGACGGGGACGGGCGGCCGCGTCGCGGTGGTGATCCCCGCCCGCTACGGCGCGACGCGGCTGCCGGGCAAGCCACTGGCCGAAATCGACGGCCGCCCGATGATATGGTATGTCTGGAGCAAGGCGAGCGCCGCGAAGATCCCGTCGCGCGTCGTGGTCGCCACCGACGACGCGCGGATCGCTTCGGTGGTGCGCGGGTTCGGGGGCGAGGCGGTTCTCACCTCCCCCGATTGCGCCTCCGGAACCGACCGGGTCGCCGAGGCCGCCCGCGGGATGGACGAGGAGATCCTGATCAACCTGCAGGGGGACGAGCCGCTGATGCACCCGTCGGTCATCGACGCGGTGGCCGCGCCCCTGCTCGCCGAGCCGGACGTCCTGATGTCGACGGCGGCGCTCCCCCAGGTCGACCCGGAGGAATACGCGCGCGCCTCCGTGGTCAAGGTGGTGGTCGACGCCCGGGGCGACGCGCTCTACTTCTCCCGGTCCCCGGTTCCGCACTACCGGGACACGGGAACGGGGCCGTACCGGAAGCACCTCGGGATCTACGGATACCGGCGGGAGTTCCTTTTCCTCGTCGCGGCCCTGCGGCCCTCCCCCCTCGAGGAGGCGGAGCGGCTCGAGCAGCTGCGCGTGCTGCAGGCGGGGTACCGGATCCGCGTGGTCGACGTCGCGCACGACTCGGTCGGTGTGGACACCCCCGAGGATCTGAAAGCCGTGGAGGAGAGGGTATGCGGGCCGAAAAGGCGGTGAAGCCGAAATTCATCTTCGTGACCGGCGGCGTCGTCTCCTCGCTGGGGAAGGGGCTCGCGGCGGCATCGATCGGCGCCCTGATGGAAGCCCGGGGCCTCAAGATCACGATGCTGAAGCTCGACCCGTACATCAACGTGGACCCGGGCACGATGAATCCCTTCCAGCACGGCGAGGTGTTCGTCACCGACGACGGCGCCGAGACCGACCTCGATCTCGGGCACTACGAGCGGTTCGTCTCCTCCCTCACAGGCAAGAAGAACAACTGCACCACCGGCAGGATCTACCACTCCGTCATCACCAAGGAGCGCCGCGGCGACTACCTCGGCGGGACGGTGCAGGTGATCCCCCACATCACCGACGAGATCAAGCGGGTCATCTACGTGGCGGCCAAGGGGTACGACCTCGCGATCGTCGAGGTGGGCGGCACGGTGGGCGACATCGAGAGCCTCCCTTTCCTCGAGGCGATCCGGCAGGTGAAGAGCGACCGCGGCAAGGAGAACGTCCTCTACGTCCACCTGACGCTCGTCCCCTACATCAAGACGGCCGGGGAGCTGAAGACCAAGCCTACCCAGCACAGCGTGAAGGAGCTGCGCTCCATCGGCATCCAGCCCGACGTCCTGCTCTGCCGGACCGATCGGCCGCTCCCGAAGGAGATCAAGGGAAAGATCGCCCTGTTCTGCAACGTCACCGAGGACGCGGTGATCACGGCGCGCGACGTCGACCTGATCTACGAGCTGCCGCTGGTCTTCCACCAGGAGGGGCTCGACGACAAGCTGATGGAGCTCCTGAACATCTGGGCGGGCGAGCCGCGCCTGGAAGATTGGGAGCGCGTCGTGGAGCGGTGGAAGAACCCGACGGGGGAGGTCACCATCGCCATCGTCGGAAAGTACGTCAACCTGAAGGAGTCGTACAAGAGCCTGAACGAGGCGCTCACCCACGGCGGGATCGCGCACCAGGTGCGGGTACACAACCGGTACGTCGATTCCGAGGAGGTGGAGCGGCAGGGGGCGGAGGCGATGCTCAAGGGCGTCGACGGAATCCTCGTCCCCGGGGGGTTCGGCTTCCGCGGCGTGGAGGGGAAGGTCGCCGCCGTCCGGTACGCCAGGGAAAACAGGATCCCGTTCTTCGGGATCTGCCTCGGGATGCAGGTGGCGGTCGTGGAGTTCGCCCGGAACGTGTGCGGCCTCGCGTCGGCCACCAGCCGGGAGCTGGACGGCGAGAGCGCGTGCCCGGTGATCGACCTGATGCCCGAGCAGCGCGCCGTGGAGGAGAAGGGGGCGACGATGCGCCTGGGCGCCTACCCGTGCAAGGTCATCGAGAAGTCGCTCGCGCGGAAGGCGTACGGCGCGGGCCAGGTCTCCGAGCGACACCGGCACCGGTACGAGTTCAACAACGAATACCGCCAGACGCTCTCCGAAAAGGGGCTGCGGATCACCGGCGTGTCGCCCGACGACCGGCTCGTCGAGATCGTGGAGATTCCCGACCACCCGTGGTTCCTCGGTTGCCAGTTCCATCCCGAGTTCCGTTCGCGCCCACTGGTTCCGCACCCGTTGTTCCGCGACTTCATCGGCGCGGCGGCGGTCCGGGCCCGCCAGGGGACCGCTCCGTAGTCCCGGGGGGGGGGAACGCGTGATCCGTCGGGTCTCCATCGCGAACCGGTTCGGGGTCGGCCCCGGATGCCCCCCTCTGCTCATCGCGGGGCCGTGCGTCCTCGAGTCCGAGGAGCTCGCCCTGTCCGTCGCCGCCTTCCTCGCGGATCTCGCCGCCCGGCTCCCCGTCAACGTGGTGTTCAAGGGGTCGTTCGACAAGGCGAACCGTTCCTCCCACGCCTCGTACCGCGGGCCGGGCGAGGCCGAGGGGCTGCGCATCCTCGCGAAGGTGCGGGAGCGCCATGGCCTTCCCGTCACCACCGACGTCCACGACCCCCGGCAGGCGGGTGCCGTCGCCCCCCGGGTGGACCTGCTCCAGATCCCGGCGTTCCTGTGCCGCCAGACCGATCTGCTCGTCGCGGCGGGGGAGACGGGCGTGGCGGTGAACATCAAGAAGGGGCAGTTCATGGCGCCGTGGGACATGCGCAACGCGGTTGAGAAGGTTTTCTCCACGGGCAACGAAAACGTCCTGGTGACGGAGCGGGGGACCACCTTCGGGTACAACAACCTGGTGGTCGACTTCCGGGGGCTCCCGGCGATCCGTGAGTCGATCTGCCCCGTGATCTTCGACGCCACCCACAGCGTGCAGCATCCGGGCGGGGCGGGCAACGTCTCCTCCGGCGAGCGGAAGTACGTGGCCCCCCTGGCGCGGGCGGCCGTGGCGGCGGGCGTGGACGGCCTCTTCCTCGAGATCCACCCCGATCCGGACCGCGCGCTGTCCGACGGGCCGAACAGCCTGCCCCTGGCCGACGTGGAGCCGCTTCTGCGGACGCTCCTTGCGATCCGTGCCGCGGCGGGGGAGGAGGCGACCGATGAAAAATGACCGCATCGAGCGCGCCGGCAGGGTCCTCGCCGTGGAGGCCGCGGCGATCGAGGGACTTCGGGGAAAGCTCGACGAGCGATTCGGGAAAGCGGTGGACCTGCTGATGGCGGCCCGGGGAAAGGTCATCGTCTCCGGGATGGGGAAGTCGGGGCTGATCGCCCGGAAGATCGCGGCGACCCTCGCCTCCACCGGGACCCCGGCATTCTTCCTCCACCCCGCGGAGGGGATCCACGGCGACATCGGGATGGTGCGGCGCGGGGATGTGGTGATCGCCCTCTCGAACTCCGGGGAGACCGAGGAGATCGTCCGCCTGATGCCCGTCTTCCAGCGGATGGGACTGCCGGTGATCGCCCTCACGGGGGACGCGGGGTCCACGCTCGGCCGGTACGCGAACGTGACCCTCGACGTGGGGGTACGGGAGGAGGCGTGCCCTCTCGGGCTGGCGCCCACCGCCTCGACGACGGCGGCGCTGGCGATGGGGGACGCGCTGGCGGTCGTCCTCTTCGAGGAGAAGGGGTTCTCCGAGGAAGACTTCGCGAGGCTTCACCCGGGCGGCACGCTGGGACGGCGCCTGCAGACGATTTCGGACCTGATGCACACCGGGGACGAGATCCCGCTGGTTTCCCCGGACACGCCGCTGAAAGACGCCCTGTTCACGATCAGCGCGAAGCGGCTGGGGGTGACCGGCGTTGTCGACGGCGATGGGCGACTCGTGGGGATCATCACCGACGGCGACGTCCGGCGGGCCATCTCGACGGGGGTGGACCTCTTCGGGACGACCGCCGGGACCGTCATGACCCCTTCGCCGAAGGGGATCGCCTCCGTGGAACTCGCGGCGGCCGCGCTGCGGAGGATGGAGGAGTTTTCCATCACCAGCCTGTTCGTCTTCGATCCCCGCGACCCCGATCGCCCGGTGGGGATCGTCCATGTTCACGATCTCCTCAAGGCGGGCGTCGGATGAGCGGCCCGGTGGTGCGGCAGGGAGCCGCGGCGGGGGCGGCGCGGGTCCGCCTGTTCCTCACCGACGTCGACGGGGTGCTGACGGACGGAGGGATCCTCTACGACGCCGCCGGGGTCGAGTCGAAGCGGTTCCACGTGCGGGACGGCCACGGGATCAAGATGCTGCAGCGCGCGGGGGTGGCGGTCGGGATCATCACGGGGCGCACCTCCGAGGTGGTCGCGATCCGGGCGCGGGAGCTGGGGATCGACATCGTGCGGCAGGGGGCCAGGGACAAGGTGTCGGCATGGCGGGAGATTCTCGACGGGACCGGCATCCTCCCGGCCGAGACCGCCTACGCGGGGGACGACATCGTGGATCTCCCGCTGCTTCGCGCCGTCGGGTTCTCGGCGGCCCCCTCCGACGCGGAACCGTACGTTCTCGATGCGGTGCACTTCGTCGCGTCGCGGCCCGGCGGGCACGGAGCGGTGCGGGAGATCGTCGAGTTCCTCCTCCGTTCGCGCGGATCATGGGATGCGGTGACCGGGAAATACTTTTCGGAGGGGCCGGCACGATGAATCTTCGCCTCCTCCCATGGGCCGCGATGGCCCTCCTGGTGCTGGTCCTCGCGGTCCGGTCCGCCCTCCCGACGAACGTCGTCGCCGTGCCGGCGGGGGCGCCGGGACCGGAGACGGCCGGCCGCGGGCCGGAGATCCGGCTGGGGCCCGTGGAGGTGCGGGAACTCCACGACGACGGCTCGTGGAACCGGCTCGACGCGGACGGGGCGGTCTACGCGTACGCGAGCAGGACGGTCTCCGCGGGGGGCGTGACGGTTTTTCTGGGGGAGGGCGCGCCGTTCGCCGGGACGACCGTCCGCGCGCCGCGCGCGGCGTGGGACCTCGACGGGAAGACGATCGGGCTTCCCGAGGGGTGCCGGGTGGCACGGAAGGGCGGGTGGTCGGGGGAACTCTCCGCGGCGACGCTGGACCTGGCGGGATCGATCCTGCGGGTCCCCGGACCGGCGAGGATCGAAGGTCCGGGCGTCTCCGTCCAGGGGAAGAACCTCGCCTGGGAATGGGTGGAGGGGAAGATCACGATGGAGTCGACCACGAGCCGCCTCTCGCCGGTGAAGAATCCCGGTCGGAGGGGGTGAGACCGATGCGGATCCCCCGGATCTTCGCGGCCCTTTCGCTCGTCGCGGCCCTGGCCGGCGGCGCCGGGGCGCAGGAGCGCATGGGCGAGTCCGCGCGGGAACTGGGCAGCCGCCCGATCGACGTCACCGCCGACCGCGTCAGCGCCGACAGTGTGCGCAACACCGTGACCTTCGAGGGGAGCGTGGTGGCGCGGCAGGCCGATGTCACGCTCTACGCCGACCGGATCCAGGCCGACTACTCCCGCGAGGCGGGGTCGATCGACCGGATCGAGGCGGAAGGCAACGTCCGGTTCGTCCAGGAGGGCCGGGAGGCGCGTTCCCCGCGGGCCATCTTCCACAACCTCGAGCAGCAGATCGTCCTCTCCGGGGGCGCGACGCTCCGGCAGGGACAGAACACCGTCCAGGGAGAGACGCTCACCATCTTCCTGCGGGAGAACCGGTCCGTGGTGACGGGCGGCAAGGACGGCGGCCGCGTTCAGGCGGTGATCAACCCCAAGGGGATCGTGGAGACGTCACCGAAATGACCGGCCCGGAACGCACGGGACAGACCCACCCCCACCCGCACCGGCGGCGGGGGGATCGGGAAAGAAAGTCCCTCGCGGTGGAGGGACTGCACAAGCGATACGGGCGCCGGGAAGTCGTCAAGGGGGTATCCCTCGAGGCGGGGTCCGGAGAAGTGGTGGGCCTGCTCGGCCCCAACGGCGCCGGGAAGACGACGATCTTCTACATGATGGTGGGGCTGGTTCGCCCCGACGAGGGCGAGGTGCGGCTGAACGGCGCCGTCGTGACGGACCTCCCGATGCACCGCCGCGCTCGGATGGGGCTGGGGTACCTCCCCCAGGAGCCGTCCGTCTTCCGGAAACTTTCCGTTCGGGACAACATCCTCGCCTTCCTCGAGGAGACCCCCCTGTCTCCGGGGGAGCGGCGGGAGCGCTCCGAGGCGATCCTGCGCGATATGCGCATCGGGCACGTCTCCGACACGATGGGGTACGCCCTGTCCGGCGGGGAGCGGCGCCGCGTCGAGATCGCCCGGGCGCTTGTCCTTTCCCCCGATTTCCTGTTGCTGGACGAACCGTTCTCCGGCATCGACCCGATCTCCGTGGCTGACCTCCAGCAGGTGATCCTTGGATTAAAAGAGCGCGGGATCGGGGTTATAATGACGGACCATAACGTGCGCGACACGCTTAAGGTCTGCGACCGCGCGTACATCATCTCCGAGGGGGAGATCCTCCTCGCGGGAAAGCCCGGGGAGGTCGCCGCGTCGGACCGGGTCCGGGAGATCTACCTGGGAGGCGGTTTCTCGCTCTGACCGGCGAAGGGGCTTAGATGGCGCTGGAACTCCGACAATCTCTCAAGCTCAGCCAGCAGCTGGTGATGACCCCCCAGCTGCAGCAGGCGATCAAGCTGTTGCAGCTGTCGCGGCTCGAGCTGCAGCAGGCCGTGCGGGAGGAGCTGGAGGTCAACCCGGCGCTCGAGGAGACCAGCGAGGAGACCAGCGAGGAGACGGCCGGGGAGGAGGCGCCGCCGCCGGCGGATGCGTCCACACCCCCGACCCCGGAGGAGGGGCCCACGCCGAAGGAAGGCGACGGGCTCATCGACCGCGTGGACTGGGAGTACTACTTCAGCGAAGGGTCCCGCGACGGACGCGTGGATCGGGACACCGACGACGAAGACGGACGTCCCTACTACGAGAACACCCTCACGCGCCGTCCCGGCCTCACCGAGCACCTCGAGACGCAGCTGCGGCTCCTGGACATCTCCGACGCCGAGCGGGACGCCGCGCTCTACCTGGTCGGCAACATCGACGAAAACGGGTATCTGAAGACGACGGCCGAGGAGGCCGCGCAGGCCCTCTCGCTGCCGGTCGAAGAGGTGGAGCGCGCCATCGCGAGGATCCAGACGCTCGATCCCCTGGGCGTCGGCGCGAGGGATCTGCGGGAGTGCCTGATGATCCAGGCTCGGGAAAGGGGCGCGGCGTTCGAACTTCCCCTCCGGATCCTCGCGGACCACTTCGACCTGTTCTCCAGGGGGGACGTGGCCGGAACCGCGCGTCGGCTCAAGCTCCCGAAGGAGGCCGTCAAGGAGGCGTTCCAGAGGCTCGTTACCTTGTGGCCGAAGCCCGGCCGCGAATACTCGGGAGACGACGTCCAGTACATCACCCCCGACGTCTACCTGTTCAAGGTCGACGACCAATGGGTCATCACCCTGAACGACGACGGTCAGCCCCGGCTTCGCCTCTCCTCCTACTACCGCCGGCTGCTGACGGGAGACGCCGAGGGGCTCCCGAAGGAGGACCGGGAGTTCCTGAAGCAGAAGGTCAACGCGGCGCTGTGGTTCATCAAGAGCATCGAGCAGCGCAAGCGCACCATCTACAAGGTCGTGGAGAGCATCGTAAAGCTCCAGCGCGACTTCCTCGAGAAGGGGCCCGGCCACCTGCGGCCCCTGACGCTGCGGGACGTCGCCGAGGACATCGAGATGCACGAGTCCACCGTGTCGAGGGTGACCAGCGGCAAGTACGTGAACACCCCCCACGGGATCTTCGAGCTGAAGTACTTCTTCACCTCGGGGCTCAACCGGGAGGGGGGGGAGGAGGATATCGCCTCCAAGTCCGTCAAGGAGAAGATCCGGGAGATCATCCGCACCGAGGGCGAGAGCAAGCCGCTCAGCGACCAGGAGTTGATGCGGCTCCTGCGGAACCAGGGGATCCGGATCGCCCGGCGGACCGTCACCAAGTACCGCGCGGCGATGGGGCTGCTGGCCTCGTCGCGGCGCAGGAAGCAGTTCTAGCGCATGAGCGCCGCAGCACCGATTCCGCGGAAGGAGGAGGCACCCATGAACCAGATCAACGTCACGTTCCGGCATGTCGACCCGAGCCAGGCATTGAAGGATTACGTGACCGGGAAATTGGGAAAGATCGGGAAGGTGGTCGAAAAGTCGTTCGACGCGCACGTCACCTTGTCCGTCGAGAAGTATCGCCACATCGCCGAGGTGTTTCTGACGGCGCGGGGGATCACCATCAAGGCGTTCGAATCGACGGAAGACCTGTACTCCGCCATCGACCTCGTGTGCGACAAGGTAGAGCGCCAGTTGAAGAAGTACCGCGAGAAGCGGAAGGACAAGGGGCAGGCGGTCATCCCCGAGCCGATGGTGTCCGGATCGTCCCTCACGATCGCGGAGGGGGAAGGCCGGCCCAGGATCGTCCACACGGACAACTTCCTGGCCAAGCCGATGACGGTGGAGGATGCGGCGCGCCACCTCGACCTGCTCCGGCTCGACGTGGTGATGTTCGTGAACCAGGAGACGAACCAGCCGAGCGTGGTTTTCCGGCAGCAGGACGGCAACATCGGCTTCACGGAGCCGGCGGCTCGATGAGGATTCAGGACATCATTCCCCCGGGGGCCATCGTGGATGGGCTCCTGGCGGAGACGAAGGAGGGGGTCCTTCGCGAGCTCTCGGAAGCGATCTGCCGGCGACTCCCGGCCCTTTCCCCCGACCGCCTCACGGCGATCCTGATGGACCGCGAGGGGCTCGGGAGCACGGGAATCGGCGAAGGGGTGGCGATTCCCCACGGGAAGATCCCCGGGATCGACCGGCTGGTCGCCGTCTTCGGGCGCAGCCGCGGGGGGGTGCAGTTCGCCTCCCTCGACGGGAAGCCGGCCCGGCTCTTTTTCCTGATCCTCGCCCCGGAGAACTCCGCGGGGATGCACCTCAAGGCGCTCGCGCGCATCTCGCGGCTCCTCAAGGACCAGCGGTTCCGGGGGCGGCTCCTGGCGGCCGAGGGGGCCGAGGGGCTTTCGCAGGTTCTCCGGGAAGAAGACGAGCGCGCCTGAGCTGAAAGGAGGGGCCGTGTCGATCTCCGTGCAAACCTTCCGGGACGAGTGCTCGGCGCCCTTGCGCCTCCGTCTCCTCGCGGGGGAGCGCGGGATGGGCCGAGGGATCACGGGAAGCCGGGTCCAGGAAGCCGGGCTGGCGCTCGCCGGCGAGGTCTTCCCGTCCCGGGAAGGGTGCGTCCAGGTCCTGGGCGAGACCGAGGTGGACTACTTCCGCAGGCAGGATCCGGCGAGGCAGCCGGAGATCGCCGAACGGTTCTTCGCCGGCCCCCTGCCGTGCGCCGTTGTCGTCGGACCGCTCCCGGCGCCGGGTCTCTTCGTCGAAGCGGCGGAGCGGGCTTCCGTGCCCCTGTTCGCGTCCGACCTCCCCGCGACCGGTTTTCTCGAAGAGGCGGGCCGCCACCTCTACCGACTCTTCACGGAAACGGCCACGGTCCACGGCGTCCTCCTCGAGGTCATCGGTGTGGGGGTTCTCCTCTCGGGACGAAGCGGGATCGGCAAGAGCGAATGCGCCCTCGACCTCGTCCTCCGGGGCCACCGGTTCGTGGCCGACGACGTGATCCACGTCGACAAGCTCGGCCCGGCCACCCTCGTGGGCCGCGGGGACGATCTCACCTCCCAGCACATGGAGATCCGGGGGCTCGGGATCATCAATATCCGGGACCTGTTCGGCGCGACCGCGACGACGCGGATGAAAAAGATGGAACTCGTGATCCGGATCGAGGAGTGGGATCCTTCCAGGGAGTACGACCGGCTTGGTCTCGACGACGGGACCGTCGAGATCCTCGGCGTCCGACTCCCCTCCCTTCTCGTCCCGGTCTCCCCCGGGCGGAACCTGGCGACGATCGTGGAGGTGGCGGTGCGGAACTACCTGCTGAAGCAGCTCGGGGTCCACTCCGCGCGGGAATTCGTCGAGCGCCAGGCGCGTCGGGTCGGGGGGAGCGGCTCCCCGTGACCGCCGTCGACGCGCGGGCGCACCGCGCCGACATCGTCGTCGTGACCGGACTGTCGGGGGCCGGGAAGAGCACGGCGATCAAGGTGTTCGAGGATCTCGGCTACTATTGCGTGGACAACCTGCCACCGGTTCTCCTTCCGAAGATCGTCGACGTTGTCTCCGAGGCTCGGGGCGAAGGGGCCCGGGTGGCCCTCGGGATGGACATTCGGGGGAAGGAGTTTCTCCCGGACCTCTCCAGGGTCCTCGACGAACTGCGGGGGGGGAGGAGCGCGGTCCACGTCCTCTTCCTCGACGCGGCGGACGAGGCGCTCGTGCGGAGGTTCAGCGAAACGCGGCGGAAGCACCCCCTCGCGGCAAGGGGCGGCGCCCTGGGCGCGATCCGGAAGGAGCGGGGGATCCTCAAGCCGCTGCGGGAGATGGCCGACGCCGTCATCGACACCTCCCAGGTCAACGTCCACCAGCTTCGGGACGCCCTTGTGCGACGGTTCCGCCGCGAGGGGGCCGGCGGCCTGAAGGTGAGCGTCATCTCCTTCGGTTACCGGTACGGGATCCCCGTCGAGGCCGACATGGTGGTCGATGTCCGGTTCCTCGCCAACCCGAACTTCATTCCGGCCCTCAAGCGGTTTACCGGACTCGACCGGGGAGTCCGCGACTATGTCCTGGGGGCCCGTGCGACGAAAGGGTTCCTGCGCCGCCTGTCGGATCTGTTGCTTTTCCTCCTCCCCCTCTATAGAAAGGAAGGGAAGGCGTACTTCACGCTGGGCGTCGGCTGCACCGGCGGCAGGCATCGGTCCGTCGCGGTCGCGGAGGCGCTCGGCGACATTCTCGGGAAGGGGAAGGAAGCGGCCGTCGTGTTCCACCGCGACCTGTCGCGCTCCTCCCTGCCCGCCAAGGGGATGAGATGATCGGAGCGGTTGTCGTCTCTCACGGCGCTTTCGCCACGGAACTGGTGCGCGCCGCCGGGATCATCGTCGGAAAGATCGAGGGGGTCGTCGCCGTCGACATTTCCCCCGACATGAGCGTCGAGGCGATCCACGACGCGGTGGAGGGGGCCGTCCGCACGGTCGAGGACGGGGACGGCGTGCTGCTCCTCACCGACATGTTCGGCGGGACGCCCTCGAACATCGGCCTGTCGTTCCTCGGCACGCACCGCGTGGAAGTCCTGACGGGGGTGAACCTGCCGATGATGGTCAAATTCCCCATCGCCCGGGAAGGGATGCCGCTCGACGAACTCGCCCGCCAGCTGCAGGAGTGCGGTCACCGCAGCATCATGATCCCTGGAGACATGCTGAAGAAGAAGGCCGAAAAGAAGCAGGCCGAAAAGAAGCAGGAGAAGTAGCGGGATGCCCCTGGTGCTCGCCCGTATCGACTGCCGGCTGATCCACGGGCAGGTGGTGGAGACATGGGTGCCCCACACGTCCGCCGATTCCCTGATCGTCGCCAACGACGATCTGGCCGGGAACCCGTTCCTGCGCTCCGTGATGGAACTGGCGGTTCCCCCCGCGATCCGCATCCGTTTCTGTCGCCTCGACGAGGCGATTCGCGTCCTCGCCGACGCCGACCGGAACGGGGAGCGCTCCATCCTGCTGGTCGCCAGCGCGGCGGACGCGGTCACGCTCCGGAAGGCGGGGGCGGCGTTCGACCTCCTGAATATCGGAAATCTCCACTTCGCCGCGGGGAAGGTCGAGATCTCCCCGTCCGTGTTCTTCGCGCCGGAGGATTTCGACGCCCTCGGGTGGTTCCGCTCGCACGGGGTATCGGTCCTCGTCCAGGGGACTCCGTTCGACGCGGGAACGTCGTTCGACGCGGAAAGGAAGTAGGGGTGGCCTGGCGGTTCCTCCTGGCGACCCTTCTCGGGGGGTTGTGTTACCTCGACCGGACGGCGGCTTGTCAGTTGATGCTCCACCGCCCCCTTGTCGTCGCCACGCTGATGGGCGCGGTCTTCGGGAACATGGCCGCCGGCGCCCAGGTGGGGGTCGTGCTCGAGCTGATCTACCTGGCCCGGCTCCCCGTGGGGGCGTCGATCCCTCCCGACGACACGGGCGCGGCCGTGTTCGGCGGTTCGGCCGCCGCGGTCGCCTCCTCCTCCATCGGGCTTGACGCGGGGAGTTTCACCGCCCTCCTGCTGCTCTCCGTCGTCGTCGCGGAAGCGGGAAAAGCGGCGGATCGTTTCGTCCGGAAGGTCAACGTTCGGATCGCCCGCCTTACGGCGGAGTCGGTGGACCGGGGGGATGTGCAGGCGGTGGAGAACGGACTGCTCGCCGGCCTCACCCTGTTCGCCGTGACGGGGATGGTCCTTGCCCTCGTCTTCTCGGGGGCGGGCGTGGCGGTGTCGAAGGAGCTGCTTCCCCGGTTCGGCCCCGCCAGCCGGGGGAACTTCGCGATCCTCCTGCCGGCGCTTCCGCTCCTGGGCGCCGCCTCGGTCTACTCGTGCAGCCGCACGGAGCGGACTGCCGCCGTGTTCTTCCTGACGATGGCGGCCGTTTTCGGCGGTACCGTGCTGTTCCGGTGGTCGGCATGACGATGCCGGCGCTCGCGACGCGGTCCCGGAGTGCCGTCTGGCGGCGCCAGTTCCTGCTGCAGGGGTGCTGGAACTACGAGGGGATGCAGAACGTCGGATTCGCCTACGCCATCCTGCCGGCGCTGCGCGACTTCTACGCGAACCGCCCGGAGGAGGCGCTGAAGGCGGTGAAGCGGCACCTCGAGTTTTTCAACACCCAGCCGGCGATGGGGGCGTTGATTCTCGGGGCGTCGGTCCGGCTCGAGGAACGGGTCGCCGCGGGGGAGGCGGATCCGCGGGCGATCGGCACGTTCAAGGTGGGGCTGATGGGGTCGCTGGGGGCGATCGGGGACTCCTTCTTCTGGGGCGCCCTGCGGCCGATGGCCTCGGTGGCGGGGGCCCTCCTTGCGCTGCTCCATCCCCTCCTGGGCATCGCCGCCCTGCTGCTCATCTACAACGGAGTCCACCTGACGCTTCGCCGGCGCGGTTTCGCCGCCGGCATGGAGGGACCGGAGGGCGCGGTGGGCTGGCTCAAGCGGGCGGCGCTCAACGTTCGGACCGATGACCGGAAGCTGCTGGCGGCGATCCTCGCCGGGGCGTACGCCGGGGTCTTCGCCGGGCGCTTCCTCGTTCAGGGAGGGGGCGCGCCCCACGCGCTGGCGTCGCTCCTTCTCGCCGCCGCCGCCGTGCACCTGTTCGCGGTCCTCTTCCGGAAGGCGGTCTCGCCGTCGGAGATCCTGTCGTTTCTTCTCTTCGTGGGGGTACTGATCCTGTGGCGGTGAGTGCGGAACGCGAGTTCGACATCCTGAACCGGCTCGGCCTGCACGCCCGCGCCGCGGCGAAGCTGGTGCGACTGGCGAACGGGTTCGCCTCCGAGATCCTCGTCGCGAAGGACGGGATGGAGGTCAACGGAAAGAGCATCATGGGCGTGCTGATGCTGGCGGCGCCCAAGGACGCGAAGATCCTGATCCGCGCGAACGGGCCGGATGCGGAAGAGGCCGTGGCGGCGATCGGGGAGCTGATCGCAGGGAAGTTCGGGGAGGAGTAGGAGGGTGACGGAAGGCCGAGCGAAGATGCGGGTCCTGAAGGGGATCCCGGCGTCCGGTGGGGTCGCGATCGGGAAGGGATTCTTCCTGAACCGCGTACTCCCGCGGTCCGTCCGCTCGACGGTCGGCAGGGAACAGGTGGACGAGGAGGTCGCCGCCTTCCAGCGGGCGGTGGCACGCTCCCGGGAGCAGATCCTCGCGATCCGGGACGGCGTGACGGACACCTCCCTGGAACATCACCAGATCCTCTCGGTCCACTTGGCGCTCCTCGAGGACTCGATGCTGGTCGAGCAGACGGTCCGGACGATCCGTGAGAACCAGTTCGCCGCGGACTGGGCGTTCAACAAGGTGCTCCAGGGCCTCCTGGAGACGTTCCACCGGATCGAGGATCCGTACCTGAGGGAGCGGGGACACGACCTGCGGCAGATCGGCCACCGGGTCCTCGAAAACCTCGCCGGACGCCCCGTGGACTCGATCGCCTCGATCCGCGACCCCGTGGTCATCGTGGCCCACGATCTCTCCCCGGCGGACACCGCGCAGATCCTCAAGAGCCCGGTGCTCGGCTTCGCCACCGACGTGGGGAGCCGGACGTCCCACACCGCGATCACGGCGCGCTCCCTCGGGATCCCGGCGGTCGTCGGGGTGGAGGGCGGGACGGAGGAGTTCGGGGCCGCGGAGACGGTCATCATCGACGGCGAGGAAGGTGTGGTCATCTTCGACCCGACGGTGGAGGTGGTCCGGGAATACCAGGAGCGGCGGAAGGCCTACGCACAGCGGACCCGGGACCTTGCGAAGTTCGCGCGGTTGCCGACGGTCACGCGTGACGGGAAGACGCTGCTGCTCCTGGCGAACATCGAGTTTCCCGAGGAGGCGGACGTCGCCCTGCGCAGCGGCGCCTTCGGGGTGGGGCTCTACCGCACGGAGTTCCTCTTCCTCAACCGGAAGGATCTCCCTTCCGAGGAGGAGCACTTCCAGACGTACCGGAAGGTGACGGAGAAGTTCGTGCGCCACCCGGTCACGATCCGCACCTTCGACCTCGGCGGCGACAAGTTCGCGTCCCAGCTCGAACTCGCCGACGAGATGAACCCGGCGATGGGGCTGCGGGCGATCCGGTTCTGCCTGAAGGAAAAAGAGATCTTCAAGCCCCAGCTCCGGGCGATCCTGCGCGCCTCGACGTACGGGAAGGTTCGGATGATGTTCCCGATGATCTCCGGGGTGGGGGAGCTTCGGGAGGCGATGGCCGTGGTCGAGGAGGTGCGGGGGGAGCTTCGTCGCCGGCGGATCCCCTACGACAAGGAGATGCCCATCGGGATCATGATCGAGATCCCCTCCGCGGCGATCGTGGCCGACCTGCTCGCGCGGGA
>Ga0315276_10002688_pt1 | contig 16302 bp, 12 predicted proteins | sample YL17G05_0_MG_FD_204542 | JGI IMG/M metagenome (GOLD analysis project Ga0315276, IMG submission 204542) | Sediment microbial communities from Yellowstone Lake, YNP, Wyoming, USA - YL17G05_0 | ecosystem: Environmental > Aquatic > Freshwater > Lake > Sediment | place: USA: Wyoming | collected... | reverse complement strand
TTACGGGGCTGATCGAGGCTTTTCGGGCGTCGGCCCTCCCCTCGAAGACGGTCGATTGGCCGCTCCTCGGTTTGTCGGTGGGGATCACGCTCGTGATATTCGTCCTCGGCGCCATGTACTTCAGAAAGACGGAAAGAGAATTCGCGGACGTCATCTAGTCGAGGGCCGAACCCGATAGGGAAATATGTCTACGCCGATCGTTGTCAATAATCTCTCCAAAGAGTACCGCCTAGGAAGGCTCGAGCACGAGACGATGCTCCGCGAGGTCATCGTCAATATGTTCAAACACCCGCTGCGGCGCGCCAAACGAAAAAAGGAAACGATTTGGGCGCTCAAGAACGTTTCCTTCCGCGTGGAAGAGGGGGAGGTGGTGGGGATCATCGGCAGAAACGGCGCGGGCAAATCGACGCTTTTGAAGCTGCTCTCCAGAATAACCTATCCGACCGAAGGGCAGATCAAGGTGCGGGGTAAGGTATCGTCGCTGCTGGAAGTGGGGACGGGATTCCACGAGGAGCTCACCGGCCGCGAGAACGTCTATCTCAACGGATCGATACTGGGGATGAAGAAGAAGGAGATTCAAGCCAAGCTCGACCAAATCATCGCCTTCGCCGGAGTGGAGAGATTCGTGGACACCCCCGTCAAACGCTATTCGACGGGGATGACGCTGCGGCTCGCCTTTGCGGTCGCCGCGCACCTGGACCCCGACGTCCTTTTCGTGGACGAAGTCCTCGCCGTGGGGGACGCCGAGTTTCAGAAGAAGTGCCTCAAGACAATGGACGACCTCCGGACGAGCGGCCGGACGGTGCTCTTCGTGTCGCACAACATGTCGGCGATCGAAAACCTTTGCCCGCGGGCGATCTGGATCGAGGGCGGTGAGATCCGCGAGGACGGCGAAGCCAAGGATGTGATTCGGGCTTATCTCTCGATGTTCGCCGACGCCCAGCGGACCGGTCACGACCTCAGCGCGATTCAAAGCCGCGGGGGCAATGGAGAGGTCCGCTACACGGGGATCGAGTTCATCGATCCGGAGGGGCGCGCCACAAATCTGGTGCGAAGCGGAGACGAGCTAAATGTCCGTCTCCACTTTGACGCGCGGGAGGAGATCCGGCAGCCGCACTTCGGCGTGATGGTGTACTCGGATATGGGCAGTCTGGTCACCACGTTCAGCACGTGGGCAACCGGTCTCGATGTCCCGATGTTGCCCCGGGGCAAAGGGCGGATCGACCTGAGGATCGATTCTCTCAATCTCATGCCCGCTAGATATTATCTCACACTCTGGTTGTCGAGCATGGGCGCAACGAAATACGATCACCTCGACCATTGCGTGGCGATGGACGTCGAGACATCGGACCCGTACGGTACGGGCAAGGGGATGGGGAGGCGCTTCGGGTTGATTTACGTGACGGGAGGATGGACGTACGGTGGGGGAGCGGAAGGGTCGCGAGGGAACCAATAGACGGAGTTGAAGTTTTCCCGGCGCCTGATGGCGCATCGGGGCGCCGAGATAGGGAGTCCTCGAATTGACAGAGAATCGCTACTGTCCCAGCTGCGGCTCCGTTGACATGCACGCCTTCTACGAGGTGGCCAGCGCGCCCGTTCACAGCTGCATCATGTTCTCAACGGAGGCCGAGGCGAGGGAGTTTCCGCGGCGCCGGATCGAGCTTGGCCTGTGCCGCTCGTGCGGATTCGTATCGAACATGGCTTTCGACGCAAATGTCCAGGACTACTCGCCGCTCTACGAGGACCAGCAGTGTTATTCGCCGACCTTTAACGCCTTCGCCCGCAGACTCGCCGGGAACCTGATCGAAAAGTACGACCTCCGGGGCAAGGACATCGTGGAGATCGGGTGCGGCAAGGGCGACTTCCTCGCCATGATGTGCGAGATGGGAGATAACCGTGGCGTGGGCATCGATCCGTCGTGCGAAAAGGAGAGGATCGAGAGCTCGGCGCTGGACCGGATTACGATCATCCAGGATTATTACTCGGAGAAGTACTCGCACCTCACCGGCGATCTGGTGATATGCAGACACACCCTCGAACACATCCATCGGACGCGCGACTTCGTCGAGACGGTCCGGAGGGGAATCGGAACGCGGCGCGACACCATTGTTTTCTTCGAGATCCCCGACGTGACGATCGTGCTCGAGGACCTCGTATTCTGGGACATCTATTACGAACACTGCTCGTACTTCAGTCCAGGATCCCTCGGTCGCCTCTTCCGGTCCTGCGGTTTCGAGGTGCTGGATCTCTACATCGATTACCAGGATCAGTACCTCATGATCGAGGCGAGAGCGGCGGACAGTCCCTCGTCCCCGCGTCACCCTCGCGAGGACTCCCTCGAGAACATGATCCGCCGGGTGGATCTTTTTCGCACGGGAGTCGAGGAACAAAAAAACCGGTGGCTCCGTCTGGTCAAGGATCTCCACGGAGCGGGCAACCGGCCGGTCATCTGGGGGTCGGGGTCGAAGTGCGTCGCATTCCTGACGACGCTTGGGATCGACAGCGAGATCGGATGCGTCGTCGACATCAGCCCCAGACGGCAGGGAAAGTACATCACGGGTGTGGTAAAGCGGATCATGCCGCCCGAATATCTCAAGGAATTCAAGCCAAAAACGATCATCGCGATGAACCCGGTCTACAAGAAGGAAATCGCCGCCATGGCGGGAGAGATGGGGCTTTCCGCCGAAGTCATCACGGTTTGAGGCCGATATGTCAAACGGGGGACGAAAAGAATCGCATTCTTGCCTTTCCTGTGGCGGCGGTGCATCGGTGTTTTTCGAGATGCGCGGAGTCCCCACCCGTGTAAACTTCCTCTATGCCACGGAAAAGAGCGCGCTCGATTGCCCAAGGGGGGACATCCTTCTTGGATTGTGCGGGGATTGCGGTTTGGTGAGCAATGTGGCCTTCGACCCCACGCTCCTCTCGTACGGAGAGGGTTATGAGAACCCGCTCCACTGTTCGAACGTCTTCAGGGAGTACGCGTCGGAGCTCGCCGCGGAGCTGATTCGGAGGTTTGATCTCCATGGCAAGACGGTGATCGAGATCGGCTGTGGCGATGGAGATTTTCTCCGGCTGCTGTGCTTTCGCGGGAACAACCGCGGCGTGGGTTTCGATCCGAGTTACTCGGGGCCCGCAGATACAAACGGCCGGATCCAAATCATCAGGGACTACTACACGGAGAAGCACGCGGGGTTGAAGGCCGACTTCATCTACACCCGTCACACGCTCGAACACGTGCCGGATCCCATGGATCTCCTGCTCCCTCTGCGGCGTTCGGTTGCCGGGAGAGGGAGCACGCCTGTGTTCATCGAGGTCCCTAATGCGTCGCACATCCTCGACCATTGTTTCGTTTGGGACGTAATTTACGAACACACGTCGTATTTCACCCGAAGATCGCTCGCCGTCACGCTCGAGACGGCGGGTTTCGCCGTGCTGGACGTCTCCGAGGCGTTTCACGGTCAGTTTCTAACCGCTTTCGCCCGGCCCGCGCCCAAAGGCCGGGAATCGGGGCGGTTGAGCCGAGACGAGGGCAGGAGTGCGGACGACCAGTCGGTCGCGCGTTTCGTCGCCGGTTATGCCGAGACTCTCGACCAGTGGAAGGGTCGTCTCGGGGCGCTCGAGAACGCGGGAAAAAAGATCGTCATCTGGGGAGCGGGTTCGAAGGGGATTACGTTTCTGAATAGCTTCGAGACCGGGTCCGTGGTGGATAGCGTCGTCGACGTCAACCCCCGGAAACATGGGATGTTTGTCGCGGGGACGGGTCACCGCATCGTGCCGCCGGAGCACCTTTTGGACGTCCGGCCCGACACGGTTCTGATCGTAAACCCGGTATATCGCGACGAGATCGATGGCACACTCCAAGACCTGGGGCTTCGACCGGAGCTCGTTACTCTTTGAATCGCCCGCGGGTTTGGAGAGGCGCCGCTTGACCGTTTGGAAAACCGGGATGTAGACTGCGGGCAGGGAGTGAGGATCCGGAATGTCCTTCTTCGCGAGAAAACAGGTGGTGCTCCACATCGCGGTCTACGCGGTGGGTTTTGCGTTTCTTGCCAAGCTCACCCCGTTGTGGGTGTTCCTTCCGCTCGCCGTCTTCGTGGTCGTCGGCCACTACTGGGTGGTGACCAGGTCGCGGCGCACCCGCTTCCGCACGATTATCGAGGGCGCGCGCGCCGCGCACATCGAGAGCATGCCAAGCCCCGAAGAAGTCCGGTCGCGCGATGTCGACGACCTGTTGTTCGACAGCTTCAAGGAGGTCACCGCGGAGCTGGAGGACAAGTACTACCAGCTTGTCGAGAAAAATATACAGCTTCTCAGCCTGAAGGAAATCAGCCTTACCATCATCTCCTCCCTCGACGAGGCGAGGATCGTGGACTCGGTCCACAGCTTTCTCGTCAAGGGCCTGGGATTCAAGGAAGTTTTCGTCGGGATCATCAATCAGGACAAGCGGGAGATTCGACTTTATATGTTGAGGGAGGCGTTCGGCGAGGCTAAACAGGAGGATCTGACCGTTCCGATCGATCAAATCGAAGGTCTTCTCCGCAAATCCATCGTATCCCGAAAACCGGTGCTCATGAGGGACGCCGAGATGCACCCGATCGGCAAGATCAATGGACGGGCGATCTTCGCGGACAGCACCTCGAAATCCTACATCATTGTTCCCATGCTCAACAGCACCGTCACGCAACGGTGCTGGAAATCGCCGGACTGCCTGCTGAAAAACGATCCGGTACAGACCCGGCTGTCGCTCACGGCGACGCCTTCCCCCGACACCAAGCCGCTGGATGAGGGGATCTGCCCCGCATGCGGCCGGCTCCCCGTCCTCGGTGTGGTGGGGGTCACCGATGGGTTCAAGGCCGGCGCGTTGAGCCAGGTCGATCTGGTCGCGGTCGAGACCCTCGCGCTCCAGGTCAGCACGATACTCGAAAACTCCCAACTCTATGGGGAACTCAAGAACGAGGAGAGTTTTCGGGACAACGTGATCAACAGCATGATGAACGGACTGATCACCGCGGACGTAGGCGGGGCGATCCGTCTGGTCAACGAGGCGGCGGAGAAAATGACGGGTTATTCGACGGACGAGCTCAAGAAGATGCGGATCGACGACGTGATCATCGATTCCTCGGGTGGAGGGCGCGAAGGGCCCGTGACCCGGACCTTGCGGAGAGGGGAGAGGGTCTTGCAGCGCGAGGTACTTCTCGCCAAGAAGGACGGGACGAAGCTCCCCATCGTGCTCAACACCTCGCTTCTCGTCGACGAGGAAAAGAGGATCCAGGGAACGATCGCGATTTTTATCGACATTACGCGCATCAAGCGGATGGAAGAGAAGATCCAACGCCTCGACAAGCTCGCCGCGCTGGGGCGTTTTTCCTCGAGCATGGCGCACGAGATCAGGAACCCGCTGGCCGGCATCATGGCCGGTTTGCAGTATCTCCAACGCGTGGGAGGCGTCCCGGAAACTCAGAACGAGAACATCGAGTTCATCCTGAGCGAGGTACGCCGGATCGACCGGCTGATCAGCGATATCCTCAACGTGATACAGGTCAAAGAGCTGGTTTACCACCCCGCCGAATTGGACAAGATCGCAAAGAACGGAATCCAGAGCGTCCAGGAGATCGCCGCCAAGAAGCGAGTCGAGCTGGCGCTCGAGGCGCCCGATCCGTCTCGCCCGGTGATGATCGATGCGGACAGGATCACCCAGGTGGTGATCAACCTTCTCAAGAACGGCATCGAGGCCAGCGGCGAGGGGGAGACCGTAACGGTGCGGGTTCGTTTCCCGAGCGAGGTCGACGAGGTTTTGTTTGATGAATACCGGGATTTCGCTATCATCCAGGTCGAGGACCGGGGCGTCGGATTTTCCGAGGAGGAGAAGGGGAGGATCTTCGAACCGTTCTTCACGACCAAGAAAGAGGGGACCGGGTTGGGTTTGTACGTGTCGCACAGCATCATCGAGCGGCACGGCGGCTACCTGTTCTTGGAGACCGAAAAGGGTAAGGGTTCCGTGTTCAGCGTCTATTTGCCCATAGAGAAGGTACAGTATGGAGACTCCAGCGAAATCAGTCATTCTGCTGGTCGATGACCAGGACTCGATTCGTTTTTTCCTCGAGAAGACCCTGGTACAAGAGGGCTACGAGGCGCACACCGCGAAAACGGGTCTCGAAGCGGTGGAGATGACGCAGAAGTACATCCCCGATCTGATTCTGCTCGATCTCAAGCTCCCCGATATCGACGGGATCGAGGTTCTCAGCCGGGTGAAGGCGATTTTCCCCGAGATCTGCGTGGTGATGATCACGGCCTTCGGGGATATCGAGACCGCCGTTCACGCGATGAAACAAGGGGCGTACGATTTCGTCACCAAACCGATCAATCTCGATCAGCTTCTCATGATCATCAAGAAGTCCCTCGAGAGCCGGCGGCTGAGCGGAGAAGTGCTCCAGCTCAAGCGGCAGATGGAGGTCGGGGAAGGGTTCGAGTACATCCTCGGCGACAGCAAGTCGATGAAGAAAGTCTATGACATGGTGCAGCAGGTGGCGAAGAGCGACACGACCACGGTGCTCATCGAGGGCGAGAGCGGAGTCGGCAAAGAAGTGGTCGCCCGTCTGATCCACAAGTTCAGCAGCCGGGCCGACAAGCCGTTTCTGGACATCAACTGCGCGTCGCTTCCCGAACAGCTCCTGGAGAGCGAGCTTTTCGGTCACGAGAGAGGCGCTTTCACCGACGCGAAAACGCAGAAGTTGGGGCTCCTCGAACTCGCCAACCGCGGCACACTCTTCCTGGACGAGATCGGGGAGATGAGCCTCACCATCCAGGTCAAGCTCTTGAAGGTGCTCGAACGGATGGTCTTTCGCCGGGTCGGGGGGACCGCGGACATCCACGTGAGCGTCCGCATCATCAGCGCCACCAACCGGGATCTCAAAAAGGAAGTCGAAGAGAACCGGTTCCGTCCCGACCTCTACTACCGGCTCAAAGTCGTGCCCTTGTTGGTCCCCCCGCTCCGCGAACGAAAAGAGGATCTCATCGCGTTCGCCAAGTACTTCACCAATCACTTCAACAAGAAATTCAACAAGAACTTCGAGGTGATCGGCGAGGGCGCCAAACAGGCGATGTTCGACTACCACTGGCCGGGGAACATCCGCGAGCTGAGAAACTCGATCGAAAGAATCGTCCTTCTGGAAGATGGGCCGGAACTCAAGGCGGAACACCTCCCCTTCTCCGGCGGCCGCGACGAGGAAGCGAGCATCGGGAAACGGATCGATCAGATTCTCTCGCGCCCGATCCCGGAGGATGGGATCGACTTCGAAAAGATCGTGGGGGACCTCGAGAGGGAAATGATCGTCAAGGCCTCTGACCAGGCGAAGTGGAACCAGAGTCTCACCTCTCGGCTGCTCAATTTGAAACGGGACAAGCTCCGGTACCGTATGAAAACGTACAATCTCGGAGACGAAGAGGAGACGGCGCAGTGACGTGCCGTCTGTGTCTGGCGCTGGGCGTCGTTTTGCTCGTTGCATCGAGTTGCGGCTACTACAGCACGAGTTCCCGGACGGCGAAGGACATCAAGTCCGTCGCGGTGCCGTTCTTCGAGAACCGGACTTCGGAACCCAATCTTGAAATCATCGTCACCGAACGAGTCATCGACAACCTCGTGGCGGACAACACGCTCTCCGTCGAGGACGAGCGCAGCGCCGACGCGGTTCTCGAGGGGGCGATCGTGTCTTTTAGAAACGCCCCTTTTTCCTTCAATCGCGAGCTCAACGCCGAGGAGTACCACGTCGTGGTTTCGGTGGAGGCGACTCTTTATAGCCGAAAGCTGGACGAGCCAATCTGGGAAAAACAGACGATCAAGGGTGACGGATCGTACTTTCTCGACTCGAGCGAGGAGGGCTTCAGATACGAAGACGCCCTCGCCGAGGCGATCAGGGAGATCACCGACCGGATCCTCAACCTCACCGTGCAAGACTGGTAGACGGCCGGAGCGATGGGACGCACGCTGCAGCGCTACAAGAAGCTCTTCGATGAATTGAAGAAGAACGCTTCCCACCGGGTCTATTTTCTCTACGGGCCCGAGGAATTTCTCAAGAAAGAGTTTATCGCGGAGCTTATCAAGACCCGCCTCTCGGGGGGGAACAGGGCGTTCAACCTCGATGTTTTCCACGGCGACGATTTCGACCGCGACACGTTCGCCGACCGTCTGAGCTCTTTCCCGCTTTTCACCGAGCGGCGGGTCGTCGTGTTGAGGAATTTCGACACCTTGTCGATCGCCAACCAGGACTTTGTTCTCGATCGGATCCCCCACGCCGCCGACTCGGTGCTACTCGTGGTCGAATCGGCGCTCGGGCGGCTCGAGACCGCGCGGCTCAAGAAGCTCCAGCAGATCGCGGACGAGCGAGGGCTTTCCTTTTGTTTCCAGCACCTATCGGACGACGAAACCATCGAAAGGGTGAAGACCCGGTTCGAGCGGGAGGGGTTCGGCATAGCCCCGGATGCGCTCGAGCTTCTCGTGGAGTCCGTGGGGACTCATCTCATCGACCTGGCGAACGAGGTCGAAAAGATCGTTCTGGGCGCCGAGCCCGGGGTGGTCATCGGGAGGGACGCGGTGGCGGCGGTCGTGGGGAAATATAGAACGGAAAGTCTGTTCGGAATGCTCGACGAGATTGGAAGAGGTTCGGTGTCCGGTTTGATGATCCGCTTGCACCGGGTGATCGACGGCGGCGAAGAGCCGGTGTACGTGCTGGCCATGTTGTTGCGAAGGGTGATCCAGCTGTTGCAGGTCCGCCTGCTGATGGAGGAGAAGAACACGGCGCCAAAGGCAATCGTGCAGGGGCTTGGTGGGACGGTGAGTCCGTTTCAGGTGACGATCCTCCTGGACCAGGCGAAGCGTCTGGACCGGGAGGGGCTCGAAGTCTATCTCGAGAACCTTCGCTGGGCCGACCTCAAACTCAAGTCGACCGCGATCGATGCGGGTCACGTTCTCGACACCGCTCTCATCGCATCCGCGGAGAGGAAATCTCTTGCCCGGTCCGTGGGTTCCGGATAGAGTCTTTCGCGTCCCGTTGAACCGCGAGGTGCAAACCCGGCGGGCGTATCTTTGTTTCTAGTGTGGTTGTTTGGCCTCGTTCGGCCGAGGAGCACGATGTCCAACAAAGAGCTTAAAGAGCTGCGAGATATAGACGACGCCAACTTCGACGTGGAGGTTCGCCGTTCGCGCGGGCCCGTCGTCATCGACTTCTGGGCGCCGTGGTGCCAGCCGTGCCGCGTGGTCCACCCGATACTGGAGAGAATGGCGGTCAAATACCAAGGGAGCGTCAGGATTCTTCGAATGAACGTGGACGACGAAAGACACACTCCGGTCGAGTACGCCGTGCGGGGGATTCCGACGCTCTTGTTTTTCAAGGACGGGACCATCAAGAACCAGCTGGTCGGAGTTCAGTCGGAAGAGAGCATCGAGCAGGCGATCCGAAACCTCCTGTAGTTTCCCGTCGCTCATTTTACCGTCCGCGTGACACCGTCCGCCGGGTCGCCCCGGTGGACGCGTTTTTGGGGCGAAGGCGCGCATGTCGAAATACCCTCATCGAGACATCGAAACCAAGTGGCAGAAACGCTGGGCGGACGAACGCCTCATGGCCGTCGACCTTTCCCGCGCGGAGCGCAAATACTATTGCCTCATGATGTACCCGTACCCTTCGGGCGACCTCCACGTGGGACACGGCCGTAACTACATCATCGGCGACGCGCTCGCCAGGCTCAAGATGATGGAAGGGTACAACGTGCTCGCGCCCATGGGGTGGGACGCGTTCGGGCTGCCCGCCGAAAACGCCGCGTTGACGCAGAACATCCATCCTGCGGTGTGGACGCGGAACAACATCGCTCGGATGAAAGCGCAGTTTTACCGCTGGGGCATCGTGTACGACTGGTCGCGCGAGATCGCGTCGTACGACCCCGCGTATTACAAGTGGACGCAGTGGCTTTTTATTCAGTTGTTCAACGAGGGGCTCGCGTACCGAAAAGGAGCTTCGGTCAACTGGTGCCCGTCGTGTCAAACGGTTCTCGCCAACGAGCAGGTCGTCGGGGGCATTTGCGAACGGTGCGGGAGCGAGATCACGGAGCGTTTTCTGGAGCAGTGGTTCTTGAGAATCACCGAATTCGCCGACGCGCTGCTCGACGATCTAGACAAGCTCGGGTCGTGGCCCGAACGCGTGCTCACCATGCAGCGCAACTGGATCGATCGGAGCCGAGGGCTCGAGATTCGTTTCCCGGTCGAACCCCTCAAAGACTCGCCCGCGGCGGGGCCGCGGGAGTTCGTGTGTTTCACCACGCGGCCGGACACGATCTTCGGGGCGACTTTCCTCGTGGTGTCGCCGGAACATCCCGATGTGCCGTCGCTCGTCGAGGGGACCGGAAGGGAAGAGGCCGTCGCATCCTTTGCACAAACCGAGAAGGCGGAGAGACTCAGCGGCCGCACACGGATGGAACCGAGAAAAACGGGGATGTTCACCGGGAGATACGCGAGGAATCCGTTTTCGGGTGAGAGGATCCCCATCTATCTCGCCCCTTACGTGCTCATGGAGTACGGGACGGGAGCGATCATGGCGGTGCCGGCCCACGACCAGCGCGATTTCGAGTTCGCCAAACGATTCGATATCCCCGTGGTCGAGGTCGTGCGTCCGAAGGACGGCGTGAGCGCTTTCCCCGATGCGGCCTTCGAGGGAAAGGGCGTCGTGGTGTCGAGCGGGTCTTACACCGGGCTCGGAAGCGACGAAGCCTTCGGGAAAACCTCCGAGTGGGCGGAAGCGAACGGTGTGGGGCGCGGGACGACCCACTACCGGCTGAGGGACTGGCTGGTCTCGCGTCAACGATACTGGGGGACGCCCATCCCGATGGTCCACTGCGGAAGCTGTGGCGTGGTCCCGGTGCCGGAGAAGGACCTCCCCGTTTTGCTCCCCGAGGACGTCGATTTCCGGCCCCGAGGAGACGGAAAAAGTCCTCTGGCGACCGTTGAGTCGTTCGTCACCGTGAACTGCCCGAAATGTGGCAAAAAGGCCGCCCGCGACACCGATACGATGGACACCTTTGTCGATTCGAGCTGGTATTTCCTGAGGTACATCAGCCCGCGCGATGATCAAAGGATATTCGATAAGGCGTTGGTAAATAAGTGGTTGCCCGTAGATCAATACGTGGGTGGAGTGGAACACGCCATTCTGCACCTGCTTTACGCCCGTTTTTTCACCAAGTTTCTCAAGCGGCTGGGGCTCCTGGAATTCGACGAACCGTTCGGACGCCTGTTCACCCAAGGGATGATCTGCAAGAACGGCGTCAAGATGTCGAAGAGCAAGGGTAACGTGGTGAACCCGGACCCGATCATCGAGCAATCCGGGGCGGACACGATGCGCCTTTATATCCTGTTCGCGGGACCTCCGGAGCGTGACACGGAATGGCGGCAGGACAGCATCGACGGGTGCAATCGTTTTCTCAACCGGATCTACCGGATGTGGGAAACGCACTCGGCGTTGCTCTCGAGCCCGTCGGGCGCGGCGATCGATTACGAGGCGCTCCACGAGGACTCCCGTGGGCTTTTCAGAAAGACCCACTGGGCGATGGACAAAGTACGAAAAGACCTTCAGGACAATTTCCACTTCAACACGGCGATCAGCGCCGTGATGGAGCTCACCAATCTGATGAACGCGCTCTCCGAATCCGGGAAGATGGGATCCAACGCAGGGTCCTCCGAGGTTTTCCGGTTTGCGTTCGATACGACGGTGCGGCTCCTGGCCCCGATGACACCGCACATCTGCGAGGAACTGTGGGAACGCACAGGGCATACCGGGAGCATCTTCAGGATCCCCATGTCCGTAGCGGATCCGCGTTACGCCGCGGCCGAGAAGATCACGCTGGTCATCCAGATCAATAGCCGCATACGCGCCCGCGAGGAAATCGAAGCCGGCACATCCGAGGCGGAAGTTCAGAGATTGGCGCTGGCGAATCCCCGGGTTCAGGAGATGCTGGCCGGCAAAGCCCCGCGCAAAGTCGTGGTCGTCAAGAACAAGCTCGTCAACATCATCGTGTGAGAATCCGGGGGTCGATTCTTGGAAATGCGGATTGCCGGTTGGGGCTGGTTAACATAATATATCTTATACGCCACATTTCACAATCGGTCCAGGGCCGCTTTTTGGTACGTGGGCGGCTTCCCTGCGGCGCGAAAACAACCCTCCACCGTTGCGACGACCAGGCGATTTAGATAAAGGGGACCCGCTCGACATACTTCCCGATGACCGGCATCACCCAGCGCTCTCCAAAGAGCGCCTTGACGAAACCGACGACCGAGAGAAAAAGAGCGCACAGGTAAACAGCGATCTGGAGAACGATCACGACAAGGAGACCGAGAAACGGCAGACGCCCGATCGTTTGGTCGATCACGATCACCGCGGCGAGGCTGATGCACTCGGCCAGAAAAAGAAGAAAACCCTGGCGGGCGTGAAAGCGAACGAAATCGCTTTCTCTCCCCTTCCAAAGGCTGATGAAGCAGACGAAGAATAGATAGGCGACCGCAGAGTACCAGCGCTCGTTATCCGAGAGAACCGCGCTCTCGGGGCTTTCCTTGGCGGCGGGTGCGGACACATCCACCCTCGGATTTCATTTGAGTAACGCCATCGACACCGTGACACGGTCCTTGAGCGACCCGGTCGCTTTGGTTGCGACCACGCGGTAAAGCTCCAAAGCCATGTCCTTCGAACCCGCCCGCTCGAAATTGCGGGCGGCCCCGTAAACGACATCGAGGTACCGCGGGTCCTCCGGATCGAGCGTTTGCGAAAGTCGTTCCAATACGTCCGCCGCCCCCAAATAATTGTGCAACCCCTCCATGCAGGATGCCTTGCCCATCCCCGCAGCGGCGGCAAACGATCCACTGCCACCCGTTTTGGAAATGTATTCCTCGAAGGCGTCCAGCGCTTCTTCGTATTTCCCTTGGGCAAGCAACGTCTTGCCGAGGAAGTACCGCGAGAGTTCGCCGGCGTTGTGGCTGCCGTATTTGTCGACGATCTGTGCGAAGGAAGTCGCCGCCGTCGGCAGGTCGCGCATGTTGTATTGGCTCATCGCCAGCGCGAAATCCCGTTCGGAGTCGCGCCCCGCGTTCTTTCGCACGTGGGCCGTCACCATTATCGCCGCCACCGCTACGACGAGGACGACGACGCCAGCTACGACCTGCGTAAGGTACTGTTGTATGATCTGAGAAGCCTTTACGGTAAACGTAACAAGCTGGTCTTCCTTCAGGCGCCTCTTCTTGACCCGTTTCCTAGAAGTCATCCGCTCTAAGCTCCCTTCGAATGTTGGGTTACAATCTCTGCTCTACGCTACCACACGCCGCTCGTAGAGGCAAGCGTTTTGTCGATGGGGTGATCGCCCGTTGGATGCCCGGAATCCCCCCGAGACGGCCCCGCCGCGCGCGAACCCGGATTGATTGAGAAGGCACGAGCGCTGTTCTGTTCGCCGCGATACTACGCGATACTATACGAGCCGCCTCGCGATCCAAAAACGTGTTGACAGCCCCTTTCCGGCTCTGCACCCTCATCTCCCAGCGGGGTCGACTCGCTCGACCGCGCGCCCGTTTCCCCGGGCCCGAGGAGGGCTGCCAATGCACCGCCGCCGGCTGGACCGTCGTTTCCTCCGAAACCCCGTTCTGTTATTCGCGTTGGTCACGGTTCTACTCCAGTTTCCCGGATCGCGGGACCTGCTCGAGCAACCCTACTCGGGGATTGAAACGCTCAACCTCGTCGTCCAAAACATCGACGTCAACAGCCCCAACGCGTCGAAGCCCATCCGGCGCAACGACGAAATCGTGTCAGTCGAGGGCACGCGCGTTCGCAATTACAACCACTTCAGGTCCCTGGTAAGCGCCAACCGCGACTTCACCCCGCAGGAGTACGTCTTTCTCCGTGGCGGCGACAGTGTCACCGTAGAAATCTCCTACACACCTATCCCCTCCTCTATCGTTCACCGCCGTTTCGGGCTCATCCTCGTGGGATTCACGTTTCTGCTCACGGGTCTGCTCGTTCTCCTCCGACGCGCGGACTCGACCGGCATCTTGTTTTCGCTCAACTGCACGATGATCTGTTATCTCTTGTCCGACCGCCCCGTGTATTCCCAACCCGCGCTTCAACTGGCCGGGGAGTTGTTCGACGACGCGGTGATGCTCGCGTTCCCCGCCGTGTTTCTCCATTTTTTCCTCGTGTTTCCGGAGCGCGTCCGGCGGGTGGCCGGGCGATCTCGGATTTCGCGCGCGGTTCTGGTGTACGCGCTGCCCGTCCTGTTTTTCGCGGCGAGCACCGCTCTTGCCATCCGCAACTTCTTCTTCGCCCCCGCGCCGGGCGGCGCTCTGCGTTCGATTCTAGCCTTGTCGACCGTTTACATCGCCGCGTACGTCGTGGCCTCGCTGGTGGTTTTCCTGAGGAGCTACCGGGTCTCGACCACCGCGCAGAAACAAAAGCTCCGGATCGCCATAGCCGGGACCGTAGCCGGTATGGTGCCTTTTCTGGCGATGATCGTCTGGCGGCAAATCATGCCGGGCGGATACACGGTCTGGGAATTTTTGAGCTCCGCGGCACTGGCGTGCGTGTCCATTTCCTTCGCCTACGCCATCGTCAAGCACGGGGCCATCGAGCTCAACATCGTCGTCAGGAAGAGCATCGTGTACGCGTTTCTGACCGGTGTGATCATCGCCGCTTACTACGGCCTAGTACGGGTCGTCGGCGATTACGTCACCACCCAATTCAACCTCCGCCCGGTCTATTTTTCGATCATCGCGGTCCTCGTGTTGGCCGTGATCTTCGCCCCCGCCCGCCAGATCGTCCAGGGAGCCGTGGATCGTCTCTTTTTCCGCGGTGATTACGACTACAGACGCGAAGTCGTCGAATTCAACCGCCAGCTCTCCAGAAAACTCAAGAAACAGGAGATACTCGACTACTTCACCGAAAGCATGAGGACGCTCTTCAAGGCGTCGTACGTCGCATTCTATAAGAAGGGTGACGCCGGAGGCCGGCTCGTGCTCGACTCGACCGACGCCGACAAGAAAACCCTCCCCGAGGCATTTCCGAAAGACTCCCTTCTCGGAAGATACCTCAGCCGGTACAGAAAACCCCTTATGGTCGAGTATCTCGATCAGTCCTGGGGGCGCCGGCACTTGGATGCCGCTTCGACCGGGTTTCTCGCCGCTACGCGCGCGGCCGTGTGTCTGCCGATCGGTTCGGGCGAATCGCTGTTCGGATTGATCGTCGTCGGGGCCAAACGATCGAGACTCCTCTACAGCCGGACCGATTCCGAGCTGCTCGAGACTTTTTCCGAACACCTCGGTCTCGTTCTGGAGAACGCGGAGCTCCACGAAGCGACGATCCAGCAGGAACGCCTCAAGAACGAGGTGCTTCTGGCGAGGGAGATCCAGCTGAACCTGCTGCCAAAGGCACCACCCAAACACGATAGGCTCGAGCTTCACGGGAAAATGGAAAGTTCGGTCGAGGTGGGCGGTGACTATTACGATTTCTTCGGGATCGCGAAGGATCGGATCGGTGTCGTCATCGGCGATGTCAGCGGAAAGGGAGTCCCCGCCGCGATCCTTGTCGCGTCACTCCAAGCCGTTTTCAAGAACCTCGCGCATCGCGACAAGATGAGTCCGGCGCAGGTGATCGAGGAGCTCAACCGCTATCTTTGCGACAGCGCCAAGGTCGGTCAATACGCCACTATCTTCTACGGGATTTTCGAGCTCGACACATCGACGTTTACCTTCTGCAATGCCGGCCACTGCCCCCCCCTTCTCGTCAAGGCCCACTACACGGACAGACTCGGCGAGGGAGGCCTGGTCCTGGGAATCGACCCGGGGCACCGGTACGAGGAGGGCCGCGTCCGGATCGATGGAGGTGACATCTTGTGTTTCTACACGGACGGTGTCACCGAACAGAGCGCGCCGCACGATCAAGAATACGGTGAAAACCGCTTGATTGACTTCCTCCGGGCGAACAGAAATTTGCCGCTCGGAGCCCTCCAGGATTCGCTTTTTGCGTCGGTTCTTGCCTTCGGTAACGGCCGGCAAGACGACGACATCACCACCATAATTGCGAGATACAAAAACGGTTAGCTCATCGCCACGCCCCCGGGGAACGTTTCTTGCTTTGCGACCCAGTGAGCAATCCCAGGGATCGCCCGGTAGCAGGTAAACCGAAAACCCTTCCCCAAGGGGGTGCCTCATGCAGCGGATTTACCTCATTGACCTACTGTGGTGGCTAAGAAGGTGACTAAACCCGGTGTTCCCGACTGCTCGGCGTT
>Ga0315276_10002687_pt1 | contig 16303 bp, 15 predicted proteins | sample YL17G05_0_MG_FD_204542 | JGI IMG/M metagenome (GOLD analysis project Ga0315276, IMG submission 204542) | Sediment microbial communities from Yellowstone Lake, YNP, Wyoming, USA - YL17G05_0 | ecosystem: Environmental > Aquatic > Freshwater > Lake > Sediment | place: USA: Wyoming | collected... | reverse complement strand
ATAGCCGCCGGGCTTCGGCGCCTGGGCGGCCGCAAATCCGGCGATGGCCGTGGCGAGAATGACGAACCCGCCGACCTTGGAAATTTTCATATCTCGATCACCTCTCATACCATTCTACTCCTCATGGACGGCCAGGGCCATGTGGCGCTTTTCGGCCTTCACGGGAGCGGACGGCACAAGGATGCAATACGTAGGACCGGTCGCTAAAGGGAGCGTTTAGGAAAGAGTGAGGAGGGGTGCCCCCGCGGCACCCCTCGCTCCGGAACAAAAAGAAGGAGGGTTATGGAAGGGTATCGGGAATCCAGCGTTAAAGGAGGCACCCTGAGGGAGGAGGTCCCTGGTTATTTTGTCTCTCGCAGCCGGTTTATGCATCTATTTCCGTCCCTCGGGGTGCTCTGACCGCTTTGTCATGTTGTCTGCCATCTGCGGCTCCACCCCGTATGAATGCATATTTTATGCCACTTTATCGGCCTGCTTTTCCCCTGAAAAAGAAAAAGGCGGCGTAAATTTCGTTTACAGAAGCGTGCCCCTCTTTACGGACAGGGGGGCAGCCTTGAAGGGTCGAGCGACACTCGCCCGTATCTCATATCCACGGGCGAGTACGACGGAGGTTGACCCCCGGTCCGGCCGGCTTCGCCAGCATTGCCGAGGGTGGTGGCGGTTGAGTTCAGACCGCTTATTCCGGGGGGATCCTGGGCTGAAGGACCCTGTCGATCGAGAGATCGAGGATGTTGAGGTCGAGGGGTTTGACAAAGAAATGGCTGATGGCGAGCCGGCTCATGTCCTCGATCTTGACATCGTCCGGATGGGCCGTGATCAGCATGGCTTCCCCTTCGAAGCCCTGCTCCCTGAGCTTCTTGATGAGCTCCATTCCGTTCAGGTAGGGAAGCTTGTAGTCGGCGATGACGAGGTCCGTATGCGAGTCCTTGAGCTTGCACAGGGCCTCCCGCGAGTCCTTCAGTGAAGTGACCTTGTATTTCTTGCCGAGAAGAAGGCTGAACGTCTTGCGGATGTTCTCGTCGTCGTCGATGATCACGATCTTTTTCGTTGCCATTTGATGCCTCTGTCCATCTTTCTACCCTATCATTTGCACCTTTTGTGCCAATTCCGACCACCCTTCATCAGGGGAAAAGCGGACGGGGCCCGGCCTCCAGGCGGAAAACGGCCCAAGATAGTTTACAGCGGGCAAGGGAGTTTACACGGGCCGCGTCAGGACGGCTCGCCCAGGTCGAGGCCGTATTCCCTGATCTTCTTGTCCAGGGTCGGACGGCTGATCCGGAGGATCTGGCTGGCCCTGGTCTTGCTTCCCTTGACAGAGCTGAGGACGTACTGGATATATTTCTTTTCGACCTCTTCGAGAGGCACGAGCTCGTCGGCGAAGGACCGCCTCTCGTCCGGCTCGAGCGGCAGGTTCTCCTTGAGCACGACGTCCCCCTTGGCCAGGATGACGGCCCGGGTCAGGGCGTTTTCGAGCTCGCGCACGTTCCCCCGCCAGGGGATGTCGACGAGGAGCTTCATGACCTCGGGCGGGACCTTGTGGACATTGCGGCGGAGCTCCCGGTTGATCTTTTCGAGGAGATAGGCGACGAGGTCGGGGATGTCCTCCCGCCGTTCCCGGAGCGGCGGCAGGCTGATCTCGACGACCTTGAGCCGGTAGTAGAGGTCCTCGCGGAACTTCCCTTTCTCGATCAACCCCTTCAGGTTCTGGTTGGTCGCGGCGATGATGCGGGCCTCGGTTTTGAGGACCTTCTCCCCACCGACCTTCATGAAATCCCGGGTCTCGATGATCCGGAGGAGCTTGCTCTGGAGGTTGGGGGAGACGTCGCCGACCTCGTCCAGGAAGAGGGTGCCCTTGCCGGCGATCTCGAACTTGCCCTTGGTCTCGCTGACGGCGTCGGTGAAGGCGCCTTTGACGTGCCCGAAGAGCTCGCTTTCGAGGAGGGTGTCGGAGATCGCGCAGCAGTTGATAACGATGAACGGCTCGTCCCGGCAGAGGCTGTTATAATGGATGGCCTTGGCCACGAGCTCCTTGCCCGTGCCGCTCTCGCCCTGGACGAGGACGTTGGTCCGCGTGTTGGCGACGGACCCGATGAGCTTGAAGACGCCCCTCATCCCGGCCGAGTGGCCGATGATGTTGTCGATCGTGTAATCCTTTTTCCTCTCCTCGACGAGGTAGATGACCTTCTCCTCCAAGGCCCGGACCTGGAAGGCCTTGTCGATCGTCAGGTCGAGCTCCGTGGCGTTCAGAGGCTTGACGAGATATTCGAAAGCCCCCAGCTTGATCGCCTCGACCGTCGTCTTCATGTCGTCGAAGGCCGTCATGATCAGGATGATGGCCCGGCGGTTGCGCTCCTTGATCTGGCGCAGGACCTCGAGCCCGTCGATGTCGGGGAGGCGCAGGTCGAGGAGAACGACGTCCGGGGAGGAATCCCCGAAGGCCCGGACGCCCCCCTCTCCGGTGTCGGCCGTGGCCACCTCGAAGCCCTTTTTCACGAGCTGGGAGGCCAAGGTCTTCCGGACGAGCGGGTCGTCTTCGATGATCAGGATGGACTTCATGACGCCTCCTCCGCCGGGATGAGAATGACGAACGTGCTCCCTCTCCCCCGCTTCTTGCCGACGCGGATCGTCCCGTTGTGCTGTTCGACGATCTTCCGGGCGTTGGCCAGGCCGAGCCCGAAACCGGAGGGCTTGGTCGAGAAGAACGGCTCGAAGATATTCTCCCAGTCCTTTTCCGGGATGCCGGGCCCGTTGTCCGAGATCCGGACGCGGGCCTTCCTCTTCCCGCCTTCCTCGGCCGGCTCACAGACGATGCTGATCTTTCCCCCGGCCTCGAGGGCCTCGTGGGCGTTGCGGAGCACGTTGAGGAAGACCTGGCGTATCTTGTCGCCGTCGACGTTGATCTGGGGCAGCCCCTCGGCGTAGGTCGTCTCCACGACGACCTTCTTCCGAGCGAGCGTCTCCCTGAGCAGCTTGAGCGATTCTTCGACGACCTGCTCGATCGGCCATCGCTCCAGGCTGAGCTCCGGAACGCGGGTGAAATTGAGGAGCTCCTTGATGAATCGTTCGATCTGGTCGATGCCCTCGAGCGACAGTCCGAGGTGGGCCTTGACGACCTCGGCGAAGCTTTCCTCTTCGGCGACCTTCTGGATGTTGAGCTTCACCGAAGTCAGGGGGTTCCGGATCTCGTGGGCGATCGTCGCCGCCATGCGCCCGATGGAAGCCAGCTTCTCGTGTTGGACGAGTTTTCGGTTGGCGTCCTCCATCCGATCGCGGGCATGGAGGAGCTGGCCCGTCATTTCGTTGAAGCTTCGGGCCAGGTCGCCGACCTCGTCCCTCGAAGTGATGGCGATGGCCTGGGAGAAATCCCCCTTCGAGATCCTGACGGTCCCCTCGACCAGCCTGTGGAGGGGCCGGGTGATCCGCCGGGCCAGGAAAGCCGCCCCGGCGATCCCGAGGAGGACCCCCCCGGCGCCTATGAGCAGGAGGACCTTTTGGACCTCACGCCGCTTGGCATACATGGGCTCGAGGGACATGCCGATCTTGATCGAGGCCCACTTTTCGTCCTCGTTATTCTGGGGGAAGACGGCGATCTCGACCTCGCGGACCCTCAGCTCCAGGCCCCGGACTAGGATCACTTTTTCCTCAGAAAACGGAGGATCGTCACGGGCAACGTCGGCGGGGAGACGGCTCCCCGGTTCGAGGGCCCCCTGACCGGAAACGAGTTCGCCGGTGACGTAAGGCCGTCCATCCCTGTCATAGAAAACGATGTAGGGCATGTCCTCATCGATCTGCCCATCGACATATCTCTGGATCGCGGCCTGGTCCGGGCGGAAGAGCGACTGGAAGTTGGCGTCCTTCATGCTCTCGGCAAGCAAAAGCGCCCGGGCCGCCGCTTCCTCGGAGAGTATGGCGGCCTCGCGGCCTTGGATGACGACGAGGACGGACCCGAAGAGAAGGCCGATAAGCAGGGTGATCCAGAAAACGAGGCGCGTCGAGATCGATATCATGAGTTTCACGGGATTCTGCTCAATCCTCCAGCCAGATGTTCTTGGTGTCGAGGAACTGGAAGCCCATGGCCGGGAGATACACCCCCCGGACCTGGGGGAGGACGGCGATGCGGACCCGTTCCGTGAACAGGGGGATCGCGGGCACTTCCTCGTACAGGATCTTTTCGATCGTCCGGAACAGGCCGGCCCGCTTTTCCCAGCTCGGCTCGACCTCGGACTGCTCGAGCAGGCCGTCGAGACGCGGGTTGGCGTAACGCGCGTTGCGCTCGTTGACGATGGACCGGGAGTGATAGAGGGGGACGATGATGTTCTCGGGGTCGGGAAAGTCCATGGTGTATTCCAGGAACTTCAAGTACGGTCCTCGGACCTCCGAGATGTCCTCGGGCCTCTTGAGGTAACTCACGTCCAGCTTGATCTCCATCGCCCCCAGCTGGCGCTCGAGCTCCCGAGCGAACCGGGATGACTCTTCGGTCCGCGGCGAGCCAAAAAGGAGCGTCAGGGTCAGGCTCTTCCGCCCGCCCTCCGGCAGGAGACGGTCGAGGAGGAGTTTGGCCGTATCGGGATCGGTGAACGGGCTGGCCGCCCTCGGAAAGAAGCCCGGCAGCAGGGGCGGAATGTAGTTGTCCAGGACCGAGTGACGGAACGGGAGCGTGTCGTAGGCTTCGGCCAGGCGGGGCTTGTCGAGTCCCAGGGTCAGGGCCCTTCGGACCTCGGCCTGGTTGAGGGGAGCGATATCGCAGCTCAGGGCCAGGAAGAACGACTTCAGGGTATCATTCTCCAGGACCTGGAAACGTTTGCGGAGATTCCTCTCTGAGGTCACGGTGACCAGGTGGACGCTCCCCTCGTCGAACTGATCGTCCGTGAAATGGGGGCTGTATTCGATCGCCGAGAGGTAGGGCTTCTTGCCGAAATAGAAAGAGTTGCGCTCGAGCGCGACGCCCAGGACCTCCAGGCGCGGACTGCGGATCCATTCGGCGAACTGGAAGGGGCCCGTCCCGATGGGCTTATGGAAGAAGCCCCGGCCCTGGCTCTCGAGGAGGTCTTTCGGCAGGATCTTGCAATAGAACATCCCCAAAAGGTAGAGGCCGGAGACGTAGGGACGCTTCCAGAGTATTTCGAAGGTCGACTTATCGATCACCCGGAAGCCCGTGACCTCGGACGCTTGACCCTGCCAGAACTCCTCGGCGCCGACGACCTTTTGGGTGAAGTATTGATAATAGGTATTGCCGGGCCTGTTCTTGACCAGCCTTTCGAGGGAGTACTTGACGTCATCGGCCGTGAGTTCGCGTCCGTTATGGAAGCGGACGCCCGGCCGAAGATAAAAGGTGATGCGCTTCCCGTCGGGTGAAGCCGTCCAGTATTCGGCGAGCGAAGGCATGGGATTGAAATGGGCGTCGAACTTGACCAGCCCGTCGTAGAGCTGTTCGCAGATGAAGTAATGGGAAGGGACGGCCGGGTCGAAGACCTGGTTGAACGGGGTCAAGAATCCCTTGATCCGGAAAGTCCCGTTGTACCTCGGCGCGGGTTCGGGGCTTTTCTGACGGGGCGCGACGGGAGTCCCTGACGCGCTCATGGCGGCGAGCAAGACGAATAGCGACAAGAAGCGGAAGCCCTCTCGGCGGGTGGTCAGCATGGAGATGATCTCATGATATCCAAAAACCGGCAAGAATGCACCCTCTGGTGCCCGCGCTATTTAAAGCAATCTTCATGCCAAGAAAAAGGGGGCAAGGCCATGGGGAAAGAGCGTTTCCATGGGAAGCAGCAGCCAACAATGTAAAAATATTTTACGTTGTAGCTTGTTGATCAAGCCTTATTTCCCCGCCAGGTCGAGGACCTTCTGGAAGACCCGAAGAAAGTTGCCGCTCCAGATCTTCTCGATCTCGCGATCGGTATAGCCGCGGCGGATGAGCTCCTCGGTCACATGGATCATGCCGCTGACATCGTCGCAGCCGACGACCCCGCCCCCGCCGTCGAAGTCGGTGCCGATCCCCACGTAGTCCACGCCGACGACCTTCCTGACGTGGTCGATGTGGTCGACGAGGTCCTGGACGTTGGCCCGGACCTCCGGGTATTTCTGGTTGACGGCCTCCCGTTCGGCCATCGCTTTTGCCCGAAGGGCCTCGTCCTGGATCTGGCGGATATTGCCGTACTTGGCTCCAAGCTCTTTGAGCGCCTGTTCGCGTTCGGGGACGACGGGCGGCGTTTTGACGTAGGCGGACAGGAAACAGATCTGGATAACGCCGCCGTTCTTGGCCAGGGCCCGAAGCTCCTCGTCGGTCAGGTTCCGGGGATTGTCGCAGATGGCCCGGGCGCTCGAATGGGAGGCGATGATCGGGGCCTTGGCCACGGCCAGGACATCGAAGAACGATCTTTCGGAAGCGTGGGAGATGTCCACCATCATGCCCGCCCGGTTGCATTCGGCCACGACCTGGCGCCCGAACTCGCTCAGGCCCTTGTCCTGCGGGTCGCGGCGGTCGGTCGAGGAGTCGCAGATGTCGTTGTCCGAGGAATGGCAGAGGGTGATGTAGCGGACGCCCTTCTTATAGAAAAATTCGATGAGGGACAGGTCCCGCCCGAGGGGATAGCCGTTCTCCAGGCCGATAAAAGCCGTGAGCTTGCCCTCTTTCTTGAGGCGCCGGGCTCCTTCGGGGTCGACGGCGAGACCGATCAACGAAGGGTACTCCTCGGTCATCTTGCGGACGGCCTCGACGGCCTGCAGGGCGCGGTCCTTGGCCTTGACATAGGCCTCCTGCGTCAGGGGACCTTGGCCGACGAAAGCGGCGAAGAATTCCGCGTCGAGCCCCCCTTCTTTCATCCGGGGCAGGTCGATCTTGCCGGCGCCGCGGACGCTCGGGTCGTGGCGGTCGCCGATCTTCCAGTCGGTCCGGAGCAGGCTGAACGCCGTGTCGCTGTGGGTGTCGACGGTCAGCATGTGGGCGTGGAGCTCGCGGGCCTTCTGTTCGACGCTCAGGGGCGCCTTGGCCACCCGGCAGGAGGCCGCGGCAAGGCCTAAAACGGAGAGCAGAACGAATACGGTTCCACGGATCTTCATGGAAACTCCTCCAATTCCGGGAGTGAGAACAGCGCCCATCGGCACGAAATCGCGTTCGCCGACGTATCCATCATCTCGGCGCGGAGGGGCGCGACAGGACGTAAGAGTTGCCGGAATCGTTCCCCCTTGCTTTCCGGAAATCGACCACCCTGTAGCCGCGCGCAAAGAGAGACTGGAAAACCTCGCGGGTGGCCATCCTCCAGTCGACGGGGATCCGGCGCACGTCGGCGTCGGCCACGTCGGTTTCCTGGAGCATCCGGTAAAAATCCAAGGGGATCCTGACGAGAAGCACCTGCCCCCCGGCGTTCGCATCGGTCCCCTCCACGACTTCGAGCTCGAGCTCGGAGCTCTTTCCCGTCACTCGCCGGACGCCGGCCCGGATGGGCTGGGGCGCCGCCAGCGCCGCGTCGAGGTCGTAAACCGGCTCTCCCCTGTCCGGCTTCCTCTCGAGGTCCCAGGACATCAGGAAGCGGTCCGTGGGGACGTCCAGCCGGTTGAGGAGGCCGCCGTATTCGCCGTAGGTCGCCACCCGGTATTCGAGGACGTCCATGCCGAAATGGCGGACGTTGCGGTGGGCGTTGACCCCGGTCAGCGGGTCGTAGGTGCAGATCACGGTGGAGACGCCCAGGATGCCGAGGACCATTTCCCTCTGGAATTCTTTGAGCATGATGCCCAGCCCGTAGCTCTGGTAGGCCTTCCTGACCCCGGCGTATTGGGAGTAGAAACGGAGGTTCGAGCGGTCGCGGAAGCCGACCTCCTTGTCGCGGACGCCGACGAAGCCGTAGCAGAAGCCGGCGAGGCTCTTCCCGTCCGCAACGAAGCCTCCGCCGGGGGCTTCGACGAAAGCGCCGATGAAGAGGCTTCCCCCTTCGTGGAAGACGTTTTCGCACATCATGTTCCGCGCGCCGGAAAGGCGATCGTCGGGAAAATCCCAGATCTCGTTGCGCAGGTCCTCGTACATCCTGTAAGCCTCGGATTCGTGGGAGGTCTCGACGCGCAGGAGGAATCGTCTGTCCCGGACGGCGACTGTCTTTTCCAGGTCTCTCATCGTTCTGCCGCCTATTCTAACCGAAGGACGGGGCGCGTTCAATGGCCCGGCGAGGCGGTTTTTGACAGGACGCCTTTGGCATGCTATACATGAGGGAGCCGCGCGGCGCGCTCACGGAACCATCAAGATCATGACGGAAACGAAAAGGAACCTCAAGGTCGCCTGTCTGATCAACCCTCGGGCGGCGAATTCCAAGTGGATGAGGCGGAAGTTCCTCCGCGCCTACCTGAAAAAGAAGCTCCCCGGCGAGATCTACGACGGGCTCGACGACAAGCAGACGACCATGGACAGGGCGGTCGCCGCGTGCAGGGATTCCGGGACCATCGTGGCCATGGGCGGGGACGGGACGATCGCCGACACGCTTCAGGGGATCTTCATGGCCGGCAAACAGGACGACGTCCTCTTCGGGGTCATCCCGTTCGGCAGCGGCAACGCCTTCCGCAAGGCCTTCGCCATCCCCAAGAACCCGCTCCGGGCGATCGACCATCTGGTCGAAGGCGTCCCCCGGGCCATCGACCTCATGGAGGTCGAGGGCCGCATCGCCGCGTTCGCCAGCGTCGGGGCGACGGCCCGGGTGACCGGGGAGAAGCTCCGCGGCAAGGTCATGGGCGTCTGGGGCCACCTGCTTGCCGCCCGGGAGCTCTTCAGGACTCCGCGCGACGGGAAAACGCTCGAACTCTACGACGGGTTCGATAGATCGGGCCCCTTCGAGGCCAAGACGATCACCTCGAACTTCTTCGACTGCATCGTCACCAAGACGAACTATTTCGGCTACAGCTGGAACATCGCCCCCCGCGCCGTCGTGGACGACGGCTACCTGGACATCTCCCTTTTCGAGATGGGGCCGGTCAAGTACTCCTTCCTCTTCCCCTTGATCTACTTCGGCCACTACCAGCGGCGGATGCGGCACTTCAAGGCCAAGCGCGTCGTCATCAGCGGCCGCAACCTGCCCATGCAGTTCAACGGCGAGTTCCTCGGCGACAGGGACCGCCTCGAATTCCGGGTCCTGCCGAAGGCGATCCGGATCGTCTGCCCGCCGACCCGCCGGGCCGGGAAGAGGTTCCAGAAGGCCTCTTCCTAACGGCCGGAGACAGCCGGGCAGCGCCCGATCGAACATCATCGCTGTGCTATAATCGAAGCGCAACGACACTGCCGAGGAGGCCCCCATGAAAAAGGCTGTCGCCCTGTTGTCGATGGTCGTGGCCGCTCTTGCGGCTTGTTCTCCGCAAATCCACGTCGACCTGCTGGGGCAGGAGAAGCTCGAGGAGATCGTCCTCGTCCCGAGCCCGGCCAAGGAAAAGATCCTGATGATCGACGTCGACGGGATGATCTCGTCGGCGCTCGACACGGGGCTTTTCTCCAGGGAAAAGAACGCCGTTTCCCGCGTCTTCGAGCGTCTCGAAGCGGCCGCCCGGGACCCCCGGGTCAAGGCGGTCATCCTCAGGATCGATACGCCCGGCGGAGAAGTGACGGCGAGCGACATCATCTATCATGAGATCCTCCGCTTCAAGGAGCGGACGGGCCGGCCCGTCCTCGGCCTGATGATGAGCATCGCCGCGTCGGGCGGCTACTACATCGCCTCGGCCTGCGACGTCATCATGGCCCATCCGTCGACCCTGACCGGGAGCATCGGCGTCATCTCCATTTTCCCCAACGTCGAGTCGCTGATGGCCAAGGTCGGGGTCAAGGTCAACGTCATCAAGTCCGGTCCGTCCAAGGACTCCGGCTCGCCGTTCCGGGACATGACGGGTGAGGAGAAGAAGGTCTTCCAGGGGGTCATCGACGAATACTACGAGGGCTTCCTGGCGGTCGTGGCCCGTAGCCGGAAGGACAAGATCCCGGCCGAGAGCCTGCGGACGATCGCCGACGGCCGCGTCTATACGGCCCCGCAGGCCTTGAAGCTCGGGCTCATCGACGCCATCGGCTATTTCGATGACGCCTTCGCCAAGGCCCTCTCTCTCGTCCCGCTCAAGAGCGCCAAGCTCGTGTCCTACACCTATTATCCGAAGACGAAGACGAACGTCTACGCCAGCCGCCTCGGCGATTTCTCGCCCCTCGACGCGAAGGTCCTGGAATCGATGCTGGCGGTCCTCAAGACCGGCTTCTATTATCTCTGGCTGCCCCAGACGCCATAGCCACCCGGCCCTAAGGCCGGGTGACGATCTCGAACTGGGGCGGCCGGAGGATGTGGGCCTTGACCGTGCAGTGGTCGATGGCCTTGACCAGGGCTAACTTGTATTTCCCGGGAAAGTCCGCCGGCAGGTCGACGGCGATCGTCACCTTGTCGATCATCTTGGAGACCTCTCCCCTCTCCGTGCTCATGGTCACGGTCAGACCCTCGACGGAGATCTTGCGCTCGCGGCAGAAGGCCAGGGCGTAGAACCCGGCGCAGGCGGCCAGGGAAACCAGGAAATAGTCGAAGGGCGAAGGGGCCGTCCCGCCGCCGCCTTCGCGGGCGGGCTGGTCGGTCTTGACGACGAATCCCTTGTATTCGACATCGACCTCGAGCCCGTCCCCGAATTTCACGGTCAGCTCTTTCGCGCTCATGGGTTCTCCTTTCCTCTCCTCGCTCGGGGCCTTGTTTCCCGCGGGCCTTCCAGGGCCTTGCGGAACATGGCCAGGATGATGTCCCGGTCCTTGGCCGTCAAGGTCATGCGGAAAAAGATATCCTGGACCTTATCGGTGATGAATGCCCGGTTGGTATCGTGCATGAAGCCGAGGCTGTCGAGCATCGCCCGGAAGCGGCGGCCCGCCTCCGCCTGTTCGGCGTGCGTCAAGGGGAAATCCTTTCTGGCGGCGGGAGCCGGCGCGCTCTCGAAGGCGATGGCGTGGAGCGTCAGGGTGACCGCGACGCCGAGGTTGTAGGACGGCTGGCGCGCCGCCTGGGGGATGTGGAAGCGGATATTGGCCAGGCCGATCTCCTCCTGGGTCAAGCCCGTTCGCTCATTGCCGAAAACGAGGCCGACCCGGGTTTCGGCCGGATACTCCTCGAGGCGCCGGACCCCGTCCGCAAGGGAGACGAGCGGAAACTCGTGGCGGACGCGGGCCGTCGAACCGAGGACGACGTGAAGGTCGGAAACGGCTTTCTCGAGCGAGGGGAAGAACCGCGCCCCCTCGATGACGGATTCGGCGTGGATGGCCGTCCGCCAGGCGGGAGCTTCGAGTTTTTCGAGCCCGACAATGCGCAGGTCCGAAAAACCCGTGTTGGCCATGCCCCGCGCCGCCAGGCCGATGTTCTCCGGGCTGTCCGGCCGGACGAGGACGACGGCGAAACGCGCAAGGTCGATCATGCCGCACGATTATAGCCGAGGACGGGGCCGCGGGGAAGCCTTTGCGCGATCCGTTGACTTGGGCGGATCGGCGGTGCTATAAATCCTTCATGCCCCAAAAGCCAGCCCGTCGCAAGACAGCCCTCCCGAAGCCCCGATCGGACAAGTCGGGCCTCAAAGGCCTCAAGGCCCTCTTTGACAGACATGGATTCTCGGATTTTCGCTGGCTCGACCCCTCTGAGATCGTCGTTGCGGAGTGGGTCCGGATGAAATGCTTGTACGGCTGCCGGGAATACGGGAAGAACGCCGCCTGCCCGCCCAACGCGCCGCCGGTCGACGCCTGCGCGCGTTTCTTCCGGGAGTATAAGCGGGCCGCCGTCTTCCATTTCGCCAAGGCGGTCGAGCGGCCCGAAGACCGTCACGCCTGGGGCCGCAAGCTCAACCTCGAGCTCCTCAAGCTTGAGGAGGACGTGTTCAAGGCCGGCTTCGTCAAAGCCTTCCTGCTTTTTTTCGACAGCTGCGGCATCTGCCTGGAATGCGCGGCGACCCGGACGGCCTGCAAGGAGCCGAAACTCTCCCGGCCGACGCCCGACGCCTTCGCCATGGACGTCTACAGCACCGTCCGAAAATTGGGCTACCCGATCGACGTCTTGTCCGACTATAAGCAGGAGATGAACCGCTACGCCTTCCTGCTCATCGACTAGCGCGGGCAAATCCCCTTGACACCCCGGTATGGTTGCCGGGCGTCGTTCGGGGATAGCCCTGAGCCTCGCTTCGCGCTTCGCGTCCCCGCCTTAAAAAGCGGGACTTAGCATCGGCGAACGGGCAAAGCGGAACAGGCACGCCTCGCCTTCGTAGGAGATCGCCAAGTCCCAGCCCGCGTTTTTCGCCCGGTCCTGCCAGATGGTCTCGAAGAGACGCCGGAAGTCCTCGGACGAGATCTGGGGCTTGAGGTGGGCCGCGGCTTCGTAAAGCTGGAACCAGCGCGGGACGACCCGAACCACCGCTTCCGTGTCGGCGAGCTTCTCCAACGTCACGGGGTTTTCTCTCCGGCGGGCGAAGTCCCAGCACAGGTATAAGACGAAGGCGCGCTCGGGCGGGACGAAAGGCACCCAGGTCCTGGCGGCCAGGGCATAACCGGCCCCGTCGCGAAACCAGCCGAAGGCGAAATCCTTCCCTTTTTCCTTGGCTAGGAAAGCGAACAGGCGGACCTGGTCGGAGATCTCAATCTCTTCCCGCATCCAGGCCTTGCGCTCGGCCGGGACATCCGGGAAGGACGTCGCCGGGAGCGGGCCGAGCTGGTCCATGCGGATCATGATCGTCTCCATGTGCTGGAAGTACCACCGCCCCTTCTCATCGAGAAAGCTGAAACAAAAAGGAGGCGAGAGTGTTTGCTCATCACCTTTATAAGGCAGAGAAATGACGAAATGGACCTGGTCGCCGACCCGGAAGACCTCGGGCTCGGCCTTGAGTTTGTCCCAAGCTATTCCTATTCTGAGTTGGCCGAGGTATCCCTTCATCGGCTCCAGGAGCTCGGGATAGTAAGCGCGGATGCGGGCCGCGTCCTCCATCTTGCCCGCCTGGAGGTCGGAGACGAATTCCTTCCAAATGCGAAGATCTTCGTTTGGCGAGGCCGGTAAGGAGGCCGGGACGAGCAAGGCCGCGAGAATGATCAAAGCCGGCAGTTTCTTGATCGACATCCTTCCCTCCCTCCACGCCCGACCGGGCTTCGATTTTATCTAACGATAGCCGGCCGGAAGGGCCGTGTCAATGCCCGTTCCCGACTGGCCGCGCCGAGGGCTCGGACGGGGCCGGCAGGTCCGTCCGCCGATTTGTCCGCGCCGGGGAATACGGCTATAATAACCGGAGTTATCGCATCCCCCCCCGCGAAGGAGCCTGATCATGTGGTGGGACGGCAAGATCCAGAGGACTTTCCGTTGCCGGCTGCCCCAGACGCCCGGCAGTCTGGGCCGTCTGCTCGCGGCGATCGGCGACCGAGGCGGCCTGATCGGCGAGATCCGCATCGTCCAGATGGGCGGTTCGGCCATGGTCCGCGACATCACCGTTTATGCCGATGACCTCCAACATCTCGACGCGCTGATCAAGGTCGTCGAAGCCGCTCCGGGCGTGGCGCTGCTCGAGGTCCGCGACGAGGTCCTGGAGATGCACCAGGGGGGGAAGATCGCCATCCGCAGCCGCTACGACATCTCCTCGCTCAGCACGCTTCGCCTCGTCTACACGCCGGGCGTCGCCGAGGTCAGCCTGAAGATCAAAGCCAACCCCGCCCTGGCCCGGCGCTATACCTCCATCCGCCACCTCGTCGCCATCGTCACGGACGGCACGGCCGTCCTCGGCCTGGGCGACATCGGCCCTCTGGCGGCCATGCCCGTCATGGAGGGCAAAGCCAGCCTGCTCGAGACCCTGACCGGCCTTTCGGGCATGCCCATCCTCCTCGACACCAAGGACCCCGACGAGATCGTCGAGACGGTCGTCCACATGGCGCCGACCTTCGCCGCCATCCAGCTCGAGGACATCTCGGCGCCCCGCTGCTTCGCGATCGAGGAGCGCATCCAGGCGCGGGTCGACATCCCGGTCATGCACGACGACCAGCACGGCACGGCCTGCGTCGTCACGGCCGCGCTCATCAACGCGGCCAAGGCCACCGGCACCGACCTCGGCCGCTGCCGGATCGGCGTCATCGGACTGGGAGCGGCCGGTCTGGCCCTGGCGAAAATGCTGATGTTCCGCTATAGGAACCCCATCCTCGGGGCCGACATCGCGCCCGACGCCCTCGGCCGGCTGAAAAGCGCCGGCGGCATCCCGTCCGACCTCAAGGTTATCATGGCCGGCTGCGACGTGGCCATCGCCACGACCGGGGTCCCGGGTCTGATCAAGAAGGACATGGTCCGCGAGGGGCAGATCATCCTGGCCCTGTCCAACCCTAGCCCCGAGATCGAGCCGGAGCTGGCGCTCGAGGCCGGAGCGGCCTTCGCCGCGGACGGGAAATCGGTCAACAACGTCCTCGGCTTCCCCGGCATCTTCCGCGGCGCCGTCGACGCCAACGTCCGGCGCATCACCCGCGAGATGCTGACCGGCGCGGCCGAGGCCATCGCGGCCTTCGCCCCGCCCGGCGAGATCGTTCCCAACCCGCTCGACAAGGCCCTGCACAAGTCGGTCGCCCGGGCGGTCGCCCGGGTCGCCCTCGAGCAGGGGCTCAACCGGGACGACCTGACCGGATATTTCGACTGAAGCTCCACGGACTTACGTCCGTGGGACCTCTTGGACTGCAGGCGTTGGAGCGCCTGTCCCATTCGTGGCACTCCGGGCACATAAGTCCGCGGAGCCCCACGAATGGGATTGACAAGAGCCCGCGGCTCGGCTATATAGAGACCGCGCCGGAGAGGGAATACGGCAGTCTAACTGGAGGGAAGATCATGATCAACGTCAAGGAGATCCTCGACCAGAAGGGCCACACGGCCTGGACGATATCGCCCGAGGCCAAGGTTTTCGAGGCCCTCGAGCTCATGTCCAAGAAAGGGCTCGGCGCCCTGGTCGTTCTGGAGAAGGACGACGTCGTCGGCATCGTCTCCGAGCGCGACTACGCCCGCAAGATCATCCTGATGGGCCGCCATTCCCAGGACACGCCGGTCCGGGACATCATGACCAAGGAAGTTTACGGCGTCCATTACGAAACGACGGCCGAAGAGTGCATGGCCCTGATGACCGACAAGCACATCCGCCACCTGCCCGTCTGCAAGGACGGCAAGCTCGCCGGCGTCATCTCCATCGGCGACGTGGTCAAGGCCATCATGACCCAGCAGAAAGTGACGATCGAGAACCTCGAGAACTACATCATGGGCAAATATCAGTAGGGCCCTCGTGAGGGCGGTAATGAAACCGCCTTCTCACTCGGGCTGGGGGAAGGTCTTAAAATTCCATAAGATCCATCTCGCGCAGGGCGAGATAGGCCGCGCCGAGCACTCCCGCCGAATCTCCCAATACGGCTTTCAGGATGGGGATCTTTCTGCCGGGGATGCCGAAAAGCGACCTGTTCATGATCGGCGGGACGTGTTCGTACCAGAGGGGGATGTTCGAGACGCCGCCGCCGAGGACGATAGCTTCGAGGTCGAGGGCATTGACGCAGTTCCCGAAGAGCTCGCCCATGACCCGGAACGATTCTTCGAACACCCGGCGCGCGTGCTTGTCCCCATTTTCATATCGTTCGAAGATCTTCCCCGCGGAGAGCGATTCGCCGGAGAGCTCGGCGAAGCGCCGGCCGAGGCTCGGCCCTGAGAGATAGGCCTCGCCGCAGCCTTTGCGGCCGCACTCGCAGGACCTGCCGTCGATGTCGATCGAAGTATGGCCGATCTCGCCGGCGTTCCCGTTCGGGCCGCGGTAGAGCCTGTTCCTAAGGATGAGCCCCGAGCCCATGCCCGTGCCCAGGATGACGGCCATTACGGTGGAAAACCGGCCGTGGCACTGGGCGAAAAATTCCGCCAGCGCCAGGCAGTTGGCGTCGTTCTCGACGATGAGCGGAGCTTGAAGCCCGGACCGGAGCAAGCTGACGAGGCCGGGCTTCTCGTAAAGCGGCGTGTGCGGGGCGCCGTACATGATATCGTCCCCCGGATGATATGTCCCGGGCGTGCCGATGCCGACGGCTTCGTACCGGGCCGCGCCGGCCGTTTCGGCGATGAGCTCGAGGATGTTGCCGACGACCCGTTCCCGGCCGAGGCCGGGCTCCGACGGCCGGCGCTTGCGGGCCAGGATCTTCCGCGTCTCGTCGACGAGGCAGGCTTCGACCTTGGTCCCGCCCAGGTCGACGCCGATGGCGAAACGTCTCACACTGTTATCTCCGCCGCTATTTTATGGTAACCACGGATATATTCCAAGATGTCCGCCCATTTCCAGACAAGAATGATTCTCCCCC
>Ga0315276_10002686_pt1 | contig 16306 bp, 12 predicted proteins | sample YL17G05_0_MG_FD_204542 | JGI IMG/M metagenome (GOLD analysis project Ga0315276, IMG submission 204542) | Sediment microbial communities from Yellowstone Lake, YNP, Wyoming, USA - YL17G05_0 | ecosystem: Environmental > Aquatic > Freshwater > Lake > Sediment | place: USA: Wyoming | collected... | reverse complement strand
TTGCTGGGTCTGGGACGTCGAGGGCAAGAAATATCTCGATATGCTTTCATCATACTCCGCGGTCAATCACGGCCACAGACATCCCAAGATCATCAAGGCGCTCAAGGATCAGGCGGACCGCATAACACTCACAAGCCGCGCGTTTCACAATGATCAGATGGGGCCATTCCTCGCAAAACTTTGCAAGATCGCAGGTTTCAAAAAGGCGCTTCCCATGAACTCCGGCGCTGAGGCGGTTGAAACCGCACTCAAGGCCGCACGCCGCTGGGGATACACTAAGAAGGGAATTGAGAAGGATAAGGCCGAGATCATCGTATGCACAGATAATTTTCACGGCCGAACAATCACCGTCATCAGTTTTTCAACCGAGCCGCTCTACCGCGACGGCTTCGGGCCCGAGACACCGGGCTTCAAGACAATTCCGTTCGGCGATTCCGACGCATTGGAAAAAGCGATCAACAAAAACACCTGCGCATTCCTCGTTGAGCCGATTCAATGCGAGGCGGGCGTCAAAATCCCTCCGTCAGGCTATTTGAAACGTGTGCGCGAGATCACAAAAAAGCACAACGTGCTCTTCATGGCGGATGAAATTCAAACCGGTCTTGGACGGACCGGCCGCATGTTTGCGTGCGATCACGAGGGCGTGCGTCCCGACGTGCTCATCGTCGGCAAGGCGTTGGGCGGCGGCGTATACCCTGTCTCTGCGATACTTGCCGACGAAGAGGTCATGGATGTCTTCAGGCCCGGGAGCCACGGCTCGACGTTCGGCGGCAATCCGCTTGCCGCCGCCGCCGGCATCGCAGCACTCAATGTTCTCATCGATGAAAAGCTGCCCGAGCGGGCATGCGAGATGGGAAATTACATCATGTGTGAACTGTCGAGGGTCAAATCGGAGTGCATCAAGGAGATCCGCGGCAAGGGACTCATCATCGGCATCGAGATCAAGGAATCACACGGCAAGGCGAGGCCTTACTGTGAACGGTTGATGAAGGAAGGGATTCTGGCAAAGGAGACGCATGATCAGGTGATCCGCGTCTGTCCGCCGCTCATCATTGATCGCGAGACGGCAGACTGGGCGTTGGAACGTATAAAAAAAGCGCTGACAACATAATTGCTTCTCGACTCGCCCCCTCAAATGGCGGGGGCTCGCTCGAAGAATATATTGTTCGAGCGAGCGCTCACGAAGTGAGCGCAAGTCGAGAACCACTTCAAAATATATGACACTAGAAAAAGCATACACTCCAAAGCAAGTTGAAGAAAAATGGTACGCCACATGGGAGAATAACAATTTCTTCCGCGCAGACGAACATTCGAAAAAATCCCCTTACTGCATCGTGATCCCGCCTCCCAATGTAACCGGCGTGCTCACCATGGGTCACGTCCTCAACAACACAATTCAGGATATCATGGTGCGCCAGAAGAGGATGCAGGGTTTTGAGGTCCTCTGGCTCCCGGGGACGGATCACGCGGGCATCGCCACGCAGACGGTAGTCGAAAAGACGCTTAAGAAAGATGGGAAGATCAAGCACCGAGACGATCTGGGCCGCGAAGAGTTTCTCAAAAAGACATGGGAGTGGAAGGACAGGCATGGCGGAATCATTATCCAGCAGCTAAAAAAACTCGGCTGCTCCTGTGACTGGTCGCGACTCGTCTTCACGATGGACGGTCTGGATGAACAAAACCCGAATCCACGCATCAACTATTCAGAGTGCGTGAAGAAAGTCTTCGTCCATCTGTATGAAAAGGGATTTATATATCGCGGATTGCGGATGGTGAACTGGTGTCCGGTCAGCTGCACGGCCCTAAGCGATGAAGAGGTGGTAATGAAGGAGGTGGACGGCCACCTCTGGCACTTCAGATATCCCCTTCTCGATGAGCACAACCTGCCCGTCCCGGAAAAGTTCGTCATCGTCGCGACGACACGCCCTGAGACGATGCTTGGAGACGAAGCGGTTGCGGTCAATCCGAAGGACGAACGATACAAGGAACTTGTCGGCCGCAATGTCCTTCTGCCCCTCAAAAGCAAACCGATACCCATCATTGCAGATGATGCGGTGGATCCAAAGTTTGGAACCGGAGCTGTCAAGGTAACGCCGGCGCATGATCCCGTGGATTACGAAATTGCCCGGAGGCACAACCTGCCATTGACGGTCGTCATCGGTCCCAATGGGACAATGACCGAACTTGCAGGCGAACCCTACGAGGGGCTGGACAGATTTGAGTGCAGGCGCGCGGTTGTCGCCGATCTCGAAGAATGGAGACTCATGCTGAAGGTCGAACCATATCGGCACAACGTCGGTTTTTCTCAACGGGCCGATGTGCCTATCGAACCAAGGCTGAGCGAACAGTGGTTTTTGAAATATCCGCAGCAGAAAAAGAGCACCAATGCGGTGGTCAAGGGCGACATCAAATTCTGGCCCACGCGCTGGACAAGGGTCTACGCCCACTGGATGGAAAATTTGAGGGACTGGTGCATCTCACGCCAACTCTGGTGGGGACACAGGATTCCGGTGTGGTACTGCGAGGGAAATCCCCCCACCCCCCCTTTACAAAAGGGGGGCGAGGGGGAGGCATATCTACCCCACCCCAACCCTCCCCTTACAAAGGGGAGGACACCCTGCCCGCCCATAGTTTCGATGGAAACTCCGACAAGATGCCCGAAATGCAACGGCACAAACCTAAGGCAGGATGAAGACGTTTTGGACACGTGGTTCTCCTCTTGGCTCTGGCCCTTTGCCACAATGGGCTGGCCCCAAAAGACGGCCGACCTCAAAAAATTCTATCCGACATCTGCTCTGGTCACAGGCCCTGACATCATCTTTTTCTGGGTGGCACGAATGATCATGGCGGGCTTTGAGTTCATGGGGAAAAAACCGTTCTCCAACGTTTTCTTTACCGGGATTATCCGCGATTCCCTCGGACGCAAGATGTCCAAGAGTCTTGGCAACTCACCTGATCCCTTGGATCTCATCGATTCTTACGGCGCAGATGGCGTGCGCTTTGGCCTGATGCTCATCGCTCCTCAGGGACAAGACATCCTCTTCAGTCAGGAAAGGCTCGAGATCGGTCGTAACTTTTGTAATAAACTCTGGAACGCAACTAGATTTGTGCTGATGAATGTCGGGGAAACCCCTCACCCCTCCCCTCTCCCCCAAGGGGAGAGGGCTAAGTGTGAGGGGACTTTCAACATCCCCTCTCCCCCAAGGGGAGAGGGTCGGGGTGAGGGGGTATTAAATCTGGCCGATAAATGGATCTTGAATCGCCTTGAGCACGCAATTCGCGATGTGAATCAGGCGCTGGACACATATGAATTCGACAATGCGGCCCGCCTCCTCCATCAATTCGTCTGGCGCGATTTCTGCGACTGGTACGTCGAGCTCTCCAAGGTCCACCTTTATGGGGAAGACGCCAAGGCCAGGCAGGCAAATATCAGCACACTCGTTACGGTGCTTTGCGCAATCCTGAAACTATTGCATCCCTATATGCCTTTCATCACCGAAGAACTCTGGCAGCAACTACAGGAAGTGGAAAGTGAAGCGGCGCAGGATGTGAAAAGCATTATGTTTGCCGAATATCCAAAACCTTCAAAGACGATTCCCTATGAAGAAGAGGCGGCGCGCCTCGAAACCGTGAAAAAGGTCATCGATGCGATTCGCAACATCCGTGGCGAGCACAACATCAAACCCCAGCAGGTCATTGAAACAACAGTCATTATCAAATCGGCTGCAGACCAGATGCTGCTCGAAAATAATCGCCCCTATATCACTGCTTCAGCCGGAGTAGGACAATTCAATATTACCCGGTCTGTTACGAAACCGGAAGGCGTTGCCACCGCCGTTGTCGAAGACATGGAGATACTTGTGCCGTGGAAGGGGCTTATCGACGTCGATGCGGAACGGACACGGCTGAACAAGGAGATTGCAAAACTTGTATCCGAGGCGGAATCGGTCATAAATAAACTGGGCAATGAATCCTTCGTCTCCAAGGCGCCCCCTGCTATTGTCGCCCAGCAGCGTGAAAAACTTTTGGCGACAGAGGAAAAACTGGCGAAATTAAAGGATGCCTTGAACAAACTTACTTAAGATTCACCACAGAGGCACAGAGGGCTTTCTCGCGAGATCGTTAGATCGTGAGGTGGTAATATCGCCGTACCATGTATGAAGCGACCTCACTATCTCACGATCTCACGAAAATATTTTAGTTTTTCTCTGTGTCTCTGTGGCAAATAAATAATGGAGAACATATGGACCATATCGACCAGCTGATCAAAATGGCCCTCGATGAAGACATCGGCGAAAAGGATATCACAACCGAGGCCATCGTTGATCCCAAGCTTACGGCAACCGCAAGGATCGTCGCCAAACAGAAGCTGGTTGTGGCCGGCCTCGACATCGCCGGGCGCGTCTTTCACACGGTTGACCCGGATATCGTGTGGGATACAAAACATGAGGACGGCGATTACTGCGAGGCAAAAAAAATTCTGGCAACGGCCACAGGACGAGTTTCGAGTCTTTTGACTGCGGAGCGAACGGCGCTCAATTTTTTGCAGCACCTCTCCGGAATCGCAACGACGACTAATCTCTTCGCCAAAACAATAGCACACACCAATGTCAAGATACTGGACACGCGCAAGACGACACCCGGCATGAGGGCGCTGGAAAAACATGCCGTCCTGATGGGCGACGGTTACAATCACCGGATGGGGCTCTACGACCGTTATCTCATCAAGAACAATCACATCACAATTGCCGGTTCCATCTGCAAGGCAATTGAGCGTGTCAAACAAAGGAAAAAACCCGGCATCCTTCTGGAAGTTGAGGCCCAGACAATTGAAGATGTCAAAGAGGCCCTAGACTGCGGCGTTGATATAATCATGCTGGACAACATGTCGGTGGCCGACGTCCGCGATGCGTTTACCATCGTTAAAGGCAAGGCGAAGCTTGAAGTATCCGGAAATATGACACTCGACAACATCACCCAGTATGCATCCACGGGCGTGGATTATATCTCAGTAGGCGCCATCACGCACTCGGCACCTGCTGCAGATATCCATATGGTGTTGGAGTTGTAATTGATGAACTTTTTTAGACTGACTTGGCAATGTGTTCTTCGATAATTTCCGTCAGTATGCGATAGAATCTGGCAGCCATGCCTTCCATCTCTTCTCCTATAAAATACTCGGCAGAGTCAAAAATGCCCCCGTAGTCCTTTTCCCCGATGGCGCCGTCGCCGTCCAGATCGTCAAATGAAACTTCATACTCAACGCCGAAGCTCTGGAAAAATCCTTCTACATGCACCGAGCGCTTTGAGGTCAGCATCTCATAGCGATGGCGCTCGCTCTCTGAAAGCTCCGGACTCAATGTTATGATGAATGTCCCCTGCGGAAGCGTGCATGTAAATGTCTTTCCCTCTTCCGGTTTTAGCCCAAGAAGATTGGCCAGTCTCTCGCCGAATGATGTACGGGATATATTAGCCATAAATCCTTTCAGCATTATAATTATACCCCTTTGAGGGCCAAAAATAAAACGGCCTTTCATAAAAGGCCGTTTTTAAAGGACATATTTTTTCACTTCCCATTAATAAACCGCGTTTACAAAGACCCGGATCAGTCAATATCTTTTATACCAAGTCGCCTCTTCAACGACTCTTTATATTTCTCGATATCCTTGATAGGCTCTCTTGCAGCACCTGATGCACCCGCCGCCTGCGCCACTGCAGATGCCTCCCACCAGAGCACACGGGGATCAAGAGGTTTTGGGATGATGTAATCGGACCCAAACGAGAATTTGGTTCCGCCGTAGGCTGCGTTAACGATCGCCGGCACAGGTTCGCGAGCCAGATCCGCCAGGGCCTTTGACGCGGCCTTTTTCATATCCTCATTTATCTTTGTAGCAACCGTATCCAATGCACCACGGAAGATGAATGGGAATCCAAGCACGTTGTTCACCTGATTTGGATAATCAGAACGTCCTGTCGCCATGATGATATCCTTTCGGGCGGCATAGGCGTCCTCCGGCGTAATCTCGGGATCGGGATTTGCCATCGCAAAGATGACGGGTTTTGGCGCCATGGATTTGACCATCTCCTGCGTCACAAGCCCCTTGGCGGACACGCCGATAAAGACATCCGCATCCCTCATGCAGTCTCCAAGGGATTTGTGCGATAACTTCTGGGCAAAGTAACCGCGGTAGGGTTCGTCATTCTTGCGGTCATCCGTCACAAGGCCATGGCGATCGCACATCCATATATTTTCATGCCTGACGCCGAAACTCTCCAGGAATTTCGCGCATGCAACACCCGCAGCCCCGGCACCGGAAAATACAACTTTGATTTTTGCGATATCCTTATCCACTATCTCGAGCGCGTTGATCAACCCGGCTGCCGTGATGATGGCGGTACCGTGCTGATCGTCATGAAATACGGGGATATTCATCTCGCGAATCAATGCCTCTTCAATCTCAAAACACTCCGGCGCTTTTATATCCTCAAGATTTATGCCGCCGAATGTCGGCTCCATGCTCTTGACGATCTGAATCAGGTTTTTCGGGTCCTTCTCTTGAATTTCGATATCGAAGACATCTATATCCGCAAAGCGCTTGAAGAGCACGCCCTTGCCTTCCATCACCGGTTTTCCTGCGAGCGGGCCGATATCACCCAATCCCAAAACTGCGGTGCCGTTTGTAATAACGGCCACGAGATTGCCGCGCGCCGTGTACTTCAAGGCATCGCGAGGATTTTTTTCGATCTCGCGACACGGCTCCGCGACACCGGGAGTATATGCGAGCGACAGCTCTCTTTGCGTTGTGCATGGTTTTGTGATTTTAAGGGCAATCTTTCCCGGCGGTTCGTCGGAGTGATATTTGAGGGCCTCTTCCCTTGTGAATTTAACGGTCTTCAAGGTCATAAATCCTCCCGTGTAATTTTGTATACGCCTATCCATATTCTCCAGATAAATCAATGTAAAACAGCCGATTAAGTGTTTATAAGTGTTTAAGTGTTGAAGTCTAAAGTCTGACTTAAACACTTCTACACTTAAACACTCCTGCACTAAAAAATGATTGACGGTTTGAGACTCCATATTTTATAGATGAATGCATGATCGAACTTATATTTTCCCGAGATGGCAAGCCATGCCTGCGTCAGCAAATTGGCGAAACTCCCCTCACAATTGGCCGCGACAATGACAATCACATTCAACTTGCCGACGAGGACATCTCAAGAAAACACTGCAAGATTGAGCGGGTCGGGGGAAAGCATATTATCACGGATTTGAGCAGCAACGGGACGTTTCTCAACAACCAACCTGTAAAATCATCGCCGATTAATATCGGTGACACGCTGACCCTCGGCCGCTGGACGGTCAGCATCAGGGCCGCTGATGACAAACCGGTTGAGCCGACTGTCGTCGCACAGCGCCGGCCAACATCGATTCTGAGCTTCGACAGGGAAAAGAAGACGATTTCAACGGCGCGCCTTTCGCTGACAATCAACTCGCCTGACAACAGAGAAGAAGACGTTTCCGTTCGGGAAACCGAGGTCGTTTTGGGCAGCCAGGATTCATGCAACGTCGTTATCAACGATCCCTTTGTTTCGCGCCGCCACTGCCGCATCGTCCATCGCGACAATCGCATCTTGCTCATGGATCTGGGCAGTACAAACGGGACTTACGTCGAGAACATACGCATAGATCAGGTGAGCCTTCCGGCTCGGGGCACGTTTCGCATCGGCAAGACGATTGTCCGCTACGAGTTAAACCAAGAGGCTTCAACTATCAGGCCGATTGACGGTTCTTCCCTTGGCCCCATGATCGGCAAAAGCGAGGTGATGCGCGAGGCCTTTGCCGTCATCGAACGCGTCGCGCCGTCCGATGCAACAATCCTCATTACCGGCGAGAGCGGAACGGGCAAGGATCTTGTTGCAAGGCTTTTGCATCAGATGAGCCATCGGGCCTTAAAACCATTTATCTCCGTGAACTGCGGCGCCCTTCCATCGGCGATCATTGAGAGCCAGCTGTTCGGCCACGAGCGCGGGGCGTTTACAGGCGCCGTTGAACGCATGGCCGGTCTGTTCGAACAGACTGCCGGCGGCACACTCTTTTTAGATGAGATAAGCGAGATGCCGCTTGAACTTCAGACAAGGCTTTTGCACGTCCTCGAAAGCCACAGGATCAGAAGACTTGGCGGCAAAGAAGACATCGAAGTTGATTTCCGCCTGATCGCCGCAACCAACAGGGAGCTGCGGCGCCTTGCCTCCGATGGGCGTTTTCGTCAGGATCTCTTCTATCGCCTCTATGTCGTTCCAATAAATCTCGCGCCGCTTCGCGAGCGGGGAGAAGACTTGCGGCTCCTTGCGGAACATTTTGCAAATGAGTTTTCGCCTCCCAGCGCACCCATGTGTTTGACCGACGCTGCAATCGAAAAGATGCACGCACACAACTGGCCCGGCAACGTCCGCGAATTGAGAAACGTCATACAGAGATCCGTCCTTTTCTTGGACGGAAAGGCAATCGACGCAAAGGACATCTCTTTTGCACCGATTGCAGATCAATCGGTCACAGAGCACAACCTTGAAATCAGGGAACGGGATACCATCATCGCCGCGATGGACCACCACAAGGGCAACCAGACAAAGGCCGCAAGACAGCTGGGAATCGCAAGGACAACCCTCTCTGCAAAGATTCAGAGATATCAGATTGATCTCACACAATTTAAATGAGTAATATCCCGTAAGGGACATCGTCCCTCCCCTTTGTAAGGGGAGGATAGGTGGGGTAGATCATAATCTACCTCTCCCATCCCCTCCCCTTCGACTCTACTCAGGGCAGGCTTACAAAGGAGGGGAAACCATCACCATGCACGAAGCGATGCTTTATAATAAGGAAGAGGACAAACTCCGATGCCGTCTCTGCCGTCACAACTGCCTCATAGCCGAGGGAAAGCCGGGCATCTGCAACGTCCGCCTGAATAAGGATCAAAAATTATATTCCATCTTTTACGGCAGACCCGTCGCCATGTCGGTGGATCCCATTGAGAAGAAACCGCTCTATCATTATTATCCGGGCTCCACCGCGTTTTCGATCGCCACACCGGGCTGCAACTTCCAGTGCCCGTTTTGCCAGAACTGGGACATCTCGCAGTACGGCCGCGCTGATACGGGCAGAGAGCCGCTTCGTGAAGTCCTGCCCGCGGCCATAGTGGCTCAGGCGAAGGCCAACAGATGCAAAAGCATCTCGTACACCTATTCCGAGCCGACGATTTTTTTCGAATATGCATATGACTGCGCAAGACTTGCGCATGCCGAAGGCATCGGCAACAACTTCGTCACCAACGGATACATGACACGCGAGGCGATAGACACCATTAAACCTTATCTCAACGCCGTCAATGTGGACCTCAAGGCCTTCCGCAAAGACACCTATCGCAAGATGATGAAGGCGCAGTTAGATGGCGTCTGCGACTCGATTAAATACATGAAGGAAGCCGGAATATGGGTTGAAGTGACAACCCTCATCGTTCCAAAGATGAACGACGATCCTGCGGAGATTGAAGACATCGCGAAGTTTTTGGTCGAAGTCGGGCGCGACATACCATGGCACATCAGCCGCTTTTATCCGCATTATAAATATGATCACGAAGAACCCACTTCATTATCCGTTCTTCAAAAGGCCTATGAGATCGGCAAAAAGGCGGGGCTTCGCTACGTTTACATGGGAAATGTCCCTGCGGATCCGACGGAGCACACGTACTGTTATCAATGTAACACGCGACTCATCACAAGACACGGCTACTTCATTGAAGAGAATTCAATAACGGAAAAATCCACCTGCCCAAAGTGCAGCGCGGAAATCGACGGAATAGGAATTGGAGCAAAGCCGCATTAGTTGGGCGACCATCAGGTCACGCCTCAGAATGATCCTTTGGAACCCCGTCAGCTGAGTAAATGTATCCAGTACGAGTGCGGATCGAATGTCAGCTCTTCGGGAATTTCGTCGTTATCCGATTCGCCGTCCATGCACATAAAATGGTTGTGCCACAGACTTTTCGTTTCCGCATTTTCGGTTGGACCTGATACAGGGTCCCTGTGATCGAATGGAAATTCGGGACGTTTGGTCCAACTAATACCTCCGCGGCAATTGGTAAACATAACGCCCCCCTTTCTTTATAAATTTGCCAATTGTATAGACGCATAAGAATTATCTTGTAAAATTATAATTTGTTATTTATATATTCTATTAGGTTATATATGGAACTGATCGATTTAAAGGCATTTGCGGCCGTGGTTGAGCAGGGCACCGCAACAAAAGCGGCCAAAACGCTGGGAATGACGCAACCGGGCGTAAGCAAGCACCTTGCCCGCCTTGAAGGAAACGTCGGCAGCCCCCTGTTCAGGCGCGAAGGAAAATACCTTGTGATTAATGAATATGGCGAGTTCTTATATGAAAAGGTTAAAAAGATCCTCGGCGCCGTGGAGGAGCTTGAAGATTGTTCATATGATGTGCTCCTGCCCGCCGGTTCGCTCAAGCTTGGTTTGACAGACGCCGCGACCCTCATTGTAACACCGCCTTCGCTCATCGAGTTCCGAAAACGTTACCCGCGCATTCATATCTCACTTGATGTTGACGGCTCAAATCACATAGAGGAAGGGGTCCTGAACGGATACTATGACATCGGTGTTATTACCGCCTCAATAAAACCGAACCCTTCACTGGAACAGGAAATTCTTCATGAGGATTTCATCGACGCCGTGGTCAGTGCAGGCCATGCGCTTGCCAAGAAAAAACGCGTGACGCTGGAGGACATCGCGGAGTACCCGCTTATAGTAAGCCCGCGCCGCCGCCGCACAAGATCGATACTCGACAATATCTTCAAAGAGCACGGCATAAAAGTCAAAGACACCATTGAAGTTTATCTTCATACCGCAGCGGTGCGCCTGGCCGAGGCGGGGCTTGGCGTTGCATTGCTTCCGCGCGCCTTTATCAGCAGAGAAGTGCCGCGATCGCATTACGCGCATATACAGATTGCAGGCAATCCCATAAAGCGGACCCTGTGTATGGTAAGAAGGAAGGATGCACAGCAGACAGAGGCGGCGAACTTTTTCTATTCGATTATCCTTAAAAAAGCCGGATCAGTCGCAGAGTGAAGATAAAGCCTATATTAATGATGCGATACAAAACATAGATTATCATATGCACACAATTATTCTTGTTTTTGTTGAACTTCTTAGTTATGAAATGCCCGTTTTCATGGTGGCTATGGCTCAGTCCCGACGTCCGCACGATTTTTGTGGTACAAAAATCGTTTGCGGCGTCGAGGATCCTCGAAACGACAAAGCAAAATTTCAATAGAAATTTTGCTGTCGTTTCGGGACTTGGTCAGAGCGCCTGTGCACTCGGAAGCAAATGATATGTATGTCTACGTTTTAGAGTGTAAAAATGGGAGGTTATATATCGGTCAAACTGCTGATTTGGAAAAAAGGATTGAAAAACATCAGTCAAATCCCAGCAGGCAAATGAAAGGAATGTTGCCAGTTAGGTTGTTGGGTTATAAGAAGGCGGCTGATAGGTCGGAAGCAGTAAAAATTGAAAGATATTTGAAGGCATTGAAAAAGCGCAAAGCTGTTTTAAAATATATCTCGAACACTTAGGATACCAGTTCAAATGTGGCACAATTTTTTTGCCGCAACCATATGGTGGCTATAGCTCAGCTTGGTCAGAGCGCCTGACTGTGGCTCAGGATGTCGTGGGTTCAAATCCCACTAGCCACCCCAGAAAGGTATATTCCGGGTAGATAGTTAACAGTTTATTCCGGGCACATGGTTTACACTTTTTGGTATATCAAACTCCAAAAGGAGGCTGATATGCCATGGAAAGAGACCAGTGTCATGGATGAGAGAATGAAATTTGTGGGTCGTCTTCTTTCCGGAGAGAAGATGGCCCATTTGTGTAAAGAGTTTGGAATTTCCAGGGTAACAGGTCATAAGATTTGGAACAGATATCAAAAGGATGGTACCAGAGGCCTCTATAATCTAAGCAGAGCACCTCATAAACATCCCAACCAGCTTCCCTTCGAAATAGAGCAACTAATTGTTCGATTGAAAAATGAAAAACCCAAATGGGGAGCGCCCAAAATTCGTGAACTTGTAGGAAATAAATATCCAACGATAAAACTTCCGGCGATCAGCACAGTACATTGCGTATTGGATCGACACGGGTTGGTCCATAAACGGACAAGAAGAAACAAATACCATGCGACTGCTAGTTATCTATCAACTCCTAAAGAGCCCAACGACTTATGGTGTACTGATTTCAAGGGACAATTTAGGATGGGAAATCATGAATACTGCTATCCTCTGACACTTTCTGATTTTGTCAGTCGTTTTGTAATAAGCTGTGAGGCGCTAAGTAGTACTGAACTTGATCCATGTTTTGCGGTTTTTGAAGAGGCGTTTCAGGAATATGGGCTGCCAACGGCGATAAGAAGTGATAATGGAGCCCCATTCGCCGGCGGCAATTCCATATGGAGTTTAACGAGGCTTTCTGTGTGGTGGATACGGTTAGGAATTAAGTTGGAGCGAATTAAACCAGGGAACCCACAGCAAAACGGACGTCATGAGAGAATGCATCGCACTCTTAAATTTGAAGCAACCAAGCCTCCGGCTTCCAATCTGCTTCAACAACAGGAGAAATTTGACCATTTCAGGGATGAATTCAATTTTGAGCGGCCACATCAGGCTCTCGGCATGAAATGTCCAGCAGACGTGCACAAAAAATCCCCACGAATCTATCAAGGACTGCCGGATATTACCTACCCCGGATATGATAAATCTTTATTACTGTCGAATTGCGGAAGAGTTTGTTTGAAAAAACGAAAGATCCATATAAGCAGAGCGTTTGCCAATCAACCTGTTGGATTAAAAGAAGTAGATTGCGGAATATGGCAAGTCGATTTTATGCACCATACGCTCGGATATTTTGATGATGAAAACGATATGTTTGAACCTAGAGAGGATCCATTTGGCTTCAACATAGACAATTGGAATTGAATTATGTATCAATCTGTAAGCTGTGTGACCGGAATAAACTGTAAACTTTGTCCCCGAAAGAACAGTAGAAGAAGAGGCCATTTCGGACAATGTCTGGAATGGCTTTTTCAATTCATATCGCACAGTTACACCATCTAGCACGCGATTCGAAAGTATCCTTTCCAAGAAGTCACGCTTCTGCTCCTTGGTTCTCATATCCCATAATGGTTTCGCCATCTTGGCCAATTCTAAAATCTTTTTTGCCGTTTCGAGATAAGCATCATCTATCATGCCTTGAGCTGTCGCCATTAAATCAGTCATACGACGGCGCTCTTCGCGCACTCTTTCAATTTGCCGCTTATAACCACCTTCGTCTAAAAGACTGCGTCGAAAATCATCGTAGATTTCATCTTCTTTATTTTCCAACGCTGTGAGAGCTGCTTGATAACCTGCAATTTCCCTTTTCCTAGCCTCTGTAACACGCCTGTGAGTTTCATTGAGGGCGTTTGAAATATCTTTCGCCAGATTGTCTGTGATAGTGATTTCACTGACTGCCTTGCTCAAATCGCCAAGCATTGACTCCTCTTTTACATACACCAATTTGTCATGCGTATGTTTTCCATTTGCGCAACGATAGTATAGGTGTTCCTTGTGTTCGCCGGTTTTTTTGATGATTGTCTTTTTAGGATCGAACGTAACCTTGCAGCCACAATTGCATTTCAACCAGTTTGAAAAGAGCGCCCTCTTATGACGCCATGGAGTGCCATATTCATTGAACGTTGTCTGAACCTTTTCAAAGATATGTCTAGGGATAATTACTTCATGCTTGCCGTCATACCACTTGCCCCGCCAAAAAAATCTTCCGCCGTAAAACGGATTTTTTAAGACTTTCTCGACACAACTCTGGGCTTTCAAGACACCTTGTGGCACCAACCCCTCTTCAATACATTTAAGCCAGATCGCTTGATAACTCTGATTATTGGATCGCAACTCATAGATTCTATGAACAAGGCTTCTTGTTCTAGGATCAGGCACCAATATCTTTCTCTTTTTGGAACCCGTAGCTTCTGAATCAATAATATTTTGGTAACCAAGCGGTGCCTTGGCAGGATACCAGCCTTGCTCACATTTTTCCTGCATACCCTTAATAGATTCTCTGGCGATGTTTAGAGCCGCATATTTGCCGACGCTGGTCATTATGTCATCTATGAATATGTCGGTAGCTGTAGACGATTTTGTGAACACCGTTCTGTCCTTGTAAAAATGGACCTCAATTCGCCCCAGAAGATATAATTTTTGAATAATCTCTTTGTCGGTATGATTCCTACCGAGCCGGTCGCTCTTTTCAGCTATCAACGCGAGCGTCTTTTTTTCTGGATAACTCTCAACAAATGAAAGCATCTCCTGAAACATCTTGCGTTGCGTGTGCTTGCTGGCCGTTTCTTGAAAGGTGTATTTCTTTATGACGTTAAAGCCGTGCTCTTTGGCGTATGCAGTGGATAATCTGTCCTGCGCATCTAAGGAATATCCTTCTTTTTGTTTTCGATCTGACACCCTGTTGATGATGACGCAGTCCATTTGCCGCCTCCTTTAGCATTTTCCGCCTCTCTTTGCCACTCCGAAAGAATTCGAAAAACTTCTACTAGGCCCTCGAAGTCCTCTTTGCTCATGATTTTCGAAGCATGAGGGTATTTCTTTGTATATAAATCGGTTACGCTCATGCCACGACCTCCGCACCAAATATCTGTTTGGCCGATTCAACAAGCTCTTCAAATGAATAATTTCGCGAAGATAAATACTGGGAACCAGAATCAAAAAACCAAGAATGTTGAGAACCAGAATAATTCTCGTCATTTTGAGGGGTTATCTTATTCTTAGGATTCTGGTATTCTGGTTCTGAGGATATAATGGGAACCAGAATACCAGAATTTTTGTAAAGGTACGGATCGCCCTTTTTCCCGCTCCCCATCCGGTGGATTTTTCCCTCATCGACTAATTGTCTAAGTGCTTTCTTACGGTGAGATCGATTGCCTTCAACACAATCATCAATAACCCTTTCGGTAATGGCCTCTGCTTGGCCATCCAAATAGTCGATCAGTGCTGCCTTGGTTCGATCTATTTCCACTTGTTCGCGGGAGCCCCCAAGGGTAGCCCATCGTCTCTCATAATCGAAATCGAGTACTGCCTCTTCAATGTCCTGACCTACCCGTTGGATTGATGAAACAGTTCTATATTTATCAGTTCGATGAAGAACCAATATCGTGTCAACACTGCCTGCTATTCCAGTCGACCCCAAGATAGAATCGATCCCTTTAGAATCACCTTTACGGGCATGATGGAGAAAGCATACATGCGAGCCTATTTCTCTGGCTATGGCCAGTAGGGGCTCGATACCTAACGTTGTTTGTGAATAATCGTTAAGGTCTTTTATGCGAGTCAGTCTTGCAAGCGTATCGACAATTATAAGAATTGGCTTTTCTTTCGCTGCCATCTCACGAACCCGCTCAATGGCATTAGCAGGAGCCATGCCTGCAAAAACTTTTATATCTTCATCTCCTACCGCCCCCATCTTTTTGAAGTGCGCCCTCACATCGCTGCGCCGTTCTTCAAAAGCCAGATAAACGACGAGGCCGGGGAATGTTTCACGGGAAAAAAACTCCTCTCCCCTTGAAACACACAGGGCAAGCTGTCTGGCGATAGTCGATTTGCCAGTCTTTGGCTTTGCCACAATAACTGAAAGACCCCCTTGCTGGAGCAACCCCTCTACAATCCAATCGATCTTTTCCTCTGGTTCACTCAAAAGAGTGTTTAAGGAAGTAAGTTTAAGTGGAGGGCCATCGCTATTTATAGAAGTGGTCTTTGAACTATTCTTATTTCCGATGGGTTCATTCCCATATTTTTCAGCATTGCGTATTTTTGCTAAAAGCTCCTCGTCTGACCAAGGCGGAACACATTTCTCAAGATTCCATTCCTTTAAGACTGAAAATGCTTCGTCTTCAGCAAGACCAAAACCTTTAACCATGTGACAAGCGGTTGTGAAGGTATGTGTGTCGCCTCCGTTCCCTTCGACCGCACCGGGGACTTTCGCCAAGTATGCCCGTGATCTACGAATCCTATCTTCGTCCGATAATTGTAAGCCTTGTTGATTTGTCCCGCCGGAATGACAATGTGCGTCAGGTGTGGCTATCCATTTGGAGTTAAATATAGGTAAAGCATCCAAAGAGAGAGGATCATAAAACGTGTCGCATGCCTTATAGATAAAACCTGATGGATGCTTCGATCCGGG
>Ga0315276_10002684_pt1 | contig 16310 bp, 13 predicted proteins | sample YL17G05_0_MG_FD_204542 | JGI IMG/M metagenome (GOLD analysis project Ga0315276, IMG submission 204542) | Sediment microbial communities from Yellowstone Lake, YNP, Wyoming, USA - YL17G05_0 | ecosystem: Environmental > Aquatic > Freshwater > Lake > Sediment | place: USA: Wyoming | collected... | reverse complement strand
CCGGCTTCGGTAATAATCTTAGCTGCTTCAAGGACCTGCCCGCCTGTTGTGGCAATATCCTCGACTAACAGGACGACATCGCCTTTATTGAGCTTGCCTTCGATTAGTTTTCCCGTGCCGTAGCCCTTTTTGCTGTTGCGGACTATTATCCAGTTTTTATTCGTTTGCATCGCTGTTGCCGCAGCCAGCGCCACGCCGCCTAATTCGGCGCCGGCGATCAAAGTAACATCGCTGGTAACATATTTTGCAAATTCTTTGCCGAGGGCCTTTAGAATATCCGGGCAGGTCTCGAAAAGGTATTTATCGAGATAGTATTTGCTTTTCTTTCCGCTTCGAAGGGTAAAATCACCTTCCAGATACGCTGTTTCTTTAATGCGATTTATTAGTTCTTCTCTGGTCATTTCATTTCTTTCTCGATTATGGTTCAGCCAAAGTAATAAGCAGATGGAATAATTTGCTAAAGGCTAATAATTGGGCAATTATTAAAACTCCGGTAAAAATAATGGAAATACCAATAAGTCTTAGCGATACTACGGACTGTTTATTTATCCAGTTTTTTATGTAGTTTGGCATGAAAAGGCAAAGCATTCCAACCAAAACATAATAAAGGCCAATTATTATTATAATCCAACCTCTAAGCCAACCTTCCATCTATCTCCTGCCGTTTCTACACGTTAAGTTCGACTTTTCTGCCAAGTTCACTTCGGTATTTTCTTCTTACCGGTGCCGCGACGTCCTTTATGAATTCATCGGCCTGTTGTGGAGCTCTGCCGATGTAATCATTCGGGTTTAAGACTTTTTTGAAATCCACTTTTGCAAAAGCGGAATCTTTTTTAAGCCGTTCTATCAAATCGTTCGGTTTGCCGAGCTTTTTGACCTGCTCAGCCGCAGCGTGTGAGTGGATTCTGATTCTTTCGTGAAGTTTTCCCCTGTGCCCGCCCGCCTTGACCGCTGCCATCAGGATGTTTTCAGTAGCCATGAAAGGCAGTTCTGCCTCAACGTGCGATGCTATCACCTTCGGGTAAACGACAAGGCCATCGAGAATATTGTTGAGGGTTTCCAGAATACCATCGACTGCCAAAAACGTTTCAGGAATAACAACCCTTCTGTTGGCCGAGTCATCGAGCGTTCGTTCAAGCCATTGCTCGGAGGCGGTCATTTGCGGGCTGGAAGCCAAGCTCAACACCAGCCTGCTGAGGGCTGTTACCCTCTCGCAGCGCATCGGGTTTCTCTTGTAGGCCATTGCCGAGGAGCCGACCTGAGACTTCTCAAATGGTTCCTCGACCTCTTTCAGGTTTGCGAGCAGCCGGAGATCATTGCATAACTTATGGGCTGATTGTGCTATTGAGGCGAGCGTGTTTACGACGAGCGTGTCGATTTTTCGCTGATAGGTCTGGCCTGTTACGACGCAAGTTTTTTTGAAGCCAAAAGCAGCAGCAACCATTTTGTCTAATCGCTTGACTTTGTTGTTGTTGCCATCGAACAGTGCCAGGAAAGACGCCTGTGTGCCGGTGGTACCTTTGATGCCTCTAAATGGCAGCGTATCGAGTCGGCGCTCGACCTCATTCAGGTCGAGTGCGAATTCATAACACCACAGAGCGGCCCTTTTCCCCACGGTGGTCAGTTGCGCGGGCTGATAGTGCGTAAAGCCCAGCGCCGGCAGCAAGCGGTATTTTTTGGCAAAGCTCGCAAGCAGGTTAATTACGGCTGCGAGTTTGCCTGCGGTGATTTGCAGGGCGTCGCGAATGATAATCAAATCGGCGTTGTCGGTGATGTCGCAGCTTGTTGCGCCAAGGTGAATGATTGGGGCGGCCTTAGGTGCTGCGTCTGAAAAGGTATGGATATGAGCCATTACATCGTGACGGACCTTATTCTCATACTTGGCGGCCTTGCTGAAATTTATATCGTTAAGGTGTCTGGCCATTTCACTGATTTGCGCCTGGCTGATTTTTAGGCCGAGTTTTTTCTGTGCCTTGGCAAGCTCCAGCCAAAGCCGGCGCCACGTGCTGAACTTTTTTTGTGCCCCGAAAAGCTCAGCCATTTCTTTTGAGGCATTTCTTTCAACAAGCGGACTTACATATATAGTTTTGTTATTTGCCATTTATCTTTTCCTGTCGTTCTTTTAACAACTGTTCTATTTGTTCTAAATCTTCTGCGGTCAGTTCCCAATCGCCTGCTCCTGCGGTTTCTGCAACCTGCTCTGGTTTTCGTGCCCCCACGATAGCAGCGGTAACTTCGCTTCGGCGAAGGACCCAGCTAATAGCCAATTGGGCCAGCGTTCTGCCGCTGCGTTTGGCGATGGGCCTAAGCCGGTCAACAAGCTGCAGCGTGGCGGAAAACTGCGGCTCCTGGAATTCCGGCATCCTTCTTCGATGGTCATCTAAAGGCAAATCTGTGAGACGCTCCTGACTGAATTTGCCCGTGAGCAGCCCCCTTTGCATAGGGCTGTATACAACAACGCCGATATTATTATCCGCACAATAACCCAGCAGCTTTTCCTCGACTTCGCGACGGAGCATACTGTAAGGCGGCTGAAGCGAAGCAACTGGAGCAATTTTCTGGACACGCTCGATTTGTTCGATATTAAAATTCGACACACCTATGTACCGCACCTTACCTTCTTTGGCCAGCCGGGCCATTTCCTCCCAACCCTGTTCAACATCTTCATCCGGGTCCGGCCAGTGCATTTGGTAGAGGTCGATTGCGTCGATACCGAGGCGTTTTAAGCTGGCCTCGCATTCCTGGCGAATACTTTTTGCCTTCAGACAGCTTACTTTCTCTCTTTTTTCATTCCAGAGCAAACTGCACTTAGTTGCGATAAATGGTTTTTGTTTTGTTTGCTTGATCGCTTTTCCGACAAGCTCCTCGGAATGGCCACAGCCATAGATAGGTGCGGTATCTATCCAGTTGATCCCCTCATCCAGAGCGGTCAGGATTGCAGCAATTGCTTGGCCATCATCCTGTGGTCCCCAGCCGAACTGCCACGGCCCGCCCATCGCCCAGGTGCCCAACCCGACGGTCGTTAATTTCAAATCGGTATATCCCAATTGTCGCTTTTGCATAACCATGTTTCCAAGTCTACCATCCGCCCGGCTGAAGCACATCGCTGACGGCTTCGTTCCACCACTTCGGGTCTCTGAAATATTGCTTCAGCATCATTGCCGCCAAGACTCCGTCGCCGACAGCCGTAGCTAACTGCATAGCCGCTCCGACTCTGCAGTCACCGGCTGCAAATACGCCGGGCACTTTTGTGCGAAGATATGCGCAGTCGCACTTAATAAACCCGTTCTCGGTCAGCTCCACAAAGCCATTAAGAAAGTTTGTGTTCGGCACCATACCTACAAATATAAATACGCCGTCACAGGGATAATTTTCTATTTTGCCGGTCCTTGCATTTTTGAGCTTGATTGACTGGACTTTTCCTTCACCTTCTATAGCAGTTGCAACGGTGCTGTATTTTATAATCAAATTGGAGTTTGGTTCACTTGCTTTGGCCAGGAGCTCCTCTTGTAAAACCCTGGTTGCTCTAAACTCGTCTCTGCGGTGTGTCAGCGTTACCTTCTCGGCGAATTTAGTCAGGTGCAATGTTTCTTCCAGAGCGGTATTGCCTCCGCCGACGGCAACGACCTGTTTTCCTTTAAAGAACGGTGCGTCGCAGGTTCCGCAATAGCTGACTCCTGCACCGGCGTTGCGGAATTGCTCTTCGCCGGGGACGCCGAGTCTGCGATAATCACTGCCCGGTGCCAGAATAACAGTCCTGGTGATGAACTTATCCTTGTCGCAGCTAATCTCGATGGTGCCATCCTTCAATTTTTTTAAAGCGGTAACTTCGCTGCTGGTTTTGATTTCCGCCCCGAAGACAGTTGCCTGTTTTTGCATTCGTTCAATCAAGCCGGGGCCGTCTATCCGTTCAATGCCTGGGTAGTTTTCTATCCTATCTGTGGTGTTGATTTGTCCGCCGGGGACAAGTTTTTCGAGCACTAACGTTTTTAATCTGTCACGGGCGGCATAAAGTGCCGCTCCCAAGCCGGCCGGGCCGGCACCGATTATGATGCAATCATAATACTCGGACATAACAATTACCTTTTAGCGTTTAAGATGCAATTCACGAATAACGAATTACTATTCACTATTTTCCTGCAGCTGGTCCTGTTCCAGAATTTTATCCTTCTTTTGCAAAATATAGCTGCCCTGTTCGGGGAATTCTCTTAGTATGTTTTCGGTACTGGTGCGTTCGAGGGTATATGTGTTTTCCTGCCGCAACAGCATTCTCGAAATCCGCCTCTGGTCGTCAAGATACACTTGTTGGGAAAAGCCCCGGCCGTCCAAAAATTCCATCCTGAATAAATAGGCAGCTTCTTCCTGGGCAACGTCAGCTCCGCTGCTTCGATTTTGCGAAGCAAGAGAAGGGCTCACCTCGACTCTGGAGATAAGCGCCGGCGTAATTTTACCATCAGCCCCGATTATACCCACAAAGATTTCTTTCTGGTCGCTATCGAGCATTTGGTTGAAGATATACTTGCCCAGGACATCCGGTATCGCCGCCGGGCTGATTTGATAATCTTTTTCTTTGGCCTGCAGGTCAAATTCCTTAACGGTCATAATCCCATTTTCACCTAAGACTATCTCAACACTACTTCTATCGCTCGGACCGCTGGTCTCGCTTTTCCAGATAAACTCATTAAAATTGTTTCCGCTTTTAAAAAATGTTATCTGCTCCTGGTCGTGCCGCCCACGAATATAGTAAAAACTCCATGCCCGTATATTCAATTGAGCTTCCGGCGTCGGCTCGATAGCAGCACCATTTTGCGGTCTTTCTGCCTGCACCTGTGGTGCCGCAGGCACAAGTGCAAAATGGGAACCCAGCACATCCATTGTAAATCCGATGGTGCGTTCTCTCGCATCCTTAATCAGAAAAAAGCTTTCTCGGTCCTGTTCCTGTTTGTTAACGGCGGAGGCTAAAAAGCTGTCGAGTCCTTTATCTTTAATTTCTGTTACAATTTTACCGCCGGCCTCGAGCAGTTTGTTATCTGTGAATTTCAAACTCTCGGTGACGGATTTGAAAATCTCTTCCGCCGGAGCCTTATCACCCGTATCTTGATACACTTCGATATCAAGCCGACGGTTGTTCGGTAACTGCATGACGCCGAAAAACATATCAAGCGACGTTTTTGACTCTTTTATATTTGCCCAATCAATAGTGAGAATGCTCTCATTTTGCGGACCTTCTGCAGACCTGCCTATTTCGATTTTTCCTGTTTTTGAGATTTTTGACCCTTCAACCTCAGAAGTCTTTTCATTAAATAGCACCTCGGGAGCAACTTTTGCGGCCGCCAGGAGGTATCGGCAGGATACGATGGTGTTTACGCTGCCGGAGCCCGGGGTGAAAAAACCATCCAAAGCGAAGGTATTTTGCTGATATTTCCATTGTTTTCCGCCTCGCCAGCCGGCTCCTGTTGGTATACAGACCGATAAACCGGCACAATTTAATTCTATCGGTTCCGAGAGCACAATGGCAGACCTCCGGATGACTATGAAGCAGGCTATCAGCAGAACCGCAATAAAAAGGCTAAAAAACGCTATTTTATCCACCAAACGACTTTTTGTTTCATAAGTTCCGTTCATAGATAGAGCAAGCATACTCGCCTCAGGCTTATTTTGCAACTACGTACCGCCTATTGACGAACAACTCCCAAAATAGGCGAATTTCCCCCGCCGCCGGCAGATTGCAGAATTTTGCCTAAAACCAAGTCCGCTTATTGCCGATTTATAGATGTATCCTTTAGAAAGGGAGCCAACATCCAATATGGTCATTGGAATTCTTAAAAAGCTCCTGTTTAATGGCAAAACCAGTCCGCCAAAGGCGAGATCTCGCCCAATGGCGGAATTTTTAAAACGACTCAATAGGGAGATGATATGAACGAAGTCGCAACGCTAAGCAGAGCTGAGCCGAGGGAAATTCTGCAAACTGTAATCGAGAAAAAAGTGCCCGCCGTTATGTCATACTTCTCCAGGGGCAAATGGCACGTTGCAAAAGTGTCACTGGCCAATCTTGAAGCTAACAGGCTGGATATCAGGCTCTCGCCAAAAAAGACAGTCTCCGTTCTGCGGAAATCTCACCAAACGCCAAACCCAAAATCACCTGCGATAAACATCCAAGTTAATCAGCCGGTCGGTATATCGCTAAAGTATGGATACGGCAAGTTCATTTTCGAGACAACGGTGGTGGCTCTTCAGCCCTCAACAGAACCAACAAGCGGCGGAACGATATCACTTGTGGTGCCGGAGCGGATTGAGCTGGTCCAGAGAAGAAGCTATTTCCGTGTTGATGTGCCCAGTTCTTTGAAGGTAAATGTGATGCTGTGGCATCGCCGCTATACAGATGAGACGCCCGAAACGCAGCAAATAGAAACCCAAATCTCAGACTCTCGCCGGATGCCGCAGGAACGCTATTGGCAGGGCAAGCTTACCGACATCTCTGCCGGCGGCGTGCAGGTTGTAGTTGACACCGCGCAAAAACCGGACTTCGAAAGAGGGCAGTTTATCGGGCTGCGATTTACACCTATGCCCTATGAAACGCCGTTGATGTTCGATGCCCAGATTAGGAACATCCTGCCGACAGCATGCGAGAAAAGTATATGTCTTGGCCTGCGGATTATCGGCCTGGAAGCAAGTCCTGAAGGCCGGCAGGTTCTGCAGCGGCTCTGCACTGTTGCGGAGCACTATTATCAGATAAACCAATGCGCCCTTAATGGGCAAGACTTCCAGATGACAGGTTCACCGCATTAGAAATTTGCACTCCCCCGCCCAAGGAGGGCGCTCCGCCCCCTGCTTGCTTACTTCTGATTGAGCTCGTAGCTAACGCCGGTTAATCACTGTCGTCCCCTTTAGGGGTTGAGCCTCGGTCGGCAGTCATCATGGCCGGCGGTTCGGTTGACAAGGCAAAATCACTTTTCCTGTGGATTAGTTTACAATAAAACCATTTTAGAAAGCCGCTTGCTGCAAAACCGCAGAAAATCAATACCAAAGCTACCTGTCTGCTCCAGATAATCAACCCGAGGAACAACAGTGCTCTGATAAAATGTGCGAAAGGTTTTTTGCCCTTTATATATTGATTGAGGATATGCGGATATCGAATCCTGCTGACCATCAACACCGCCACACCCAGAACCAAAAGCGGCAGGGCATAAATAATAGCGTCTTCGCAGATAATATAAATCCAGCCGCCTTCGGCTGAAAGCTCCAGCAGTGTTTCCTGATAGAATATTACTATGCTCACTACCACCCCTGCGGCAGCGGGAGCTGGCAGACCTATAAAACTCATGTGGGCAGATTCATCCTCCTCGTTCTCAACATTGAACCTGGCTAATCGAATGGCTGCGCAGCTTATATATGATGCCGCCGCCAGCCAGATGAAACGCTGCAGAAAATTCACAAAGGAAAGACTCTGTCCGGGGTCTCCGCTTAATTTGTATTCAAGAACCTTAAGCATCAAAAATGCCGGCGCCACCCCGAAGCTGATTATATCACATAGGCTGTCGAGCTGGCCTCCAAAGCTGGATGTGTTCTTGCTCATTCGTGCCAGGCGCCCGTCAAGAACATCGGCAATCATCGCAAGCAGTATCATATAGCCGGCCATAGCAAAATATGGCAGCGTAATCCTGTGATACGAAAAATGGTTGACCCCGGCGGCAGCGCCCTTGCTGGCAAGAACAATGGCCGCAAAGCCGCACACGCCGTTTAGAATTGTTACCAGCGACGGCAGGATAGTGATGTAATTCAATCTCTGCCTTCGCACCCGCCGAAGCAAACTTTCTTTGGCTGCCTGCGTTTTCAATCGGGTCATTATTCGTACCTCACAAGTGCCGTTTGGCCCGCTTTGACTTTATCGCCTGTTTGAACCAGACATTTTACGTCTGTACGAGCAGGCACATACAGTTCCGTTCTGGAGCCGAATTTTATCATCCCGAATTTCTCACCGCCACTTAATTCATGGCCCTCTTTTGTAGCACATACAATCCGCCTGGCAATCGCGCCGCTGATTTGCCGCACAATTAGCCTGTCTTGAGGGTTGTCTCTCCTGATTATATAAAGATTGTTGGATTCGTTAACCCGCCCGGATTCCGGACTGGCGGCATTTTTATATCGGCCTTTTTTGTAGCTGATTCTTTCAACTTTTGCATTGCATGGTGAGCGATTAATATGCACATTAAAAATACTCAAAAATATTCCTATTCTAATCGCGTTCTCACCGATGTAGTCTCCTTCTTTAACAATCTCGATATCAGTCACTCTACCGTCAGCGGGTGAAAGCAGCAGATTTGCATCTTTCGGACAAATTCTGTAGGGGTCCCTGAAGAACGACAAAACCCATATCAGGATAGCTCCAAGAACAGCTTCTACCGAGATGATAATCCAGACACCCAAACCAGGGACGAGCGACGAGAGACAAGCGACGAGAATCATCGCCGTCAGCACTATCGCAGGGAAAACAGCCGCCTCCGGCAAACCGTATTTAGTCAGCGGAATTCTCATACGCAAATATCATAATTGCTGACCCGCTGACATTCAATAGAAAAGCACGGCTTAAGATTTTGCTTCCGACGGCCCCTGTCGAGGCATCGCGATTGTTCCTGTTCTGGCCACATTTTTGATGCCGTATGGTTTGCAGGCATCGATGAATGCCTCAATCTTGGTTTCAGGCCCGCTGACCTCCACCATCAGCTGCCTGGTGCCGATATCAACCACCTTGGCCTTGAACATTTCTATCAAAGATAAAATTTCAGGCCGTTTCTCCGCAGGAGCGGAAATCGTTATAAGCATCAGGTCTCGCGCCACCACCGGCTGACCGACAAAATCCTGGACCTTAACAACAGGAACTATCTTGGCCAACTGTTTTCGAACCTGCTCTACGACCCTGTCATCGCCGACAACGACAATCGTCATTCGGCTCAGCTTCGGGTCCTCGGTTCGGCCGACGACAAGCGAATCTATATTGAACGCCCTGGCGGCGAACATACCCGCAACGTGCGCCAAAACCCCCGGTTTATTCTCAACCAACGCGCTTATGATATGCTTCATAACACTCGCCCTTTTATGATAATCGTCGCGAAGCGACTCCTCAATTTTACACTTTACCTTTTAACTTTTTAACTTGCCTCTACGCCATACTTTCCATTATATCAAGCCCGTCCATCTCATTCAGGCTTTTGCCGGCCGCAACCATCGGCCAAACATTTTCCTCACGTTCGACTTTAAAGTCAACAACGCAGGGCCGCTTTTCTGCAAGCATCTGCTCGATGGCCTTCGGAACATCTGTTTTTTTCTCGACTGTCTCTCCGGCCGCACCAAGCGCTTTTGCAACGTCCGCATAGTTGGGATTCTGCAGAGAGCTGCAAGAATACCTCTTGCCGTAGAAAAGCTCCTGCCACTGACGCGGCATACCCATAAAACCATTATTCAGTATGCAAACCTTGATGGGCAGCTTGTGCTCGACCGCCGTCGCAAGCTCGGTCATCGTCATATTAAAGCTGTGGTCGCCGTCAATGTCAATGACGGTTGCACCAGGCATAGCTATCTGCGCGCCTATGGCCGCCGGCAAGCCATAGCCCATTGTCCCCAGTCCGCCGGAGCTTATGAACTGTCTCGGTCTGCCGAACTTATAGAACTGGGCAGTCCACATCTGGTTCTGGCCGACTCCGGTAGTTACAATCGCCCGACCTTTGGTCTGACGGCACAGCTCCTCGATGACATACTGCGGCTTAATCGTCGATGCGTTCCTGTCGTAGCCGAACGGAAACTTTTTCTTCCACTCGGCTATTTTCTTGAACCACTCTGCTCTCTCGCGGTATTCGACTTCCTTGACCAGCTCCGTCAGTATATATTTCGCATCGCCAACCACGGGAATATCCACATTAACATTCTTCGATATGCTTGTCGGGTCGATATCAATGTGAATTATCTTCGCGTTCGGAGCAAAGGTTTTAACTTTGCCGGTGACCCTGTCATCGAACCGGGCGCCTATGGCTACCAGCAGGTCGCATTCCTGGACGGCGTAATTAGCATAAGCGGAACCGTGCATTCCCAGCATATCCAGCGATTCCGGCAAGCTCTGGTCGAAACTGCCCAATCCTAAAAGCGTCATCGTTACCGGCAGGTGCGCCTTCTGCGCCAGCGTTCTTAATTCCTCGCTTGCGTTGGCGATTATCACTCCGCCGCCGACGTAAAGCACCGGCCTTTCCGACTTGTTTATAGCCGCTGCTGCAGCCGATATCTGCCTCGCATGTCCCTTCGTCTGAACTTTATAGCCCGGCAGGTCCATCTCGACCGGCCCGTCTGCCTCGTACTTGGCAACCTGAATGTCAACCGGTATATCAACGAGCACTGGCCCAGGCCGGGACGTCGAAGCAATATAGAATGCTTCCTTAATTACTCGGGCCAGGTCCTTAATGTCCTTAACTATACTGTTGTATTTTGTAACAGGACGCGTAATGCCGGTGGTGTCGGCCTCCTGAAACGCATCATTGCCGATAAGCTCCGTCCGAACCTGTCCCGTAATAGCGACTACCGGCACAGAATCCATCAGCGCCGTGGCAAGACCCGTAACAAGATTACACGCACCGGGACCGCTGGTCGCAATAACAACGCCGACCTTTCCGCTGGCGCGGGCATAACCATCAGCCATATGACAGCCGCCTTGCTCGTGGCGAGGAACAATCATTCGAATCGGCGCATCATACAACCTGTCGAATAAGGGTAATACCACCCCGCCGCAGTAGCCGAACATCGTATCGACACCTAAATCGACAAGTGTATCTACGATTATTTGTGCGCCTGCCTTGAGGGTTGATTTGTCAGCCGAAATTGCTGAAGGACATGGCTTGGGACTCATCTTTACACCTTTCCTGATAAACGTTAATAGTCATTCCGGCCTGCCCTGCAAAACAGGGCCATCACAGCGTCGCTGGGCTGCCACGGGAAACCCATCCCCCTTCTTGCTTTCGCAAGAAAGCTGGGGGACCGATAATCCCGAAGATTTAACGCCCTGCTGTAATTCCGTAACCACCCCCACACAAGGGGTGTTTCAGGCTCGTATTTGCGTGGTTTTCACACAAATACAGCAGGATTATACAATGCTAATCTCTGCCTGTCAATTATTTTTCGGCAATTTACACGCCGGCCAATAGCTATTTTGGCCTTTTAATTGGTGAGCCCTTGGACCTGTGAATGCCTACTGGTCCGCTGTGCCCAATTCAGCCCCTGTCTTGGCTCCGTGCTCTCTCAGGAATTTGGCCGTGTTAGTTAGTTCTTTTTGGATAGCAACGTCCAGTGGCGTCTCGCCCCTGTTATTCCTGGCATTAATATCCCCTCTATTGGCCAGAAGCATCTCAACTATAGCGTAGCGTTCATCAGGAAACAACGGCATTACCGGCATTTCCGGAAGAAAGTAGCTGGCGCCTGTTGCTCTATGCATCGGAGTAAAACCATCTTTGTCTTTCATATTTACGTCGGCTCCATTGTCCAGAAACGCTTTGACTTTGTCGATGTTGCCATGAACCACAGCTATCGCCAGTGGCGTCACTCCGTTCTTGTCCTTTGCGTTGATACCTGCTCCGGCCTCCAGGAGTAAACCTAACATGTCTTCATTGGTATAATAAAAGGCCAGCCAGTGTAAAGGCGTAAGGCCGTCCTGGGTATTGCTGTCCGGGTTTGCATTACTGGCAAGCAGTAGCTTAACCGCGTCCGTATAGCCGTGGGATGCCGCTAAGTACAGCGGGGACACTCCATTGCTGTCTTTAATATTAGGATTTGCACCGTTTTCTAATAATAATTTTATTACCTCTATATGGTCGCCTCCAGCCACCGCAGCGTAAAGTGGCGTCATGCCTTCGCTGTTCTGAGCGTTGACATTAGCCCCGCCGGCCAACAATAATTCAACCACAGCTGGATTATCTCGCCAGCCTGCAGCATAGTGGAGAGGTGTCGTATCATATTCGTCCCTGGCGTTGACGTTGGCTCCGTGGCTCAGAAGTACTTGCACCACATCGTTGCTGTCAGATCCGGCCGCCCAATGTATGGGATTTGTACCCAATACATCCTTCGAATTGACATCGGCACCTTCGGCCAAAAGCATCTCGACAATGGCTCGATTGCCTCTCGAGGCCGCCCCGGACAAAACTGTAAAATCACGTTTGTCTTTGGCATTAACATCGGCTCCTGCTTCCAGCAGTAGCTCGACAATGTCCGTATGTCCCTTATAAGACGCCCTCATCAAAGCCGTCTTGCCATTGGGGTCTGGAACGTCAACACCGACACCTTTTTCAAGTAAAGTTTCAACTTCGCCGATGTCACCGCTGGAAGCCGCCTTCAGCAGGTCATTTGCATCGTCGGCAAGGGCCGAAGACGGGCAAGCAGTAGCGAAGACAACCGCCAGAAGATAAATTACCGCTCGTTTATTCTTCATAATCTTCTCCTTCAGTTTAAGAAATATACCGCTTGCAGGATTATAACTCAGCCAATATATAATCGGCCGTCTTAGCCCACCTCTTCAACCCCAATTGTGCTGTTTTTATGACTCTTCCCATACATCACTTCGTTGCGGCTTACGGAAACAACAGCGAGGTTTGGTAATTACAAGCGACTAGCGACGAGCGACGTGTTAAATCAATCAAAAGCGCAGGTACCCCACACACTAAAAACGGCTAATTTGAAATTTTTTTTACCCCTTTAGCTGTAAATACTTAGCCAAAACCGCACCTACGAAAACCCAACAATTTTCGCATCAAATGCGCAGGTTCCTCCAATTATAGAAAGGAGATAGTCTTCTTTGAAAATGAGACCCTTTGGATAAATAACCATCAATTAACTAGCGACCAGCGACTAACTTATCCGCCGTAGCTTCAGCGAAGGTGGAGGTGGAGATTCTCTATCAACTACGAACTATGAACAATGAATAATGAACAAACAAAATTATGCGAAACAAACCCAATTTATGGTGAGCAAAGTCGAACCCATTTTATATCGTACTGGCTTAAAACTGAACAGCCGCTATAATAGGACCGTAAAGTAAATAGACTTAGGAGATTTATTATGTGTGACAAATGCGGTTGCGGCCAATCCAACACCGAACAATCCTTTGAGCAAAAGGTCAAAGACGTTATTGACTCCATTATCCGGCCTGCCTTACAGGGTCATGGCGGAGATGTCGAGCTGGTGGGAACGGACGACGATAATAATGTTAACTTACGTCTGCAGGGCGCCTGTCACGGCTGCCCGGGCGCTGCGATGACAATGAGGGCTGGCATTGAAAGAATCCTCAAAGAAAAAGTGCCGGAAGTCAACGAAGTTATCGCTGTGGATTAAAAGTCTCACCAGCGTAGGATACTTGTGCCGCTTATTTTGCCTCCGGCGGGGGATATCGCAGGCGGTACAAATTTATATATAGTCTCTGATTTACTCTTAATTGTGTGACGAACTGATATGGTCCAATATCCTTTCCGGCAGCGAGAGACGCGATATTTGCCATCTTCCAGTATTTATAATAATTATCTGTCGGGATAAGCCCCTCCCTCGAGTCCCATGCCACATAAGTGATATTTCTTTTGTAGCATTCAGCAATAAATTCGTTCGGATTATTTGCGTCGAAGGTATTCGTATGAATAAAGCAATCCTTATACTGCGGCGCCATAATCTGCAGGATAGAAGGAACTGTAGTTACGAGTTTTTCGCCTTTTTTTGCATTCTCCTTATACCAGTTGAGGAGGTATTTAAATTCTATATCTCTTTCGCCGTTACCTACTACTCCATCAACAACAAACTGATTGGAGACAATCATCAATGTCATTAACGTAAATATGACAAATCCTGTAAGCAAACTGCCTTTGTAAGCGAATCTCCTGATGACGGAAGCTATACAAACCACTAATATCGCAATATAGGGGAGAGAAACACTGGCCTTGCTCATCGATTCTATCTCCGGCAGATAACGCCGCAAAACCAGCACCCAGATAACCGCCGTTATCGATACAGCAATTTGGGCTATAATTATCGTTCCTTTCGGCAACTTGTCTTTTATCAGTTTCCAGAAGTTGCATAACCCGTAAATACAAATAAGCATAACTATCGCAAAGATAGTTGCATAGTACCTGTCAAGAGGATATGGGTATTTGGCATGAACCCAGAAATAAGGCAAAAGGAATATCAGCAAAACCAGAATCTTCCACTGTCGCTTATACAAACCATATACAGAACCAAACAAAAAACTGACAAAAACAAGGATTTTGTTTGCATTCACAATGACCCAAGTGAAGGCGCTCCCCGCGTTCGGACTTGGCAGAAATAGGTGAGAGAACCCAATCTTCCACAAGATGTCGGCATTTTTCACAAAACCAGTTCTTTCTTCCACTCCTTCGACAAACTGAGATGTAAACTCCTTGCTGAATACATTAAGATAGTGAGTCTGGCCCAAGGACTGTATGTTTAGTACCGTTCCGAGCATCCACAGCGCCAAGGGTATTGATGCCATAGCAGCATAAATGAAGGACAGTAGACGTTGTTTCTTATCTTTGCTGTCTATCATATCCATAACAAAGGCGCATAGTATAAGAGCCGCACCTTCATATCGTACCATTGTTGTAAGTGATGCGAGCAGGTATGCCCATCTCGACCTTATGAATATAAGATAGAACGTGGCCCATATAAAAAACAGTAGTGTAGTCTCAGCAATGGACTCGGTTAACAACTGCAGTCCCCACGGGGTGATTATCGTTATGATTGCGAACCATACCGCCGCTCTGCCAATAACTTTCCGTCCTGCCAGCCATAGTAACACGGCGGTCAAGGAATGAACTATTGAGTTGAGCAGCCATCCTCCGTGAAAAGCAGGGTATTCCCCACCGGCAATATGCCCCAACAATACCTGTAGTATTCCAACTAACGGAACTCGTTTATAATCGGTAGGTATCTTAAAGGATAAAATCTGCCGGCCCTGCCATTCAAAGCACTCAAAGTCAAAATGCGGAACAACCTGGTGACCCCAGTAGATAACGGCGTGATAAATGCCGAACGCCAGCAGCAGGAAGAACAAAAAAACATCAACCCATCTCTCCCTATTATCAACCCGCTGCAGCAACCCGGAAGAAGAACTGATTTTTGACGGCTGAAAAATCATTTTGTATTTTCCGTTGGCAGGGGGCTCAGGCGATAAAGATTTATATACTGTTCCTTGTTGACTCTTAACTGCTTGATAAACTGATAAGGCCCTATATCCTTGCCGATCGCCAGCGGCACGATGTTCGCCATCTTCCAGTATTTATAATAAGGATCTCTCGGCGTAAGTCCCATCCTTGAATCCCACGCTACATAAGTGATATTTCTTTTGTAGCATTCGATAGAAAAATCAATCGGATTATTTGTATCGAAGGTATTCGTATGAATAAAGCAATCCTTATACTGCGGCGCCATAATCTGCAGGATAGAAGGGACTGTAGTTACGAGTTTCTCGCCTTTTTTCGCATTATCTTTATACCAATCGAGGAGGTATTTAAATTCTATATCCCTGTCACCGTTTCCCACTGAGATATAAATACCAAATTGATTTGAGACTATCATTTGTATTATAAACGCCAGAACGACGAAATATGTAAGAAGCTTCCCCTTGTGCGCAAAACGTTCTGCAATAAGCGCAATAAAAGTTACCGATATTGCAACATATGGCAGATAGACGCTGGCCTTGCTCATCTTTGTTATCTTCAGCATATCGGCGAATATTACAAAGGCCCAGATGCAAGCTGTTACCATCGCAATAACCTGAAATACAATTATCGCCCGTTTAGGTAATTTGTCTTTTACCAGTTTCCAGAAGCTGAGCAGGCCGTAAATACAAATAAGCAAAACTATCGCAAAGATGGTTGCATAGTACCTGTCAATAAGATATGGGTATTTGACGTGAACGCAGAAATAAGGCAAAAGGAACAGAAGCAGGACCAGTATCTTCCACTGTCGCTTATACAGTCCATATATGGAACCAAACAGAAAACTTGAAAGAACAAGGATTTTGATTGCACCCAGCCAGAAAACGCTGCTTGTTTTCCAGGGCAGCACAAACAGATGGCAGAACCCAACCACCCACAACAATTTGACGTGAGTGGCAAAACCAGATTTCTTTTCCCCTGCTCCGAAAAGCTGAGACGCGTACTCCTTGCTGAATATATTAAGATAGTGAGTCTGGCCCAAGGACTGTATGTTTAGTACCGTTCCGAGCATCCACAGCGCCAAGGGTATTGATGCCATAGCGGCATAAATGAAGGACA
>Ga0315276_10002676_pt1 | contig 16333 bp, 15 predicted proteins | sample YL17G05_0_MG_FD_204542 | JGI IMG/M metagenome (GOLD analysis project Ga0315276, IMG submission 204542) | Sediment microbial communities from Yellowstone Lake, YNP, Wyoming, USA - YL17G05_0 | ecosystem: Environmental > Aquatic > Freshwater > Lake > Sediment | place: USA: Wyoming | collected... | reverse complement strand
CCATACCCTCGCCATTCGCGTCATGCCCGGTCACCGTCGCCTGCATGTCCTGGAGCCGGACGATGTCCCCGGCCCGCAGCCGGACCGAGGAGATCTCGCCGCCGACCGCCTCCATGGCCAGGGTATGGGCGTCCAGGCGCCGGAAGCGAAAGGCGCAGGGCGCCCAGGCCAGCACACGCCAGGCGGACGGCATGGGGAGCCGGAACAACTGGCGGTAAAAATAGGAATGAAAGCCCAGGACGATATCCGGGGCGGCGAGCAGCACCACGGTCTTCCCGGCGATCCGCTCGCGGGCCAGCTCGGGGACGGCCATGGCTGCGGCGAGGCGTGCGGACATCATCCGTTGGAGCAGGATAGGCGCGGCGAGCCGCTGGACGGGCCCAAGGGCCAGGTGGACCAGGGCCAGCAGCGCGCAAGCGCCCCCGGCCAGCCGCTTGCCTACTCCCGGCTGGCGCCGCAGGACGGTCCACCAGCCGCAAAGCACCAGGGCGAGCGTCGATGCCCCGCCGATCCAGGGAATGACCAGGCAGCGCGAGCCGATGGGCGTGCCGGTGAAGGGGACGGCCGATAGGACTGCGCCGGTGATCAGCCAGCGCACGGCCCGGCGCCCAGAGACACCAGCCTTCTTCCATGTCGTACCCAGAAGGACGGCGAACAGCGCCGCCAGCATGGCGCCGGCGAAGATCATGAACGACCGCAGCTGCGGCTGCAGGACCCAAAGGTCAACGTTGCCGCCAGCAACCATGCCGCCGAGGATAACAGCCAAGCGCCCGGGCAATCTCCCGAGAAAAAGAAACGGCTCGCTCAGCGGACTCAGGTAGCCGCTGCTCGCCGAGGCGCCGTAGCCGCCAAATCGGTAAAACACAAGGTACGCCAGGACCAGCAACCCGAGGGGCAGGCATGCCCGGAGGCGCTTCCTGCGGGCGTCTTCGGCCCCCAGCGCTTCATAGGCGAAGATATAGGCGCTGATCCCGAGCGCCGCTTCGCTGGCAGCCAGAGCCAGGACCATGGCCGCCATGGAAAGAAAAAGGCCCGGCCGCCACCCGTCTTGGCGCCAGCGCACGTGGCCGTAGAGCCCCAGTACGCCCAGGGCCGCGGCGATGACGATATGGCGGGTCGCGGTCCAGCAGAGGGGCCCATGGATACCCGAGACAAGGTAGCCAACCAGCGCCAGGGCGGCAAGCCCCGGGGGAAGGATCCTGCGCAAAAGCAATCCCAGGCCGGCCGCCAGCAGCAGGAACCAGATGACTCCGTGGACCCGGTAGCCCAGTGGACGCAGCCCGAACAAACGGTGGTCCAATTCCAGGAGGGCCGAGCTCAAGGGACGGAAAAAGGCCATGCGGAAATCGGGGGCGAAGAACCAGGGAAAGGCCCCGGCGTTCTTCAGAGCCAGCACGCGCTCCGGGCCGCCTTCCGCGATATCATACAGGCGGAACGGCGCCCGGCCGCCGCAGGATGAAACGCCTTCGAGGGCCCCCAATTGGATGAAGTCGTCGGCCATGAAGCTGGCGAACGGCAGCTCGGCCAGCCCGAGAAAAACGACCAGGAGCGCCGCCGGCCACATGCCTTTCAGGAAAAACGGTTTGTCTTTCATCCCATCCAGGGCCAGGGGACTATTCCTCTGCCCCTACTTGATCTCCAGCCTCTGCCCGTAGCACTTGCGGCACACGGACACGTACTTGTCGTTGCCGCCGATCTCGATCTGCGGCCCCTCGCCCACGGGCTGGCCGTCCTTGTATTTCAGGAGCATGGTCGCCTTCTTGGTGCAGTACCAGCACACGGCCTTCACTTCCTCCACCTTGTCGGCGAACAGCAGCAGCGCCTCGCTGCCGCTGAAGAAATGGTTGCGGTAATCGTTCTTCAGGCCGTAGACGATGACCGGGATGTTGAGCTCGTCCACGATGCGGGTCAGGATGACCACCTGCTCGCGGGTGAGGAACTGCCCCTCGTCGACCAGCACGCAATCGGGCTTGCCCTCGCGCGCCAGGCGCATCATGTCGGTGCCGCTGTTGATGATCTGGGCGTCGCGCTGGAAGCCCATGCGCGAGGTGATCTTGCCGCGGCCGAAGCGGTCGTCGATCGCCGGCGTGAAGAGCATGGCGTGCTTGTTCTGCTCCTCGTAGTTGTGGGCGATCTTCAGGATCTCGGTCGACTTGCCGGCGTTCATGGTCGAATAGCGGAAGTAGAGCTGGGCCATGGTTTATTCTCCTGGGGCGGTCAATAGCGGCCGCCGGTGGGCGGCGGGTCCTGGAAGGCACGCTGGATGCCGCGGTAGACCGAGAGGTCGGGCCGGCCCTCCAGGAAGCGGATCAGGGCTTCGGCGGTGGTGGAGCCCAGCCCACGGCCCGGGTCCTTGTGCGCGAAATCGTAGGAGCTGGCGACGTAGCTGGAGACGCCCACCTTGAACGTCCTGCCCTCCGCCAGCGGCTGGCCGTCGGGGCCGCGCAGCTGGATCTCGCGGATGAGCCGGTCGGCGCCGGTGCGCACGGTGTAGCTGAGGCCGGAGACCTGCAGGTCGATGTCGCCGCCCTTGGCGAACGAGGCGCGGACCAGAGAGCGGATCTCCTCGGCGTTCATGGCGATCTCGACCACCTGGTTGCCGAAGGGATCGAGGGTGTAGACATCCTTGAGGGTGATCTTTTCGGGGAGGCGGTTCAAGCGGATGCCGCCGTTGTTCTGGAAGGCGATGTCCAGGCCGTGGCTGCGGCAGATGGCGTCGGTCATCAGGCTGCCCAGGGCGTCCTTGCCCTCGATGGCGAAGGGGGCCTCGCCGATGACGCGCTCGAACGCCGGGTTCTGGTTGAAGCGGACGATCATGGCCTTGACCTCGGGGTCCTCGGCCAGCTTCCCGCCCAGGTCGATCAGCTCCCCCTTTTTCGCCGCCACCCGCCCGCCGCGGACCAGCAGCTCCACCCGGCCCAGGAAGCGGTTGTCGCTGCCGGCCTGCGCCACCAGCACGCCGTTGACCGTTTCGGCCGGGTCGACCCGGGTGTGGGAATGGCCGCCGATGATGGCGTCCAGCTCGGGCATCTGGGCGGCCAGCCTCAGGTCGTCCTCGTAGCCGATGTGGGTCAGCGCCAGGAAGACCTGGTTGCCCCGGCGCAGTTTTTCCATTTCCCGGGCCTTGGCCAGCGGCTCGCTGAATTTGAATCCCCGGACCTTGTCGGGATGGGTGGAGGGCAGGCCGTTCCCGGCCTCGACCTGGAGCAGGCCGAAGACGGCGATCGTGACGCCGCCGCGGGTCCGCAGCACCACCGACCGCCGCAGCTGCGGCAGCACGCCCGCCGGCGCCTCGATGTTGGCCGAGAGGAAGGGGAAGCGGGCCCGGGCCGCGAACCGCTTCAGGTTCTCCAGGCCGATGTCGAACTCGTGGTTGCCGGGGCAGAGCAGGTCGAGGCCCAGGCGGTTGAGCAGCTCCAGCATCGGCTCGCCCGGGGGCTCGTACTGGTCGATGATCGGGTTGCCGGTGAAATTGTCGCCGGCGCAGAAATAAAAGACGTCGGCGCCGCTGCGCTTCTCGCGGGCGATGATGGCCGCCACCTTGGCGAAATTGTCGATCTTGCCGTGGATGTCGTTGGAATGGAAGATGACGATGCGCGTGTCGGCGGGCGCCGGGGGGGCCGAGGCGCAGGAGGCGCAGGCCAGCCCGGTGACCAGGACGGCCGCCAGCAGGAACGAGCCTGCCCGGAAGAACGTGCGGGCGCTCATGTCCGGGGCCCCGTGCGCACGACGCGCTTGACCATGAGACGGGCGCCTGCGGAAAGCTCGCCGTCGAGCCCGATCTCGTGCCCGTGGTCGTCAAATACCGCCTTGGTCCCTTTCTGGACCTGCTTCCACGTGATCTGGGAATACTTGCGCAGGACGTCCCTGACGCAGGCCCCGGAGAAGATCTCGACCGTCCGGCCGTTCACTTTTATTTGCATGGCGTTGAACTCCTTTTGAGGAATACCCATTCTAAAAAACTACCCTAACGATGTCAAGGGAGAGACAGAGATCATTTGTTTCGCAAAACCAACTCATCCCCTGTCCCCTTCTCTTGGGAAGAGAGGGGGAGAGGACAAAGAAGCCGCCCCTCTCTTCGCAAGAGAGGTACGCATCGCTATGCCGAGGCTTTGCGAGGCATCTGGCGATGCCATCCCGCAAAGCGGCGGGGTTGGGGTGAGTTTCGAAGTTCGTTTATCGAAAAAATGGATCATCCGTTATGTTATAATCAGTTCAATGAAACCTGAAAAGAACCCGTGCTCCGGCGTCACCCTGACCCTGCCGGCCTGGCTGAACGAAATGCTGGCCGGCAAGAAAATCGTCATCCCCGACCCCGAGGAGCGCATGCGCTGGGTGATCGGCGTGTCGCGGCAGAATGTCGAGCGCCGCAACGGCGGGCCGTTCGCTGCCGGCGTCTTCGAGCGCGAGAGCGGGCGGCTGCTGGGCGTCGGCGTCAACCGCGTCGAGCCCCTGAACGCCTCGCCGGCCCACGCCGAGATCATGGCCATGCTCTTCGCCCAGCAGGAAATGAAGACCTTCGACCTGGGCGCCGCCGGCGCCGGCAGCGAGCTGGTGACCAGCTCCCAGCCCTGCCTGATGTGCCTGGGCGCCACCCTCTGGTCCGGGGTCACGCGCCTCACCTACGGGGCGACGGCGGCCGACGTCACCTCCATCCTTGGCTTCGACGAGGGGCCGCTGCCCCGGGATTGGCAGGGGGAGCTGAACAAGCGGGGCATCACGGTCGCCGGCGAATACCTGCGCGCCGACGCCGTCGCCGTCCTGGAACTATATAAAAAAAACCGGGGGACGATCTACAACAGCCGCGGCGGCAGCGTCCGGGGAGAAGGGGCGTGATCCGCCGCCGGCGGCTGCACCTTGCCCTGCTCCTGCTGCCGGCGGTCCTGCTCGCCGCCTCCGACCCGGTGCTGGTGAAGCGCTTCGTGGTCAACGCCGGCACCCCGGCGGAGCCTTTCCCGGTGAACAGCTACCTGGTCAGCCAGCCGCAAAGCCGCAGCGCCGTGCTCATCGACCCCGGCGCCGACGACGAGCGCTTCGCCGCGGTCGCCGCCGAACTCGGCGTGCAGGTGCTCATGGTGCTCAACACCCACGGCCATCTCGACCACAGCGCCGGCAACGCGGCCTGCCGCGAGCGCTTCGCCGCCACGCTGGCGGCCCCGGCGGCGGACCGCCCGCTCTACGAAAAAAGCGGCGGCGCCGGCATCGTCGATATCTGGCTGGCGGACAAGCAGGCGCTGGATGTTGGGGGATTCACGGTCCAGGTATTGGCCACCCCGGGCCACAGCCCGGGAAGCGTCTGTTTCCTGATCGGCGGCCAGCTCTTCAGCGGCGACACCCTGTTCTCCGGCGGCGTCGGCAGCGTGCCCGAAGGAAAAAACCAGGAGAAAGCGCTGAAAGCCCTGGTCCAGGTGATCCGGAAGAAACTGCTCGCGCTCCCGGAGGGCACCCCGGTATGGCCCGGTCACGGCCGGCCCACGACCATCGGCGAAGAAGCGCTGCTGAACCCCTTCCTGAACTAGCGCGGCGCGGCCGCCTCGACCGCCTGCCGCAGCCCCGGATTCAGTTTGATCTTGGCTTGAACGGCTTGCTCCAGCATGGCGCGGGCCTCCCCGCTCTGCCCGGCAAGCAGCAGGGCGCTGAGCAGGTTGTTCCAGGCGGCGGCCAGGCGCGGGTCGCGCTCCACCGCCAGGCGATAGCGCGCGGCGGCCTCGGGCCAGCGGCGCGACTTATACAGGAAGTTGCCGTGGACGAAAAAGTAGCCGGCCGGGACCTCAAAGCGCTTCGGATCGAACGGCTTCGGCCCCGTAACCGGCGCGACGCCCGCCGCCTCGTCCATGAGCCCGGTGTCGACCTTGCTGTGGGCGGCCTGGCAGAGGGATTGGATCGTGCTCGCCCTGGTCGCATCGCCGCTGACCAGCTCCCGTTCGGCCGTCTCCTCGCTGGCGTTCTGCTTCTGCCACGTGCGGCACAAGCCGGCCAGGCGCTCCATCTCCGCCTCGGCCCGCTCCATGTGGCCGACGGCGGCCGGGTAGTCGCCGCGCTCCGCCGCCAGCAGGGCGAGCAGGTAATGCGCCTCGTAATGCTCAGGCACGTTCTCCAGGCATTGCATCAGGCTGGCCTCGGCGGTGGCCGCCTGGTGCTTTTTCATGAGTTTTTGGGACTTGGCCAGCGTCTTCTCCTGGGCCTTGTATTTCAGCAGCAGGCTGACCGCCGTCTCTTCAGGGACTTCCGGTCCTTCCGCAGCCGCGACGGCGCCGGCGGCCAATATTCCGCAGAGCAAAATGATCAGGCTACGATTGCGCATGGCGACCTCTATACGCCTATTATAGCATGGAGCGGCATGCACCCTCAATGAGCGCCGTGCCCCGGTTTGGCGTTCCAGATGCGGGTCATGATCAAGGCGCCGATCAGGCTGAAGGGGATGATGCAGGAAACCCAGACCCAGGCATTGGCGGGCGCGTGGCCGGCAACGGCGATGCCGTCCCAGCCGTACGTTTTAAGCACCCAGCCCAGGCCGAAGCCGGTAAGCCCGCTGCCGATATACTGGATGCCGTCCAGAGCCCCGGCCACCGTGGCCGCCGCTTTGCGGCCGCCGAAGTCCATCGAGGCCGTCCCGGACAGCATGCCGTGGACCCCGAAGATGAACATGGCCGTGAGGCCCAGGAGCACGACCGCCCAGACCTGGCCAAGCCAGGAGCCGCGGCCCAGGCTGAAGCCCAGCAGCGCCAGCATGGCCACCTGCACGAGGTAAAAGGTGAAGGCCACGGGCGGGCGCCGGGACTGGAACAGCTTGTCGCTCATCCAGCCGCACAGCAGGCCGCCCAGGATGCCGCCGAGCATGAAGGCCACTCCGGTCCACCAGAAGAGCGGTTCCTTCTTCGCCAGGTGGTACACTTCGTCCAGGTACTCGGTGAAATATAGCATCACGCCCTGGCGGACGAAGCCGGTGCAGAACTCGGCGCCGATCAGGAAAAGGATCACCTTGTTGCGGAACACCTTGGCCAGCAGCTCCTTCAAAGGCAGCGGCGTGTCCTCGGCGAGGTGGGCGTTGGAGCCGTCGCCGGTATCGAAGTCGGCGTGCCCGGCGTGGCTGGGGCGGTTGCGCACCAGCAGCAGGTCCACGAGGAACATCGTGGCCATGGCGGCGGCGGGCACGAACCAGATGACGTTCCAGTTGGCGAAGCTGGCCAGCAGCACCGAGCCGATCGTGGTGGCCAGGAAGTAGCCGGAGGAGATCATGATGCCGAAGATGCCGCCGAAGATGCCGCGTTCGTGCACGTGGAACCAGGTGGAGTTGACCTTCACCACCGACAGGGCCCCAAAACTTTGGAAATACATGTTCAGGCTCCAGAGCCAGCTCATGTTCCAGAGGACATGGGCCGTCCAGCCGTTGAAAAACATCAGCCCGACCCCCAGGTTGAGCAGCCCCGCGCCCAGGGCGCCGATCAGGATCGCTTTGCGCCCGCCGATGCGGTCGGCCAGCGGGCCGTTGATCATGACGCTCAAGCCGTAGGTCCAGAAGCCGAAGGTGGCGATCAGCCCCATCTGCGCCTTGTCCAGGTGGTACCAGGCGCCGATGTCGTTCTTGACGATGTTGAAGTTGTAGCGCCCCATGTACATGGTGGCGTAGGTCAGCCCCAGCGGGAACCAGTTCAGGAAGCGCCGGCGGCGGAACTCCTTGGAATGCTTCAGCGGGTTGCGCGACAGGAAGCTCATTTCTTCACCTCCCGCCAGGCCTGCCAGAGCCGGCCGAGCACCTCCTCGAGATGGGCGCCCAGCACCTCGGGCTTGTCGGTCTTCTCGGGCATGTTCTCGAATACGGCGTAGGGGACTTTCCGGCCGCCCGCCGGCAGGAACTTCGGGTCGGCGGCGAACTCGTCCCAGTCCGACTCCTTGTAGAGCATTTCGATCTTCTTGTCCTCCAGGGCGTGCTGCAGGATGGAGTCGGGGCGGTCGGGGTTGTAGCGCCGGCGGTTCTTGCGCAGCGACTCGGGCCAGTCGACCTTGATGTAGAGGGCGGCGGCATGGTCCAGCACCTGCGGCGAGAGGTGGGCGAAGGCCTCGCGGAAGCCGCCGTGCTCGCTGCCGCGGGAGAACTCGATGAACAGGGTCTTGCGCTCGTGGAAGGCGGGGTCGTCGCGCAGCATCTTAAAATAGGCCAGGTCGAGCTTCTTGATCAGGAAGTTCCAGAACCACTTGTTCTTGAAGACGTAGCCGGGCATGGTCTTGCCCTCGAAGGTGAACTCCTTGTCGGTGATCAGGCGCGGCTGCCCCATCTCCTCCATCAGGTCGTCGTCCTCGAAGCGCTCCCAGAGGATGGGGAAGTCGTCTATTTCCTGGAACTCGCCGATGTGGAAGCGCTTGATCCTCTCTTTTAACGGAACTTTTTTCAGGTAGTCGATGACCTCGGACTTGCCGGCGGCCGGCCGGCCGATCAGGATGATGACGTCAAATGTCTTCTTCTCCATTTCGCGTTCCTCCAACATAGAGTTTGGACCGGCGGAAAACTAATTATATGTACGGGAATAATTTTTACAAACCGAAGAACTAAAAGAAGGAGGTTCGTAGTTCGACGTTCGAAGTTCGACGTTGAAAGCCAAAAACAAGCACGACAACTAAATTGAGCGAATAAAAAAATTATCTGAATATCGCTTAATTGCATTCTAACTTCGAACTTCGAACCTCGAACATCGAACTTGCTGCTCGTGTAAGCTCTATTCCTCGAGCCCCGGGAGCTTGTCCCCGGCAACGGGCAGCTCGCCGCGCACGCCGGTGAAGTCCGCCAGCCGGTCCTTGAACTTTTCCGCCTTCTTGGCCGATTCGTCGAACTTGCCGCTGGCGTTGCCCAGGTGCTTGCCCAGCAGGCAGAAGTCGGCGTAGAACTGGGCGAAGCCCTCCTGGACATTGACCAGGTCCTTGAGGATCTGCTGGGTTTGCTGCTCGATCTTCAGCCCCTTGAGGCCGAAGGCGATGGCCATCAGGTAGGCGTAGAAGCTGTTGGGCGAGACCGGGATGACGTGCTTCTCCACCGCGTAGTTGAAGATGCCGTAGTTCCTGCCGTCCAGGCCGTCGCTGATCACGGCCTCGTAGAAGACGTTCTCGGCCGGGATGTAGATCAGGGCGAAGTCATAGGTCCCGCACTCGGGGCGGATGTATTTTTCGGCGATCTCGTCGACGCGCAGCTTGAAGCTCCTGACGAATTCCTTCTTGTGCTTTTTCCGCCCTTCCTCGTCGCCGGCTTCGAACAGGCGCACGAAGCTCTCCAGCGGGAACTTGGCGTCGACCGGGATTAGGCGCTCGCCCAGGGTGATGACGGCGTCGACCTTGACGCCGTCGGGGAAACAGTATTGCAGGGTGAAATTGCCGGCCGGCAGCACCTGGCGCAGCAGGTCCTCCAGCAGGTACTCGCCCAGGTTGCCGCGCAGCTTGGGCGCGCGCAGGATGTCCTGCAGCGAGGAGATGTCCTTGCCGATGGCCCGCATCTGGTTGGTCGACTCCTCGAGCAGCCCCAGCTTTTTCTGGATCTCGCTCACCACCATGCCGGTCTGGCCCAGCTGGCTGGTGATGTTGCCCTGGGTCTTGCTCAGGTTCTCGTTGACCGTGCGCATGATCTCGTTGAGCTGCCCGGTCTGCTGGAACAGCGACTGGCGCTGGGCCTCCGCCTGGGAGGTACGCATCTCCTGCAGCTGGTTCTTCAGGTCGATCACCTGCTGGGTCATGCCCGCATCCCGCGGGCGCAGCTGGAGCACCAGCACCGCCAGCAGCAGGACCACGGCGACGGCCAGCAGCACGATAAACAGGACCGTTTCCATTCAGATCTCCTCACTTATACCTAACAGGAATAAAATAACAGAGGCGGGAGCAAATAGCAACCATGAGGAACTCGGTGTAAGGCATAGGGCGTAGGGTTCAGGGTAAGAGTAGGCATTAAGCAAAATTGTAATTGGCTTTTTCTTGCCTTACACCTTACACCTTACACCTTACGCCGAGTCCAAGAGTTGCAATACAAAGATCGATAGTGTAAATGAAGCAGAGGAGTTTTCATGGCAGAAGCTAAAGAAACGAACGTGCACGGGCAGCCCGGGCTGCTGCTGGCCAGCCTGCCCCTGGCGGTCATGGCGCTGCTGCTGGGCGTCGGCTACGGCATCTATCACCTGCAGGTGCAGGTGCTGCTGATCGCGGCCGCCGTCTGCGCCGGCCTGGTCGGCTGGCGCCTGGGCTACGCCTGGGATGAGATGCAGCAGGGCATCGTCGAGAGCGTGCGCAAGGCGCTGCCGGCGATCCTGATCCTGCTCTGCGTGGGCATGCTGGTGGCCTCCTGGATCGCCTGCGGCACCATCCCCATGCTCCTCTACTACGGCCTCAAGCTCGTTTCGCCGCGGTTCTTCCTGGTCACGGCCTGCGCCGTGTGCAGCATCACCTCGCTGGCCACCGGCACCTCGTGGGGCACGGTGGGCACCGTCGGGGTGGCGTTCATCGGCATCGCCCAGGCGCTGCGGGTGCCGCTGGGGCCGGCGGCGGGGGCGATCGTGGCCGGCGCCTATTTCGGCGACAAGCTTTCGCCGTTTTCCGACATTCCCAACCTGGCCCCGATCGCGGCCGGCTCCAACCTCTTCGACAACATCCGCCACATGCTCTGGTCCGCCGTTCCGGCGTGGCTGGCCGGCCTGGCCCTCTATTTTTTCATGGGCCTGGGCTATGGCCGCCCCGGGGTCGCCGCCCCGCAGATCACGGCGATCATGGCCGGCCTGCGCGGGCATTTCTCCTTCCACGCCGCCCTGCTGCTGCCACTGGCCATCGTCTTCTGGTTCGCTTTCGCCAAGAAGCCGGTCATCCCCGGCATGGTGCTCTCGGTCGCGGCCGCCGCCGCGCTGGCCCTCTGGCTGCAGCGCGTGTCCCTGGCCGCCCTGGCGCGTTTCCTGAGCGCCGGCTACAAGGCCGAGACCGGGCTGGCCGACGTCGACCGCCTGATCTCGCGCGGCGGCATCATGAGCATGATGGAGACCCTGCTCATCGCCCTGGCCGCCTTCAGCTTCGCCGGCATCATGCAGCGCACCGGCATGCTCGCCGTGGTTCTGGAGCGACTGACGCGGCTGGCACGCAAGGTGTGGAGCCTGGCCCTGACCGCCATCGTCGCCTCCCTGGCCACGGCGATGGTCACGGGCAGCTCCTACCTGTCGATGCTCATCCCGGGCGAGCTGCTGGCCCCCGCCTTCCGCAAGATGGACCTGGCGGCCAAGAACCTGTCGCGCATCATCACCGAGTGCGGCGGGATCATGGTGCCGCTGGTCCCCTGGAGCATGGCCGGCGTCTACGTCTCGGGCATCCTGGGCGTGCCGGTGGCCTCCTACCTGCCCTTCGCCTTCATGAACTACGTCTCGGTGCTGCTGCTCGTCCTCTATGGCATCACCGGCTTCACCATGGCCAAGCGCACGCGCGAGGACGAGACGCAGGTCGGAAGTTAAATGCTCGCGGAGACTTGAACTCGGTGTAGGGCGGACGGTAGACGGCGGACGGGAAGAAAAATTCCAAATCCCAAGCACCAAGCACCCAATGACCAAAACAAAGACAAGAGCAAGTGGCTGTCAGGGCTTTCGTTTAGGATATTGGAATTTGGAACTTGGAATTTATTTGGGATTTGGAATTTGTGATTTGTAATTTTAGTTTTACTGGGCACGCGTCACGATAGTTCAGTAATTCCTGGATTTGACAACTCCTGTCGACATTCTTATACTGGTATCGACCTGATCTAGGAGGCAATAATGAGTGAAAGAAAACCCCTGTCCGGCGGGACGATCCTGCTGGGCTTGATCCTGATCGTGGTCGGCGCCCTGGTGCTGCTGGCCAACATGAACATCCTGCCCTTCGCCATCGACCTGGCCCATTGGTGGCCGCTGATCCTGGTCGCGCTCGGCGTGGTCCACCTCTGGAACAACCGCAATATCTTCGATTTTTCCGGCCTCTTCCTCATCCTGCTCGGCGGCGTCTTCCTCATGGCCACCCTGGGCAAGATCTGCTGGGACGACGTCTGGCGCTACTGGCCGGCCGTGCTGATCCTGCTCGGCCTTTCCATCGTCTTCAAGAGGAGTTCGCCGCCGCGGGAGGGAAAGCGCTGGACCGGGTCCGCCAGCAGCGACCCCGACGTGCGCGTGACCAACATCCTGGCCGGGACCGACCGCCGGATCGACAGCCAGGAGTTCAAGGGTGGCGACGTGAGCAACATCCTGGGCGGCACCAAGCTCGACCTGCTGCAGGCCAAGCTGGCGCCGGGAGACTGGCTGCTCACCGTCTCCACCGTGCTGGGCGGCGTCGAGATACTGGTGCCGCGCGACTGGCGCATCGAAGTGTATCCGACCAACATGCTGGGCGGCGTGGACGACCACACCCGGCAAACCCCGGACGCCGGCGGCGGCAAGCTGGTCATCAAGGCCTCGGCTTTGCTCGGCGGCATAGAGATCAAGAACTAAAACGAACTATAGTGATGAGTGAACGAACTGACAGCGCTCAGTGATGAGTGATGAGAAAGAAGTAAGAATATTTTAAGATTTCGAACGATTGCTCTTGCTCATCACTCATTACTCATCACTTATCACTATAGTTCATTCCTGCTTCTAGCCGTATACCGTAAACCGTCCACCTTTCACCGAGTACTGGCCGTTTATTTCCTGGCCAGGTCGATCACCTGCTGCATCACCCTCATGGCGTTGCCGCCCCAGATCTTGGCGATGTCCTTTTTGACATAACCACGGCGTACCAGCTCGATGGAGATGTTTTTCAACTGGGTGACGTCCTTGCAGTCGGCCAGGCCGCCGCCGCCGTCGAAATCGGTGCCGATGCCCACGTGGTCGATGCCGATCAGGCGCACGATGTGGTCGATGTGGTCGACCGCGTCCCTGACGTAGACCGGCGGCGAAGGGTAGCGCTCGTCCAGGGCGTCGTATTCCGCCTCCACCTTGTCGTGCTCGGCCGGGTCCTTGATGTTGCCCCAGCCGCCGTAGGTTTCGTCGATCTTTTTTCGAAACTCGTCAAAGGCCTTGTCCCGCTCAGGATTTGGCGGCGGCTGCTTGATGTAGTCGTTGAGGATGCAGAGCTGGATGACGCCGCCGTTCTTTTTCAGGGCCAGGAGCATCTCGTCGCTCAGGTTGCGCGGGCTGTTGCTCAGCGCCCGGGCGCAGGAGTGCGAGGCGATCACGGGAGCCCGGGTCAGTGCCAGCACGTCGGAAAAAGAGCGGTCGGAGATATGGGAAACATCGACCATCACCCCGAGCTCGTTGAGCCGCTGCACCACCTGCTTGCCCCAGTCGCTCAGGCCCCGGTCCTCGGGGTCCTTGCGGTCGGTCGAGGAATCGCAGATGTCGTTGTCGGTGGTGTGGGCCAGGGTGACGTAGCGCACGCCGCGCTTGCAGAAATAATCGATCAATGCCGGGTCATGGCCCAGCGGGTAGCCGTTCTCCATGCCGATGAAGATGGCCCGCTTGCCCTGCTTCTCCAGGCGCCGGGCGTCGTCCGGCGCCAGCGCCAGGCCGCATAGGCCGGGGTATTTGGCGAACATGGCGTCCATGGCGTCGAGGATGGCGGCGGCTTTTTCCCGGGCATTGGCATGGCCCTCCGGGGTCCGCGGCCCCTGGCCGACGAATACCGCGAAGAACGAGGCGTCGAGGCCGCCGGCCTTCATGCGCGGCAGGTCCTGGCAGCCGCTGCCGCGCTGCCCGGGCTGGTGGTATTGCCCGATGTCCCAGCCCTTTTCCAGGAGCTTGAACGGCGTGTCGCAGTGCGTGTCCACGGTCAGGACCTGGTTGTGCCAAAGCAGGGCCTTTTTGACCAGGGAGGCATCCGAGGCGCCCAATGACAGAGCGAGCGAAAAAAAGAGCAACAAAAATTTATGCATTTTCACCTTCATGGAAGTTTATACTGAACGCCGGCGGTATTTGTTTCGCGGGCGCATTCAGGAGCAGCAGCCGGAGCCGCCGCCCGTGTCCGCCCCGCAGCACCCGTCCTCGGGGCCGCAGGACGGCGTGGACCGCCCCTTCAGCCGGCTGTAGAGGATGGCGTAGGCGCAGCCCACCCCGGCGCGGACGCTGACGGCGGCGGCGGGGCAATTCATCTGGCAGGCGCCGCATTCCATGCAGGCATCGCGGTCGGCAATCTCCGCCTTGCCGGCGGCAATGCGGAAAACCCCATGGGGGCAGACCGTCGCGCACATGCCGCAGCCCGTGCACTTTTCCGCCCGCAGTTCCAGGGTGGCGACATTTTTCAGGTAAGCGAGTGCCATATTTTTCATGCTCCTATCATGCGGACAACGATAAGAATCAACCCGGCGAGGAACGACGCGCCCAGCAGCGGCAGGGCGATCCGCGTTTCCTTGAGCACCCCGGACAGCGAGGTATAGGTGGTCGATCCCGTGAAATTGAGGGCCAGGAAGGAAGCGATCGGGGGCAGCAGCAGCAAATAGGCCAGGCCGGCGGCAAGCGGGACCGCCGCGACCAGTAGCCAGCCGGCCGCGAGCGCGGCCGCGCCCAGCCATCCCTTCCAGGCCAGGGAGCGGCCCGGGATCCAGGGGAGCAAGGCCGGCACCAGCACCGTCCCGGCCACGATCGCCGCCGCGAAGGGCAGCCCGGCCGCCAGGAACCCCGGGGAGAGCCCCCGGCCGCGAACGATATCGCTCAGCAGCAGGGCGAGCAGGATCCAGAAGAGCCACTTGAGCGCCTGCCTCAGCTCCACGGGCGCCAGCGCCAGGCGCTCGCGCAGCGGGAAGTCGACCCGGCGCATCGCCGGGGTGGCGCGGTATCCGGAAGCGATGAATTCCCGGATGCCGGCGGCGAGCACCGGGCCGTAGACGACCCGGAAAGGGCTGCGCCGGGCCACTTCGTGGGCGGCCACGCCGGAGGCGCCGAGCTGGGGGACGACCAGGCGGCGGTGGCTGACCACCCGGTCCAGGGCGGTGGCCTGCAGTCGCGCCAGCAGCTCCTCGGTCCCGAACGTGCCCTTGCCGGCCGCGCACCAGACGTTGATGCCCCGGGTGTCCAGCACCAGGATCCAGGCAGACAGGCCGTCCAGCTCGCGGCGCAGGCGGTCGAACGTCAGTTTGTAATTGGCCGTGACCAGGACCGGGGAGCGGGGATCCGGGTCGCCGACGCCGTAGAGCCCGGGAGCGATCGCCGCCTGCATGCGCCCGACGCCCCAGCGCCATTTCCAGGCATCGAGCCGGTCCCGCCGCTCCAGCCGGGTGGAAACGAGCGGCACGTCCCCGGCCGCGGTATGTGCAAAGCCGCAACCCCAGCGCGGGGCCATCCCGTGATCCTTTTTCCCGCTCATTCCGGGCATCTCCCTTCGCGCGCCCGCCCGGCGGGCTTCCTCGCCTTGCCCAGCGCCCGCACCAGGCAGGCCATTCCCTGGCAGACGGCGTCCCGTTCATTTTCAGGCAGCGGCGCCAGGATCTCACGGTAATGGCGATCGCTGAACTCGTTGATGCGCTGCACGGCGGCCTGGCCGGCAGGGGTCAGGGACAGGAAGGCCTGGCGGCGGTCGCCGGGGGTGGAGGCGCGCTGGACCAGGCCCAGGCGCACCAGGGCTTCGCAGGTGCGGCTGCTGGTGCTCTTGTCCAGGCCGAGCTCGGCGGCCAGGTCGCTGACCGTGGCCGGCTGGGCATCGGCGATGGCGAGCAGCGTATGGCACTGGACCAGGGTGACGCCGCAGCACTTGACGCTGGTCTTCAACTCGCTGGCGAGCTCGCGGGTCAGGCGCCGGAGGTCGCCGCGGAATGAGCGGATGTCCTTTATTGGTTTCATATTGCAACTATTGTAATTTACATCTTTTAGTTTGTCAAGCCCCGGCCGTTTTTTTGCAATGAAAAATCCCATATGCTATACTTTTCCACATGCTGGACACCAATTTCGTCAGGAACAACCTGGAACTGGTCAAGAAGAAGGTCGAGGCCAAGGGCGTGCCTTTCGCCGACGACCGCTTCAGCGCCCTGGACCTGCGCCGGCGCCAGCTCCTCGCCCGCAGCGAGGAGATGAAGAGCAGGAAGAACAAGCTGGCCAAGGAGACGGGCTTCCTGAAGAAGAGCGGCGCGCCGACCCGCGAGCTCGAGCTGCAGTCCATCGAGCTTTCCAAGCAGATCGCCGACGGCGAGAAGGAGCTGGAGGCGCTCGAGGCCGAGTTCCACGACTTCCTGCTGAGCATTCCCAACCTGTTCCACGACTCGGTCCCCGTCGGCCACGACGCCAGCGCCAACGAAATGGTGCGCGAATGGGGCGACAAGCCCGCCTTCGCCTTCGCCCCGCGCCCGCACTGGGAGCTGGGCGAAGCTTCCGGGGGGCTCGACTTCACC
>Ga0315276_10002673_pt1 | contig 16341 bp, 10 predicted proteins | sample YL17G05_0_MG_FD_204542 | JGI IMG/M metagenome (GOLD analysis project Ga0315276, IMG submission 204542) | Sediment microbial communities from Yellowstone Lake, YNP, Wyoming, USA - YL17G05_0 | ecosystem: Environmental > Aquatic > Freshwater > Lake > Sediment | place: USA: Wyoming | collected... | reverse complement strand
CGCGCCCCGCCCCCCCCGCCCCCCGCCCCCCCCCCCCCCCCCCCGCCGCGGGGGGGGGGGGGGGGGGAAGGCCCGCGCCTGATACGACGGAGACCGCACCGGACACGACGAATGGCATTGCGTGCGTCATCCTCAACTGGAACGGAGGCGCCAGAATCCAGCGATGCCTTCAGTCACTTCATGACTCCCGGGACGTCATCGTTCGCAGCGTCGTCGTCGACAACGGATCGACGGACGGATCGATTGGCGTTCTGCGGCGGTCGTTTCCGTCCACCGATGTCATCGAGATGAAAAGGAATGTCGGGCTGGCAAGGGGGCGGAACGAAGGGGTCCGGTGGGCGCTCGTCCGGGGCTACCGTCATGTCCTCTTCATTGACGACGATGCCACCGTGTCGGAGGATACACTGTCACATCTCAAGAAGGTGCTCGATGCCAGCCCGGAAGGCGGACTCGTCACCCCGAGGATATTCGACGGCAACCGACCTGGGCTCATCTGGTATGACGGGGGGGGGGTGAATCTGTTCGGAGATCCGGTCCACAGGAGGGGACGGGGGGGGCGGTCGTCAGGCGCCCCGGAGGAAGTCACCTTCGCCACGGGATGCTGCTCGATGATCGCCAGAGCGGTCTTCGACCGGATCGGTCTGCTCGACGGGGATTTCTTCGTCTACAGCGAGGATGTCGATTTTTCTTTCCGTGCGCGCGCCGCCGGATTTCTCATCCTTCACGACCCGGACGCGCATGCATGGCACGAACAATCCTCCGATACGAAAGCGAACAGGGGAAAATGGTTCAGGGATTACTACGTCACGAGGAACAAGCTGCTTCTGTTCCGAAAACACTATCGCCGGTGGCGGCACCTTACGGCCAACGTCTTCCTGATTTGCCGATGGCTGGCGATCCCCTCCCTCTATTTCTTCCTCCGACTCGATTTTGACAGAATGAAAGCACTCGGGCAGGCCGTGAATGATTACCGCAAGAACCGTTTCGGCGAAAGGTTCACGTGAAACTCCTTGCCGTCGACCAGGACTGCGTCCATGCCGCCGACCGCCGGTTCTGGCGCGTCCTGAATTTCTTCCCGTCGTGTCGGGTTGTACTCGCCGTTCCAAGGATCTGGTCTGAAGGAGATCGCGATCTCGTGTACGAGCCTGAACCGTCAGAACTTCGGGTGATTCCAATGCGTCCCGTCTGGGGGGGAAAGTCTCACCGCGCTTTCTATCCGGCCCTCCCCCGGATCGTCATGAGGGAGCAGCCCGATGTCCTCTACGTCAACGCCGAGCCGGAGAGTTTTCTCGGTGCGGAGGCGGCGTGCATCAAACGGCTCCTGGCCCCCAGGATGAGCCTGCATGTCATGTCATGGCGCAACATCGATTACGCTCGAGGGGAGTTTCCTTACGCCCTGTCATTTTTGAACGACATCGCGGAGCGGCTCGTGCTCCGGACCGCTGATCTCTGCATAGCACGCAATCAGACGGCGGCGGAGATATTCCGGCGGAAGGGGTTCCATCGGTCGGTCGTCATTCCCCCCGCACTGGACGACACGCTCTTCACGCCCCGTCCCCCTGACCCGGCGCGCGGAGCGGAAATGGCCACGCCGCGGGCCGTCATCGGCTATGTGGGCCGGCTTGTACGCGAGAAAGGGGTTGATCTCCTGCTGCAGGCGGTGGCCAGCCTGGACCTCGAGTATTCATTGCATATCGTGGGTGGAGGACCCGAGAAATCAGCTCTGGAGGCACTTGCCGGTGATCTGGGCATTGCGGAGAAGATAACGTGGGTTCCGGCGGTCCCCCACGGGCAGGTGGGGAGGTTGATCTCTGCGATGGATATCCTCGTCCTCCCGTCCAGAACCAGGGCACACTGGAAGGAGCAATTCGGCCGGGTCCTGGTCGAGGCGATGGCGTGCGGGGTTCCTGTCGTGGCCTCCGATTCGGGGGAGATTCCTCACGTCCTGGAGAAGGCCGGCCTTCTCTTTCCTGAAGGGGACGCAGGTGCCCTCCGAACTGCTCTGCAGCGCATGATGACGGACAGGGACTTGAGGGAGTCGTGCGTCCGTGAGGGGATCCGGAGGGTTTCGCAGACCTATTCACTCGCATCAACCGCTGAGGCCCACTACAGGCTCTTCGTCGATACGGACAGGAGAGATGGCCGGATTGATAAACTGGGCCGTTTTGAGTAGATTGTCCGGGTACACTAGACGAAAGATATCTTTTCTGTGATCCTTGCGCTCCTTGTTTCATGGTTTCGCTTGCGTGCCCGTCGGGCCGACACGGGGGATTATCTCCCCGCGACGGTCCGGTCAATCGTCATCGTCGAACTGACCCGCCTCGGCGATGTCGTGACGGTGATTCCGTCCCTCCGGAGAATCCGCCAGAACTTTCCGGATGCAAAGATATACGTTGTCGTCGATTCTTCGCTTGCGCCGCTGATCACATTGTGCGAACCCGGGGTAGAGGTTTTGGGCATAACCCATTCAGCCACCCCCAGGGGCTTTCTGGCCGCCTTGCGCCGCGTCAGGCGGCTCCATGCCGATCTCGCCTGCAGCATGAGCCCCGCTAACCGTAATGCCGCGCTGGCACTCGCCAGCCGCGCGCGGTTCATCGCAGGCTACCTCGCCGGGAACGACTCGCTCACGCCGTTTCTGCACGCTTCCTCCGTGGAGTCGATCGGGTTCAAGGGGATCCCCGCCGTCCTGTTCGACCGTGAGAACATACAGGAGCGTCCGGGGAAAGTGCTGCAGGCGCTCGGAATCCGGGGGGTCGATGAAGCGGCTGTTCCGGACACCGGGTGGTTTTCGGACAAACAGAAGATGAATCGGACGCAGGGTGGCAACAACGGGAATCCGTACATCGTCATCCATCCTTTTTCCGGATGGTTCTATCGTTCCTGGCCGCTGTCGGCATTTGAGGAGTTCGCCCTCATGGCCCTGAAGAACCACCCTCACGAGATTGTATTTATCTGTCACGAATCGGAAGCGAATCGCCTTGATCCGCTCAGGCAGGCCTTTTCCGGTGAGCACCGTGTCCGCTTCCTCCCTTCGGACAGCCTGATCGATACGGCCTCGATACTCTTCGGGGCTGACGCGTTTGTCGGAAATGACTCGGGCCCCCTCCATCTTGCGGCACTTCTCGGTGTTCCGGTCGTCGGACTTTTTGGCCCGGCCCCCCCTGCGCTCACGGCCCCCCTGTCGGCCCGGGGCACCTCCATCTACCACCCGGTCCCCTGTTCTCCCTGCGACCAGAAACGCTGTGTCCGGCCCGCTAATTCATGCATGACCCTCATAACGCCCGGCGAAGTCGGCGCATCTCTACGGGAGGTGATCGCCCCAAAGCACACGCGCGGTGCCGTGCATGCCTGACGTCAGCCTGCTGGGCGTCAGGGTCGGCTGGTTCGACCGGGGGGAACTCGAGCAATCGATCCTGGCCGGGGCGCGCACACGATCGTGCAAGCTCTATGCCTACGTCAACATCCACGCGGTGAACATCGCCACGCGGGATCCCCGCTTCCGTGCCATCGTCAACGGCGCCGCGGTGACCTATTGTGACGGGGCGGGAGTACGGTTGGGATCGTGGGTGCTGGGGAGGCGACTCCCCCCGCGCACGGTGCTCACCTACTGGATATGGGACCTCTGCCGGCTCCTCGAGGAGGAGGGACTGTCGCTCTACCTTCTCGGGGGAAAGGAAGAGGTCGTCCGCGTTGCGGCCGGTCGTCTGCAGTCCCGGTTCCCCCGGCTCAAAATCGCCGGATGGCATCACGGGTACTTCGCGAAAGAAGGGGAGGAGAACAGCAAGGTGGTGGAGGAGATCAATCTCCGCTCACCGGATGTTCTGTTTGTGGGGTTCGGGATGCCGCTGCAGGAATACTGGATCGAAGAGAACAAGGGGTCGTTGAACACCGGCGTGGTCCTCCCATCCGGATCCATGATTGACTACGTCGCGGGGGCGAAGAAGTCCGCCCCGGTCTGGATGGGGAACCACGGGCTGGAATGGCTCTACCGGCTTTCGAAGGAACCCCGCCGCCTGTGGCGCCGTTACCTGATCGGCAACCCTCTCTTCCTCTTCAGGGTCATCGCGCAGCGCTTCCGATCCGGGAGGATCTGATGCGTCCCTTCGCGAGCGTGCTCTCCTTTTCACTGCTTGCCGTTTCCGTCGCCATCGGGCAGACGTGGGGGGCAGCCGGTCCGGCGGCAACCCGGCCCCCCGGGGGTTTGTCTGTGCTGCGTGTGGAGGCGGACGGTTGGACGGCCTCGTATTCCCGTTTGAGCGTTTCGGCGGCCTCCGTCACGATCGAGGGCGTTCCACACACACTGTATCAGGCGGTTTCCTCACCCGCCGATTCCGGATCACCTCAACTGCCTGTCGAGGTTCTGAGCGTCGGCATTCCGTCAGGGGGAGTGATCACCGCCGAACTGATCAACCCCGTCTACGAAGAGACTGCCAACCAGCTGATCGCTCCGGTCCCCGCCCGGCGCGGCAACGCCGATGGTGAGGCCATCGCAGTCTACCTGAAGGACAGAAAGGCCTACGCGGCCGACCGGTTCTTCCCGGGGAGGGAAGTCTGGACCGATCCTCCCTTCATGCTTCGCAGGCAGCGCATCGCCACTATGCACCTTGCACCGGTCCAGTACAATCCGTCCAGCAGGATTCTCCGCCGGCTGGTGAGCGGCACGGTCCGGATCCATCTGCAGCAGAACGGGATCTCCTCATCGGTAGCCCTCCCCAACGTCCGCGATCCATACTTCGAAGAGGTCTACCGGGGATTGATTTCGAATTATGAGCAGGCGAAGCAGTGGCGCGTCGCGACCGTCCGTGCCGACCGCGCCGGGGCGGACCCGTCGCGTGACTGGTTCCTGCCCGGCCGGCAGTACATACGGATCCCGGTTGCGGCCGACGGCTGGTACCGGGTGACGAAGAGCGACCTGACCGCCGGCGGCGTCCAGGTCGACGCGATCGATACAACGGGGCTCTCGGTCTGGTTCCGGGGAGCGGAGATTCCGATCGTCGTCCGGCCCGACACATCGATTGAGTTCTTTACACAGAGAAACTCCGGCGATTCCACCTCTCTCGACTTCTATACCGATACGAGCGCCACCTGGCTCACTTGGGGGGGGGCTCCGGGGAAGCGTTTCGTGAGCGGGACGAACGTGACGGGCACTCCTGCGTTCGAGGTTCCCTCATCTCCGGTCTCCCGGCATTTTGAAGAGAATACGGACTATTACGAGGGGACGGGGGATGCGGAGATCTCGAACAACGGACCGGTCCCCGGGGAAGGGTGGGCATGGGAATACTACTATCCCGGTACCGTGTCGACCCACAGCTTCGAGGCCGACAGTCTGGACCTCTCCTCTGCCCCGGCAACCCTTCGGGTCCGGATGTTCAGCACGACCCTGAACTACACGACGCCGAACCACCGAGCGCGCTTCTGGGTCAACGACTCGCTCGTGGGGGACGCGACGTTCGACGGGCGGAAGGAGGGGAGGCTCAATGCGGACTTCCCGTCCCGCTGGCTCAAGGGCGGAACGAACAGTCTCAGGATACAGTCCCTCCCCCCCCCCGCCAGCCCGGTCAACCAGTTCTATCTCGACTGGTTTGAACTCGACTACACCCGGCTTCTCCGGGCGGAAGGGGACCAGCTCATTTTTGTGGGCCCGCCATCTCCTGCCGCGGGGATCGGCCGGTTCATCGTGGCGGGTTTTTCTTCACCGAACATTGACGTGTTTGACCTTACCCACGGAAGGAGGATAGGGGGGGGGACGGTCACCGGCGGTCCCGGGGCGGGATACAGCATCGCATTCCAGGATTCATTCTCCGCCTCATGCCGCTATGCGGTTGTCGCGCCACCCGGACCGAAGACGCCGCTTCCTCTGAGCAAGAAGGTCTTTACCGACATCCGCGCCGGCGCGCTGGGGGCCGATTACATCATCATCACGCACCATGATTTCCTCGGCGCGGCGCAGCAGCTCGCCGCCCACCGTCAGTCGGCCGGAGGGGGTGGGGTGCGGGTCAGGGTGGTGGACGTGCAGGACATCTATGACGAATTCAACTACGGGGTGATGAACGCCGAGAAGATCAAATCGTTCCTTCGCTACGCGTACGACAACTGGCCGTCACCTGCCCCCGCCTGCCTGTTGATCCTCGGCGACGCGAGCTGGGATTATCATCACTACATGGCGTCGACCATCAAGACGAACTTCGTGCCCGCCTACGGGGTGCCGGCCGGAGACAACTGGTACGGCTGTTTCGACTCCATCTACACATTCCTTCCTTCCCTGCTGATCGGCCGCATTCCGGCGCAGGATCCGGTCCAGGCAGCGCGCACCGTGGCGAAGGTCATCGGATACGACGCCTCCGTGCCGGCGGAATGGACCAAGAGTTTCCTCTTCATCTCCGGCGGGACCACGCCTGCCGAGCAACGGAGCTTCGACGGCATCTGCGATGCGACCATCAACAACTTCGTGATTCCCCCACCCGTCGGCGGGGCCGTGCGGAAAGTATACAAGACCACGCCGAACACGATCGACGGTGAGAACAAAGAGCTGCTGAAGGACATCGTGAAGCAGGGGGTCGTCTTCATGAACTTCCTGGGACATTCCGGAGGGCGCATCTGGGGGGTCGACATCGGCAGCCCGAACGATCTCGAGAACACCAACGGACGCCTGCCGTTCGTCAGCTCCGTGAGCTGCAATGTCGGCGCGTTCGCCGAACCGTCCAACAACGTGCTTTCGGAGGACTTCGTCCTTGCCGACAACCGCGGGGCGATCGCGATGTGGGCTTCCTCATCGCTGGGTCACGCCGACGTCGGGTCGGCCCTCGTGAATCTATTTCTCCAGGGAGTGCGGAGCGATTCGGTCCGCGGATTCGGGGCGCTCACGACCACGGCACGATTCCGGCTCTGGCAGGGGTCGAATTCGGATTACGTCACGGTGGCCTCGGTGAACCTGAACCCTCTCCTGGGTGATCCCCTTTCGAAACTGGCACTCCCCCTGAAGCCGGATCTCGCCGTCACGACCTCCGACATCTCGCTGGATTCTCCGCTCCCGAGTACCAACGATACGGCCCTGACGGTAAGCGTGAACATACACAATTACGGTCTCGTTCCCGCCGACAGCGTGGGCATCCTGCTGACGGACCTTTACAGCGGCCAAAGCACTCCGCTCCTCAACGGATCGAAGATCGCTCCGACGATGTTCAGGGATTCGCTCGCGGTCAGGTGGCGGGGCACGTCGCAGGTCGGAAAGCACACATTCCAGGTCACGGTCGATCCCGCAGGCCTGCTCGATGAGGTGACGAAGACCAACAACACCGCGTCGTCCGATCAGTACGTCTACGCAAACCTGCTCGCCATCATCCGCCCTTTGAAAGACATGGTCGTCGCCCCGGGACCGCAGCTCCTGCGGGTCTCGAGTCCGATAGGGGTCGATTCCGCGTCGATGCACGTCGTCTTTGAGCTGGACACGGTCCCGTCGTTCTCGTCCCCCTTCCTGATGACTTCCGGAGAGATCATGCCGGGGCCCGCAAGCGGTGAGTGGACGACTCCGTCATTGACCGACGGTCGGGTCTACCACTGGCGTGCGAGGACCGTCACCGGATCGGTGGTCGGCGCCTGGGTGATGTCATCCTTTTCGACGTCCGCCTCCCTTCCAGCGGCACCGCTGGTCCGCTGGAGAGAGTCGACGGCGTCGCAGTTCGGCGATGCAGAGCTGCGTCAGGCGTCGGTGACCGACTCCGGCGTGACGATCGGGACTAGCAACCCCATCCGGCTTTTCGTTCGTTCCGTCGGCAACAGGGGAAGCATGGACAGGGACTATTACAGCATGCTTCAGGTCAACCAGCAGACCATGCAGGGTCTCTGGTGGGTGAACGGGTCAGCCTTCATGGCGATGAGGGTGGACGCGTTCACCGGCATTCCGGGATTCCAGGCGTTCGATGTGGCGGGACAGGCGGTCCAGGCCGACAGTCTGGTGAACTTCATTGGGGCGACGCCTCAGGGGAACTACATCGGCATCACGGTTATCTTCGACGGTCGGACGAACGTCTCTCCGGCACTCCGGGCCGCCGTCACGTCGCTCGGCAGCACGCTTATTGATTCCGTTCAGCCGGGAGACGCCTGGTCCATCATCGCCCGTAAGGGGACGATGACGCCGCTGGAGCACTGGAGCCGGGACGGGGTGACCGCCGACAGTCTGCAGGTGCCCAATTATTACAGCCATGGATCAGGTTCCGTGACGAGTGCGCCTCTGCCGATGCCTCAGCGATGGGACTCGTTCCGATGGACCAACCGCGGGGTACCGGGGACGACCGACCAGCGTGTCGTCCTGCTCGGCGTCCGGGGCGACGGCTCGACGGACACACTCCGCACTCTGCCGAAGGACAGCACATCGGTCAATCTTACGGGGATGAATGCGATCACTGCAGATCCGGCCTATGTGACATTCCGTGCCGGAGGGCTCCTTACGAGCAAGGACGCGCTGGTCACACCCCTGTTGCGTGAATGGTCGGCGGACTTCGAGCCACCCGCCGATCTCGCGGTGAGCCAGCGGACTCTCTCTTCGCCGAAGATAACACTGAAGACGGGCTTTGCGGCCAGTGTCACGCTCGCGATCTATAACATCGGTTATCGTACCGCCGACAGCGTACGTGTGTCGCTTTCGGTGATCATGCCGGACAACCGGCTGCAACCGATCGCCTACGCGGCGACCGACAGCATCCCTGCGGGCGGGTCCCGGACACTGACTATTCCCTTCGATCTCCAGGGTTTGCCACCGCAGTTCACCCTGCAGGCCAGGGTCGCGCCCCCATCCCGCCAGAAAGAGCTGGTCTATGAAAACAACACCACGCTGTACAACTTTGCGGTGACGGGGGGTGAAGGGGGGTTTGCGGCAAAAATCCAGGTGTTCTCCGACGGGGTGCAGCTGATGGAGGGCGACTACGTTGCTGCGAGACCGAGGATCCTCGTCCGGTTGGCGGACGTCCAGGGAACAGGCAACGTTCCTCCGGTGATCGACTTTTTTGTGGACAACGTGCCGGTGGTATCCTCGGTGGGGGGCGCGCTGGAGAAGACCGTTCGAGGGGGGGGGGTGCCGGGCGATGAACTGACATTTTTCCCCGTCCTCCCCGCGGGGGCTCATGAACTCAAGATCCGGGTCTCACAGCTGACATCGCTGGGAACGACGGATTCCGTTCTTACGCGGATCATGGTCAGTGTGGTGGATGATTACAGGATCCTTCAACTGTTCAACTTTCCGAATCCTTTTCAGAACGAGACCTGGTTCACGTTCGTGCTGACAGGCCCCAGTCCGCCGGAGGACCTCACGGTCCGGATCTTCACCGCGGCCGGACGAAGGATTCGTGAGCTGCGCGCAACGCCGGGTTCGCTGCAGGTGGGATTCAACAGACTGTACTGGGACGGGCGGGACGAGGAGGGGGACGAAGTTTCAAACGGCTACTATTTCTACAAGGTCGAGTTGAAGGGGGGGGGGAAGACGCAGACCGCCATTGGAAAGGTCGTGAGGGTCAGGTAGGGGAGAGGATGAGAAGGCAGGGGGTCGTCTTCCCGGTCACCGGAGCAGGATCATCCGCTTCGTCTCCAAGCGGTCTTCTGTTTCCAGTCGATAGAGATACGTCCCGCTCGGCAAACCGCTTCCGTCGAACTCTACGGTGTAACGTCCCGCAGGTTTCCGTCCGCTCACAAGAGTCGCGACCTCACGTCCGAGCAGGTCATAGATCTTCAGCGTCACACGCATGGATGAGGGAACCTGGTAGGCGATGACGGTCGCGGGGTTGAACGGGTTCGGGTAGTTCTGGTCCAGGGAAGAGCCGGGAAGTGTCCGCTCGCCTACATGCGTGAGGACAGCTTCCGTCGGCTCGCTGTAGTGGACGGACTGATCCAGGTCGATCTGTTTCAGGCGATAGAATTTCCCGTTTGTCCCCGTTGTGTCGCGAAACTCGTAGGAGTGCGGCTCGTTCGTCGTGCCATGCCCCGCGATCAGTCCGGAGACGGGCTGGTAGCCTGATGTGCGTTCAGCCGACTTCTGGACTTCGAACCCATAGTTGTTCGTCTCGCTGAGAGTGGTCCACGATATGAGTGTCCCCCCTGTCTCTCCGACTGCCATGAATCGGGACAACTGAATCGGAAGCGTCCCGACCTTCCACGAGGTTGCGATGCGCACTCCATCGAGTGTCAATGAGGTGGAGATCCCCCCCTGCCGGAAGGCGATCGAACCGAGCTCGGAGGCATCGGAGCCGGTGTCCACACCGGTGAGGTCGGGAGGCGGTTCGGTCGCCGAGAGGGGAGGATTCACCCAGAGCTCTACCGCATCATTTGACGACCCGTCGTTAAACGTGTACTTCAAGACAAGAAGGTACGTCCCCCCCGTCGCATAGGCGAACGGGGTCCAGCTGACGACGGAATCGAGGGCCGAGCTTTTTGCCACTCCGAAGGCGAGGCTGCCGGAGGTGTCCGATTTGACGAAGATCCGGCCGCGGAATATGGTCGATACCGATGTCGGCCCGAGGTGAAAGAAATAGTCGCCGCTCGTCGAAACCCCGGAGGGACAGACAAGCAACGACGCATACACCGATCCGGAAGTGACAGACGGGAATGTCCTGTTCACGTCTTCGCGGCTTCCGGAGCCCCCTTCGAGGAGGATGGAATTTCCGATGCCTGACGACGGGTAACCCTGGCGTGAGAGGCCGCCGGCGATGATCAGGATGGGACGAGAGCCGGCCCCGCTGTGCGCGACATAGCCGTGGTCGGTCAGCGGAGACCCAACGTCGTAGGCGAAGTTCTCTTCGAGTAACTGGCCGTACAGCGGGTGGATTGCGGGGAGAAGGAGGGCCCAAAGCAAACGACCGATCGCCTTCATGTCTGGTGTCCTGAGGGTGGTGGTGTCGCTTCCTACTCTATCATACACCTCCCCAGGAGTATTTTCCATCGCAGCGTGAAGAAATTCTCACGAAGCTCCTACAGCTGGTTCGCGCTTCCCTTACCGTTTGCGCGTTTCAGGAGTTTCCAGATCGTCCGCTCGGAAATCTGCACGTTGTACTTCTCCTGCAGGTGCAGGTGAAGCCGCCGTTGCCCGTATCCCGTTTCCTCTTTGACCTTCTGGAGCAGCCTGACATTGTCCTCGCTCGTGGCATTGGGGGAACGGTGCGGTCGACGCGATTGGTCGGTCAGGCTCGAGCTATCTCCCTTCGACGCCTCGTATCTCCTCAACCATTTGTAGAATGTCTTCTTGCTGATGCCGAACCTGTTGCACACCTCCTGCGCGTTCCTGGTCTCATTGTACGCCATGATCCAGGCTAGGCGCGGGTGGAGGGAGCCGACCCGCGTGATGTCGTGAACTTTCCCCGACGTCGCCGGGGCAGGGTCGAACCGTGCTTCATTCATCGTGTGATACCCCTGTTTTGTGTTCAGTTTGCTGCAAAAATACAATGGGCGAATCCGGACGCCGGGACCCCCTCCCCCACAGAGGGGCGAATCAAGGTCAGGTCCGGATATAGTCATTCACCAGACGTGCCAGAAGAGGCCGACCTCTGGCCCGGGGACCCGTCGTCCCCGATGAAGGCCCAAACCGGTAGGATTGGCACATTTTGAGTGTATCGGGGCGAGATTCGGATGCAGGAGGAGAGGCTCAACCGCGGAAGATTCACCTAATTCTTTGGGTTTTCTACATTTTACACGGAGTTTGTCTCCCCCCCCCCCGCCCACCGAATGCCGGGTGCAGGGTGGTGTTTCCACCGTACCCCTTGGTAGCACTCACCTGACCATGGGACGATTTTCAAGCCGGCCCCCGGAACGCGATAGGGTGGTCGAATCGTTATAGAGTATCGTCGACGTTCGGTGTCGATCGTGAGGACCGCCTCGCGAGGAGTAATCAACAGGTCTCACACAGAGCCGGGATGCGGGCGAACAATCGCGTCCGCCAGCCTGGCTCCAAATCATAAGGAGATATGAAGATGCGATTCATGATGTTCATGATCCCGGAAGTCTATCAAGGAGAGACCGGGAAGAACCTCAGTGCGGACTTCGCGCCGGGTGCCGGGGATGTAGAGAAGATGACGAAGTACAACACTGACCTGGCGGAAGCCGGAGTGCTCATCTCTCTCGACGGGCTTCACCCATCGGCAAAGGGTGCCCGCGTCTCGTTTTCCGGAGGGAAGCCAGCGGCAACCGATGGACCGTTCAAGGACGTAAAGGACGTGCTCGGCGGTTACTGGATGATCAATGTAAGATCAAAAGAAGAGGCTGTCGGGTGGGCGAAGCGATGCCCCGCACAGGCCGGCGATGTTATCGAGGTCCGGCAGGTGTTCGACATGTCGGACTTCCCGCCAGACGTCCAGAAGGCAGCGGAGAGTCCCGCGGTGCAAGCCCAAATCGAGAAGCAGAGGAAAAATTGAGAGGAGACCATCTGCAGAAGATCACACCCTTCTTGTGGTTTGACGGCAAAGCCGAGGAGGCGATGAAGTTCTATGTCTCGATCTTCAAGAAATCAAAGATCGTGAGCCTTCGCCGATACGGTGAAGGAGGGCCGGGACCAAAGGGGACGGTCATGACCGGGACGTTCGAGCTCGACGGACAACAATTCTTCGCGCTCAACGGTGGCCCGATCTTCACTTTCTCGCCGGCTGTATCGTTTTTCGTGAACTGCGAGACTCAACAGGAGGTGGACGAGCTGTGGGAGAAGTTGTCTGAGGGGGGAGAGAAGCTTCGATGCGGCTGGCTAAAGGACAAATATGGTCTGTCGTGGCAGGTCATACCCTCTGCTCTAGGCGAGATGCTGCAGGACAAGGATGCTGAGAAATCAGGAAGGGTTATGAAGGCAATGCTTCAGATGCACAAGATTGAAATAGCGGCCCTCCGAAGAGCGTACGAAGAACAAGAATCCGCATAGACGCATAAAAGGGGTCGTTCCCCCTCCTCCACGATGCTGTCGGCGGAGAGACCTCTCATTTCTCCTCGTCCCGTCTCCGGCGGGACTTAATAAACCCGGAACTCAATTAATTGTCTTAAGTTATCGTCTTCCGAATGACCTGAACCCTCATGAGCACCCCCAAGAACAACAGCCACTAAGGCCGCCCCTCCGAACGCCAGGAACCCCGTCCCGACGATGTTGAACTTGCTTACATAGACTTCCGACACCTCGGACAACGGTATCGACATCGTCTTTGTGACTGCAACGCCGACGATAGCTCCGTCGGAAGAAGTGGGCGGATTGTCAAACTGGTACTTCGTGCTATCGTTTGTGACGACGAACTGAATCTTACCTTCGGATATCGGTATTGAGACTGGTTGTCTCTATTGGACACCCACAATGGAATTCCTCGAGATCGCGGGCGGAGCGTCACATTCGTATTTTGTACCATCGTTTGTGATAATGAATTCGATCCTGTTTGAATACACCTTGTCTGTGTCGTCTCCCGTTGGGTCAATCATCGACGAGCTGTAGCAGATACACAAGAGAATGCTGAAGATGCAAATCCAGGCGACGGTTTTGCCTCTGGTGTTCATATGAGTCCTCCTTGTTCCGGGCTTTTGCAGGGCTCGGGATTTGATGACGCACATCCAAGATGTACTATCAGAGACAGGTATGTGTCATAAAGCTCTCAAGACCCGGTCGAGAAAACACAAAAGTAAAGGCCCGGTGAAAGTATGCCGGGCCTGTTCTGCTTAGTGCGACCGTTGGTTACCTCATCAATAGGAGCCTGCGAGTCCGAACAAAATCTCCCGCCTGCAGCCGATAGAAATACACTCCGCTCGCAAGATTCGAACCGTCGACCTTCACCTCGTGAGTGCCCGCCCCCCTCGTATCATTCACAAGCAAGCACGCCTCTCGGCCCAGAATGTCATACACCGTCAGTTTCACATGCGACGCCCTCGGCAACTGGTACGTGATGGTCGTGCTCGGATTGAAAGGGTTGGGGTAGTTCTGTGCCAACCCAAAAGCAGTCGGCAACGTGGACACGTCCTGGACAGCATTCAGCGTTCCCGAAATCGCGAATGCCATCGTCTTCTCATAATGTGTCCTCCCAAACCCGAATCGGGAATCTATCATGACAACGACGTTGTACCATATGCCCGTCGCGAGCAGGCGGGGGCGAATGGTAAATGCCACCGGCCTGGACTCAAACGGGGGGAGCTCAAGGGCCACCGGTGAGATCTCGACTGCCGATGCGGGCTCCACGTTCACATAATCCAGGGTGAGATAGACGGAGTCTGACACCCCCCCCGCGTTCGTCAATGCAAACGTGCTGTCTCGGTGAGGAACATTAATATCGATCCTACCGAACTCAATGGCCTGAGTATGGACGGAGAGAATCGCTTTGTTTGACAGACCCAGGGTAAAAGTGATCGTGTCCCCCAGAAATCCGACATCGGTGAGGTTCAGTCCACCGGGAGAACCGTCCGACAGAAAGCTGGAGGGGTTTGTCAGATCCGTGAGTGCTACTCTCCCGGAGCTGGAGCTGTAGGCGGCGCTGTCAAGTGTCCCGTTTCCCCATGGGAGGCCATCGGGTCGGTACACATACACCTCGTCCGGTGGTCCATCCGCATTCCCCACCTCACCCGTGTTGATTCGGTAAACCAGCATCCCCTCCCCGGGAAGCGAGCTTTCAAATGTTCCGCTTCGCTTCCGGTATTCCACGACAAAATACTCCGATGTGGAGAACGGTGAGAGAATCCTATAGCAGTTGTTCGTCGCCGACCGAAGAGGAGAAAGCACAAAGATCCCCGGTGCTGTGACGGTCGGGATGGAGTCGATCCATCCACCGTACCGGTACTTCATGTAGGCACTCATATGCACCGGAGGATTTGGGCTCCCGTCCATGAGATCCCAATTGTGCGCCGGGGCGAGTCCGTTGAAGCTGTAGTGATAGAGATCCGGAGAGCCGAGCGAATGGAACATCTCATGGGCGAGAACGTAGACTCCGGTTGACGGGCTCACGAGGTCGTTCCGCAGCTGAAAATTGTAGTCTCCAACCTGCTTCCCGTTGATAGGGGAAGCTTGTTGGGAGAGCCAGGCCATGTGCGGCCACAACAGATCGGCCCAGGCGTCCACATTTCCGGAGACAATGAAGCAGACGTTGTCAACGAAACCATTATTGTCTGCGTCAATATCTAGCAGGGGAGAAATCTGGGATGCGACTGCATTGACCGCATTCACCAGCATCGCCTGTTCTCTGTTGCTTGCTTCGGCGGCATATGTATAGCCGATCAGATTGGTGACGGCGTTGTACGGTCGGTAGTAGTTTCGCACGTGGCTATCCTGATAGGAGAGGACGCTATCCGTCGCGACCGGATAAAGGGTGCTCGTTATGGCGAGCTGACCATACGACACCTCATTGAAGTAATTGTACATCGAGTTGGCGCCGGCCGCGGAAGAGTTAAACATCCTGCCGAACTTCGAGGTGGAGTCGGGAAAGACCTCCCGGCTCTCGTCGGCAAAGCGGATGAAGATCACGATGTTGTTGATGGTCCCCACGGCGCGTGCTTTCTGCGGGACCACACCCATCCTGGCCGGGGCTTGCTCTCTCCGGCCTCGTACAGCGGTGGAAGGATTGCTGACGCCGCGTGGCAATCCAAGAGTTGCAGGATTGACTTTCCCCACGATATGGGGGGAAGGGGCGAGCGTGCCGTTTTCGAGCACCGCATACACGAAGTATCCGGTCCGGGAATCCTGAACAATTGTGTAGTTCTGTGCATCATGGAGCCAGTGGTAGTATTCGTCTCCGCTGGCAAAGCAACTGACGACGGAACCATCCGGCTGAACCAGCCTCTGTGGGTAGTTCCAGAGAGGGGCACTGTCCGCACCAAAGGCGGCACTCAGGAGAAGGAGGCAGAGGGCAAGAAGCTTCATGCGTTTCACGTGAGCTCTCCCGCTGAAAGAGTGGGTTATGGTGAAGCGGTTCCCCAGATGGCTGCAGCAAAGAGATGCCAGCCTGCCTGAAGCATGATTGCGCGCGTGCTCGGGGGGGGGCGATGGCGCAGAAACACTCTCCGGCTTCTCCTTCCAACAAAGGGGACGCAGGCGTAAATGAACAGTCAACGTGACATGAAGGTTACCACCAGGGAGGGTCGTCGGGGTGGGCTCTGAAGCGCAGAAGAGGGATCAGGACCCAAGGCGGCGGCGCGCAGGCTGAGGTAGCCATCGGGCGCCAACTTGTGTGGCGGAAATATATCCCTCGCCAGGGGGAAAATCAATAGAGGGAAAGACCTTTTCGGGATACCTTTTCGGGATACCTTTTTCGGGATACTTTTCGAGAGGTTGGATATCATCAGCAGCCTTCATAGGCGAGAGTTGATGGGATGCGTGAAAACTCTGTCAGGAATGCCGCTTGTCTGAGGCCATGA
>Ga0315276_10002666_pt1 | contig 16359 bp, 13 predicted proteins | sample YL17G05_0_MG_FD_204542 | JGI IMG/M metagenome (GOLD analysis project Ga0315276, IMG submission 204542) | Sediment microbial communities from Yellowstone Lake, YNP, Wyoming, USA - YL17G05_0 | ecosystem: Environmental > Aquatic > Freshwater > Lake > Sediment | place: USA: Wyoming | collected... | reverse complement strand
TGTCAGGAGAGAACAAATATGGTAATCTGCATCCATGGAATACATCAGCACCCGCGGTTCGGCGTTGGCGATCCCCTCCCGGAAAGCCATCCTGAAAGGAATCGCCGAGGACCAAGGCCTCTATGTTCCCTCACACCTGCCTCATTTGGGATTTGATCCTTTCGCGGGAATCGAGCAGGATTCCTATGCCGAGCGGGCGTTAAGAATCCTTACGCCTTTTCTCCCGGATTATTCTCCGGCGGACCTTGGTTCGGCCTGTGAAAAGGCCTATGCGGGGAATTTTGATTCATCCCAAACGGCGCCCGTTCGGTTTCTGGACGACGGTACGGCGGTTCTGGAACTTTGGCATGGTCCGACCCAGGCCTTCAAGGATATGGCCCTCCAAATCATGCCCCTTTTGCTTTCGACCGCCCTCCGGGGGGAGAAAAACCGGTACGAATTAGTCATTTTAGTGGCCACTTCCGGGGATACCGGCAAAGCGGCCCTGGAAGGATTCGCCGATGTTCCGGGGGTGCGGATTTTCGTCTTCTATCCCCATGAAGGGGTCAGCCAAATTCAGCGCTTGCAAATGGTCACCCAGCGGGGAAAAAACGTGGGCGCTTGCGCGATCCGCGGGAATTTTGACGACGCCCAGAATGGCGTCAAACAGATCTTCGGCGATAACGCCATAAACGCCCGGCTGGAATCCGCGGGTTTCCGTCTCTCATCGGCCAACTCCATCAACTGGGGTCGCCTCGCTCCCCAGATTGTTTACTATTTCACCGGCTACGATCAAATGGTGCGCGCGGGAAAAATCCGGCGCGGCCAGAAAATCCCGGTCTGCGTCCCCACCGGGAACTTCGGCAACATTCTGGCGGCGTATTATGCTTCTCAAGGCGGGCTTCCCGTGTCCCGGCTGATTTGCGCCTCCAACCGCAACAGGGTTTTAACCGATTTCATCAACACGGGGACCTATGACCGGCGCCGGGAGTTTTTTAAGACCGAATCCCCCTCCATGGATATTCTGATTTCCTCCAACTTAGAGAGGCTGCTCTTCGAGCTAAGCGGCAGAAACCCGGCCCGGGTTTCGGAGTGGATGGGAAAACTGAATCAACAGGGCCTGTATACCATCCCCGGAGAGGTCCTGAAACGGCTTCAAAGCCTGTTCCACGGAGGTTTTGCCGATCCCCAGGAAACCCTGAGAGCCATCCGCCTGGCCTTCGAAACCCATGCCTATCTGATGGACCCGCACACCGCCGTGGGGTATTGGGTTCTTCAGGAATACCGCAAAGAAACCGGGGACGAAACCCCGGCGCTTCTGACTTCGACGGCGAGTCCTTTTAAATTCAGCCGGGCGGTCCTGGAGGCCTTGGGCCGAAATCCCGGCGAAAGGGATGAATTTATGCTCCTGAAAGAGCTCGGAGGATTAAGCGGCGTTGCCGTTCCTGCGAAACTCGCCGAGCTTAAGGATCTGCCGGAGCTTTACCCCGGCGTCTGCGCCCAGAACGAAATGGCCCGGGAGTTGTATCGGTTTTTGGGAATGGATGGGGGTCAGAAAATAAATTGATGGTAACACATTAGTTCTTTGATGAAAGGTGTGTCACCAGGGCCAAGTGTTTCCATGGCCCGGGGGCCAGACCGGCCCGCTTGGAATCATAAGGCGCTGATTTCTTCGTGGATGGGGCGGGGAAGATACCCCCCGCCTCCTCCGGAGGAAACAAGCTCTTATGGCCATGGCCAAGGGACAGCCCAACCGATGCTTCCGGCGCGTTCCGCTCCGGCCCCCGGGCCCCGACAAAGGCGGTCGCGCCATTTTTTCAAAACTCTAAACCGATATAAATGAAGAAAAAATCCAGCACCGGAATCCCGGCCACGAAATTCCTGGTCTGCTACCGCAGGAAGAACCGGCCGCAGGTTTCCCCGCAAATATGTGAAAAACGGTGCCGGCATCGGGATCGATGCTCATCCTTTTTTGATTACCTCCAGCCGCCGCTGTTTGACGAATCCGCGACGAAGGCGGTCGAACCTTTCCGGAAACAGAAGAAAAGGCGGAGAGTCGCGGGGGAAGAGGAGAAAACAGCCGAGCTCTTTCCCGCCCTCACGCCGCAGCGCCTTTTTTGATCTGGACGGAAAAGGATTCATCGCCTTTGAAAGGAGATGCCTATGTCTGAAAAGTCGCCGCCGGGGGGGCTCCCCGGGCTTTCTCTGAAAAGCGATCGGAATACCGTCCCGATCCTGGCGCAGATCAATGAGCATGTCTTCCAGCTTTTCGGGGCGGACATGAGGGAGGCCTACACAAATGCCCAAAAGTTCGTGGAAATGAATCTGGCGGTATTCCAGTATTATGGTCTGGATCTGCCGGGGTTTTATTACGACATCTACAATATCGAGGCCGAAGCCTTAGGACAGCGGCTGAATTGGGATCCCCAGCGCATGCCCGACATCGATCGGGGTAACCCCCTGATCCGCGAGCCTCAAGATTTGGATCGCCTGAAGCCGCCGAATTTTAAAAAATCGGCCCGGATGCCCTTTGTCTTGGAGGTCATGAAGCGCTGTTACGATGGGGGGATTCCCGTCCGCATCCGCTTCTGCTCGCCCTTTTCCCTGGCGGTCAATGTGCGGGGGATAGAGAACCTGCTCCTGGACATCCTGACGGCCCCCCAATTTGCCCACCGTCTTCTGAAATTCCTGACGGAGGAGGTTCTGATGCCGTGGGTGCAGGCCCAGCGGGAGGCCATCGGGAAACCGGAGGCTCTCGGCAACGGGGCGGACGCGGCGGCGTCCCCGCCCATCGTAAACGTGGAAATTCTCGAAGAGTTCGTGGCTCCCTATGTTTTGCGGATGAACGAGAAGATCGGAAACGTTATCAGCATGGGGTACTGGGGGTACAGCTACCTGTACCGCCATCCCGCTAAGTTCCGCCGGATGCTGGAGCTGATGGCGGCCATGAGCCCGGCGCTGCTCATGTGCTTGGACCCGGATGTGAACCGAACCGGCCCGGAGCCTTACGTGCAGTTCGCCAAGGAAAGAAAAATGCCCATGATGATCGGGATCGATACGGTTCTGCTGCAGGACGGCCCGATCGAGAAGATCATTGAACGTTGCCGCCGCTACGTTCTCGCCGGGACTCAAGCCGGGCGGCTGGCGATCTTTTTAAACGACGTTTCCGTGAATACGCCCCCGGAAAACCTGCATGCCGCCATCGCCGCCGTTCGTCATTTCGGCAAATTGCCGGTCGAAGACCGGCCCTTGGAATCATTCCGGATGCCGGGATTTATTCCTTTTGCGTCCTTTTTGGAACGGCGCGGGAAAGGACATCCCTAAAAAAGAATTGCAAATTGCAAATATCAAATTGCAAAATGAAAAATTGATGTTATTTGCCCAAAAATCTGCATTTCTTAATATTCGGTAAATTGTAGGGGCGCGATGCTTCGCGCCCGATATTGGGCATGCGCAGCGTGCCCCCACTTCTTACGAAACCGTTAGAGATGGAGGAAGAAGGCATGATTGAAATAAGATGGCATGCCCGAGGCGGCCAGGGGGGCTTTACCGCCGCGAGGCTGCTGGGCCTGGCGGCTTCGGTTTTTGGCAACCGCTATGCCCAGGCTTTTCCGTCGTTCGGTCCCGAGCGGAGAGGCGCGCCGGTCCTCGGGTTTACGAGGATCGACGAAAAACCGATAACCGATCACAGCCAGGTTTACACCTGCGACACCGTGGTTGTGATCGACGAGACGCTCCTGGAGACGGTGGATGTCACCAAGGGGTTGAAGGAAGGCGGCCGGATTCTGATCAACACGAAGGCGAAGGCGGACCGCTTCCCCTTCCGGGAAAAATTCCAGGTCACCACCCTCGATGCCACCGCGATCGCCCTGGAAGAATTAGGCCAGCCCATCGCCAACACGGCGATGTTGGGAGCCTTCGCCGCCGTGAATGATTTCGTCGGGATCGAGGCGGTTCTGAAGGCGGTGGACAAGGGAATGCCCGAAAACCTGCGGGCAAAAAATAAGAAGGCGGTGGAACGGGCGCACCGGATGATTCGGGGGGAAAAGTAAATGGCCAAACCTCAGATTGTGAAGTTCAAATTCCCGCAGTGCTGGAACGATATGCCTTTGGGACCCAGCGCGGAGGCGGGGATCCTGACGGAATCCAACGCCGGTTGGAGAGTCCAGAGGCCGGTGATCGATCATGGGAAATGCACGAAATGTTTGATGTGCTGGGTTTTATGCCCGGAAGGGGTCATTGATAAAGAACCCGAGAAGCTCGAAATCGATATGAATTATTGCAAAGGGTGCGGGCTTTGCGCGCACGAGTGCCCCAAGGGGGCGGTCACGATGATTCGCGAGGGGGATTTCCATGATCGATAAAGCGGACGGTTCCCAGCGGGATTTCTTGAATGGAGACGAGGCGGTGGCCTACGGGGCGAAATTATGCCGCCCCCACGTGATTCCGGTCTATCCGATCACCCCGCAGACGATCGTGGTGGAACGGATATCGGAATTTATCGCCAACGGCCACATGGAGGGCGAGTATATCCACGTCGAAAGCGAGCACAGCGCCATGTGCGCCGCGATGGGCGCCTCCTTGGTCGGAGCCCGGGCGTTCACGGCCACCTCTTCCCAGGGGCTGGCGTACATGCACGAGATGCTCCACTATGTGAGCGGGAGCCGCTTCCCCATCGTCATGATGAACGCCAATCGGACCCTGGCGGCGCCGTGGAATATCTTCGGCGACCAGAGGGATTCCCTGGCCCAGCGGGACACGGGGTGGATTCAGGTTTACGTGGAGAACGCCCAGGAAGCCCTGGATATGATCATCCAGGCCTATGCCATCGCCGAAAACGACGGGGTCTACACCCCGGTCATGGTGAATTTGGACGGATACGTGAACACCCATACCTACGAGTTGGTCACCATCCCCGCCCAAAGCGAAGTGGACGAATTCCTGCCCCCTTTCAAATCGAAGAATGCCATTGATTTCGACGCCCCCAGGAGCTTTTGCATCAGCGCTTCGACGGAATGGAATATGGAATTCCGGTATCAGCAATACGAAGCGATGAACCGCGCCATCCCGGTTATTGAAGAAACGGATAAACGGTTCGGAGAAAAGTTCGGGCGCTATTACGGCGGCTTAGTGGAGGAATACCGTTGCGAAGGCGCCGAGGTGGTCCTCGTCGGGATGGGCAGCGTGACCGGCACGGCGAGAATCGTCGTCGATAAATTGAAGGATCAGGGATTGAAAGTGGGGCTTGTGAAATTGCGGTTCTACCGGCCCTTTCCTTCGGAATACTTCAAAAAATTGAGCGCCCGGGTGAAGGCGATCGGAATCATCGATCGGGATTTGTCGTTCGGGTATGAAGGGGCGGTGGCTTCCGATATCAAAGCCGCGCTGCTCAGCTCGGGAGTTTGTCCGAAAGTCATCAACTATATCGCCGGGATCGCGGGGCGCGACATCACCAAAGAACACCTGGAAGGGATGTACCAAAAACTGTTCAACCGGATCAAAGGCCAGGATGAACCGGAGCTGCAATTTATCGGGATGAGGTGGTAATCATGGTAAACGCACGCAAAATGACGGATACCGAGTATCTTTACGGCCACAAGGCCTGTCCGGGCTGCGGCCTGGGGACCATCGGCCGGCTGACCCTGAAAATTCTGGGGAAAAGAACCATTGTCACCCTGCCGGCCAGCTGCATGTCCACGGTGACGACCCAATATCCCCAGATGAATTACACGGTCCCCTCGCTGACCATGGCTTTTGCCGGCACGGGGGCCGTGCTGACGGGAATGTCGGCGGGTTTGAAAGCCCAGGGCATTACCGATGTGAACGTTCTGGGCTTCGCCGGCGACGGGGGGACGGCCGATATCGGCCTGCAAGCCCTCTCCGGGGCCGTGGAGCGGGGGGATGATTTCATTTATATCTGCTACGACAATGAAGCCTATATGAATACGGGAGTGCAAAGGAGCAGCCTGACCCCGATCGGGGCCAACACGACCAACTCCCCGGCGGGAACGGCCTCCTACGGCGAGAAGAAGCCCAAGAAGAACCTGTTCGAGATCATGATTGCCCACCGGATCCCCTATGCGGCAACGGCGAGCTCCGCCTACCCCTACGATTTTATGAACAAGATCGAAAAGCTGAAAGGCATCAAGGGCCCCCGGTTCGTCCATATCATGTGCCCGTGCCCCACGGGGTGGGGATTTGCTTCCGACCGGACCGTGGAAATCGGAAAACTTGCGGTGGAGACAGGGTTGTGGTACCTGGCGGAATATGAAAACGGCAAAGTGAAGATGAGCCAGGTCCCGAAGACCTTGAAGCCGGTGGAAGAATATTTAAAAGGTCAGAGGAGGTTCCGCCATTTGACCGAGGAGAACATAAAGTTGATCAGGGAAAACAGGGACAGGGAGTGGGAATTGATCCGGGAAAAGTGGTTTTCGTAGAAAGCGGGAATGGCCTGAAACCTGAAGAGTTGAAAGCGAGGCCCGGTTGAGGAAAATCTTTTTGCGAAACCATCGTTTTGCTGAATTTTTACGAGGTCATCAAAGAAATGGGGTGATCTTTTTTCGTCCATGCCTTTTTTCGAAAAACGGACTCTGGCCTTTCCACAGCCGTCTTTAGTCCTTTGCGCCAATTTTTCCTTTCTCTGAAATTTTCCTCATCCCCATCAAAGATGGATGGAAGGCCCCCACTTTACCTTCGTCATAGACCGATCCCGCTCTTTTTTTGTCGATAACGCCCAGACTCTTCCTTCCATTCATTCTCGAGGAAATGGAGATGACGTTCAATCTTTCTTTGAGCCAATTTGGGATTTCTCCCTTTAATCGCTTCATAGATCTCCTGATGTTGCTTAATGAGAATCCTGTTTTTCCCAGGCTGCTTGTTGCCCTGGCTGATCTTGAACATGGAATGGTGGATTTGTCTTATGCTGGCCATCAAATGCACCATGAGGGTATTATGCGAAGCCTCTGCGATGGCAACATGAAAATCGACATCCGGCTGCCCCAGCACTTCATTCGTGTCGATTAATTTCGCCATTTCGGAAAGAGCCTTTTCCATTTTTCTTAAATCTTTCACCTTAGCCTGCTCGGCAGCCCTACGAGCACACCAACCCTCGATCAGCTCCCGAATCTCAAGAAATTCGTAAACCTTGTCAACCTCCTTCTCCATCATGGCAATAAAGGGATTTTCAATGAGCTCGGAGGTACCAGAGAGGATAAAGGTTCCCTCTCCCTGACGGACCTTGATCAACCCTTTTGTCTCCGCCTTTTTCAGGCCCTCCCGGATGGTCTGCCGGCTTACCCCCAGTTGTTCCGCAAGAATTCGTTCGGGAGGAAGCTGATCCCCTGGTTTAAGTTTTCCATTGACGATCAGGGATAGGAGCTGATCGTAAACCTCATGAAAAATCTTCTTCTGCACATAGGGACGGAAAACATCCTTACGGTCAAATTTTCTCCTCAAAGCGGCACTCCTTTCAGTCTCAACGCTTATCCAGGCGGAAGGCCATTTGAGTAGGCGGCACCAACCGCAGCAAGAACGGCGGGAGAGACATCACTGGTATCGAATAGATGAAAACCATCACACCTTAGCATAAGCCGGTTTCATTCGGGAACCAAATAAAAAAGAGTAACAACAAAAATCTATGATTTTCCTCCGGCACCCAGAAATGAGCGCTCGAAATTGGCAATGACTTCGACAACCAATAGAAGCCCGGCTACCCAAATTGTCGGCAAGTACCTCCCCCTCAAAATTTTGTAGAGGACCTCCTTTCAATTCACGGGTCCGTTAGATTCCGTCTTGGAAAGCCCCCCCAAATATTTACTTGACAATAAAATAAAAATGGGTAAGTTTATAATGGTCATACCAATTGACCTTTGGGCCGAGGTTGCAGTCCACGCGTTCCTCACCCTCGAGCTCATTTACCTGAACTCGAAGCTCCTTTTCAAACCCGTCGCTCCCGGAAGCAGGCTGATCCTGGGCGGCGCTGATACGACGCCTCCCCAAGCAATTTCCGAGCGGCTGGTGCGGATGGGGGGGGGTGGAAAGGGAAGGGCATTTGCCGCTGGAGGGGAAGAGGGGATATCCGATAATCCCCCTGTCATGTCAAGAGAATGTGGCCAATAATTCCTAAATCACAACCAAAGGAGGTAGTCATGAAAGCGTTTTGCAGAGTCATCGGGATTAGCGGGCTAGTGGTTCTGTTTCTTCTGGGCACTACCCAGGGAGGCGGAGCTCAGGTCATTCAGATGAAGTTTGCCCATTATGCCGAAGAAACCCACCCGGGGGCCATAGCGGCGAAACAGTTTGCCGCCAAGGTGGAGGAACGGACCAAGGGGCAGGTGAAGGTCACCATCTACCCGGCGAGTGTCCTGGGATCTCCGCCGGAACAGGCCGAGCAGGTAAAACTCGGGGCCATCGATATGAGCGTTCCGGGCCAGGGAATCTTGGATAAGTGGGTAAAGGCCTTCTCCGTAGTCATGCTGCCTTTTGCCTATGACAATTATGACCACGCCCATCGAGTCCTGGATGGGCCCTCCATGGGTTGGTTTTCCCCTCTTGCCGAAAAGGAGGGGTTTATCGTTCTCTCCAACTGGGAATGGGGTTTCCGCAATCTTACCAACAACAAGAGGCCCATCCTGAAGCCCGAGGACGTGAAGGGTCTGAAGATCCGCACCCCGCCGGAGATTCAGATGCAGGTGTCCATGGAAGCCCTGGGGGGAATCGTCACCAAGATCGCCTTCCAGGAAGTGTACATGGCCCTGGCCCAGGGAGTGGTGGACGGCCAGGAAAATCCCATTCCGGTGATCTATCACAATAAGTTCTGGGAAGTACAGAAGCACCTGGCCCTGACCGGTCATATTTACAACAACTGGGTCCATGTCATCAACGCCAAGAGCTGGGCCAAACTGACAGCGGAGCAGAAGAAAATCTTCCAAGAAGAAAGCAAAGCCGCGGGAGCCTACATGCGCAAGGCGGTTATGGCGGACGAGGTAGATCAGGTATCCAAGATGGAGAAGGCGGGAGTCAAAGTGACCCGTCCGGACCTCGTCCCCTTCCGCGCTGCCATGGGGCCGGCTTATGAGAAGATCGGCAAATATGCCGGGGAAGACAATGTAAAAACATTCATGAAGTTTGTCGAGGATAGCAGGAAGAAATAGCGCCGACGGGAGGGTAAACCGATGCTGACGGCGGAGATTTTTTTGGTCCTGGTAGGCTTGATCATGGTGGGAGTCCCCATTGCAGTTTCTATGGGTTTGACGGCGGTTTTCTTTTTTGTTGTCATGGGGGAGACAGACGTATTGACCATGCTTCCTGCCAGAATGTACTCCAGCACCACGAGTTTTACCCTCCTGGCCATCCCTTTTTTCATCTTCACCGGGAATTTAATGAATGCGGGCGGCATCACCCACCGCCTGTTCCGATTCGCCCAGAACCTGGTCGGGCACTTCCGGGGGGGCCTGGGCCATGTCGTCGTGGTCAGCGCCATGATTTTTGCCGGGATGACTGGCTCGGCGGTGGCCGAGGCAGCCGCCCTGGGAACGGTAGAGCTGGAAGGAATGATCAAGAGAGGGTTCGACCGTAAATTCAGCGCGGCCATCCTGGCTTCCGCCTCCACCATCGGCCCGGTCATCCCCCCCAGTATTCCCTTTGTCATCTACGGAAGCATAACCGGCACGTCGGTGGGAAGGCTCTTTCTGGGGGGATTCATCCCCGGCCTCCTCATGGGGATAGCTTTGATGCTCATCGTCTACTTTGTTTCCCGCCGGAGGAACTATCCCAAGGAACCAAGGGCCACTTTTCGAGAATTCATGGACAGCGCCGTTGGAGCTCTGTCGGCTATAGCCACACCCATTATCATCATCGGCGGGATGGTGAGCGGGATCTTTACCCCTACGGAAGCCGCGGTGGGGGCGACGGTCTATGCGCTCATTTTAACCATGTTTGTATACCGGGAAGTCAAATTCAAGGACCTCCCCCGAATTCTGTGGGAAACTCTGGAATCTTCGGTCCGGGTTTTGTTCATCATCTCCGCGGCGGGAATTTTTGGATGGCTTCTCATCCACCAGCGGGTTCCGGAGACGGTGATCACCGGCCTCATGTCCCTGAGCCATAATCCCTGGGTCGTCCTCCTGATCATCAACGTTATTCTGCTCATTCTGGGCTGTTTCATGGAGGGAATCTGCGTCATGCTTTTGACCATCCCGGTCTTCATGCCCATGATCGCCAAACTCGGCATTGATCCGGTGCATTTCGGAGTGATGATGACCCTCAATTTGATGGTCGGCCTCCTAACCCCCCCTGTGGGGATGGTCCTCTACACCTTGGCAAGTACAAGCAAAATTCCCGTTTGGGCGTTGGCCCATGAACTCAGGTGGCATATGGTGGCCTTGATGGTCGTCCTTTTTCTGATTACTTTCGTCCCCGGTATTGTGACTTTCGCTCCGAATCTTTTTATGGGTTCCGCGCGGTAAGGAGGATTCGAATGAAGCGGAGTGGTTTTGAGAAAGCAGATCGGGTATTGGAGCTCATTTTAAGGTGGGGGAGCATCCTCTGCCTGGTAGGCTTATTAATCATCATTTCCGCGGTCGTTTTTATTCGATTTGTCCCTTTCACCTCCACGGGGTGGACCGACGAGGTCGTGGAATTTGCCTTTGCCTGGATGGTATTCCTCTGCTCCGCTGCCCTGTGGCGCCAAAAAAGTCATTTTCGGGTGGAATTAGTCCAGGAATGGCTCGGCAATTCCAAAGCGGGACGGGTTTTGGATGTGATCCTGAACCTCCTTTCCCTGACATTCCTGTTGGTTCTCACGTATCAAGGAGGCGCCCTGGCCATGAAGGCTACGGACCGTTCTCCCATTTTTGAATATCCCAAAGCTCTATGGTACCTGTCCATTCCGGTCGCGGGGGCTATCATGGTCGGGTACAGCGTCCGAGATCTCTTGGGTTTTTTCAAGAAGCAAAATGTGCGTGGTCTGCAAGGAGTGGACAAATCGGGGTAAAATTTAGTTTGCACTTTTGATGTTGGTCCGGGTGGATAAGATGGCTATATTGGAGGCCGGGAGAAAGGATGCGATTTTACAGCGGAGGAAATAGAAAAACCGATTGCCCTTGGGGCGAAGGACACCATACAATTTTATGCCTAACAACAAAAACCCGGTCCAGCGTCAGGTCGCAAATTCAGCTTAGAAAAAGTTGTCCATTTCGCCGGGGGTGCGGCGCGACCGGCGCCCTCATCGTTGCGCCGCCCCCGAAAAGCAAATTCCTAGTGCGCCAGGCGAAGCCTGGAAGATCCAGCTGGTTGAGAAGCCAGCCTGACAAAGTTAGCCGACCGTCAGAACCGAGTTTTGCATTTATACGGGTAATCGTATGAGTGAAGCGTAAACAGGGAGACCGCAGGCCGTAATCCGCAAGGGTGAAGGTGTTCAGCCCCGAAAACGCTTATGGTGTGGAGCAAGCCCAAGGGATTAAGAACCCTGAAGGCAGCAACGAAGCCATCGTTAGAGGCGAGATGGGGGATACTCCACCGGGGTCATAGTCCACGGCATGTTGTCCAAGGGATTTTTCAGGAACCTGGGAGAACCTGTGCCTTCCTCTGATAAAGGGGTACTCAAAACCGAGGAAACAAGGGATGAGGGTGAGGGACAGGTAGTCGGATCAACTCATAGTACTGATGAAGCCGGGTAATGCCGGTGGAGGGAAGGGGTTGACAGGCAGGTGTATCGAGGAGGGGAAACAATGCAGGACACCGAGTCCGTAAAAGCATTGTCAACGAAACTGAATCGGCTATCAGAGATTGCGGCAAGAGATTCAAAGGTTAAATTCACCTCCTTAGCCCACCTATTGACCGAAGAATTTCTGAAGGGGTGTTATCGCGAACTGAATCATCAGGCGGCAGCCGGTATAGACCAGATAAGTTATGCGTTCTACGATGAGAATCTGGATAGGAACATAGCGGATTTGGTTCAGCGGCTGCGGGAGAATCGATACCGGGCAAGTGATATTCGCCGGGTATGGATATCGAAACCTGATGGGCGGCAGCGGCCTTTAGGGATTCCAGTTCTGGAGGACAGGATTATACAGAGAGGCGTGGCGAAGATATTAAACGCCATTTATAAGCAGGACTTTCTGGATGTATCCTATGGATTCCGGGAGGGGAAGAGCGGGCACGATGCGCTCAAGGCATTGGAATTGAGCATTATGAAAGGTGGTGTAAACTACCTGATCGATGTGGACATCAAAGGGTACTTCGACCATGTCGATCACAAATGGCTCATGCGAATGCTCCAAGAGCGGATTATGGATCGCACGATCCTGCGGTTAATAGGGAAATGGTTACGGGCAGGCGTCTTGGAGGAAGGGGAAAGGCAACGCAATGTAGTAGGGGTGCCCCAGGGCGGCGTCATATCTCCGCTTCTGGCCAATATCTACTTGCACCACGTGCTTGATCTGTGGATCACACGGAAGGTAAGGAGAGACTTGGCAGGTAGGATCTACCTGATCCGTTACGCCGATGATTTTGTCATCGGCTGCACAGACAGGGAAGATGCCCAGAAGGTATGGGATATGTTGCCGGACAGGCTGAAGCAGTTTGGTCTGGAACTGTCCAGGGAGAAGAGCCGACTCATGGAATTTGGCAGGAAGGCATATCTGGAGGGAAGGGAAAATGGTAACAGGTTAGGTACGTTTGACTTTCTTGGTTTTACGCATTACATGACCCGTAGCCGCAAAGGTGGTGCAAGACTGGGTCGGAAGACGATCGGGAAGCGACACAGAATGTCTCTGATCGATCTGAATGATAAACTGAGGAAACTCCGTAATCTGTTGTCGTTTCGTGAACTCCATGTGCATCTGTGCCGGATTCTCAAGGGGTATTACAACTACTATGGATTTGCAGGCAATGCAGCGACGCTGAATAAATTTGCCTATGCGGTTGGGCGTATGTGGTACAAGTGGCTCAACAGGCGAAGTCAGCGGAAGAGTTTCAACTGGGAAGAATTCCAGGAGCGACTCAAGCGTTTTCCCTTACCCAGACCCAGGATAGTGAAAGGTTACTCTTGGATTTATGCCGCAGGCATGTGAACCTGCCTGAAGAGCCGGATGCGGGAAATCCGCAAGTCCGGTTCTGTGAGGGGCCGGGGCCAACGGATACATGGTTGAAATAATGTGGCACCGCCGGGAAACCAGGCGGTAAACGGAGAAAACAAACCTCAACCTGCGGTATCTGGAGAAACTGGTCTACTCGACTCACTCACTCACTCAAAACTCCTATCAGTTGGGAGATCAAGATGAAATCAGAAATGACCCACCGTGAACGCGTCCTGGCCGCGCTCAACCACCAGGAGCCCGACCGCGTTCCCTTGGACATCGCCGGCACCAAGTGTACCACTCTCCACCGCGTGGCCTATCAGAACCTCATCACCCACCTGGGCCTGCCGCCGCGCCCGGGCATGATCTGGGACCCGATGCAACAGGCCGTTCTGCCCGAAGAGGATGTGCTCCAGTACTTCGACGTGGACACCCGCTCGATTTGGGCCGGCGCCCCGGACGGCTTCAAGCCGCGCGACCTGGGGCCGGACTTCTACGAGGACGAATGGGGCGTCGTGCGTTTCTGCCCCAAGGGGGGCTACTACTTCGATTTGCACAAGTGCCCGTTGGAGGGCGACCCTACGATGGAGGACTTGGAGCGATTCCCCTGGCCCGATCCCGACGACCCGGGCCGTGTGCGCGGCCTCCGCGAGCGCGCCGAGTACCTGCACTGGAAGACCGATTACACCGTGGTGCTCAACCTGGGCGCCACGCTGCTGCACACCAGCCAGTACCTGCGCGGCTTGGAGAGCTGGTTCATGGATCTGGCGCTTCGGCCCGACTTCATGCACGCCCTGTTGGACAAGATCCTGGACGTGCATGTGCGCACCATCCGCAACGTGCTGCGCGAGATTGGCGGCCAGAATATCGATGTGGTTTTCATCGCCGACGACCTGACCGCCGACACCGGGCCGATGTTTTCGCCCGCGTCCTACCGCGAATTTCTCAAACCCCGGCTGAAGCAGATCATCGGCGCCATCCGCGAGTTCAGTGAGGCCAAGATCCTCTATCACTGCTGCGGGGCGGCGCACTATTTCATTGATGACCTGGTCGAGTCCGGCGTGGACGCGATCAACCCGGTGCAGACCAGCGCCCAAGGGATGGACCCCGCCCAGCTCAAGGTTCGCTTCGGCGGCCGCGTCTCCTTCTGGGGCGGCATCGACACGCGACGCGTGCTCAACCACGGCACGCCGGAGAATGTCCGGGCCGAGGTGCACCGTGTTATCCGCGCCCTGGCGCCCGGCGGCGGCTACGTGGTCAACTTCGTCCACAACGCCCAGCCCGACGTCAAGCCCGAGAACATTGTCGCGATGGTCAATGCGGTCCGTGAATTCGGCCACTACCCGCTGGATTAAGACATCGCGGGCGTTAGGGGTTAAACCATATTTGCGAGCTGAGTTGAAGGCGGATCATGCGTTGTTCCTGGATCGAACAGTTGGAAAAGGCTCTTGAGAGAAAGACGTAAATCATAATCATTGAAATAGGAAATACATTTCGGGCCACCTGTCCAGGCGCCCTGAAAATGCAAATTTCCAAAAACCGGCAATTCAATCGGGAGGAGGATTTTCTCCTGTTTCACCATGGAGGTAGTCGATGCAATGCGGTGAAGAAGAGAGGAGCCAAGAATGACACCCAAGGATTTCATGTTTGAGACTGTATTGGACAATGCGGCCCTGCTCGCGCTTGACATAAGGCTGGCCTCCGGCGTGCCGGGACCGATCAAACGGTCGCTCGGAAACGCCCTGCTCGTCGGGATTGAAGACGGGACAGGGGTCGTGATGGTGGAGAACGATGGCAAGCCGCGCTTCATCCCGATCGCCCGCGGCCGGGTGGACTGGCTGGGCGACGGGCGGTTCGAGGTCTGGCAAGGACGTGGGTTATTCGGACGAGCACTGCTGGTGGAGGTTCGGGCCCTGCCACCAGCGGAGGGGATCGCCCGGACCTTCGGCGACCGGGTGCTGCTTGCCAGGGACGGCATCTACGTGTACGAGGAGGTCATTGGCCCCTCGCAGGCGCGGTCGATGCACAACCACGGGCCGCGTCTCGTGATCTGCCTATCGCCCCTCCATACGCTCAACACATTGCCGGGCGGCGAGAAAGTGGAGATGAAGGTCGAAGCCGGCTTCGTTGTCTGGATCGCCGAGGTGGTGACCCACGAGGTCTTGAATATCGGCGCGGAGCCATTCTGGTGCGTGGTCGTCGAGCATCCGTGAGGCGGGCCCACGCCGAGTGCCGGCCCCTGTTAGACCCTCTCCCCATGGGGAAGTAACTTATCGGAGGAGATAATAGTTTTGCAAAGATGTATGTAGGCAGGTCAAATTGGGAAAGGGTTCTGATCCCGAATGTTTTTTTAAAAAACCGGGTTTTTCGACAGGCGCGCTATTGATACGCCCTTTTCGGGGCGCATAAGAGTTTTGATATCCTAACCAAAATTATTTAACTTGCGTAGCAGAGACGATAAAGCCAGTCCTCATCAGACTGGCTTTTGTTTTTGTAGGCGGGCTTTAGTCCTATGTCCCTGACTCAGCAGATTGCCGCTGCTGGCCCCAGCTTCATTTTACGCTTCGGAACCTCGTCTGGACAGAAAAATTCACCGTAAATGGTACCGGTGCAATGCTGATTCTTTGGCAACGAAATTGGCGATGATCCGTATTTGTATATTTTGAATCCTGCACTGAGTGGGAGTGGATTTCGGGTTTCGGAATGACGAAAATGGGTATTTTCAGAGTTTTTATGAGATCCTCCAGGATAGATCCAAAAACATACTTGACATTTAGACGGCTAAATGGTAATTACATTTCCTATGATTGAACGTCCTTTCTGGTTACAACGAATCCGGCAGGCATGGGAAAAGAGGCCGATTGTCTGGCTTTCCGGGGTTCGCCGGACGGGGAAAACAACTTTGGCCCGTATGCTTTCCACGGCGGTCTATTTAAATTGCGACCTGCCGTCGGTAGGGCGCCAACTCGCCGATCCGGAGGTCTTTTATGACCGCCTTGATAACGAGGCAATCGTAATCTTTGATGGGATCCACCGGTTAGAAGACCCGAGCCGTTTGCTGAAAATTGCTGCCGACACCTATCCGCACCTGAAATTGCTTGCAACCGGGTCTTCCACTCTATCAGCCACCAAAAAGTTTCGAGATAGTCTGGCAGGGGGGAAGCACACAATTTATTTGCCGCCTGTGCTCTGGAGTGAATGCCTCGACGCTTTCAATATAAAGGAACTGGATCATCGGTTCCTGCATGGAGGGTTGCCGGAACCCCTGTTATCGGAAACAAAGAGTCCGGCCTTTTTTTCA
>Ga0315276_10002663_pt1 | contig 16364 bp, 10 predicted proteins | sample YL17G05_0_MG_FD_204542 | JGI IMG/M metagenome (GOLD analysis project Ga0315276, IMG submission 204542) | Sediment microbial communities from Yellowstone Lake, YNP, Wyoming, USA - YL17G05_0 | ecosystem: Environmental > Aquatic > Freshwater > Lake > Sediment | place: USA: Wyoming | collected... | reverse complement strand
TTTGTTATTATACCGGGTATTTCGCCACACCCCTTCCAACGATTTGTATTTCGAATCGAATAGCGAACTATTTAGTAAAAAGTAGAAATTTTTATCAAAAAACCGTTCGATGGAAATTTCCACGCCATAGTTTTTACCGCTGCCTTTATTAACCAGTTCAACATATTTATAATCTATGCCTTCGTTAATGGTGGCATAATAACTGGTGTCGTTGTTTTCTACTGGTAAATTGTACAGGTACTGGTAGTATACCTCAATTTTCCCCACTAAATTTTCCGTAAAGCGTTTTTCATAACCTAATACATAATGATGGGCTTTTAACAATCCGAGGTTTTTATTCGGTTCAATGTAATTACCATCGTCTTGCGGGATTTTGGTAAAATAGTTATGTACACTTTCTGTTGTGCTGTGCATACCGTATCCTGCATGCACTGAATTGGTTTTATTAATATTCCAATTTAAACTTAATCTTGGTTCAAGTGTGCTTTTATTATTGCTTAAAAAAATCATATTATGTAACCCAGCCACAATAATGATTTTCTCATTTAAACTGTGTTTCCAGCTTATAAAATTATTTATTGTACTTAAATTATTTTTAAAGTCATTTACGTTAATAACGGAAGCTTCTTCATTACTATAGATGTTTTGATTGTAATTGAAGTTATATAGCGTGTATTTTGTGCCTATTTGAATTTTATTTTTTGTATTGATTTTATTACTATAAGTAATTGCCCCCCTGATTGCTGAATTCACAATCCTGCTTTGAATCATGTGCATTCTGGGAGAAATGGAATCGCCTGTAAGGCCACCTTCGTTGTAGTATGTTTTTATTGTATCCGTCTCATAAATATCATCGTTGGCACCAGTTCCTGAATAATTAAGTGACGTTTTAACAAAGCTATTTTTATTAAGCGACAAAATATGGTTCATTCCAAGATTAGCCAGATAATTTGCCTTGTAAAAATCTTTGCTGGTAAGAGCATTAGTTTTTGTTCTGCCCGGTGTTTCCAGGCCTGTTGGCCCCATATTCTCCATTGAAACACCACTTAAACCTCCCAAGCCATAGAAGGAAAAAGTACCTGTTCTTTTAGTAGGCAGAACTACTTTAAAGGTTACATCCTGGTAATTCACACCTCCCGGCACATCCACCAGACCCAGATCTTTAATCAACGAAATTGTAGAGTACCTGTAATTAAACAGGTATGAGCCTGCATATCCTTTTTTAAATGGACCTTCCAGGGTAAGTTCTGTACCCATTAAACCAATCCCGCCGGTTGCTTCAAACTTTTCGTTATTTCCCGACCTGAGTTTTACATCGTAAACACACGATATTACATCGCCATATTCCGACGAAAAGGCTCCGGTATAAAAATCGGAAGTGGCTAATAAATTATTGTTTAGAGCTGTAAGCGCTCCAAATGAAGAATTTTGATCATCCATATGGTACGGACTTGGAATTTCTGCTCCATCCAAACGCCATTGCATGTATTTTGGTGAGTTTCCCCTTACTATAATGTCGCTACTTCCGTCGGGCGTACTGGCTACTCCTGCAAAACTGGAAACAACACGGGCAGGATCGTCCATCCCTCCGGTAAAACGTTTAGTTTCTTCAAGGGTAATGGAATGTACACTTAACTGAGACATTTCGTTTATTGCTTCGCCTTTATTTTTGTATGCCTTAACGACAACTTCATCCATTTTTGTAACAGATTCCTGCATGGTGAAATCTAAGACTACCTCTTTACCAGAGTTTACTACAATATCTGAAATGGTTTTAGCTTCATAACCCATATAAGATAATTGTAATTTAATTCTACCAATTGGTATGTTTTCAAATCTGAAAATACCGTTCATATCTGTTGATGTCCCAACCAATGGGTTGGTACCAAGTATCACTAAAGTGGCACCCGGTAACGGCAATTTACTATCGACATCAACTATGGTACCTCGTACTATTTGTGTGAGGTTTTGACTGAAAGCCAGTGTAGTGAACACGGCAATCATTAATGTTGTTGAAATAAACTTTTTCATTGTGTCAGTTAAATTTAATTATTATAAAAAACTTTTCTATTAATGAATAATAGCAGCAAAGAAAATAATGCATTATGCCTAATCAAAGGAAAAAATGATTAGTGGTCAGATAATATGATAAGTGGTATTTTAAGGGAATAAAGCAGCAATACCTAATTCAAAGCTTTTAGCTTTTTGGCATACCTGCGGCTTACTTCAAGCGGTTCAACTATGTTTTTCAAAAAAGCCATGTGTTGGGTATTTGATTTTTTTTCAATACGTTCTACATGTTCGATATTAACAATACTTGATCGGTGTATCCTTACAAAATTATTATCAGGAAGTTCTTCCTGCCATTGCTTCAGGGTTTTTAAAACCAGACAATGTTTGCCTTCAATGGTAACGATTTTGGAATAATTGCCAACCGGTTCAATAAAAGTTATTGAGCTGATTTTTATGAATCTGGAAGCATAATTATTTAAGTGTACATAAATACTGTCAGAATATTCATAGCCCTTTGGTCCACTTTTTTGTGTCTTTTCCCTGATTATCACCCTCTCTATTGATACTTTTAGCCTTTCAGGGTTTACAGGTTTTAGAAGGTAATCGATTGCATTAACCTCAAAGGCACGTATGGCATACTCATCATATGCTGTCACAAAAATTATTTTTATTGAATTATCTATTATCTCCAATAAATCAAAACCTGTTTCTCCGCTTAACTGGATATCAAGAAAAATCAACTCAGGATTATACTGGTTGATCATATCAATGGCGCCTTTACATGAACTTGCTTCTCCAACAATTTCTATTTCGGAGTAAGGTTCCAATAACTTCTTCAAATTAAGTCTGGCCAGCCTCTCATCATCCACAATAATAGCTTTTAGGTTTGCCATCAGGTAGTTATATTATAAATTTCAATGTCCGCAACAACCCATCCATCTTCCTCTTTAAGTGAAAAAGAAAATTTATCATTGTAATATAATGCAAGCCTGTTTTTTAAGTTTTCAATACCATTACTGGTTCCATTACGGTTTATTTCGGATGAAGGAGCGGGAATCAAAAGTTTGCCTGTATTTGAGACTTTTATAAAAAGCCTGTTGTTGATAAGTCTGGTCGAAAGACAGATGATTAATTTTTTCTTCTCTGTCTTGGTTCCATATTTTACGGCGTTTTCAATCAGCAGGTGAATTATAAATGAGGGTATCAATATTAATTTTGTTGTTTCTTCAACTGATATCTCATATTGAAACTCCTCCTCAAATCTTGTTTTTTGGATTTCGAGATATTTCATTATTGACTCAACCTCTTTTTCAATTGGAATATTTTGTTGTTGTTTGTTAAGGGTATACCGGTAATATTCGGACATATCTATTACAAGCTTTTTAGCCTTATTACTATTTTCATCTATTAAAGTATAGATTGAATTCAGCACATTAAATAAAAAATGAGGATTTATCTGGTAACGGAGCATTTTAAGCTGAACATCTTTGGCCAATGTCTCTGCTTTGTGAGCTGTTTCTCTTTGTTTAGCAATCTTAAGTAAGAGATGAGTAAGGTAGAATGTAGCGCTTAAAAATAAAAGAACAAGGCTGACTCCGGGTGAATATTTTTTAACTAAATCAAAAGTAAAAGGCAGAACCTTCTTACTCCATAGAGCAGTTTCAATCCAGGTACTTAAAAACAGGAATAGACTTGGCCCAAAAACAGTATATACAATAATGAAAGAATAGAGCAGAACAGAATACTTTCTTTTAATTGCCCAACTGTAGCTATATATGAACAAGAAAACAAATGGCAGGAAAGAAAAGAATTCAAACAGACGATCTATTATAACATCTTTTGTTTTGTCGGGATATGGAGGAGTCCAGGCAAACCAATCCAACGCTCTGGTTATTATCATTAATAACAGCACTGCCAGCATGTTAAAAAAATATTGGTGCCTGTTATAAAGTGTTTTTAACATATCAGAGTATTTGATCCGGATAAAGCTTTTTCCACTATGAATTTGTATAAAGGTTTTTAAACCTGAATTCATTAATTATTTCTTTAATCAAGAAGCATTTATGTAAAGATATTTCAAATTTCTTCACGATCAAATAAACAGGGTAGATTATAATTTGATTTATTTTTTATGAGTATCAGGAATCATATAGATAGCTTCATTGATTTTCTTCGTTAGCCCCTTACCCTAAAGGGCGCGAAGAAAATCAATTACTCCCTTTAGGGTTGGGGCAAATAATTGATTTCCAAGCACAGAAACATTTATATTTATAATTGCCGATAGTCATATACTATTCAAAAAGAAAACCATGTTTCATTGTTAAATTATAACCTAAAACTAAGAGCGTATGAAACTCTGTGGAATATTGTGATTCAATTTCCGTTATATATGAAACATGGCTTAGATCAAAACTAGTATAGTCCCCCTTTTAAACTTCATCATCGAGCCAGCGGGTACGGCGGAATCCACTTACTTTGTATGCCTTGCCGGCTTTCCTGGTGTCTGTCATTGTGAAGGTTATCTTATCTGATTTTCCACCGGTAGCTGTAACATAGCCATCAATTATAACTATTCCTTCTGTTATTGTAAATGCAGGGATAGGAGTAGTCGTATAGTATGTATTTTGTATATTCTCTCCACTAAAGGATTTCCCCATGCAATAGTTGCTGCCAGAAATCCTGAAATCTCGATATCCTCCTTTTTTGAATATCTATGCGGGATACTAATAGGATCAAGTTCAATTAAAGAAGGTCTGTTGTATAATTCAACCTTTTCATCCAGGAATTCCTTCAGCTCCGATTTTTTTAACTTCATGCCCCTGTCTATAAAAACCCATTACAGTATCTTATCCAATTCTCGCTCGATTCGGTGAACGAGATAAAAGGGCAGGTTCAGGAGAGTAAATTCTTTACCTGAAAAGGTTTTGGCCTTTTGCACCAAATACTCGCCCTGATATACACGTACAGCAATTGCGTGAGGTGCATTTTCCATAAACTGGTGGAGCGATCGCAACTTACCGATACTTCCTGATTTAACCTCGATGGGAATGAGTTTACTTTTATAAGGAAGAATGTAGTCCACTTCAGCACTGGAATCAGCTTTTTCGCGTGCCCAAAAATAAAGATCATTGCTTATGGAAAAACCGGTTGCCAGCAATTCCTGCCCAACAATATGTTCGGCTATGATACCCAGATGTGTTTCGCTGATATCTTTGTTAAATACAAGTTCGCCCATGATTTTTAGCGAATGGTTTATCAATCCCGTATCGAGCACATGTAACCTCGGCTTCCTTCCCAGGTTTGGCTTTACAGGTATTTTTACCGATGTACATGGATATACCAGTTTTATCAGCATGGTTTTTTCAACCTTCCGGAAGGCTTCCCTCATTTCACGCGAACGATAACCCGAGTTGCCAAATTTTTCGAAAGTAACCTTTGTACCACCTTCCTTGAAAACATTTGCAATAACATGCTGAATGTATTGAACCTGTGCTGCTGAAGCCGCATATTTGTCAACATCATCGGAATAGGATTGAATCAGACTGTTATATACAGTATCCAGCGACGTAATATCACTATTCTGTACATAAAGGTTCACCACTTCCGGCATTCCGCCAATGGTAGCATACTTTTTAAACCAGGAGAGTAACTGCGAATGTAAAAATCCGGGAACTTCCGGTTTTTCAAGCATTTCTATCAATTGACTGTTCCCTGTGGCATACAGAAACTCTTTGAATGAACAGGGATGCATTACCATGTATTCAACGCGGCCCACAGGGAACGAAATCCTTCTGTCTATGATACTTTCGAGCAAAGACCCGGCGGTTATTACATACAAGTCGTTCGCTTCCTCGTAAAAATACCGCAACAACGCTACTGCTTTTGGAGAGTTCTGGATTTCATCAATAAAAATAAGGGTTCTTCCTCCGCTACGCTTTTTACCTGCAAATATGAACAGGGAAGTAAGCAAATCAGAAAAAGGGTATTCTTTTTCAAATATTTCCCTGTCATTTGTTTTCTCTAAATTCAAATTGATATACTGTTCAAAATCTTCTGAGAACATTCCAATGGCTGTGGTTTTTCCCACCTGCCGTGCACCCCTCAATACCAATGGTTTGCGGTTTGATTTTGTTGCCCATTTTTTTAATTCCTGTAAAATATCCCTTCTGAACACTTAATTGACATTGTTGGTTTGAGAAGCAAATATAATCATAAATGTAACAAATTGGGGGTAATTTATAGAAAATGTTGTAACAGATTGTGGGCAACTATTTGTAAAAATTGTAACAGATTGGGGTGTTTGATTAATCTGCTACCTTAATTATCCGTAGGAACATGTTCAACTTTTTCGCCGCCGATCCTTTAAAAGGATCTGAAATATGTCTCTCTGTTCGCCTGTTGTGTGGCAACTCAAAGAATATTTTTTTAAGCTCATGTATTGCAGTTTGCAGCGAATCGATGGTGCTGTATTCATTGAAGATACTCTCCAATCCGCCCTTTTTAAGGTATATGTGCTTTAATGCCTTTATAAAATAGATGAGGTCAGCAGAATTAAAGGTGCGGTGAACAAAACCTTCTATCCGTTCTAAATCCTGTTCTCCGGAATTCATTATAAAATCATATGGAGAATCATCGAGTAAAGCCATCATTCTATTTGCATTCCGGAGGATCATTTTACGATTTCCCCAGGCTATTGTTGCTGCCAGAAATCCTGAAATCTCGATATCTTCCTTTTTTGAATATCTATGAGGAATGCTTATAGGATCAAGTTCAATGAAAGCAGGTCTGTTATATAATTCAACCTTTTCATTCAGAAATTCCTTCATCTCCGATTTTTTTAACTTCATGCCACTGTCTCTAAAAACTCATTACAGTATCTTATCCAATTCTAGCTCGATTCGGTGAACGAGATAAAAGGGCAGGTTCAGGAGAGTAAATTCCTTACCAGAAATAGTTTTGGCTTTTTGCACCAAATACTCACCCTGATATACGCGCACAGCAATTGCGTGGGGTGCATTTTCTATAAACTGATGGAGCGACCGTAGCTTGCCAATACTTCCCGACTTAACTTCGATGGGAATGAGTTTACTTTTATAAGGAAGAATGTAGTCCACTTCAGCGCTGGAATCGGTTTTTTCGCGTGTCCAGAAATAAAGATCATTGCTTAGGGAAAAATCGGTTGCCAGCAATTCCTGCCCAACAATATGTTCGGCTATGATACCCAGATGTGCTTCGCTGATATCGTTGTTAAATATAAGTTCGCCCATGATTTTTAGCGAGTGGTTTATCAACCCCGTATCGAGTACATGTAACCTCGGCTTTCGGCCCAGGTTTGGCTTTATTGGCATTTTTACCGATGTACATGGATATACTAGTTTTATCAGCATGGTTTTTTCAACCATCCGGAATGCCTCCCTCATTTCACGTGAACGATAACCCGAGTTGCCAAATTTTTCGAAAGTGACCTTTGTACCACCTTCCCTGAAAACATTTGTAATAACATGCTGAACGTATTGAACCTGTGCAGCTGAAGCCGCATATTTGTCAACATCATCGGAATAGGATTGAATCAGACTGGTATATACCGCATCCAGCGACGTAATATCATTTTTCTGCGCATAAAGGTTCACCACTTCGGGCATTCCGCCAATGGTGGCATACTTTTTAAACAAGGAGAGTAACTGCGAATGTAAAAATCCGGGAACTTCCGGTTTTTCGAGCACTTCTACCAATTGACTGTTCCCGGTGGCATAAAGAAACTCCCTGAATGAACAGGGATGCATTGCCATATATTCAACACGGCCTACAGGGAACGAAATCTTTCTGTCCATGATGCTTTCGAGCAACGACCCGGCGGTTATTACGTACAAGTCGTTCGCTTCTTCGTAAAAATACCGCAACAACGCCATTGCTTTTGGAGAGTTCTGGATTTCATCAATAAAAATAAGGGTTCTTCCTCCGGTACGCTTTTTACCTGCAAATATGAACAGGGAAGTAAGCAAATCAGGAAAAGGGTATTCTTTTTCAAATATTTCCCTGTCACTTGCTTTCTCTAAATTCAAATTTATAGACTGGTCGAAATCTTTTGAGAACATTTCAATGGCTGTGGTTTTTCCCACCTGCCGTGCACCCCTCATTACCAATGGTTTACGGTTTGATTTTGCCGCCCATTCTTTTAATTCCTGTAGAATATCCCTTCTGAACACTTAATTGACACTGTTGGTTTGAGAGGCAAATATAATCAAAAATGTAACAGATTGTGGGTAATTTATAGAAAATGTTGTAACAAATTGAGGGCATTTATTTGTAAAAGTTGTAACAGATTGGGGTGTTGGACAATCACGATGTTTTGTTCACGTTTTTTACAAAGTAAGGACAGAAATGTGTCCTACTTGTAATAAAGTCAAGGATGTCTAATAGTTTTTTTGTAATTAAGTAAAGGATGATTTTAATAAAATACACCCATCCCGGGCTATGACTTTTTAAGACTCATTTACAATAAGTCCGTCTTTAATCTGAAGTATCCTGTCCGACATGCCGGCAAGCTGTCGGTCATGTGTAACTATTATGATAGTCTGGCCAAAGGTATCCCTGAGTTTAAAGAATAATTTATGAAGTTCATTTTTATTCTCTGTGTCGAGATTCCCAGATGGTTCATCAGCAAGAATAACCGAGGGGTTATTTACCAGCGCACGGGCAACAGCAACACGTTGTTGCTCACCACCGCTGAGTTCTGAAGGCTTATGCTCGAGTCTTTCAGAAAGGTTAAGAAATCCAAGAAGTTCAGTTGCCTTGTTTTCAGCCTCAGCTTTACTTTTACCAGCTATATATGCAGGAATACATACATTTTCCAGAGCTGTAAATTCAGGAAGAAGCTGATGAAACTGAAAAACAAATCCTATATTGTTATTCCGGAAAGCGGCAAGAGCTTTTCCTTTGAGACGACTTATATCCGAACCGTTATAAAATATTGAGCCGCCATCAGGGCGGTCAAGTGTTCCGATTATCTGAAGCAGAGTTGTTTTCCCGGCACCGCTGGCTCCTACTATTGAGACAACCTCCTTATCTTCAATCTGTATATCGATCCCTTTAAGAACCTTAAGCTCTCCGTATGCTTTTGTAATACCGGTTGTTCTTATCATAGTGCTTTCTGAAGGCCAATACAATAATTATTCATGGAAAAGGAATCCGGTTAAAAAATCCGGGAGCAGAAAAAATGTATCGTACTAATCACTCACCTCTCTGTAATTCCCATCAGAAACGATATTCACATCTTTCTTAATACTATCCGTAACCTCATTCACATCCTTCTGAATATTATCTGTAACTTCACTTGCGTCCTTCTGAATGGTATCAGTAACCTCATTCATATCCTGCCGGATTTTGGAGGTAACATCATTCATGTCGTTCCGGATGGAATCAGAAACCTCGTTTACATCTTTTGTGATATTGTTTGATAGATCGGTTACATCTCTCTTTAATGAATCTGTAACATCACTCAAATCCTGCCGTATATCTTTAGTGCTTGTCTCCAGCTCTCTCCTTATCTCATCGGTGGCCTTTCTAAAATCTCGCATTCCCTTTCCCAGAGTTTTAGCAATATCCGGAAGCTTCTCGGCGCCAAAAAGAAGAAGGGCAACAATGATAATAACAAATATTTCCTGTCCGCTCATAAAAAACTGTAATAATTCTTCCTTTATTTATGAAAGGCAAAGTTAGGAAAGTTTAATGATATTCATAGAGATAAAATTTCCATTGGAAATAAAAAAGCCGCCCAGACAGGACAGCTTAATTATAATATAGTGTTATCAATCTAAGCCTGAATTTTGGTTTTTAAATCAAGACCTGCATCTTTATTCGGAGTTGTGTCGTACATAAGCATCGAAGCAATGAATATTGAAGAATATGTACCAACTCCTATACCAATCATCAGGGCGAAAACAAATCCGCGGATAACTGCTCCTCCGAAAATGAATATCGCAACAACCGTGAGTAATGTGGTCAGTGAAGTATTGATAGTACGACTTAAGGTTGCGTTCATAGCCATATTAAGCACCTCCTTAAATGGCCTTTTCCGATAGAGCGGAATATACTCCCTGAGTCTGTCGAATACGATAACAGTATCGTTAACAGAATAACCAATAACAGTAAGGATTGCAGCTATGAAAGCCTGGTCTATCTCCATCGAAAATGGCATTATTCCCCATAAAAGTGAATAAATCCCTATCACAAATAAAGTATCATGGAACAGAGAAGCCACAGCGCCAAATCCATATTGCCAGTTACGGAACCTCATGAAAATGTATAAGAAAATAATTATAAGTGCTATTACAACAGCATATATTGCTTTTATTTTAATGTCGGTAGCAATTGCCGGTCCTATGGTCTCTGAACTGACCCTGTATTTTGAAAGAAATGCATCTCTTCCGAGATCACTTCCAACCATTCCTTTCAAACCTTCATACAGTTTTGTATCAACTTCATCTTCAACTCCCGACTCCTCGATCTTGTATTTTGTAGTTATTTTTACCTGGTTGTCGCTGCCAAAAGTCACCACCTGTGGCATCTCTCCAAAAACACCTGTGAGGTTTTTTGCCACATCAGCAGTCTTAACACTCTGGTCAAATCGGACTACAAATGTACGGCCTCCGGTAAAATCAATACCCTGGCTTAGTCCTCTGACCAATAACGATCCGACACCTAAAACTGTAACAGCAATTGAAGCAGCATAAAAATACTTCCTCATCCCGATAAAATCTATCTTAGTATGTTTCAGGATATTGGCTGTAAGTTTAATATCGAATGTAAGTTTTGTATTTCTCTTGAGAAGGAACTCATAGATAAGCCGTGTAATAAAGATCGCTGTAAACAGAGAGGTAAGAATACCTATTACAAGAGTTGTTGCGAAACCTTTTATCGGACCAGTTCCAAACACATAAAGTACAATACCGGTAAGTATCGTTGTTACGTTTGAGTCGATAATAGCGGAATATGCCATTTTGTATCCATCTGCAATAGCCAGCTTAATTCCTTTGCCGTTTCTGAGTTCCTCCCTTATACGTTCGTAAATAAGCACGTTGGCGTCAACTGCCATACCCATTGTCAGTACGATACCTGCAATTCCGGGTAGGGTAAGAACTGCACTCAGTGATGCAAGAACTCCGAAAAGAAGGAAGATATTGGAAAAAAGAGCTATATCGGATATGGTCCCCGCACTCTTGCTGTAATAAAATACCATGTATAAAAGTACCAACGCAAATGCAATTATAAAGGAGATAAAGCCTGCTTTGATTGCCTCTTTACCCAATGTCGGACCGACAACGGTATCTGATATTATTCTTGCCGGAGCAGGAAGTTTACCTGATTTAAGAATGTTTGCAAGATCATCTGCCTCCTCAATTGTGAAATCGCCTGTTATTTCTGTATTACCGCCTGTGATCTCATTCTGAACTCTTGGATATGAGCGGACATACCCATCAAGAACAACTGCCAGGCAACGATTTATATTTTCGCGCGTCATTCTTGCCCAGGTCTTTGCACCTTCGGCATTCATCGACATATCAACTTTCACTTCAGAACCGGTAACTCCTGATGAGGTTCTGGCTGAAGTAATAACATCTCCGTCGAGAGGTGGACGTCCGTCGCGGGTTGTAACTTTTATTGCATGAAGTTCGTATAATGTTTTTGTGGGGTCATATTTATAAGGGTTCTGGCTCCACATTAATTTAAGATCGCGGGGGAACAGTGCTTTAATCTGATTCATATTCAAAAAACTGTTCACTTTTGCGGTATCTTTTGAACTTGCAAGCCCGATCATACTTGATGGCAATGGTTGCCCCTCTGCGTTTACCCGTGGACTAAGGAGACCAAACAAAGGATTCTGAAGGGTAAACTCTTCACGTGTGGTAGCTTCAGCAGCCTGTGTTGTATCTTTTTCAATCAGATCGAGAAGCGACTGATCTTTTTTGGTTGTGTCAGTAACGGCACCGGCTACAGGAGATTCTTTAGTCTCAGCGCTTACATTCTCAGTATTCGCCTTAATTTCTTTCAGAAGATTATTTGCAGCAGAAAGATAGCCGATGATCTCACCATTCTCATAAGTCTCCCAGAATTCAAGATTAGCTGTTCCCTGAAGAAGCTCACGTACTCTTTTAGGATCAGTCTGACCCGGGAGCTGAATCAGTATACGTCCTTTTGTTGAGAGCTCAGAAATACTGGGCTGAACAACACCAAAGCGGTCTATCCTTGTACTCAGGATGTTGAATGCATTGGTTATAGCTCCTGATACTTCACCATCAAGAACCTTTAATACCTCTTCGTTTGTGGAATTGAAATTGATCTTTTCCTTAAGGTCGACGGTACCAAAGATAGATGCCAGTTTGGCATTCGGGTCATTTTCCTGAAAAGATCTGCCGAAAAGAGTAAGATAATTAGACTGACTCTCTTTCTGAAGCTGCCGTGCTCTTGCAAGAGCGGTGTTGAATGTTTTATCGGGATTATAGTTGGATAGTGCTTTTAAGATATCTTCAACGGATACCTCAAGGATCACGTTCATACCACCTTTAAGGTCGAGTCCCAGGTTCAGCTCTTTTTTCTGACACTCTTTGAAAGTGTTTCCCAGAAAACTCCATTGCTCCTTTTGTAATGTGGAAATTGAATCGAGGTAAGCACTTTCTTTTACAAGATCACCTTTTGCATAATTCCTGGCATCTTTTTTTACCTTGTAGGTTGCACCTGTAAATGAAAGCTGATAAATTGATACCAACCCTAATGCAATTGCCAGAATGATGATAGCTGCTTTATTCTGCATTTGTCTGTTCTTTTGGGATTATTTTGATATTTATTTTCTTATTCTACTTTATTGAGGCGCAAAGATATTAAAATTTTACAAAAAAGTTCAAATTAAAAAGATATGAATTAATGAGATTGAAGACATCCTTTCACTTCTGCCTTTTTTTAAACATTTAATAACTACCTGTTATTGAAGCAGTTTATCATAATCAGTCTCAAGCGGTTTCTTGTTTATAAAATCGAACAAAGTCAGGTTACGGAGATTATAGAAATAGTTCCAGTAATTCTGCAATGACTGAACATATGCTCTCCTGTTCTGGTCTTTTTTTGTATCAGCATTATTCAGTTCGAGTACTGCAATTTTTCCGATAAGAAATCTTTGTTTAGTTACTTCGAACATTTTTTGAGCCACGGTGTCAGATTTAGCCGCAATCCCGACCTGTGCTGCCTGCAGGTTAAACTGTTCCACATCGAGATAAAGATTCTGCTGGAAGTCAACAATTGCCTGTTGTGATTGAACCTGGGCAAGCTCCAGGCTCGATTGTGCCATTTTGTATTTTCCACGTCCAAGGCCCCAGTCAAGGATAGGCATAGTAAATCCCACCCTGACTCGCCTCTGTTGGTCAGGATCTGAATATGCAAGATAAAATTTCGGATCCTGATCGCGTAAACCATAAGAGGCTACCAGGTTTGCATTAAGACCCCTTTCTGCTTTTGCCTGGGCAACGCTGCTCTGGGCAGTCAGTAAGGTGAGTTGCTGAGTGAGCATCTCCGGATTGTTTGCCATGGCGAGGTCAAAGACCTCCTGGGTACTGACCTGCAATTCAGGAATCACATCAGGAATAATAAGTTCAAGCCTTACATTCTCATTGAAGCCAAGAAATGATCTCAGACGTATCTCCCTGTCTCTTAAATTCATTTCAGCTTCTTTCCTGGCGGTTTCTGCGTTGAGCCACGAAAGCTGCATCTGAAGGAGTTCATCTTCAGCAATTGTTCCCAGCTCATAACGTCCCTTTGCAATTCGCCAGAGTGTATCAGCGTTAGAGTAATTCATCTCTGATATCTGCTTGTTTATCTGAGCCGTCGCGAGAGAGAAAAAATTCATAACAGCCTGCTGATGAACAGATTCTATGTTTGCCAGAAAGGTCTTCTTAGCTGCTTCAAATTTCAATGGTTCAGTTTTCTTCTGCCATTTCAGGGGATTATATCTGAATAATGGCTGGGTTAACCCTATACTTAACGGAGCAGTTATGTACTTTTTAGAAGAATTCTCAAAATCATTAAATACGGTAAGGTCCGAATTCAATGATATTGAACCACCCGTGAAACCGATATTCTGAGCCAGAGAAAGTGAACCCAGATTGCTGAGAGTATTTGTGGCCCTGTAATCATAACTTTCAGTCTGGGAGTTCCACACTTTATCATAAGAGTTGCTGTAATCCGGAGTTGTTCCTGTAAGTGTCAGTGATGGTCTGTACTGAGCAACAAATGTCCTGTACTGCCAGTAGCTGGCACGGAACCGATGTTTAGCCATCAGGGCATTGGGTGATTGCTCTTCAGAAAGCTTAATAACCTCCTGAAAAGTAAGCTGTTTAACCTCCTGTGCCTCAATTCTCATAGATGAAAAGAGAAGCACAGCTATCATGGAAAATAATAGTAATTTCTTCATTTTTAATAGTTTATTCATACCTCAATGATTCGATCGGGTCTTTTTCTGATGCCCTCTTTGCAGGGGAGTAGCCGAAAATTACTCCAACGGCTGCAGAAACACCGAAAGCAATAAATACTGAGAAAAAGGAGACAATTGTCATAATTCCTGCTATTTGCTCTATCAGTTTTGCCATTATCACTCCAAAGAAAATTCCGATAAAACCTCCGGATACACTTATTAGAACTGCTTCAGAAAGAAACTGTACAACAATATCCATTTTTTTGGCTCCAATCGCCATTCGGGTACCGATCTCCTTGATCCTCTCCATTACAGAGGCAAACATGATATTCATAATACCGATACCTCCAACTATGAGTGAGATACTTGCAATTGCTCCGAGAACAATATTGAAAATATCTTTTGTCCTCTGCTGTTGCTTAAGAAGTAATTCCGGAATCGTTATCTCAAAGTCTTTTACTCCTGTATGCCGCCTTGTAAGCATCCTGCTGAGAATTTCAGTTGTAGGCTGCAGCTGCTCTGTTTCAGTTACCTGAACAACTATCCTGTCAAGCTGGTTATAATTGGTCTCAGCATCACTTCCGGCATTAGAACTGCTTACAACAACTCTGTGCATATCATGACCCCCGAAAAATTGAATAGAACTGGCTTCCGATACCATTTTTGTATTAATAAGTGCCCTGTTCTGATATCTTAAAAGCATAGTCTGAATAGGTATGTAAATGTTATCATTATAAACATTTACCCCTTTTTCTTCAAAGCCGGTAAGACTGACGTTGGTTTTCTGAAGTACCCCGATAACTTTCAGCCAGATGCCATTGAATTTGATATACTGCCCAAGTGGATCTACTTTGCTAAAGAATTTTGCCCTGATATTTGCACCGATAATACAAACCTGTATACCATTTTCTTCCTGATAAGCGTTAAAAAAAGCTCCCCCAACCAAAGGCAGGTTGTAGAGATAAAAATAATCATTTGAAACTCCCACAAGCTTGGCAGTATATTTGACTCCGTTCATCATTGCTATTGAATTAAATGATATCTCAGGACTTATTCTTTTAACTGAAGGAAGTGTTTCCTTAATGGCTTCCACATCAAGAAGGTTCAATCCTCTTGAGAATTTCTTTTGCTGTTTCTCTCCCTCTTCAGTTGAAGAAGATTTGTCTTCAATGACCGGATTTATCAGAATATTGTTCACCCCAACCATTTTCATTTGTTCCATAATCTCCATCTTAGCACCTTTTCCTATTGCCAGCATTGCAATAACCGCAGCCACACCAAATATGATTCCCAGGGCTGTAAGCATAGATTTCAGCTTGTTTGAGACTATTGATTCAACAGCAATTTCAATATCATGGAAATATCGTAAGATAAATTTGAACATTTTGTTTCCTTTTTAATTATTGATTCTTAATTGTGGCCTTGGCAGGAGATGCTGTGTTTTGTTCTTTTTTCTGCTGACCTTGTGTATTTGTACTGCGCCGTGCTGAAGTATCCCTGACAACACCTGGCTGGCTATTACGCAAGTTCATCATTCTGCGTTTTGCTGCGGTATCTATGGATCTACCTTGTCCCGATTGATTTCCCCTCATGCTCTGGAACTGCTGAATCATTTCAGGACTAATGTTCATTTTCCTCTCCCCTCCCATCATAATATCTCTCTGTTCTCTGGCCATTACTGATTCCTCTCTTTGGCGTTGCTCCTCCGCTTTTTTCGCTCTTGCACGGTCCCTGATCACAGGGATCAACTCCTCACCGGTTAAAGTGAACTTCCCCGGTTCTTCAGGGGTGCTGAGATATATCTGGGTTCCGGGTTCCAATCCCTGGTCAATGATAACATTGTTTTCGTTCGATTCCCCCAGAACAACAACCTGTCGATTCCCGTTTTTAA
>Ga0315276_10002659_pt1 | contig 16379 bp, 15 predicted proteins | sample YL17G05_0_MG_FD_204542 | JGI IMG/M metagenome (GOLD analysis project Ga0315276, IMG submission 204542) | Sediment microbial communities from Yellowstone Lake, YNP, Wyoming, USA - YL17G05_0 | ecosystem: Environmental > Aquatic > Freshwater > Lake > Sediment | place: USA: Wyoming | collected... | reverse complement strand
GGCGTGCGCCACCGGCTGCGCTACGCCGACTGAACGAAGCGCCGGGGGGGCATCGCCCCCCGGCGGCTCCTGCCCGGACACAATCCTCAGAGCACAACCTACTGGACGGGTTTGTTCTCGGGGGGCGTGGCGTCCGCGGGCTTGTGCGGGACGTCGGGCCTGGTCTCCGTCGGCTCCTGGCTCAGCTCGTCGGAGATCTCGTGTTGCGCCTTGCGGAACTCGCGCATGGCGTTCCCCAGGCCCTTGGCGAGCTTGGGCAGCTGGCTGGGCCCGAAAATGAGGAGCACGATGATGAACACGATCATCATCTCGCCGGGACCGAATCCGAACACCTTGACCTCCTTTGTGAGACCTGCCTATTGACCGAGGCGGAGCCGACTGCGGTCGCTCCCGAGCACCACCGTGACATCAGCCTGATCGGAACTCAACGCCTGTCGGATCACGGGCGGGCGTCCGAGGTAACGCGCCACGGCCAGCGCGCCGGCGGGATCCTCGAGCCGCGCCACCACGAGCGTGGCGAAGTAGTCGTCGCGGTCCGCGTTCCGCACCTCCACGACGTGGAAGCCGCCCTCCCGCAGGGTGGAGGCCAGCCGCCCCGCCACTCCCGCCTCACCCGAGCCGTTCAGCACCTGCACGCGGACCACGGACTGGGTCCCGTCCGCGCCATCCCCGGCGCGACCCGCCCCGAAGCGGGCCCAGACCCAGGAAAGCAGCAGCGCCACGACCACCAGCGCGAGCAGGGCCGTGCCCGCGCGCGCCAGCGCCCTACCCCTTCGGGCCACGCGCCCTCCGCCGCCCGCCCGGCCCCGGTTCGAGAGTCCGGATGGCCCGGCGCAGACGGGCCCAGGTCCGCGCCAGCGACTCCGGGAGCACGCGGGTCCCGCCGACCGTCACCATGAAGTTGGTGTCGCCGTCCCAGCGCGGCACCACGTGCATGTGCAGATGCCCGGGGAAGCCGGCGCCGGCCACGCGCCCGACGTTGACGCCGAAGTTCATTCCGTGCGGGTGATACTCCGTCTCCAGGGCCCGTTCCGCAAGCCCCACGAGTTCCAGCAGGTCCGCGCGTTCCGCCACCGTGAGCCGGGCGAAGCCGCCCCGGTGCTCGCTCACCGCCACCATCAGGTGGCCGCCGGTGTAGGGATAGCGGTTCAGCATCAGGAAGGCGTGCGGCCGGCGCGCCAGGACCAGGAGCGCCCGGTCGGTGCGCGCGCGGGCCACCCGGCAGAACAGGCACTCGGCCGGCTCGTGCGCCCGACCGACGTACGCCATCCGCCACGGCGCCCACAGTCGCTCGGGCGCGCCCTGCGCCCCGGCCGGCCGGCGGCGCCCCTGCGCATTGCCCGTCGCGCGCGCGGCCGTTCCGCGCCGCAACTGCGCCGGTGCCACCCGCCGCGCACTCACCGGGGACTCCATTCGAAGTTGTCAATGAGGCGCGCGGGGCCCACGCGCGCGGCCACTGCGACCAGCAGTCGGCGCGCGGCGCGCACGTCCTTCACCGGCTCGAGTGACTGCGCGTCCACCCCCGTCACGTAGTCCTCGCGCACCAGCGGGTGGCGGCGCCACACTTCGCGCACCGCCCGCACCACGCGGGCCGCAGAACGCTCGCCCGCCACCAGTGCGGCGCGGGCCGCACCCAGACCGCGCGAAAGTGCCACCGCCTGGGCGCGCTCCGCGGGGGCCAGGTAGGCGTTGCGCGAGGACATCGCCAGCCCGTCCGGCTCGCGCACCGTCGCTCCGCGCCGCACCTTCACCGGCAGGCGCAGGTCGCGCGCCATGCGCTCGATCAGCACCGCCTGCTGCGCGTCCTTCTGCCCGAGCCACAACACGTGCGGCGCCACCGTCTCGAGCAGGATCAGCACCACGGTGGTCACGCCCTCGAAGTGCCCGGGGCGCGTGGCGCCCTCGAGCACGTCGCCCAGGCCCTTGACCCTCACGCGGGTCCGGTGCCCGGGCGGGTAGACGTCTGCGCCGCGCGGTTCCCAGAGCAGATCCACGCCTGTCCGCGCCAGCAGGGCGCGGTCGCGGCGGACCGGCCGCGGATAGCGCGCGAAGTCCTCGCCCGGCCCGAACTGCAGCGGGTTGACGAAGACGCTCGCCACCACGCGATCCGCCGCGGCGCGGGCGCGCCGCACCAGGCTCAGGTGCCCCCCGTGGATCGCGCCCATGGTGGGCACGAACGCCACGCGCAGGCCGGCCTGCTTCCAGCCCTGGACGAGCCCATGCACCCGGGCGGGGCTCACGACGCGCCGCAGTGCGGGCGGGCGGGCCACCGGGCGCGACCGGCGCGGGCTCAATACGACTCCTCGTCCGCCGGGAAACGGCGCGCCTTGACGTCGGCCACGTAGCGCGCGAACGCATCCTGCATGGTCCCGGCCAGGTCGGCGTAACGCCGCACGAACTTCGGCACGCGGCCCTGGGTCAGGCCGAGCAGGTCGTGGCTCACCAGCACCTGCCCGTCGCAGGCCCCGCCGGCGCCGATACCGATCGTCGGGATGCCGACCGCGCGGGTCACCGCCTCGCCCAGCGCCGCCGGGATGCCCTCGAGCACCATGGAGAAGCAACCGCACTGCTCCAGCAGCCGCGCCTCACCGATCAGGCGCTCCGCCTCGCCCTCGCCCCTCCCCTGCACCTTGTAGCCGCCGAAGGCGAGCAGCGACTGGGGCGTGAGTCCGAGGTGTCCCATCACCGGGATGCCGATCTCGACGATGCGCCGCACCGCCGGAGCGACCCGCTCGCCACCCTCCAGCTTGACCGCGTCGGCGCCGCCCTCCTGCACGAAACGCCCCGCGTTGCGCACCGCCTCCTCGACGCTCGCCTGGTACGACATGAAGGGCATGTCGGCCACCACCAGCGCAGCGGACCGCGCGCGCGTGACGGCCTTCACGTGGTGCAGCATGTCGGCCATGGTGACGGGCAGCGTGCTCTCGTAACCCAGCACCACGGTGCCCAGGCTGTCACCCACCAGCAGCACCTCGACGCCCGCCTGGTCCGCGAGCCGCGCGGTCGGGAAGTCGTAGGCGGTCGCCACGGCAATGAGCTCGCCGCGGCGCTTCAGCTCGGCGATGGCGGGCGCCGTCCAGCGCCCGCGCGGGGCACGCGCGCCCTTCGGTGCGCCCCTCGGCTCGCTCACGAGCCGGTCGCCCCGCGCTCGAGCGGCGCGTAGTAGACCGTGCCCTGCCGGTGCGACATGATGCGCGGGAACAGGTCCTCGAAGTCATCCGGGTTGTTCACGAAGTCGATCCCGTTCGTGTTCACCACCAGCAGCGGCGCGTCCACATAATGGAAGAAGAAGTAATTGTAGGCCTCGTTGAGCTGCTGGATGTAGTCGCGGTCCATGTCCTTCTCGAACGCCCGGCCACGCCTGCCGATGCGCTCCATGAGGATGTCGGAGCTCGCCTGCAGGTAGACCACCACGTCGGGCTTCACGACGTCCAGCTCGAGCCAGACCACCAGCTTCTCGTACAGCGCCAGCTCCCGATCCGAGAGGTTCAGTCCAGCGAAGATGCGGTCCTTCTGGAACAGGTAGTCGGCGACCAGGCGATCACTGAACAGTTCCGTCTGCCGCAGATTGCGCTGCTGCTGGTAGCGGCTGAAGAGGAAGTGCATCTGGGTTTGGAACGCGTAGCGCGCCCGGTCCTTGTAGAAGTCCTTGAGGAAGGGATTCTCCTCCACTTCCTCGAGCACCAGCTGCGACTTGAGGCGCTCGGTGAGCAGCTTCGAAAGGCTGGTCTTGCCCACGCCGATCACGCCCTCGACGGCGATGTAACGGTTCTCGGTCATGGGAGCCGCTGCCAGTCCTGGGTCATGGGCGGGTCAGTTCCACAGCTTGCTGCCCTTCTTCACGGGCGGCCGGGCGTGGTCGAGGCGCGACAGGTGGGCGAGCATGGTCTCCCCCGTCACCGGGTGGACGACGAGCGGGTCGAGTTCCACGAGGGGCACGAGCACGAACGAGCGGCGGATGAGCTCGGGGTGCGGGACCTTGAGGTCGGGCTGGTCCAGCACCTCGTCGCCGTAGAGCAGCAGGTCGAGGTCGATCACACGCGGGCCCCAGTGCCGGGTGCGCACGCGGCCCAGCCGGCGCTCGATCAGCAGCAGGTTCCAGAGCAACTGGCGGGCAGTGAGCTCGGTCTCGAGCTGGGCCACGGCGTTGAGGAAGCCGGGCTGGTCGGGGTCTCCCACCGGCTCGCTGTCGTAGAGCGACGAAGCGCGCACCAGCGTCGTGGACGGCAGGCGCGCCAGGTCGTCCAGGGCGCTCCGGATCATGGACTCGCGCTCGCCGAGATTGGAGCCCAGCCCGATGAAGGTCTTCATGTGCGCCGTTCCCGGGTCACCTCGACGACGGCCCGCCCACCCGTGGTCCAGCCCAGGTTCTGCTTGGCGATGCGCACCCGGACGCGGCGCATGGAGAAGCGCGCCAGCAACTCGTCCGCGGCGGCCGCGGCCAGCGCTTCCAGCAGGTGGAAGCTGCGGCCCTCCACCACCTCGCGCACCGTGCAGTAGATGGCGTCGTAGTCCACCGCGTCGACCAAGCGATCGCTGTGCTCGGCCACGTCGTTCACGGGATCGATCTCGAGGTCCACTTCGAGCCGCTGGCCGGCCTCCTTCTCATAGGGGCGGGCCCCGTGATGACCGAAGACCGAGAGGCCTTCGAGACGGATGATGGCCAAGGACGCCTCCACGATGAGGGCGGCGGGCCGGGGCACGCAGGCGGCATGCACGAAGTGCAGGCCGGCTGGGCCGGGGCCGCCGCCACGGGAATGGTCGGGTGCTCGCAATGCCGGAGTCTAGGAGTGCCCCCCGGGGCGGTCAAGCCGGGACCACGTGCCTGCTGCCTTCACCTCTCCCTGCTGTGTTAGCCTGCCGGTGCTGATGGACGGATCCGCGACGGCGTGGCGTAATCGCCACCGCTGCCGGACGCGCTGGACGGCGCGACGCGACACCGCGCGACGCGGCCTCCCCGCCCGCCCGTCACCACGAGCTGCAGAGGGGCACATGCCCGAGCTTCTCGACCGCCTCACGAGAGCGCTGGCCGCGCGCTACCGGATCGAGCGCGAGGCTGGTCACGGGGGCATGGCCGTCGTCTTCCTCGCCCGGGATCTCCGGCACGATCGTCCCGTGGCCATCAAGGTCCTGCGCCCCGAGCTGGCCGGCGCCCTGGGGCCGGCGCGCTTCCTGCGCGAGATCCAGCTCGCCGCGCGCCTCACCCACCCGCACATCCTGCCGATGCTCGACTCGGGCGAGGCCGACGGCCTGCTCTACTACACCATGCCATTCGTCGAGGGCGAGACGCTGCGCCAGCGCCTCGACCGCGAGAAGCAGCTGTCGGTGGAGGACACGCTGCGCATCGCCCACGAGGTGGCCGACGCGCTGGACTATGCCCACCGCCAGGGGATCGTGCATCGGGACATCAAGCCCGAGAACGTGCTGTTTACGGCGGGGCACGCGGTGGTGGCCGACTTCGGCATCGCGCACGCGCTGGAGGTCGCGGGCAGTGAGACGCTGACCGCGACCGGCGCAGTGCTCGGCACGCCGGCCTATCTGAGCCCGGAGCAGGCGGCGGGCGGCCGGGCGCTGGACCCACGCAGCGACCAGTACAGCCTGGGCTGCGTGGTCTACGAGATGCTGGCCGGGCAGCCGCCGTTCACGGGACCGACCGTGGAGAGCCTGGCGCACCAGCACCTCAACGTGCCCCCGCGCACGGTCACGGAGCTGCGGCCCGCCGTGCCGGCCGCGCTGGCGGACACGATCACCCGCGCGCTGGCAAAGAACCCCGCCGACCGCTTCGAGACCACCGCGCGTTTCGCCGACTCGCTCGTGTTGCCGGCGACCGTCGTGGCGCCCTCGCGCGTCCCGGCGCAGGGGGCCTCCACGAGGCGCGTCGCGCCCCTCTGGGCGGGCGTGACGGTCGTGGCCGTGGCGGCCGTGGCCGTCGGGCTGTGGACGTGGCTCAAGCCGACCCGGGCTACCCCGGAACTCAATCTGACTCGGCTCACGTACGACACGGGCGTGTCCATGGATCCCGCCATCTCGCGCGACGGGAAGATGATCGCGTACTCCTCCGACCGCGGCGGCGACGGCAACATGGATCTCTGGGTGCAGTACATCGGGCAGCGCTCCCCCCTGCGTCTGACCCGGGGCGGGACCGCCAACTGGCAGCCCTGCTTCTCACCCGACGGCTCGCACATCGTCTTCCGCTCCGAGCGTGACGGCGGCGGCCTCTACATCATCAGCACGCTGGGCGGCCAGGAGCGGAGGATCGCGGATCGCGGTGCCGACCCGCGCTTCTCCCCGGACGGTTCGCTGATCTCCTTCGTGGAGGACGTCCCCTGGGCACCCGGCGGCGGGCGCAGGATGTTCCTGGTGCCGCCGGATGGCGGCCCGCCACGCCCATTCCAGCCGGACTTCGTCACCTTCGCGTTTCCCACCTCCGGGGGGGTCATCTGGTCCACAGACGGGAAGCACCTGATGTTTTTCGGCAGCCGCCCCGGACAGCGCGGGACACGGGACTGGTACGTCGCGCCCGTGGCTGGAGGACCGGCCGTGCCCACCGGCGCGCTGCGCTCCATCGGGCAACGCGACATCGTCCAGTTCCCCTGTCTCTGGCTGCCCGGGCACATCATCTTCGGCGCGGGGACAACCATCGAGGGCTTCAACCTCTATCGAGCCTCCATCCACACGGGGTCCTGGAAGGTCACCGGCCCAGTCGAGCGGCTTACGTCGGGTCCGGGCATGAAGTACTACGTCAACCTCGCCGCCGACGGGACCATCGTGATGCCCGACTTCACCTGGGTCATCCAGCTCTGGACGCTGGTCCTCGATCCGGCCAGCGGCCGCCCCACCGGGGAACCGGCGCGCCTGACGTCGGACGCGGCGCCCAAGTTCGGCCTCGCGGTCTCGCACGACGGGAGGAAGCTCGCCTATAGCACCTACTCAGGGCCCGTGAATCTCCGGCAGGCCGAGGTGCGCGTGAGGGACCTCGCCTCGGAGGCCGAGACCACGCTGGTCTCGGTGACCAGCAACTTGGTCGACCTTGGGGCGGTGCTGGACCCCCGGGGCGCCACGCTCGCCTACCAGAACCGGAAAGGAGGGGCTACGACGGCCTTCGTCCTTCACGGGCGGGAGACCACCGCCCGGGAGCTGTGCGAGGATTGCGCTGTCAGTTGCTTCCTGCCCGGCTCCGGCGACGCCGTGATCTACTACGGCCCGCAGCGGCTGGCGCGCCGGGATCTGGCCACGGGCGCGGAGCGGGACGTGCTGAGGCTCGGGACGGGCTCCATCCGCGATGTCGACGCCGCGGCCGGCGACCGCTGGCTGGCCGTGCTCTGGGGGCGGCCCGATCGGACGATGGGGATCTGCGCCGTGCCCCTGCGGGGCTCCGCCGTCACCGAGCGGGACTTCGTTCCCCTGGTGGAAGGACCGGGGTGGCTCGGCTGTCCGCGGTGGTCGGCGGACGGCAGCCGCCTCTACTACCTCTCGAACCAGGACGGTCACAACTGCGTCTGGATGCGGCGCGTGGACCGGGTGACCGGGCGGCCCATCGGCGAGGCCACGCCCGTCTTCCACCTCCATCGCACGGACCGGATCCTGCACCCGCGCGGCGGCTGGACCATCGCGGTGACCGCGGACCGGATCATCTTCAACGCGGCCGAGGTCCACGGGAACATCTGGCAGGCGAAGCTCGACGCGAAGTAGCGGTCCCTGGGACGCGGCAGCGATTCCGGACGCGCAGCGCCCTGCCGCGCGCTCCCAGGGCCGGACGTCAGGCCGGCGCGGCCGGCGCCGCCGCCCGCCCGCGGCGGCGGGCGCCCGCCACACCCGCCACCAGCGCGAGCCCCAGCCACAGCAGGGACGCCGCCCGCGTCACCGGCACGCTCACCGCCCAGCCCGGGAGCTCGTAACGCATCGTCACGCGGTGACCGCCCGCCGGCACGGCCACGCCGCGCAGCACGTGGTCCACGCGGAAGAGCGGCGCGCGCGCGCCGTCCACGGTCGCGCTCCAGCCCGGCAGCCACGCGTCGGCGAGCACAATGAAGGCCATCAGGGGCGCATCCACGTCCAGCTCCAGCCGGTCGGGATCGTCGCGCCGCCAGCGCAGGGTGGCGCCGGCCGACCCCGGGTAGCGGCCCGCCGCGCGCGGCTCGGTCGTGTAGGCGATCCGCTCGGGCATGAAGCCAGCGTCGTAGAGGCACCGCAGCACGTCGAGGTCCTGCCGCAGGGCGATCACCTCCGGCACTGCGTAGGCACGCGGCAGCGGGCGGCGCAGTTGGTACACGGTCATGCCAGAGGACTCCCGGTCCACGACCTCGACCCGCGTGGTGTCCTGGGTCTTCAGGTCCTTCCCTTCGAACCAGCGCACGGCCAGCGCTCGCAGCATGCCTTCGCGCGGGAGCACCCCCTCCCTCCAGAGATCGTCCCACCTCCGGTTCACCGCTCCGTGCAGCCCACCCACCGAGCGGGCGTGCCACGCGATCCAGGCGTTCGAGTAGAAGAGGTCGCGGCCCGTGGGGAACGCCCGGTTCAGAGGATCGGCGGCCGCCAGACGGGCGATCGGCGGCGGCGACGGCGGCTCCAGACCCGCGCGCGGCCCCGTGGCCCGGGCCAGCAGGGGAAGGTCCACTATGGCGAGGTCGCAGATCAGCAGCACCGCCAGCGCCAGCGGCCTCCAGGGCCGCGCGCGGCCGGGCAGTCCCAGCCCAGCGAGCGCCAGGGCGACGAGCCCGAGGCGCAGCGCCAGGTCCTGAACTGCCGACTCCGCCGCGCGAGCCGCCGTCTCCGGGTCCATCTGCGGCCGCGCGGCCAGCACCGCTCTGCCCAGCAGGTCCTGCAGCGGCCCGCCGGCGCTCAGCGCAGCCACGAGCAGCAGCGCCGCACCCGCCCCGGGGAGGACCCAGCGCGGCGTCGGGGCGCGCTCCAGCAGCCGCTCCAGGCCCCGCGCCGAGAGCAGCGCCGCGGCGAGTTGCGTCACGATCAGGCCGACGACCGCGACGCGCTGGCTCGAGACCAGCGGCGCGAAACGGCTCGCGACCTCGTAGAGCGGGAGCCGGGTCCCCAGAGCGAGCACCATGCCGAGCAGCCCCGCGACCGCCAGCACGGTGGCGGCTCCACGTCCGGCGTCCCGACGCGCGGCCCAGGCCGCGGGCAGCATGAGCAGCGCCACCGCACCCAAGTAGTTGGGGTAGTCCGTCGCACGCACGCCGCCCCAGTAGGTGCTCCCACCGAAGCCCACTCCCCAGGGCCAGGCCAGCGTGAGGTAGTCGCGCAGCGCGAAGCCGAAGCTCTGCACCTCGCCCGGCGGCAGCCCCTGGCCACCGCGCACCGAGAGCCCGCCGTAGAGCAGCGCCGGCCACCACGCCGCGGCCGCCATCGCCGCTCCGAGCGCCACGCCCGCCGCCGCCAGCGCCAGGCGTTCCAGCCGGGCGAAATGGCGCGCGCGCTCGAGGGCGAAGGCCGCCCCGAGCAGCAGCGTGAACAGCACGAACTGCGGATGTCCGGCCGCGGCCGCCAGCGCGAAGGCGAGCGCCAGTCCGAGCGCTGCGGCCCACGCGGCCGGCCGCGATGCCGCGGCCACGACGCCGTGCACCGCCAGCAGCGTCACCGGCATCAGCGAGGCCGTCACGAACTGCGCATCGTGGCCGAAGGCGAAGGGCACGACCAGGTTCGGGGTCAGGCCCCAGGCGAGCCCCGCCCACGTCATGCCCGCGGCACGCGAGCGCCACAACACCCGTGCCAGTCCCGCGGCCGCAAGCATGCCGGCCAGGTGCGCCAGCAGCGGTCCCCACAGACGCGGCACTCCGGGCGCGCGATCCAGTTCGTCCCAGGCATCGAGCAGGCGGTCGGGCAGGTACTGCGGCCGCGGGTCCGCGAGGCTCGCCGCCGCGGGGATGCCCGCGAAGACGTAGGGGTTCCAGAACGTGCGCTCGTGCTGCTCATGCCAGCGAGCGCGGGAGAATTCGGTGAAGGGACGGAACGTGGGCGCGTCACCGATCACGAACACCCGCCCGGCGAAGAGTTGCGGTCCGAAGAGCAGCGTCCAGGCGAGCAGGAGCGCGACCAGGACCGCGAGGCGCTCCCGGCCCGGGAGCGGCCCAGCCGGCCTCTCCGGGAGCGCCGCACCCGGCACCGATCCGGACGGCGAGGATCGCGCGGCCTCCGCGGGCGCCTTCTGCGGTCGCGGCCGCGCCGCAGCGTGGCGGTTCTTCACTAGACCGGTACCCCGTGCTCGCGCAGCGCGTCGTTGAGCGAGGTCTTCAGGTCGGTGGACTCGCGCCGACGGCCGATGATCAGCGCGCAGGGCACCCCGAAGGTCCCGGCCGGGAAGCTCTTCGGCAGCGAGCCCGGGATGACCACCGCGCGCGCCGGCACGCAGCCCCGCGTGGTGACGGGCTCGGGACCGGTCACGTCCACGATCGGGGTCGAGGCGGTCAGCACCACGCCCGCGCCGATCACCGCCCCCTCCTCCACCAGCACGCCCTCGACCACGATCGAGCGCGAGCCGACGAAGCAGTCGTCCTCGACGATCACCGGACGGCTCTGCGGCGGCTCGAGCACACCGCCGATGCCCACACCGCCCGAGAGGTGCACGCGCGCGCCGATCTGGGCGCACGAACCCACCGTGGCCCAGGTGTCCACGAGCGTGCCGGCCCCAACGCGCGCACCGATGTTGACGTAGCCCGGCATGAGGATCACGCCCGGCTCCAGGAACGAGCCGTACCGAGCGACGCCCGGCGGCACCACGCGCACGCCCGCGGCCGCCAGGCCATGCTTGAGCGGGACCTTGTCGTGGAACTCGAAGGGCCCGACCTCCACGGTGCGCGAGACCTGCAGCCGGAAGTAGAGCGCGAGCACCTGCTGGAGCCAGCCGTGCGTGATCCACTCCGCCGGCGCAAGGCCCGCGGCCGCGCGCTTCTCCGCCACGCGCAGATCGCCCGAGTCGAGCGCAGCAACCGCGCCCTCGACCGCGCCGCGCACCTCGCCGTCCTCGAGCGAGCGGCGGCCCTCGTAGGCGGCCGCGACCACGGCGGCCCAGCGCTCGACCGGGAGCGCGCTCACGGCTCCACCCCCGCTCCCGCCGCCCCGAGGCGCTCGATGGCCTCGTGGCAGCCGGCCAGTGTCGGGACCAGCGCGAAGCGGACGAACCCCGCACCGGCTTCGCCCAGGTAGGAGCCCGGCAACACCACGAGGCCGATCCGGAGCAGTCGCTCGACGAACGCCACGTCGTCGCCGCCCGGGGCGGCGAGCCACAGGTAGAAGGTGGCTTCGCTGGCCTCGACCCTCCAGCCGCGCCGCGCGAAATGATCGAGGAAGAGCGCCCGCTTGGCGGCGTACTTCGCGCGCTGATCGGCGGCGTGGGCGTCGTCGTTCCAGGCGGCGATGGCCGCGGCCTGCACGAAGTCCGGCGTGGCCACGCCCACGTTGGGGCGGAAGCGGCGCAGCGCGGCGATCAGGCGCGGGTCGCCGGCGATGAAGCCCGAGCGGTACCCGCTCATGGCCGAGCGCTTGCTGAGCGTGTGCAGCGCCACCACGTTCTCGAGTCCGCACTCGAGCATCGAGGACGGGGTGGCGCCGAAGAAAAGTTCGGCATAGGCCTCGTCCGCGATCACCCAGAAGCCGTGCCGGCGCGCCAGCCCCGCGACACGTTCGAGCGCCGGGAGGTCCAGCATGGAGCCGGTCGGGTTGTGCGGCGTGTTGAGCCACAGCAGCGCGGTGCGGCGCCAGACCTCCTCGGGCACGCGCTCGGGCGCGAAGCGCCAGCCGTCCTCGCTGCGCAGCGGCGCCAGGTGGATGTCCGCGCCGGCGAAGCGCGCGGCCGGCTCGTAGACCGGGTAGGCAGGCGACGGGATGACGACCGTGCGGCGCGGAGCATCGTCCCGGCCGACGACGGCCAGGGCCATCAGGAAGACCGCCTCCTTCGTGCCGTTCGCGGGCAACACCTGGGTCTCGGGATCGAGCTGCACCCCGAAGCGGCGCGCGAACCAGCCGGTGAACGCCGCCCGCAGCGCGGGCTGCCCGGCCACCGCGGGATAGCTCGAGACCACCGGGATCGCGCTGCGCAGCGCCTCGCGGATGAATCCGGGCGTCTCCTCGCGCGGGTCGCCCATGCTGAAGTCGATGGGCTCGACTCCCGCCGGGGCGAGCTCGCGCCGGCGGCGCTCCAGCGTGACGAAGGGATACTCGGCGCCGCCGGTGAGCAGCGGATTCAAGGGTGGCGCCGCCGCCATGACGGCGTTCCGGTCGTCGTGACTCATCACTCCTCCTCCGCGAGGAATCGCGCCAGACAATCGTAGGTCCGTGCCAGATTCGCAACCGGGCAGTACTCGTCGGCGACGTGGCACAGGCCGGGCAGCCCGGGGCCGAAGTTCAGCGCCGGCACCCCCGCCGCCGTGAAGCGCGCCACGTCGGTCCAGCCCTGCTTGCCCGTCACCTCCAGCTGGAAGCGCGTCACGAACTCGCGCACCAGCGGGCGGTCGAGACACACCAGCCCCGGCGGGGCCTGGTCGGCGACCCGGAACCCGAACTCCGCCGGCACCAGCGCGCGCAGCCGCGCCTCGGCCTCGGCCGGCGTGCGGCCGGGCGGGTAGCGGTGGTTGAGGTTGGCCGTGAACTGGTCGGGCACCACGTTCCACGTCCCGCCGGACTCAAGCCGCGTGACCTGCAGCGTCTCGCGGAACTCGAGGCCCTGCACGACGACCGGCGTGACCGGGAAGCGCACGATCTCCGCCAGCCAGGGCGCAGCGCGCTCGATGGCGTTCACGCCGGTCCAGGGCCGCGCCGCGTGCGCGCTCCTCCCGGTGACGCGCACCTCCACGTTCAGCACGCCGTTGCAGCCCAGCTCCGCCTGCGCGTCCGTGGGTTCGAGCAGGACAGCGAGGGCCGCCTGGCGCAGCCAGGGCATCTTCTCCAGGAGCCGGCCCAGGCCGTTGGCCTCGTGCGGGCCCTCCTCCCCATCGTAGAGCACCGCCGTCAGGTCGAAGCGTAGCAGGGCGGGGTCCAGCGACTCGATCAGGGCGAGCATCACCGCGTCGCCGCCCTTCATGTCGGTCGCGCCCAGCCCGTAGAGCCGGTCGCCCTCGCGGCGCGCCCGTTCGTTCCCCTTCGCCGGAACGGTGTCGAGGTGCCCGGCGATCACGACCAGCGGCCGGCCGCGCCGCGGCCCGCGCCAGACCACCGCGTCCCCCGAACGCAGGCACTCCCCCGTGGCAAGGCGCTCCAGGCGCGCCGCCACGAAGCCGGCGATGGCGGATTCCGACCCGGTGACGCTGGGGATGTCCACCAGCGTACCGAGCAACTCGGCGAGGGCTTCGGCATCCATGGAGGGTCTCGAGTGGTGGTCGAGGGAGAAGGCGCGATCTAGCCTGGACGATTCATGACGCGCGCCCCGCGTAGCCGTACCGGGCGACGAGGAACATCGCGATCAGGCCGGCCACGACGGCGGCCCCGGGGACCACGGGCCCTGACCGACGGACCCCTCGCCTCACGGCCGCTTCCCGAGGGTCACCGTGACTTCGATCCGGTCCCCCTTGCGCTGGACGGCGAGCCGCACCGACTGGCCCGGCTTCCGCGAGCGCAGGGCATAGGCGTAGTCGTACAGGTTGTCGATGCGCACGTCGTCGAACTTCACGATCACGTCCCCCGGCGCGAGACCGGCCTGCTCCGCCGGGCTCCCCTCCCGCACGCCGGAGAGCAGCACGCCGCCCTCGGTCTGCGAGAAATCCGGGATGGTGCCGAGGTAGGCGCCGTAACCGCTTCCGCCCCCGATGCGCCCGGGCGTGCTGTCGGCCTTCGCCTTGAGATAGCGCGGGCGCGGGCGCGCGTCCAGCGATTCGACCAGCGCGGCCGTGAAGCGCGTCACGCGCCACAGGCCCTCCTCATTGATCCTGTCCCAGGTGTCGGTCGGCCGGTGGTAGTCGGCGTGAGCGCCGGTGAAAAGCATCAACACCGGCACCTGTCGCTTGTAAAACGACGAGTGGTCGCTCGGACCATAGCCGTCCCCCGAGGTCTTGAGGTTGAAGCCGGCCGCGCGGTTCGCGTTCTCGAGCAGGGCCGGGAACTCCGCCGCCGTACCCGTCCCCATGACCATCAGCTTGTCATCCTTGAGGCGCCCCACCATGTCCAGATTGAGCATGGCCTCGATGCTCGCCAGCGGCCGCGGCGGCTGGTCCACGAAATGCGAGGAGCCCACGATGCCCATCTCCTCGCCCGTGAAGGCCGCGAAGACGAGGTCGTGTTCCGGCTGCCAGCCCGCGCGCGCCCTCTCCGCAAGCAGCCGGGCCGCGCCGAGCAGCGCGGCCGTGCCCGAGGCGTTGTCGTCGGCTCCCGGGTGCGCGACGCGCTCGTCGGGGCGCAGCGAGCGCTCGCCGCCGAAGCCCAGGTGATCGTAATGGGCGCCCACCACCAGCACCCGCGTGGTGTCGCGCCCCGGAAGCAGGCCCACGATGTTGCGGATGCTGGCGCGGGTGCGCGCGAGCGTCACCGTCACGGTCACCGAGTCCGGGATGGGGAAGCCATGCGGCCGTCCCAGGCTGTCGATCGCCGACTGGACGGCGAGCAGGCCTGTGGCCGCGCGACGCACCAGCGCCTCGCCCAGCGAGTCGGAAATCCAGCCCGCCAGCAGTCCGCTCGACATGTAGCCCTGCCCGTCCGCGCGTGGCCGGCGCACCGACTCGCCGGCGTGCCAGCGCGGACCGTTCACGACCAGCAACCCCAGCGCACCGTGCTCGCGGGCGTTGATCGCCTTGGTGCGCAGTTCGGCGAACGGGGTGTTCACCGTGCCGTCGAAACGGCTGGTCGAGTCCAGCTCGCCGGGCTCGTTCGAGAGCACGAGCACGATCCTGTCGCGCACTTCGAGACCGGCGTAGTCGTCATAGTCGTAACCCGGCGCGCTGATGCCGTAGCCCGCGAACACCACGGGCGCGGTGAGCGTGCCGTTGCTCGAGAATCCGAGCGGCTGGAAGGCGCCGCCCGCCTCGTGCAGGGTCCCGTCCACGAGGATGGCCGTCGGGCTCCCGACCTCCACCCCGGTGGTCACGTCGAAGCGCTGGTTCCACGAGCCGCCGTCGCCCGCGGGTTGGAGCCCCAGGCCGCGCATGGCCTGCTCGACCAGGTTGGCCGCCTGCACGAGCCCCGGCGTCCCGACCCCGCGGCCATCGAGCCTCGGGTCGGCGAGCTCCCGGACGAACCTCAACAGCCGCGCGCTGTCAGGGAGCGCGGGGACCGCCGGCGCGGGGACCGCCGGGGCCGGTGGGACCAGGTTGCGCCGGGTCGCGGCCCGCGGCTTCGCGGCTCCCCCAAGGCGGCCCCACTCGCCAATGGCCTGCGGGCTCGCGGTCCCCGCCGCACCCAGCAGGAGCACCCCCAGTGCCAGCCTCCACAGGAACTTCATGACCGCTCCTCCCAGAGGATCTTCATGCCCTTGAGCGTGAGCCCCTCGTCCACGGCCTCGACGGTCTCGCACTCGGGGGCCACCACCTTCGCCCAGCCACCCGTCGCGATCACCCGGGGCGATCCCTTCATCTCGCGCGCGAGCCGGCGCACCAGCGCGTCCACCAGCCCGGCCGCACCCCACAGCACGCCGGCCCGGAGCGACTCCTCGGTCGTGCGTCCGAGCGCCCGGCGCGGCCGCCGCAACTCGACGCGCGGCACGCGCGCGGCGCGCCGGAACAACTCCTCGGCCGAAGTGCCGACGCCCGGGGAGATCGCTCCGCCCAGGTAGGCGCCCTCGCGGGAGATGCAGTCGAAGGTGGTGGCCGTCCCCAGGTCCACGACGATGGCCGGCGTGCCGTACAGGGCGCGCGCGGCGAGCGCGTTGGCGATGCGGTCGGCGCCCACGGCGTCGGGGTCGTGGTAGCGGATCGGGAGCAGGTCGCGCACGGTCTCGGCCGTCACTTCGAGCGGGGCCCGGCCAGTGACGCGCTCGAGCGCCTCGCTCCAGGCCAGCGTCAGGTTGGGCACCACCGAGCAGAGCACGGCCCCGCGCGGGCGCGCCGCCCGCCCGCCACCCAGGATCCGCTCCAGCAGGAGCACCGCCTCGTCGGCCGTGAGGCGCCCGCTCGTCAACCGCCAGAACCCGTCCAGCGCGGCGCCGCGAAAGCGCCCCGCCACGGTATCGCTGTTGCCGATGTCCACGGTCAGCAGTTGCCGGCCGCCGCCGGCGGGCACCCGGCGCAGCCGGGTCGTGCGCGCGCGACGCTCAGGCACGGTCCCCCTCCTTGACGATGTCGGCGCGGGCCCCGGCGTCCCGCTCGCGGCGGCGCCGCGCCACAAGCCACGAGAGTCCGACACTCAGGAAGTAGAGCCCGAGCATGGGCACCCCCATGATGAGCTGGGCCGTCACCACGTCGCCGGGCGTGATGAGGGCCGTGACCAGGAACACCAGCACGAAG